>ERZ795061.4743-NODE-4743-length-11386-cov-6.010237_pt1 | contig 11386 bp, 12 predicted proteins | sample MGYA00375145_ERZ795061 | MGnify/ENA primary metagenome ERZ795061 (study PRJEB30190, sample SAMN05720144) | anaerobic digester metagenome | isolation source: active sludge of municipal wastewater-treating anaerobic digesters | place: USA | collected 2014-12-22 ... | reverse complement strand
CCGGTAGCTGCCGACAGCGAAACCACTTTGACTTACACTGTGCGCTACCGTTGGGCAGCCGACGTCAAAATCCCCAATTGAGAACAAACAATGATCGAGATAATCCAGCACGGACAGGTTCATGAAATAAGACTGGCACGCCCGCCGGTAAACGCCCTGAATTTCGATTTACTGGATGCTCTAGTTGCTGCGATTGAGTCCGCGCCCGCCAATGGTGCGCGCGGTCTGATTTTATCGGGCGGCGAAAAAGTTTTTTCCGGCGGGCTGGATGTTCCGTATCTGATGACACTCGATAAAGCCGGCCTGATGAAATGCTGGTCACGCTTCTTCGATGCCGCCCGTGCACTGGCAAACTCGCCAGTGCCTGTGGCGGCTGCCATATCGGGCCACAACCCCGCGGGCGGCTGCGTATTGGCGCTGTGCTGCGATTACCGTGTGATGGCACACGGCCCTTTCCGAATTGGCCTGAATGAAACGCAAGTCGGTTTGGCAGTGCCGGAAGCGATTCAATATTTGATGCGTCGTGTCGTTGGCGCACAGCGTGCGGAACGCTTGATCGTGGCTGGTGCGATGATTGAATCGGAGCACGCACACCAGATCGGACTAGTAGACGTTTTGTGCGATCAGGCCAAGGTTGTCGAAACCGCGAAAGTCTGGCTCGACGCCACCCTCGCGCTGCCTTCCACACCGATGCTGGCAACGCGAAAAATTGCACGTGCCGATGTCGTCAATGCACTGGGCTCTTTTCGGGATGCCGATTTGGAAATGTTTGTTGCGGGCTGGTATTCGGCAGACACGCAGGCGGCGCTAAAAGCCATGATGATGAAGTTAGGTAAATAGATATGCGCCGGAACAATGGCGCAATGGTCAAACCCCTATTATTGGCAATGCTATTCTGTTCGCCTGACTGGTCGGTTAATGCTCAAGAAAACGTGCAGTCGTCAAATAAACTGGCATCGATTGACACTGCTGAAAACATGAGGATTGTTTACGAACAGAACACCTCGGAAACCGAACCGGACAACGGAACGCTGATACTGTATCGACCCTTCAGATTTGCCAATTTGGCCGGCTCACCAAACGTCAAGGTGAATGAAACAATCATTGGCGAGCTCAGGAACAATAGATACATAGAACTAAGCATGCGGCCTGGTGAGTATGTTATTACACCCATCCGCGATGCTTGGTGGAATATCGAGTGCAGCAGCATCAAGGTCATCGTTGCAGCAAAATCCAGAACCTATTTGCGAATGGACTCTTCATCCGCCATTTCAGATGTGGTGATTGTCAATGGAGCAGCTGTATCCGCCAGCAGCAATGACAAATGCTGGATCGACCCTATTGAAAAAACAGAGGCCGAGCTCCAGCTAAAAAAAATAAAACGAGCAACGGAAAAGCAGCGCAGGCCTCACGGAAAGGACTGAACGATTACCGTAACCAGACATCCACTCGTCGGTTTCGATAAACCGCATTATTCGTGAAAGTCAAAGGCAAACTGTAACCCACTCCTCGCACGCGCATCGGACTGATGCCGATCTCCATCAGCGATGTCGCGACCAGATCGGCATATTCATTGCTCACCGAATTGGCCATATAGATCGAAGACTGCTTGTCTGCATGACCGATCAGGATTACCTTGCGATTCCTGTTTTCCGGACGCTGCATAAAATCCTTAAGGCGCGCCAAGTCCTGGGCGCCGCGACTGTCGAAAATCGAGAAGGCATTGCCGAAACGAAAAGACAGGGACATTCTTGAAGCTCCATCGACCCATTGTTTGTACTCCGCCGGCAGATTCTTATCCTGAGTTACCGGAGTCAGCATTGGCGCAAGACTCAAGTATCCATGCGACGCAAGCAAGCGCTGCGCTTCCTCGGATTCCGCATACGTAACGAATCCTCGTCCGAGCGCCGTTACAATCTGGCCGGTATAGAAATATAGCCGTCGTGTTAAGGGGTATTCCTCTGTCTTGATGTGCAGTTGATCTGCTGGAACAAGGCGGTTTGCAACGCGAATCGGCAGCGCCTTGAAAGCACCGGCACTCGTCGAAAATTCGGCAATTCCGATGGCGTTGGGATCTGCCGCTATCGCCATCCGGATTTCATTCGAATCCCTATGGCGCTGTGAATTAGGTGCAGCGGCCGATGAATTCAGGATTGTCGCCTGCATTTCTGCCAGGCCAGTTCCCTGACGTGCCATATGCAAGCGAATCTTTCCCGGCTTGCCTCCGAGCTGCTTCCAGTCGGTAATTTCGCCGGAAATTATTTTGGTCAGCTGCGACAAGTCCAAGCCCGCAATTTGATTGCCGGGATGCACGATAGGGGTAATTGCCTGCAATGCAATTACATGTTCCTGGTCAGGCGAATTAAGATTACCTAATTGCCAACCATCATCGATTTCCTTTGCAGATAGTGGACGCGACATCATTGCGATTTCGGTGTCGCCATTGACCAAATCCTGAAATCCGGGCCGACTGCCTTTTCCGAGTATTTCTATTTCTACCGAGTCCGTGTCGCGCTTGGCAGACACAATTTTCAATCCGGTCTTTGGCCGGGCAATCGTGACTTGCCCGTAGCCAAATTTCTTCATCCATCCTTCGACCAATACAGGAACGATGCGGTCCCCGAGCGTGTTGGATCCATTGATTCGAATCGTATCCTGAGCCACCGCGGGCCCGGGTAAAATGACAAGCGATAGCAGAAATGTCGAAAGCAGTTTTTGACGGATCATGACTGAGTAGACCTGAAGGAGATTCGCCGCATGGCGCTCCACAAGCTACTCGCACAGCACTACTGGATTGTGACAAAAACGGAAATACCGCATTTTCGTGTTTTGCCGATTTTATTTTCCGGTTGCCACCGGATGGTCGACATTGTTGATCCAGCCACTCCACGACGGCGGGAATATTTTTGCTCCCGACAAACCGGCAATTTCCATTGCCAATAAATTATGACAAGCCGTCACACCGGAGCCGCAATAAAGTATTGTTTCAGACGCAGAGTGTTCACCCAACATCTCGAGAAAATCCTGCTTCAATGAATCAGGCGATCGAAAGCGGCCATTTCCCATATTCAGGCCATAGGGCCGATTCAGTGCACCGGGAATATGGCCCGCTACTTTATCAATCGGCTCGATCTCACCCCGGTAACGTTCCGGTGCACGGGCATCGAGCAATAAAAATTGATTGCTTGCCACATTATTTTCCACGACATCGGCGTTGACCATTTTGGCCCGGTCAAAATCGGCATGGTAAAGCGAAGGAAGATGGGTCGGCGCATCACTGTTTACCGGCAAGCCGAGTTCCAGCCAACGGGCAAAGCCGCCATCGAGTACCGCCACTTTTTCATGGCCGAGCAATCGCAATAAATACCAGAATCTTGATGCGGCCATCGCACCGTCGCTGGCGTCGTAAACCACCACCTGTGACTGCCTGGAAACACCGCAACGCATCAGGGTATGACAAAAATCATCGGCATTGGGCAAAGGGTGACGCCCGAATTGCGCAGGCTTTTGTTTGTCGGATAAATCACGGTCCAGATGCACATAGGAAGCATTCGGCAAATGCGCGGTCTGCCACGCCTGCTCTCCGGCATGTGCATCGCCGAGTGCGAATCTTGCATCGACAATGATCCAATCCGGATCATGGAGATGCTTCAACAATTCTTCTGCGGAAACAATCGTGTTCCAGTTCATTGCAAGCCCGCCTGTTCGATGCGCTTTCTGAAATTCACCAGCATGGAAGCCGTGGCGCCCCATATCCGGTATCGCCCATATTGAAATTCGATGATAGTCCGATTCCTGCCGCGGTACTCAATTTCAAGCGGCTTGGCATTCAGCGGGTTCAGCACGAAGTCGAGCGGCACTTCGAATATTTCATCGACTTCGCCAGGATCTGCCAAGGGAATGAAATCAGAAGACACTTTTGCCAACACCGGATATACATGAAAACCGGTAATCGTCAGGAAAGAATCCAGATAGCCAAGCGGTTCCACATGGGCAGGCAGCAGACCAATTTCTTCATGCGCTTCACGCAGGGCGGCGGCAACCGGACTGATATCGCTTTCTTCTATGCGACCACCGGGAAAGCTTATTTGCCCGGCATGATGCTTGAGTGCTTCGGTGCGTCGCGTCAGGATCACCTGCAAGCCGGATTTGCGTTCAATGAGACCGACAAGTACCGCTGCCGGCCTGATTGCCGTGCCGTTTTCGGAGATGAGATCGATCAGTTCGCCATAGTTCCAGGCGACGTCAACTGGCGCACGAGCTACCGGATGTAGCGCGGCGGCAAGCGAATCGAGAAAAGAGTGAGGCTCGCTCACGAATCAGGTGTTGCCTTCACGTGCAGGCAACACGGCATCCATAATGTGTGCGCGTTGCTCATCGTTATAGAGTGACCACGATGCGATTTCATGGCTGGTTCGATAGCAGCCTTCGCATAGGCCCTGCTCGTCGAGCATGCAGATGCCGATGCAGGGACTTTGAATAGCGCGTTGAAAATTACTCATGAAAAAAATGCGCCGGTTTCCCGGCGCATTGATATTTTACTTCACATTTACCAGCTGGAAATCATAAACGGCAACCTGGTTTGGACCGCCCGGTGCCTGGGCATCCTTGCCAACGCCTTTTTCTGGCGGAACGACAATTTCCCAACGCGAACCCGAAGGCATCAACATCACGGCTTCGCGCAGACCTGCAGGGCCCAGTTCGGAAACTTTCAGAGTGGGTGGCGCCAGCGGCGTCGTGGTGAAGGTGTCAAACATCGGGCCGCCAACGGAAAGGACGGCACGCATGTGGGCAACAATCTGTCCCGTTGCGGTCGGTTTCGGACCAGTTCCTGCCGTCAGAACACGGTATTGCACGCCGCCGGGAAGGGTAATCACTCCGGGCTTGGTCTTGTTCGTCGCCATGAAAGAGTCGGATTTCACTTTGTTTTCGCGGGCGACTTTTTCAAAGTTGGCGCGCGCGTCCTTTTCCATTTTTTGTCCAAAATAGCTCAGTGCATTGGACAGCTTATCGCCGGAGATGCTTGGATCTTTTTTTGCCATACCGTCTTGCAAGCCGCGAGTGACTGCCGCTGCGTCGATGTCGGCACCCGAACGGGCAATCATGTTTCCGCGTTCATAACCAAGCGCATAACTGAGCGTCGCTTTGTCGGGCGCAGTGAGTTGTTGTGCAGGGGCAGCAGCAGGTTTTGCAGGAGCAGCCGTTTGAGCCAAGGCAACACCGGCGGTTAAACTAAGTGCCGCCAAAGTGGCAGCCAACACACGCAGTTTCATTGAGTGAATCTCCAGTAAAATAAACGGGACTAACAACAGTCCCGAGACGCGGTAGGATACCGGCCTTGACGCTGAACCGCCACTGACGGCTTGGCCCAACGCGCTAGCAGTGACCCGGCACGGACTGCAAAGTTCCCTACATTCAAGTATTTGGAGTCTTCATGGCATTTCAGAACCTCGTAATCGAGCAAAAAGACCGCGTGCGGACTATCACTCTTAATCGCCCTGACAAGCTCAATGCGCTAAATTACGCCACGATCGGCGAGCTGCACACCGCGTTTGATGAAGCCGCCCGGGATGATGCCGTCAATGTCGTGATTTTGACCGGTGCAGGCCCGAAGGCCTTCGTTGCTGGGGCGGATATTTCGGAAATGAGTGGATTGAGCCCGGTGCAGGCACGCGATTTTTCCCGACACGGTCAAAAACTGATGTCGAAAATCGAACAACTGGGTAAACCCGTTATTGCAATGGTCAATGGTTTCGCACTCGGCGGCGGGATGGAATTGGCCATGGCATGCCATCTCAGATTCGCTTCAGAAAATGCAAAGTTTGGACAGCCTGAAGTCAATCTGGGCCTGATACCCGGCTTCGGCGGTACGCAACGTATTCTGCGTCTGGCCGGTCGTGGACCCGCACTTGAATTATGTCTCGGCGGGCAGACGATTGATGCTGCAAGAGCTTACGCATTAAATCTGGTAACCCGTATTTTTCCTGCCGACCAGTTGCTACTTGAAACCGAGAAATTTGCGGTACATCTTGCCAGTCTGGCGCCACAGGCATTACGTGGTGTGATCGATGCCATTCATCTCGGCGGCGAAGCTGGACTGGATGTCGGGCTGGATTATGAAACCCAGGGGTTTGCGATCGCGTTTTCCACCGACGACATGAAAGAAGGCACCGGCGCCTTCCTTGAAAAGCGTAAACCGCAATTTGTCGGGCGCTGAACTCAGGAAATGCCATTGACACCGCTCGATCCGAAAGAACAGGCAAAACGGGATGCCGCCCGCCTGCGTTATGAACGCAGGAACCTGCGTCTGATTCGGGTGGCAGAAGAAAAATACCAGCGCCAGGAAGAACACAAGGAACAAGCCACAAGTCCCGACGCGGTGGCGCAGGCACTTGCCCGCGCGAAAGCCAAGCGTGAACAAGCGAAGAAACCATAGGCCTTCAAACACAATGAAACCGGAAAATCGTCGCGAACTGTTTGCACGCTTGGCTGAATTGAATCCCAATCCTAAAACCGAGCTGGTCTATTCCAGCCCTTTCGAATTATTGATCGCCGTGATGCTATCGGCACAATCCACCGATGTCGGCGTCAACAAAGCCACGAAGAAACTTTTCCCGATCGCCAATACACCGGCCGCCATTTTGAAGCTGGGCGAAGCGGGTTTGAAGAAATACATCAGCACCATTGGCCTGTTCAACAGCAAGGCCAAGCATGTCATTGCGGCTTGCGAGATATTGCAGCAGGACTACGATGGCGAAGTGCCCGATGATCGCGAAGCACTGGAATCTTTGCCCGGGGTCGGCCGCAAGACAGCGAATGTCGTTCTCAATACCGCATTTGGTCACCCTACGATGGCCGTGGACACTCATATCTTCAGGGTTGGCAACCGGACTGGCTTGGCCAAGGGCAGCACGGTACGTGCCGTTGAAGATAAATTACTCAAGGCTGTTCCACCGGAATACAGGGTGAATGCGCACCATTGGCTGATCCTGCATGGTCGCTATGTCTGCAAGGCACGAAAACCCGATTGCCCGAATTGCGTGATTCGCGATTTATGTCAATTTAAAGATAAAACGATGGCGTAAATATGCTTTCTTTAATTCCGTCCGAAAGTGGAAAGAATGTCTGGCCGACTGATGCCAACCGGCTCTTCTTTATATAAATCAAAAACTTGAAATCATTACTTGCCTATCTCCCATTTGCGGGCAGCCAAATCTGTGAATTAGGCGAGGCTTTTTAATCAAAACTGTCACATTAACGAAACTTTCATGTTCTAGAGTGCCCACCTATCTCCACACCCTAGCGGGAATTCAACATGAAACTTGCACACAAAGCACTTGCCCTGGCCGTTCTGGCTGCCCTGTCCAGCACGGCTTCGGCCGAAATCGCCATCGATGTTATCGGCGGTTCGGAAATCACCTTCGAAGGTCTGCTTCAAGGCGACTCCTACTGGTATGACAGCGATGTCAAAGACCTCAACGACAACAGCGCAGGCATTCAGGATGGTCTGGACTCCGATCAATCCATGCGCCGTGCCGAAATCATTTTCAAAGGCAAGGGCCCAGGTCAATGGGAATGGGTAGCAGGTTATGACGCCCGCGCCGACAAGTTCCTCGACGTGAACGTGAAATACAAGTTCAGCGGGTTTACCAATATCACCGTTGGCCAGTTCAAGCAGCCGAACAGCCTGGAAGAACTGAGCAGCACCCGTTTCAACGACTTCATTTCGAAAGCCATGACGACAAACCTGCAAGGCGTTGCTCGCCGTACCGGTGTTGCAGTTGCTACCGGTGGTGACGACTGGACCTTGACCGGCAGTTACATGAACCGCGAATTGACTCGCAACCTGGCACAGGGCAAGGGTTTTGGCGCACGCGGCACCTGGGCTCCGATGCATGACAGCGGCAATATTTTCCACCTCGGTCTATCTGCCGTCAGCTTCGATGCTCGTGACAATGCCGCTGCAAACGCCGATGGCCGCGCCCGCTTCCGCGTTCGCCCGGATGCCGATCTCACCTCTACCCGTCTGATCGATTCCGGACAATTTACCGATGGCGACCAAATCACGACCTATGGTGGTGAAGCTGCCTGGGTAAAAGGCCCGATCAAGTTGCAGGCCGAAGCAATGACGACCAACCTGACCCGTAATTTCAACCCTGATTATGGCTTTGAAAGCTATTACGTTTCGGGCGTGTGGAACTTGACCGGTGAAACCTGGAGTTACAAGGCCGGCAATCTCGTGACCACGCTGCCGGAAGATCCGGGTGCCGGCATGTGGCAATTGGGCTTGCGTTACGACCACGCCGATTTGAACGATGGCGCCGTCACCGGCGGCAAGGAAAGCAACTGGACCATCGGTGCCAACTACTACTGGCGCTCGAACTTCAAGTTTGCCTTGAACTACGTGATGGTCGATAGCGAGAAACGCGCCAATCTGCTCGCACCACTGATCAAGGACAATCCGAACATTGTTGAATTCCGCGCCCAGGTTTACTGGTAAGAATTCACTTCTGAACAGAGAAAACGCGGCCTGCTGGCCGCGTTTTTTTATGCTGGCCCGCAATTATCCGGCAACTATTTTTTAGTCATATAACTGTCATAAACAAGACATTAAGCCGTCATGTTTGCGCCACACAATGCGCACAATCTAAAACTTTACCTACAAGTCACCTCCCAGGAGTTACTCGTGTTAAACAATCTGAAACGCAAACTTGCAGTCCTCGGCCTCGCCGCGGCACTCAGCTTCAACGCCCAGGCAGGCCAGACAAATGGTGCCGGCGCCTCGTTCGTGTTTCCGGCCATGACCAAATGGTCTTCGGATTACAACAAGGCCACCCAAAACCGCGTCAACTATCAGTCGATCGGTTCCGGTGGCGGCATTGCACAGATCAAGGCCAATACCGTTGATTTCGGTTCGTCCGATGCTCCATTGAAGCCGGAAGAACTCGACAAATTCAGCCTCGGCCAATTTCCTTCGGTCAGCGGCGGCATTGTTCCAGTCGTAAACATTCCAGGCGTCACGGCGGGCAACATCCGCTTTACCGGCCCCGTGCTTGCCGATATCTATCTCGGCAAGATCAAGATGTGGAATGACCCGGCCATTGCCGCTCTCAACGATGATCTGAAATTACCTGCATTACCGATTCGCGTTATCTATCGCGCCGACGGTTCCGGCACCACGTTCAACTTCGTCAACTATTTGTCCAAAGTCAGCCCGGAATGGAAACAAAAAGTCGGTGAAGGCACCACCGTTCGCTGGCCGGGTGGTTTTGGCGGCAAGGGTAACGAAGGTGTTGCCGCTTACGTCAAACAAATCAAAGGCGCAATCGGTTATGTCGAATTGAGCTACGCAACCTCCAACAAACTCGCTTACGGCGCAATGAAGAACGCGGCTGGTAACTTCGTACAACCAAGCCTGAAAACCATCCAGGCTGCTGGTGCCAGTGCCGACTGGGCAGGCTCGAAAGACTTCTATCTCGTGGTTACCAATGCTCCAGGTGCCGAAGCTTGGCCGATTACCGCCACCAACTTCATCCTGATGTCGAAGAAGCCGAAGAACCCGGTCAATGCGAAAGAAGCGATCAATTTCTTCCGCTGGGTTTACACCAGTGGCGATGCTTCGGCACAACAACTCGGTTACGTGCCGCTGCCGGCCGATCTGGTAAAGCGCATCGAAGCGTACTGGGCTGCCGAATTTAAATATTGATTCTATGCTGCATTACACTAAGCGCCCCGACATCTTGTCCGGGCGCTTTTTATTTCACAAAAAGAGATTGTGATTCATGTCTGAAGCCACTGCCCTCGCCGAACGTTTGAGAATTGTCGAAGCTCGTGCGAGCTCGGACAATTTCAAGGACAAGCTATTTCACTGGTTGCTTGCAGCCGCTGGTTTCTTTGTATTGTTTTCCCTGCTGGGGGCGATGTACGTGATGTTTTCCGGCGGAGAGCAAGTGTTCGCCAAGGAAGGATGGAAATTCATTACGACGGATTTCTGGGACCCGGCCAACAGTATTTTTCAGGGCTTGTCGCCTATCGTGGGCACAATCGTCAGTTCCTTGATTGCACTGATGCTTGCTGTGCCAGTCAGTTTCGGCATTGCTCTTTTCCTGACGGAAGTCGCTCCACCCTGGATACGCAGTCCGATCGCAATCGCGATTGAACTGCTCGCCGGTATTCCCTCGATCATTTACGGCATGTGGGGCCTGTTCGTGCTGGTTCCGTTACTGGGCGAACATGTCTATCCCTGGATCAATGACAATCTCGGCCAATTACCCCTGATCGGACAATATTTTCAGGGCGTGCCGATTGGCGTGGGCCTGCTCACTGCCGGCACCGTACTGGCGATTATGATCATCCCCTTCATTGCATCGGTCATGCGCGAAGTATTCCTGACTGTTCCGACACGATTGAAAGAATCGGCGTACGCGCTCGGATCGACGACCTGGGAAGTCGTTTGGGATGTCGTGCTGCCATATACCAAGTCGGCGGTAGTCGGCGGTATTTTTCTGGGTCTGGGTCGCGCGCTGGGCGAAACCATGGCCGTGACCTTCGTGATCGGCAACGCCAATCGACTTGCCAGCCTGCTGGAACCAAGCACTTCCATTTCGGCCACGATTGCGAATGAATTTTCGGAAGCTTTCGCCGATGAACATCGTGCTGCGTTGCTCGGCCTCGGCTTCCTGTTGTTTGTCGTAAGTTTCTGCGTGCTATCGGTTGCGAAGCTGCTGTTGCTGAGCCTGAAACACCGGGAGGGCAAATAATGAGTGCGCAAACCATATTTTTACGCCGCCGCATAATTAATGCGGTCGCCATGGTGTTATCGCTTAGCGCGGCCATTGTCGGTTTGTTCTTTCTCGGCTGGATTTTGTGGACGACTTTTTCCAAAGGTCTGCCCGCACTTAGCTGGAGCTTGTTCACGACGACGACGGCGCCTCCGGGTGAACCCGGCGGCTTGGCCAATGCGCTCGTCGGCAGTCTGGTGCTATGCCTGTCTGCCGTCTTGTGGGCCACGCCGGTGGGTATCGCCGCAGGCACTTACCTGGCCGAATACGCCAACCACACCAAGCGCGGCGAACTGATCCGCTTCATCAACGATATTCTTTTGTCGGCGCCGTCCATCGTGCTGGGATTGTTTATCTACACGGTGATTGTCCGGCCGATGCAAAGTTTCTCTGCCTACGCAGGCGTGATTGCACTCGGATTCATCGTGCTGCCGGTCGTGGTGCGCACTACGGATGAAATGCTGCGACTGGTCCCGACGCAAATGCGTGAGGCCGCGTTGTCGCTCGGCGTGCCGCAATGGAAGGTAACGACCAACGTACTTTATCGCGCTGCTCGTTCCGGCATCACGACCGGCGTATTGCTCGGGCTTGCGCGCATCAGCGGC
>ERZ795061.4741-NODE-4741-length-11389-cov-4.625993_pt1 | contig 11389 bp, 11 predicted proteins | sample MGYA00375145_ERZ795061 | MGnify/ENA primary metagenome ERZ795061 (study PRJEB30190, sample SAMN05720144) | anaerobic digester metagenome | isolation source: active sludge of municipal wastewater-treating anaerobic digesters | place: USA | collected 2014-12-22 ... | reverse complement strand
AGAGTGACTGGAGTTCAGACGTGTGCTCTTCCGATCTGAAGGCCCGACGCTCGTTCCCAACCCCTACAAGACCTGGAAGCAGGTGAATGCCTCACTGCCCGATACCAAGATCGAGGTATTGGGCCCGCCGCCCACATCCGGCACCCGCGATGCTTTCGTCGAATTGGCGATGGAAGCGGGCTGTAAATCCTTTGCCTGGATCAAGGCGGTCAAGGACGCCAATGAAAAGGAATTCCAAGCCATGTGCCACACGCTACGGGAAGACGGCCACTTTATCGAAGCCGGTGAAAACGACAACCTGATCGTGCAGAAGCTGGATGCCAACCACAAGGCGGTGGGCATTTTCGGCTTCAGCTTCCTGGAGCAGAACAGCGACAAGGTGCAGGGTTCGATCATCAATGGCGTGGCGCCGACCTTCGAGACGATCGCCGACAAATCCTACCCGGTGTCGCGACCGATCTTTGTCTACGCCAAGAAAGCCCATATCGGCGTGGTGCCGAACATCGAAGGCTTCTTGGCAGAGCTCACCAGCGAAAAGGCCTGGGGTACCGACGGCTATCTGGCCGACAAGGGCATGATCCCGATGCCGGCTCCGATGCGTAAACAAGTGGCCGCCAATGTGGCCAGCCAGGCGACAATGAGTGGGGCGGGTCTGAAGTAAGCCGCCAGTATTGGCGCACAGGGCCCGGCTCACGCCGGGCCGCTTTTTTCGGGTGCAACAGAGGTAGGTGCAGACAAGATGTCCCCGGTCAATCTGGTCATCAGCTTGGCATTACTGAGCGCGGTCGCCTACTACTTGGCGCACAGTCGTTCGCTGGCGCTCGCCAAACCGCTGGGTGGTATTCGCCACCTGCATTCACTGCCGCTCTACTACGGATTGCGCGGTGCGGTCTGGTGCGGGCTTCCGGCACTCGTCGTTCTTTGTCTCTGGCTGATGTTCGACGACCCTGTGGTGCAGTCTCTGGTGCTGGCGGGGCTGCCGGCCAACGCGGTGCCAGCCGGACCCGCGGAGCGCAGCCTCTTGCTGAGCACCGTCGTCAATGTGGCGAGCGGTGCATTGCCGGTCGCCGAGCAGCCGGCTGCGGTGGTGGCAGCGGCAGAACGCTACAACACGCTGCGCGGCAGCGGCCAACTGCTGGTTGCGGTCATCACCCTGGGCGTCGCGGTCAGCGGTTTGCTCTGGGGTGTGCGGCGGATGTCACCGCAGTTGCGCGCGCGCCAGGAAGTAGAGAAGGTCTTTCGCTGGGCCCTGCTGGCCTGCGCCAGCATCGCGATCTTCACCACCCTGGGGATCCTGCTGTCGGTGCTGTTCGAAGCGCTCCGGTTTTTTCAGGCGGTGCCGCTTACCGACTTTTTGTTCGGCCTCGAATGGAGCCCGCAGATGGCGATCCGCGAGGGGCAGGTAGGCGGTTCCGGCGCCTTTGGTGCCGTGCCCCTGTTCGTCGGCACCCTGTTGATCTCCGCCATTGCCCTGCTGGTGGCGGTGCCGGTGGGTCTGATGTCCGCGATCTACCTGGCGGAATACGCCAGCGCCCGGATGCGCAATGTCGCCAAGCCGGCGCTGGAGATTCTCGCAGGGGTGCCGACCGTGGTTTACGGCTTTTTCGCTGCACTCACGGTCGCACCCTTCATTCGCGAACTGGGCGCAACTCTGGGGCTGTCGGTGTCGTCGGAAAGCGCGCTGGCCGCCGGCCTGGTGATGGGCGTCATGATCATCCCCTTTGTGTCATCGCTCACCGACGACATCATCACGGCGGTACCCAACAGTCTGCGCGACGGCTCGCTGGCGCTGGGTGCGACCCGCTCCGAAACGGTGAAGAAGGTGATTGTCCCCGCCGCCCTGCCGGGGATTGTCGGCGGGGTTCTACTCGCCGCTTCGCGCGCTATCGGTGAAACCATGATCGTGGTGATGGCGGCCGGGCTGGCCGCGCGCCTCACCCTCAACCCCCTGGATACGGTGACCACCATCACGGTGCAGATCGTGACCCTGCTGGTGGGAGACCAGGAATTTGACAGTCCCAAGACACTGGCGGCCTTCGCGCTCGGGTTGATGCTGTTCGTCACGACCCTGCTGCTCAATGTAATCGCACTGTATATCGTGAAAAAATATCGGGAGCTCTATGACTGAGCACAAGGCTTCCACGGCGGAAATCATTCGCGCCAGTCTCAAACGCCGCTACCGCGCGGAGCGGCGGTTCCGGCTGTACGGCCTTCTGGCGGTCTGTTTCGGACTGCTCGCAGTGCTGCTCCTCCTCACGGACATCATCGGCAAGGGCCACGGCGCCTTCCGGCAGACCTATGTGCAATTGCCGATCCATTACGACCCCGAACTGCTCGGCATCGGCGATGCAACCGATCCCGAAACCCTGATGCGCGGCGACTATCAGGCACTGGTCCGCCAGGCGCTGCGCGCGCGCTTCGGCGAGGTGTCGGGGCGCGCGGAAGCGCGCGAGTTGAACGCGCTGGTCAGCGACGGCGCCGGCTACGAATTGCTGGCGCGACTGCGCGCCAGGCCCGCCTTGCTGGGAACCAGCGAGACGCTCTGGCTGCTCGCCGATGACGATGTCGACACCTGGTTCAAGAGCCGTGGCGGCAGCAACGAGTTCACCGGCCGGGTCAGCGAGCGACAGATCGCCTGGGTCGCGAGCCTGGCCGAGCAGGGCGAAGTCGCGCTCAGGTTCAATGCCAACTTTTTCACCCGCGGGGATTCCCGCGAACCCGAGGAGGCCGGAATCGGCGGGGCCGCCAAGGGAACCTTGCTGACGCTTGCCATCACCCTGTTGCTGGCGTTTCCGATCGGGGTTGCCGCGGCGATCTATCTCGAGGAGTTCGCACCGAAAAACCGCTGGACCGACTTCATTGAAGTCAACATCAACAACCTAGCGGCGGTTCCGTCCGTCATCTTCGGTCTGCTGGGGCTTGCGGTGTTCATCAATTTTTTCCAGATGCCGCGTTCCGCGCCCGTGTTGGGCGGGGTGGTGCTCGCCCTGGTGACGCTGCCGACCGTGATCATCTCCAGTCGCGCCGCCATCAAGTCGGTGCCGCCTTCCATCCGCGAGGCGGCACTTGCGGTGGGTGCCTCGAAAATGCAGGTGGTGCTGAGCCATGTGCTGCCGCTGGCGATGCCGGGCATGTTGACGGGCGCCATCCTCGGCATGGCCCATGCGCTCGGCGAAACCGCGCCCTTGCTGATGATCGGCATGGTGGCCTTTATCGTGGATGTCCCAGGCGGCTTTACCGAATCGGCCACCGTGCTGCCGGTACAGATTTTCCTGTGGGCGGATAGTCCGGAGCGGGCCTTCGTCGAGAAAACCTCCGGCGCCATCATGGTGCTGCTGGCGTTTCTCACGCTGATGAATGCCCTGGCTGTAGTATTGCGCAAGCGCCTCGAACGGCGCTGGTGAAGGAGGTGGCAAGATGACGACCGCAGTGTTTGATCCAGTTCCTGGAGCCGTGATGACCGACGCGCCGGGCCGTATCACCGAACTGGCCGAGTTGCTGACACAGCGCACCGTGGGCACGCCTTTTGTCGACGCGCCCAAGGTGCGGACCCGCAACGTGAATGTCTACTACGGGGAGAAACAGGCAATCTTCGACGTCGGGCTGGATATCGGCCGCAATCAGGTGATCGCCATGATCGGTCCCTCGGGCTGCGGCAAGTCCACCTTTCTGCGTGCCCTGAACCGCATGAACGACACGGTGGTCGGTTGTCGCGTCACCGGGGAGTTTCTGCTCGATGACGAGGACATCTATGCGCCGAAAATGGATCCGGTGGCGCTGCGGGCACGGGTGGGCATGGTGTTTCAGAAGCCCAATCCCTTTCCGAAAAGTATCTACGATAACGTCGCCTATGGCCCAAAACTGCACGGGCTCGCCAGCCGTCGCATCGAGCTCGATGAAATCGTCGAGTCCAGCCTGCGCAAGGCGGGCCTGTGGGAAGAGGTAAAGGATCGTCTCGTCCAGCCCGGCACCGGCCTGTCCGGCGGTCAACAGCAGCGGCTGTGCATTGCCCGCGCGATCGCCATCAATCCGGAGGTGATCCTGATGGACGAACCCTGTTCCGCGCTGGATCCCATCGCCACCGCGCGGGTCGAAGAGTTGATCGCGGAGCTGGCGGAAAATTACACCATCGCCATCGTCACGCACTCGATGCAGCAGGCGGCCCGGGTCTCGCATCGCACCGCTTACTTTCATCTCGGCAAGCTGATCGAAGTGAACGATACGCAGATGGTGTTCACCTCGCCGCAGCATGAATTAACCGAGGCCTACATCACTGGACGTTTCGGCTGAGGAGGTCGTTATGGAAAAAGTGTCGCTCGACCAGCACATCTCGCGCCAGTTCAACGCCGATCTGGAGCATCTCAAAAGCCAGACCCTGGCGATGGGCGGCATGGTGGAGAAACAGCTTCACGACGCCATGATGGCGCTGGAGAACGCGGACAGCGAGCTCGCGATGCAGGTACTCGAGGCCGAGAAAAAAATCGATGAGATGGAGCTCATCATCGATGATGCCTGCACTACCACCATTGCCCGCCGTCAGCCCGCCGCGACCGATCTGCGGATGATCCTGGCGGTGAGCCGTTCGGTACGCGACCTCGAGCGCATCGGCGACGAAGCCCAGCGCATCGCCAAAATGGCGATCGGGCTCAGCGAGGAAGGGCTATCACCACGCGGCTACGTCGAGGCACGCCATATCGCCAACGGTGTGCGTGAAACCTTGCGCGACTGTCTGGACGCTTTCAGCCGCTTCGACGCCCGGGCCGCGCGCGAGACCATGGCCAAGGACAAGCAGATCGATCTCGATTACCGCTCGGCGGTGCGGGAGCTGGTCACCTACATGATGGAAGATCCCCGCAGCATCTCCCGGGTCATGAACGTGCTCTGGGCACTGCGCGCGCTGGAACGTATCGGCGATCACGCCAAAAACATCTGCGAACACATCGTGTTTCTGGTGGAAGGCAAGGACATTCGTCACATTCATCCCGACGCACAGGACTGAGTGGATACGGCCTGTCAGCGGACCGCGCCCAGGTGCCCCCGCGCCCGCTGGCCGACGGCGCCATTGTCGGCTGCCGCTTCCCGATAGTAGCTGTCGGCCTGGCGGGTGGCACCGTTCGCCTCCGCGATTTCCCCCAGATACAGGCTGGCGAGCGGCGTCGGCAGTAGCCGGCGGCTTTCTTCCAGATCGCGCTGCGCCTCCGGGTACTGTTTGCGCTCGAATCTCAGCGCTCCGCGCGCCAAATGGTGGCGGTAGTAACCGGGATTGCGGCTGATTGCGGTGGTGAAATCGGCGTCGGCGTCTGACCATTGTTTCAGCATCGCCCGGGCGTGACCACGCGACTCCCAGAAGCGGCCTTCGCCGGGCTGGATGGCGATGGCCTGATCCAGCGCTTGAATGGCGCCAGAGGCATCCTTGCGGTTCAGGGCCGCCAACGCGTTCTTCTCGGCTTCGTAAGCGGGAGCATCCTTGCGCAACTGCGCGGTGGCACGCTGGTAGGCCTCCGCGTTGCGGGTGCCGTCCGGGGGGAAGTTCTGAGCGCGGCGCAGATTGGCGTTGACCCGCTCCTGCGACGGCGGATGGCTGGCGAACAGGCCGCTGATGAAATCCGAGTTGCCACCCGCGGCCAGTTTCACGAAGGTTTCCTGCACCGCGACGGCGGCTTGCGGGTCGTAGCCGGCGCGCACCATGTAATCCATGCCGTAAGCGTCGGCTTCAAGCTCCGCGCCGCGGCTGTAATGTGCCATCCAGGCACCGGCACCCAGTTGTGCGGCCTGCCCGCCCAAATTGCCGAGCCCCGCTTGCTGTCCCGCGACGCCGAGCAGTTCCGCGCCCAGATTGATCAGCGAGCCCTTGCTCATCTGGCTGGCACTGTGACGCGCGGCGGCGTGGACGATTTCGTGGCCGACTACGGCGGCCAGCTCGGCCTCGTCGTGAAGTTGCAGCAGCAATCCGCTGTTCACCGCGATCTTGCCGCCCGGCAGCGCCCAGGCGTTGGGCACCGGGTTGTTCAGCACCACGAACTCATAGGGCAGTTTCCGGTCGCTGCCGGCGGCGAGCCGGTTGCCCACCGAGCGCACATAATCCTGGAGCTTGGGATCGAGGTAGTAGGGTCCACCCTGGGCTTGCTGTGCTGGACCATACTGCTGTTCGCCGATGGCGATTTCCTCTCTGCCCGAGACCAGTGAAAGTTCTTCGCGGCCGGTGACCGGATTGGTGGCGCAGGCGCCGATGCCGAGCGACAGAGTGACAAGCAGTGCGAGTCTGGCGGGCGTCAAGAAGGTACTCCTGGGCTGGCAGCCGATGGTGGCTGGCTATAATGACCCGCGCGTCGCCACCGGGGTTCCGTCGTGGGCACAGGATCGCAATGGTAGCGGCAAATTCGCTGCGGGGAATGCCGGTGTGCGGCCGGAAACGAGGTTGAGCAGCGTGGAGAAGCCCTTTTCGCAGGCCTGCGAGAACAACAAGGCGCCCATTCTTGCGGTGCTGCAACGGGTGTTTGCCCCGTGTCGGAGCGTGCTCGAAATCGGCAGTGGCACCGGTCAGCACGCCGTCCACTTCGCGCCCCGCCTGCCGCAGCTGCGCTGGCAACCGAGCGATGTCCCGGAAAACCTGCCGGGGATTGAACAGTGGCGGGAAGCCGAACCCGCGCCCAATCTGCTGCGGCCGATCGCACTCGACGTCCGCGCGCCACATTGGGGCGTAGCGCCGGTCGATGGCCTGTTCACCGCCAACACCTTGCACATCATGCCCTGGAGCGCCGTGCAGGCGTTCTTTGCCGGCTTGCCCGGCGTGCTGGCCTCGGGCGGTGTCCTCGCCGTCTATGGACCTTTCAACTACGGGGGCGCGTACACATCGGCAAGCAACGCCCGTTTCGACCAGTGGCTGAAGGCCCGCGCTCCGCACCAGGGCATTCGTGATTTCGAGGCGGTGGCAGAGCTCGCAGCGGGCGCGGGACTCGCACTGTGGGAGGACAACGCGATGCCGGCCAACAACCGCTTGCTGGTCTGGCGGCGCAACGCCTGAGGCGCCTCAACTCTCCCGCTGACTGTCCTGGCGATAGGGCAGCTGCGCCCGGGCGGCGGCCATGTACTCCTGATTGTGTCCGCGCTCCCGCTCCAGAAAGTCGGCAATGGCGGTTGCGAAGCCGCGATGGCGAATCCAGTGCAGCGACCAGGTTTCGACGGGCGCGAAACCGCGGGCAATCTTGTGCTCGCCCTGGGCGCCGGCGTCGAATTTCGTCAGACCGTGCCGGATCGCGTAGTCGATGCCCTGGTAGCAACAGAGCTCGAAATGCAGGCACTCGTATTCCCGGACGCAGCCCCAGTAGCGGCCGTAGAGCGTCTCCCGATCATGAAAATACAGGGCGGCGGCCACCGGTTTGCCGGCATCGTAGGCGACCGCCATGGCAATCTGATGCGCCAGGGTTGCCCCGATGCGGCGAAAGAAGTCCGGCGTCAGGTAGCCGCCATTGCCGCTGCGCTTGGCGTAGGTGTTTTGATACAGACCGTGGAAGAACGACCATAGGTCGGCATCGATGGCGGGACCTTCGAGCATGGCGACGGTCAGGCCCTGGTCCACAACGGTGCTGCGCTCGCGGCGCATCATCTTGCGCTTGCGCGAGGCCAGTCCCGCGAGGAAGTGCTCGAAGTTTTTGTAACCCTGGTTGTGCCAGTGAAACTGCACGCCGCTGCGTTCCAGCAGGCCGTGCCCGCGCAAGATCTCGCGAGTGGCCGTATCGGGAAACAACAGATGCCAACTGCTGGCGCCGGTCGCTTCCGCGGCTTCGGCCACCGCCGCCAGCAGGGCCGTGGCCGTCCGCTCGCTATCGGCGCCGGCGGCGAGCCGCAGGCGCGGGCCGGTGATGGGCGAAAAGGGAATCGCGGTCACCAGCTTGGGGTAGTAGGCCAGGCCGCTGCGGTGGTAGGCATTGGCCCAGACCCAGTCAAATACGTACTCTCCGTAGGAGTGGGTCTTTACATACAGCGGCATGAACAGGGCGCCATCCACACTGCTGAGGTGGCGCGGTTCCCAGCCGGTGGCAGCCGTGGCGCTGCCGCTGTCCTCCAGCGCGGACAGAAATTCGGGCTTCAGAAAGGGGTAATCGGACACCGGCTCTAGCACCGTGTGGGTACGGGTTCAAACGCGCAGCGAAAGGTGCTGCCCTTGCCGGGGGTGCTGCGGATTTCCAGATGCCCGCCGTTGCGCAGCAGCGAGTGCTTGACGATGGCGAGACCGAGACCGGTGCCGCCGGAAGTGCTGGCGCGGCTGCCCTCGACGCGGTAGAAGCGCTCGGTCAGGCGAGGTAGATGGCGGGCATCGATGCCGACGCCGTTGTCGGTCACCTCGACCCACACACGGCCGTTGTCGCTGCCCGCGCGCACCCGGATCGTGCAGCCCTGCGGATTGTGCTTGACCGCGTTGTAGACCAGGTTGGCGAAGGCGCTGTGCAGTTCGCGCGCCGCGCCCTGGGCGATCAGAGCGTCGGGGCAGTCCAGCTCGAGGTGATGCGCGCTGCCGCCGAGCGCACGCGCGTTCTCGACGATACCACCGAGCAGGGGTTTGAGCGGCACGGGTTCGGTGCGCGCGGGCAGGGCGGTCGACTCCAGTTGCGACAGGGTCACCAGATCCTCGGTGAGCAGCGTCAGGCGTCGGGTCTGCTCGCTCATCTGCCCGAGTGCTTGCCGCCAGCTTGCCGGGACCTCGGCGTCGCTGTCGCCCAGGGTTTCCAGATAGCCGGTGAGGACCGTCAGCGGCGTGCGCAGCTCATGGGAAATATTGGCCACAAATTCTTTGCGCATCTGTTCGAGGTGGCGGAGGCGGGAAATATCCTGCACCACCAGCGCCACTTCGTTGTTGCCGAAGTGGTTGGCACTGAACTGCAACACCCGGTTTGGATCGCTGGGTGCTTCCAGTTCCACCGGCTCGGTGAAGAGACCCGCGCGGATAAAGGCCACGAAGGCGGGTGCCCGCACCAGGTTGATGATGGGCGCACCTTCGTCGCCGCGCTGCAGGCTCAGCAGTTTTGCCGCCGCCGGGTTCCACCATTCCAGGGCGCGGTCGGCGTCGAGAATCACGATGCCTTCGTCCAGGGCGTCGGTGATTCGCCGTATCCGGGCGAGCAGGTTGAGGTGATCCTGACGATGGCGGGTGTTGCGCTGGCGCAGCCGGTAAAGGTGGTCGGAGACTTCGCCCCAGACGCCGGACGCGGGCGGCGGGAAGTCGCGACCACCCAGTGCCAGCCAGCGATTGAGACGGTGGATCCGGTGCAGGGTCCAGAGCATGTAGAGACTGCCACCGGCAATCAGGGTCAACAGCGAATAGCCGTTGAAATAGCCGGCGGCGACCAGCAGCACCGCCAACAGGGCGATGCGTTGCAGTTCACTGCGCAGGCCCGGAGTGAACACTAGCTGACAACCAGTTTCTCGGAAAACCGGTAGCCGGCGCCGCGCACGGTCTGGATGAAGCGGTCATGGCTGCCGAGCGCCTTGCGCAGGCGGCGGATATGGACATCGACGGTGCGCTCATCCATGTACACGTTGCCGCCCCAGACGTGGCTGAGAATCTGGTCGCGGGAGTAGACCCGGTCCTGGTGAGTGAGGAAAAATCCCAGCAGCCGGTATTCCGTCGGCCCCATGGCAACCGGCACGCCGGCGCGGGTCACATGATGGCTCACCGGATCGTAGACCAGGCCCTGCACCTCGATGGGTGTCTCGCTGGCACCCTGCTCGCGGCGGCGCAGCAGGGCGCGAATCCGGGCAATGAGCGCACGCGGTGAAAATGGTTTGGCGATGTAATCGTCGGCGCCGGCATCGAGCCCCTGAACCTGATTGTCCTCTTCCGTCTTGGCCGTGAGCAGGATCACCAGCAAATTCGCGGTCAACTCGTCGCGGCGCAGGCGGCGCAGCAATTCCAGCCCGCTGGTTTCCGGCAGCATCCAGTCGAGCAGGACCAGATCCGGCTGCTTGTCGATGATCAGCGCGTGGGCGGCGCGGGCGTTTTCGGCGTGCAGACATTCGAAGCCTGCCACTTCCAGTGCCACCGCGATCATGTCGCGAATGGCGGGTTCGTCATCTACTACCAGAATCCTGGCGTCAGCCATGGCGCTTTTGCTCCTCGCAATTTTCGCAGCTCATTGGATGACGGCCTCATGTCAGCATTATGACAGCCAGATGCGCCAATCGCCGTCGTCAACCCAGGTGTAGCGGCCAATGGTAATCGAGCACCATGAACAGAAAGAGCGTCGCGCCGGCCCGGTTGTTGCCGAGAAAGGCACGAAAACACCCGTCGCGGTCGCGTTGGCGGGCCAGCCGGTGCTGGTGAAAAAACCACAGTGCCATCGCACCCAGTCCGAGGTAATACCAGAGGCCGCGACCAAAACTGCTGCCGGTAAGCGCGAAGGCCAACAGCGCCAGCACCTGGAGCGTGCCGATGATGAGCAGGTCGTCCGTGCCAAACAGAATCGCGGTGGATTTCACCCCCAGTTTGCGATCGTCATCGCGATCCACCATGGCGTAGTAGGTATCGAAAGCCACGGTCCAGAGCACCACGCCGGCATAGAGCGACCAGGCGGCGGTCGGCACGGTTCCGGTCTGGGCGGCAAAGGCCATGGGGATGCTCCAGGCCCAGGCGGCGCCCAGCACGAACTGGGGCAGATGGGTGTGCCGCTTGGCGAAGGGATACAGGGCTGCGAGCGCCGCGCCGCCCAAAGACAGCAGCACGGTGAGCCGATTGGTGAGCAGCACCAGCAGAAAGGCGATCAGACAGAGACCCACAAACAGCCACAGTGCCTCGCGCGGCGTCACCCGGCCGGTCGCCAGCGGCCGGTCCCGGGTGCGGGTGACCGCGCCGTCGATATGGCGATCCGCGTAGTCGTTGATCACGCAGCCGGCTGCGCGCATCAGCGCCACGCCCAGCACAAAGATCGTCAGCACCTCCAGGTCGGGCATGCCGCCGGCGGCAAACCACAGCGACCACAGGGTCGGCCACAGCAGGAGCAGGGTACCGATGGGGCGGTCGAGCCGCATCAGGCGTGCAAAATCGGGCAGGCGCTGAAAAGCGGTCGGCATGGGAAATCCAGGGCGGGTGTGGCGACAGTTTAGGGCCTGAAGCCGGGCAAAAACATTTCCGCCACCAGCAAGGGCTGTTGATCGAGGAAAAACAGAGAGCGTCGTACCCAAGCCAACGGTTCGTCCGCAGCCGTCAGCAGGAATCGTGGTGGCCTGCGTTGCGTCACCGCGATAGCGCCCCGGCGGATGCCGGCATCGCGAAACAGCAGTGCGCCCAGGGGCCTGGTGCCCAAGCGGCGCAAAAACCCGTAGCGCCCGCGCAGCACCGCGAGCGGCACCACGCTGCGGGCGTAGACCCAGGGCTCGCCGCGCCCGCGCAGCA
>ERZ795061.4736-NODE-4736-length-11392-cov-9.584811_pt1 | contig 11392 bp, 8 predicted proteins | sample MGYA00375145_ERZ795061 | MGnify/ENA primary metagenome ERZ795061 (study PRJEB30190, sample SAMN05720144) | anaerobic digester metagenome | isolation source: active sludge of municipal wastewater-treating anaerobic digesters | place: USA | collected 2014-12-22 ... | reverse complement strand
TCCTGATACTTCTCTTTGATCTCCGTCAATTCGTCGCGGATGATCTTGCGCACCAACGCTTCACTGCCGAGGACCGACCGCAGATATTCAATCGTCTTCAGCACTTCGCGATACTCTTCCACCAACTTATCGCGCTCCAGTTGCGTGAGCCGCTGGAGACGCATTTCGAGAATGGCATTGGCCTGAATTTCTGAGAGCCGGAACTGCTGCATCAAGCCCGCGCGGGCCACATCGGGGGATTGCGAGCGCCGGATCAACGCGATCACGGCATCGAGGTTGTCCAACGCGATCTTGAGCCCTTCGAGGATATGGGCGCGCTCTTCCGCCTTGCGCAAATCATACGCGGTGCGTCGCACCACGACTTCGCGCCGGTGCTCGACAAAGGCTTCCAGAATTCGCTTGAGGTTCAGCACCTCGGGCCGGTTGTTGACGAGCGCCAGCATGTTCACACCGAAGGTCGTCTGCAACTGACTGTGTTTGTAAAGATTGTTCAACACCACGAGCGGAATCTCATTGCGCTTCAACTCGATGACGACCCTGACCCCTTCACGGTCGGACTCGTCCCGGATATCGGAAATGCCGGTCACGCGGTCTTCCTGCGCCAAGTCGGCAATTTTTTCGATCAACTTCGACTTGTTCACCTGATACGGAATTTCCGTGATGATGAGCCGCTCGCGATCGGTGCGTTCGTCCGTCTCGATGGCGACCTTGGCCCGCACCGTAAGCAGTCCGCGACCGGTCTCATAGGCATCCTTGATACCGGACGTGCCGTAAATGAACCCGGCGGTCGGAAAATCGGGCCCCGGAATTTTCTTCATCAATTGCGCGATCGTGACCTCGGGGTTCTCCAACAGCAGGAGTAACCCCTCGATGACTTCGCCCAAGTTGTGCGTCGGAATGTTGGTCGCGTAGCCGACCGCGATGCCACCCGCGCCGTTGACCAGTAGGTTCGGCACCCGGGACGGCAAGACCAGCGGTTCGACCCGCGACTCGTCGTAGTTGGGACCAAAATCGACCGTTTCTTTTTCGATATCCGCCAGCAGCTCTTCGGCCAGCTTGGTCAACCGGGCTTCGGTATACCGCATGGCCGCGGCCGCGTCGCCGTCCATCGAACCGTAGTTGCCCTGACCGTCGACCAGCATGTAGCGCATGTTGAAATTCTGCGCCATGCGCACGAGGGTGTCGTAAATCGCCGAGTCGCCATGGGGATGGTAATTACCCATGATCTCGCCCACGATCTTCGCCGATTTACGGTACGGCCGGTTGGCGGCCAACCCCATCTCATTCATGCCGTGCAAAATACGACGATGGACCGGTTTCAACCCGTCCCGCACATCGGGCAGCGCGCGACCGACGATTACGCTCATCGCGTAATCAAGGTACGACGAGCGCATCTCATCTTCGATCGCAATTTGGCCTAAGCGTTCATCTGGCGGCATCTACCCTCCACGGATTCACAGAATCACGTTATCGTCTTCTCAAGCAGGATCGGCTATACGTCCAAATTCCGGACTTCCAACGCATGTTGCTGGATAAAGTTCCGCCGGGGTTCCACTTCATCACCCATCAAAATCGTGAAAATTTCATCGACGCCAGTCATGTCTTCGAGGTTCACTCGCAACAGGGTCCGCTTCTCCGGATCCATGGTGGTTTCCCAGAGCTGGCCCGGATTCATTTCACCCAGACCTTTGTACCGTTGAATGTTCAAGCCCTGTTTGCCTTCTTCCAGGATGGCCTGTACCAACTCGGCCGACCCGTTCTTGAGCGCCTCAGCCTCCTTGATCCTGATCTTATAGGGAGGTTTCCCCAGCCCGATGGCCGAGGGAGCTTGTTTTTGCAATTCGCGGAAGTCGGCCGATCCCACCAATTCGTGCGTGACCTGCAACTCATACGCGATCCCGCCCGTGGCGACCTTGCACACCAGTTTGCTCGATTGATGTTCTTCGTCTTCCAGAATATCGATCGTCGGCTCGGCCTTCGGATAGACCAGGGCCAGGGTGGTTTTCACATGGTCCACGACCGTGCGTAGCGAGGCCGGATCCTTCAACACTTCTCGCGTCAACGCCGGTTCATCCACGAACGCCCGCAGCATGTTGGCTTCATGATGTTTCTTGTTGACCTTGTGGAGCAGGCTTTCGAAGGCGATCAGCTTCTTGAGAATCGGGAGCAACCGGCGACCCGTGACGAACTCCCGGCCGTTTTCGAGAGAGACTTCCACCCCCTCAACCGCGAGATCCGCGAGATATTCGTTCATCGCCGGCTCGTCCTTGAGATATCGTTCCGTCTTGCCCTTCTTCACCTTAAAGAGGGGAGGCTGGGCGATATAGATGTAACCCCGCTCCAACAGCTCCGGCATCTGGCGGAAGAAGAACGTGAGCAGCAGCGTGCGGATGTGGCTGCCGTCCACATCGGCGTCGGTCATGAGCACGATCTTGTGATACCGCGTCCGCGCGATGTCGAACGCATCCTTGTCCGGTTTGTCGGAATCTTCCTTTTTTCGGCCGATGCCGGTGCCAAGCGCCAAAATCAGCGTGCGGATTTCGTCGCTGCTGAGCATCTTGTCGAAGCGGGCTTTTTCAACGTTGAGGATCTTGCCCTTGAGCGGGAGGATGGCCTGGAACTTCCGGTCGCGGCCCTGCTTGGCCGATCCACCGGCGGAATCTCCTTCGACGATGAACAGTTCACTCAAGGCCGGATCTTTTTCGGAACAGTCGGCCAGCTTGCCGGGCAGGGAGCCGCCATCCAGAGCGCTTTTTCGCCGGATGAGATCTTTCGCTTTTCGCGCGGCCTCTCGGGCGCGCGCGGCGTCGATGGCCTTCCCGATGATTTTGCGGGCGACCGGAGGATTCTCCTCGAAGTAGGTGCCGAGCGCGTCGTTCACCGCGGCCTCGACGATGCCCTTCACTTCGCTATTGCCGAGTTTTGCCTTGGTCTGTCCCTCGAATTGCGGGTTACGCACTTTCACGCTCACGACCGCGGTGAGCCCCTCCCGCACGTCGTCGCCGCTCAACGATTCCGTGTCCTTCTTCAGGAGGTCGTTGGCGTTGGCGTAACTGTTGATGGTGCGGGTCAAGGCGGCTTTGAACCCTACCAGATGCGTGCCGCCTTCTTTCGTGTTGATGTTGTTCGCGAAGGAAAACAGGTTTTCCGCGTACCCGTCGTTGTATTGCAACGCCACTTCGAGAATGAGGTCAGCCCGTTCCGTCTGTACGTAGATCGGCTTATGCAGGGGAGTTTTGGCTTCGTTGAGGTGATCGACGAAGGAGACAATGCCACCCTTGTAGTGGAAGACCTGTTCCTTTTCCTTGCGATCATCCTTGAGCGTGATCGACAAGCCTTTGTTGAGAAAGGCCAGCTCGCGGAGCCGCTGGGCCAAGACGTCGAAGCTGAATTCCAGCGTTTCGAATATTTGGCCGTCAGGCTTGAAACGCACCTTGGTGCCGCGACGTTTCGTTTTACCCGTGACGGCCAACGGCGCCTGGGGTTTTCCACGCTCATACCGTTGTTCGAACACCTGGCCGTCCTGCCAGATTTCCAGCTCCAACCATTCGGACAGGGCGTTGACCACCGAGATACCGACCCCGTGCAAGCCGCCGGACACCGTGTAGGCACCCTGCTCGAATTTGCCGCCCGCGTGCAGGACCGTCAGGGCCACTTCTGCGGCGGATTTCTTTTGCGTGGAATGCATCCCGGTGGGAATGCCGCGTCCGTTATCGACGACTGTGACGCTGCCGTCGATATGGATCGTGACTTCGATGGCTTCCCCGAACCCGGCCATGTGTTCGTCGACGCTGTTGTCCACGACTTCGTAGACGAGATGGTGCAACCCGTCGACGCCCGTGCTGCCGATGTACATCGCGGGCCGTTTGCGGACGGCGTCGAGGCCTTCGAGCACTTTGATTTGATCCGCGCTGTAACTGTCGGATTTGGGCTTGGCAGAATTGTCCTGCTGGTCGTCCTTGGCCATTCAGCTCCTAACAGAATTGTGAACAGGTCACCCGCGGCGTGCCCGCGTGATGCGAGCGCTCACCACACCCCATGGGTACGACCCGGCACCGCACTCCTTGCGGCCCGGCCGTACGGCCATGTCGAGGACCCCGTGCAAAGGCATGTAGGTTATCAGATCTTGATCGGCATCACGACGCATTTGAATCCCGGGCTCTCGGCTTCCTGAATCAAGCAGGGGCTCAAGGCCGTGTCCATCTGCAACGAGACCGATTCTCCGTCCATGACGCTCAGGGCGTCCAAAAGATATCGGGCGTTAAAGCCGGTATGGAGCGCTTCACCTTCGTAACGAGCCGCCAATTCTTCCGTCGCTTCACCATAATCCGGATTACTGGAGAACAGGGTCATGCCGCCCGGGGCGAACGACACCTTGACCGCGTTGGCCTTGTCCTTCGACAGCACCGACACGCGCCGCAATGCGCTCTCCAACAATCCTCGGTTGACCACAATGCGCTTGCCGCTTTCCTTCGGCACCACCTGCTGGTAATTGGGATAATTCCCTTCCATGAGGCGGGACGTCAGCAGCAAGCCGCTCTTGCGAAAAATCATCAGGTTTTTTGTAAACCCGATCAGCGGCTCTTCGTCGCCTCCCTCTTCAAGCAGGCGCCGCATTTCCTGAGCCGCCTTCTTGGGGATGATCGCCTTGATGTCCTGCGCCAAAGGCTTCGCGTTCGGGCTCCCGACTTCTCGCTCCGCCACGGCCAATCGGTGACCATCGGTGCCGACGAGGCGCAACAAGGTCGTCTTTTTTTCCGTCGTCGTCAGGCTGACAAGCAGGCCGTTCAGGATGTACCGCGCGTCGTTATCACCGGCGGCAAACAGGGTTTTTCTGATCAATTCCAACAGGCCCGCCCCGGCCAACGGCGTCAGCCCCTCCCGTTCGATGGAGGGCAGCGCGGGATAATCGCCGCTCGGGAGGCCCACTACTTTGAATTGGCTCTTGCCGAATTGGATCGTCGTCCAGTTGTTGTCGCCCGAGGTCAGTTCGATCTCGCCGCTCGGCAGTTCCTTGATGATCTCGTAGAGCTTGCGCGCCGAAATGGTCACGCCGCCCGCTTCCAACACCGTGGCCTTATACAACCCCCGCATCCCGATCTCGAGATCCGTCGCGACGATTTCGGCTCCCTCGTGTTTAGCCTCGAGCAGAATATTCGAGAGGATCGGCATGGTGTTCCGTTTTTCCACGACACCCTGCACGCGCTGCAGGCCCGTTAACAATTCCTCTCGTCCGATGCGTACCTTCATGGTCGGTCTCCCTCAGAGGGCGCTCACGCCCTCAAGATCTGTTCTTTCAAGCCTTCCAGCGTCGTGTGCAGGGTGCTGTCGGCCTCTTTGGCTTTGGTGATCTGCCGGCAGGCGTGAATGATCGTAGTGTGATCCTTCCCTCCGAACTGGCGGCCGATCTCAGGAAATGACGCGTCGGTGAGTTCCCGGCAGAGATACATGGCGATCTGGCGGGGATGTACCAGCGTTTTGCTCCGGCGGCGGGATTTCAAATCGGCAATTTTCACATGGTACTTCGATCCGACAACCTCTTGGATATCTTCGATGGACACGATCTTCTTCTTGTCGCCGATCAGATCGCGCAACACGTTTTTGGCCATCTCCAGCGTAATCGCTTGTCCCGTCAGTGAGGAATAGGCGCCGACTCGCACGAGCGAGCCCTCCAACTCACGGATGTTGTTCTTCATCGTGGTCGCGAGAAAGTGGATGACATCTTCGGGCAGCGCAATCCGTTCATCTTCGGATTTTTTCCGCAAGATGGCGATCCGGGTTTCGACGTCAGGCGGCTGCAGGTCGGCGATGAGCCCCCATTCAAACCGCGACCGAAGCCGCTCTTCAATATCCGGCATGTCCTTGGGAAAGCGATCGCTGGACAGCACGATCTGCTTATGCGCTTCATACAGCGTATTGAAGGTGTGAAAGAATTCTTCCTGCGTCCGCTCTTTGCCCGCCAAAAACTGAATGTCGTCGATCATCAACATATCGACGTTCCGGTAGCGCTTCCGGAGGTCGATCATTTTGTCATACCGAATGGAGTTGATGACTTCATTCGTAAACTGTTCCGTCGTCAAATAGGCAATCCGGAGATCGCTGCGTTCAGCCAGATAGTTTCCAATGGCATTCAGCAGATGGGTCTTCCCCAATCCCACGCCGCCATACAGGAACAACGGGTTGTACGCTTTTGCCGGTTGCTCGGCCACGGCCATACAAGCGGCATGGGCAAACTGGTTTCCGGCGCCGACCACGAAGCTTTTGAAAGTATATTTCGGATTCAGCTGAATGCCGCGCTTGGAGCGCGAGGCCATGAAACCACGCCCGGCCGTATCCGGCGCAGACGGTTCAGGCTGTGCCTGGGCAGGGACCTGCTTGTGGTTGACGACGAACGAGACATCCATACGTCCGCCGCCCTGGGCCGCCGACACCGCTTCCGCCAGCAGATCGTGATAATGCTCTCCCAACCAATCTCCGAAAAACTTGTTCGGAACGGCGAGATAGGCGGTCGTCTCTTCAATCCGGTCCAGCACGACCGGAGTGAACCAGGTTTCATAGACCTGCTTCGGCACCTTCTCCTGAATGTACACTAACGCGTCGTTCCACATCTCATTCATCTTAATAATTCAATTACTTACGAATGTTCACAGGCTTATACACAGGTGTGGACAAATATACAGGACACCGCGATTCTATTGATGCTGTCTTGAACATCTTTCCGGCCTTCCTGTGGACATCTCACCATCACGATGTTCCTCACGATTCCCCATGCACAGGCCTGCTCACGTTATCCCTCAAGGCCCCCTGCCTTATACACCATCTCATCAACATGGGCTAGGATCTTCGATCGTCACTGTCCGCGCAGCTCCCCGCGTTCATCCACAGAACCCACATAGCCTACTCCTACTCCGACGGCTCCGGATCTTCTCTTTATTACAAAAGATATATAAGAGAAGAGTCATCAGATCACAGCACAATGGTCGAGGGATGTTCGGAAATTAAGGTGACCAGCTCTCGATAGGAGATTGTTTTTCCTGAACCACCGGAAACCGGCGCATCGGAGTCATGCTGCAGGATGTAGATAGGACCAGGAAATGAAGGGACCGTTGATACGGCAGCTTCCACAAGTACGAGAGAAACCCGATCAGCCAGGTGCGTGTCGGACGCCGACGGCAACAGCGACTCGGCCGGATTCGAAATCGGCTGGCGGAGGAGATAGAGAGTTTTCTGATCCGGCATAAGAAATCGCCTTCCTAAAACACTAAGACCCGGTCCGCTGCGGCCATAGCCTGCCGGGCCGAGTCAACGGTACCGACGGTGACGGCGAACCCTTCCTGAATATCCGGACGCGGTCCGGAAGGGTAGACAAGAATAAATGGAATCTGGAGATGCTCGAAAGAAGGGAGATATTTCTCGAGAATGTCCAGATCGACAATATCGTCGGAGTCTTCAGCCAACAGATGAACCGCCGGTCCCATCAGAATGACGGTAATCGGGTTTTCGCCCGCAGCCAACCCCAAGGCAATGCGCAGGGCCTCGACCGGAACAGCGGATGTCAGAGGATCAGTACGAATGATCAGCGCAATGGAAGCAGTCGCGGCCACAATTGAATCCTACTAATCTATTAAGTGAAGGCCAGAAATCGGTCGCAGCCGTTCACGATATTGGACAGGACGACTAATCCGCACAGTGAGATGCGGGGATCGAGCTGATCGGTTGAGACACCGTGTTGCTGGCACCCATAGGCACAGACAAACAACTTCATTCCACGAGCGACGAGCTCGGTATATCGGGGGTCGCGCAGATTTTTGACCCCTTCATCGATGCAATAGAGATAGACGTCCGCACCTTGGCCTAACGCTTCTGACGAGAGAGCCGCGACCGTCTCCACGCTCGGGTGTGACGGGGGTGTGGATAACAGGAGGCCAATCTTCAGCGCGCCCATAAAATATTTACCTGGGGATAAACTTTAGTAGTTCTTAATAATCAATCACTTATAGATTCAATTCTGCAAGCGGAGCGTACGAATTTTAGGCGGGAAAGTCAACTAGAAAAGCAGCGGAATTACTTGTTGAAAAGTCGGCTACGGAATGTGCCGGCGAGATCGTGAAGAGAAACATCTTCCTGGGATTTCGTCTGCATATTGCGGACAGTGGCCGTGCCTTTTGCCACCTCATCATCGCCCAGCAGAATGGTATAGAGAGCTCCAAGACGATCGGCCTGCCTGAGATGCGCTTTAAGGGACGTGGAGCGAAAATCCATATCGGCCGGCACCCCGGCCTGGCGAAGTTCATCGAGTAAAACGAACCCGGCCTCTGCCGCCTGGGTCCCGAAGGCTGCAACGTAGACTCTCGGGATGGAGGGCACGAGAAACGTCTCCGGCAACATCAACGCAATCCGTTCAAGACCGACGGCAAATCCAACCGCCGGCACCGCGGCTCCCCCGAGCTGTTCGACGAGACCGTCGTAGCGTCCTCCGGCGCCAACCGCGTTTTGCGCCCCTAAATGGGAGCAGGTGACCTCGAAAGCCGTCAGGCAATAATAATCCAGGCCCCGGACCAGGCGAGGGTTTATCTGAAAGGGAATGCCCACTGACTGGAGGGCTGCCGTCACCTTTTCGAAATGGTCTCGTGCCGGCGGTGACAGGGAATCAGCCAGGCGGGGTGCCTCCTCCGTGGCGGCGCGGCACTCAGGTACCTTGCAGTCCAAGACCCGCAGCGGATTGGCCTCGATCCGTCGCTGGCAATTCCCGCAGAGACGGCTATCGACTCCCTTCAGGAACGCCACGAGGAGCGGTTTGTACCGGGCCCGATCCTCGGCATATCCCAGGTTGTTAATTTCCAGGGTCAACCCCGGCAGCGTGAGATCAGAGAGGAATCTCCACAGGAGCGACAGGACCTCAACATCGGCCCGCGGGTCCGACACCCCGAAGGATTCCACCCCGAACTGATGAAACTGCCGCAGCCGTCCGGCCTGCGGCCGTTCGTGCCGGAACATCGGGCCGGCATAACAATATTTCTGTGGCCGGGGATCGGCGGCGCGGTTGTGTTCGATAAACGCCCGAACGGTCCCGGCTGTCCCTTCAGGCCGCAGGGTGAGCGACGACCCGTCGCGATCCGCGAAGGTATACATTTCCTTTTCGACGATGTCCGTCGTCGCCCCGATACTGCGTGCGAATAGCGTCGTGGTCTCGAAGATCGGGACGCGGATTTCTTGAAATCCGTAATTGAGCGCCCAGCGCCGCGCGGTATCCTCGATGAATCGCCAGCGGGGGGACTCTTCCGGAAGGAGATCTTTAACGCCTTTGATGGCCTTAATCATGGCTCTAGTAGGGGGTTCGCGGTCGTTCGAGCGGGACTATAACGGCGGGCTTGCGGGCAAGTCAACGCAGCGGGCCGCGTCATCCTATGAAACACAATGGGGAGCGAGTCACAAATTGATCACCGAGCGGGGACTCCATCTTACTGCGGCCATGGGTGACCAGACAGGCCGGTGTTGCACCCTCTTCGCCGCGGGCGTATAGTGCCCTCCTTGTAAAAAAGCCGGTGTGCCACCAACGTGTCGGTCCGTTCGCTTCGTAGCCGCTCGGTTCCATACTTCAAGCCTATGACGACTTCAACCCGCCGCGTAATTGCCCTGGCTCCGATGCCCCCGGAGAAGTCCGCCTATGCCCTGGCGCGCTATAGCCGGTCGCCGGACTCCATTGAAGACAGCATCAAGTGGGTGCACGGGCATTCATCCGAGAAATTCTGGGAACAGTTTTACTTCGATTACGGGCATGGGTCGATCGCGGACCTGGGCCACGTCATTATTTGCTTCGAGCAGATTTCCGAACTCGCCGCCATCCGATTGGAAGACGAACCGGTGTGGGACGGCCAGGCCAAGTCGAGCCGGTACCAGAATTTCGCCACCTCCAGCTGGTTCGTACCCGGCACCATTCGCGGGCAGGAGATCGAGGCGAGTTATCTCGGCATTCTGCGCGGGCTCTCGACGGTCTATCGCGCCCTGCATGATCCCTTGAGCCAGTTCCTCACCGAGCGTGAGCCTCGACCGGACAGCATGACCCCCGCTGCGTATCAACGAGCCATCACCGCGCGCGCCTTCGACGTGACCCGCTATCTGCTGCCCTTGGCGGCCCAGACCAATGTGGGGCAGGTCGTCAGCATCCGGACGCTTGAAAAACAGATCACCCGCCTCTTGTCCTCGCAGATTCCGGAATTGCGCCAGGTGGGGGAAGAGCTGCAGGAGGCCTGTCGCAAGCCGCCGGTGAATCTGTGGGGTGAATTGTCCGGTCAGTCCGCCGGGTTAGGCGAGCCAATGGCTCCGACCCTGGCACGATATGCGAAACCGAATGTCTACCAGGCCGAAGTGTACACTGACCTGGCCCGCTACGCGAAAGAGGCGCTGAAAGGCACCGGATTGGATGAACCATCCGCCTACGGAGCCGCGGAACCGGTGGATTTGATCGAGCCCCACGACCCGCTAGACGAAGTGGTGACGACGCTACTCTATCGGGCATCCCAGGCCCCCTATCGCAACATTCTCGCTGTCGTCCGGGACTGGACCGACAAACAAAAACAGGACACCCTGGAAGTCGCGTTTCAGAAACGCGGGCCACACGATGAATTGATCAAGGAATTCCGCAGCGGGTATGCATTCATCTTCGACGTCATGATGGATATCGGTGGCTGGCGCGACATGCATCGGCATCGCCGCTGCCAACAGGTGCAGCAGAATTTCACCACGGTACATGGGTTTGAAACGCCGCCCATCCTGGCCGAAGCCGGGCTCGAACAGGAATATCGAGAGGCGATGGGGCATGTGAAATCGGATATCGAACGGCTGAAGAAATCCAGCCAGGAAGCCGCGCTCTACGCCATTCCGTTCGGGTTTTCCGTCCGCTGCCTGTTCAAGATGGACTATGCCGAGGCGGAATACATCGCGAAATTGCGATCCGGCGTGAAGGGGCACTGGTCCTATCGCACCATCGCCTGGCTCATGAAAGAAAAAATTACCGCACGGTATCCCATCCTCGGCGCGCGCATGCAGGCGACCCCGCCGGATGTGCAGGATGCCTTGACCCGCTGACCGGCACACCGAACCATCTCATGAATGAGCCACTCCACCAGATCGAAACGGCCTTCCTTGCGGGCGACTGGGACCGACTAGGGTATGAAGCCGGGGCCTGGGTCCGTGCGCTCGAAGCCGCCGACGAAAAGGACCCCCGTCCCTACTTCGCCTTGAACGTCACGCACCTGATTCGCGCCGAGTATGCTGAGGCGTGGCGAGTGCATGCGCATGCATTGCAGGAGACAGCAGACATCGAGCGGGTGGGCGAATGGGTGCAAGCCGTCCTGAAGCAGCATCCCGACAATCCGTACGTGAACCTGGT
>ERZ795061.4728-NODE-4728-length-11403-cov-5.596581_pt1 | contig 11403 bp, 6 predicted proteins | sample MGYA00375145_ERZ795061 | MGnify/ENA primary metagenome ERZ795061 (study PRJEB30190, sample SAMN05720144) | anaerobic digester metagenome | isolation source: active sludge of municipal wastewater-treating anaerobic digesters | place: USA | collected 2014-12-22 ... | reverse complement strand
AAAAACGGTTCGGCAGGGTAGGGGCGACCGGCCGGTCGCCCCTACGTTTTTCGAGGAAAAGGCATCCAAGATGCCGTCATTCCCGCGAAGGCGGGAATCCAGCGCTGTGGATTCGGCCTTTTGGATTGCGCAGGCTTGCCAGACCGGCGTGCCGCCGGTAAGCGTTTTCAAAGCGGCGGCTAACCGCGGCACTCCAGAGCCCGACATTTGCCGGGCCAAATCACCGTTGGGACGTAGGGGCGGGCCCCCGTGCCCGCCCGTTTTCGTGGGCATCGGATTGCGGGCGACCACGTGGGGTCGCCCCTACCCTCCAACACCCACGGTAGGGCGGTTTATCCCCAAACCGCCGCGCACCACAAACACCCTGCCTGACCGGACTGCGCCTTGACGCGTGGTGGCTGAGCGTGCTGCCCGGCAGGGCAGCCTGTCGAAGCCCCGCGCGGCGTTTCGACAGGCTCAACGACCGCACGCTCCTATCTGAGCAAGCTGCGCGTCAGCGCAGCAATACCATCCGCCTCGTCAGCACCCCCTGCGGGGCGGTCAGGCGCGCCACATACACCCCGCTGGCAACGGCGCGGCCGGTGGCGGCGAGGCCCACCAGGGTGCGCGGGTTCACTCCTCCTCGGTGTCCTCCGGTTCTGCATCGGCCCGGTTCAGCCCCATCTCGGCCAGCGCGTCCTGAATGGCGCGCAATTCGTCGTCGGTGATGCCCCAGATCTTCGCGGCGGCCGTGTCAATCTCCGCCTCAAGTGCCTCCACGGCGTCGGCATCACCCCGCGCGGCTGCGGCGTGGCAATCACGTGACAGACCTGTCAGTGCCGCATGTTGCTGAAGCCCCTCGCTGTACTTAGGAACAGCGATATTTTCCATGATGTGGGGGGACGGATGGAGAACGATGTATGCCGCTGCAGCGATGTGAGAGGGCGCGGAATTGAGAAGCCCGGAAATGAAGTATGCTTCGTTCTCGCCGGAACAGGACACCCCAACGATTGTGTGATCGGGTAATGACGGTTTGGTCTTATCAACCCCCAAGGGACCGCAAACGCCCGCGCGGACTGAGTTCCCCATTTCGGGCCACAGCACCTTCCATTCCGCCAGCGTGTACTCCCCCACCGCGAACATGGTATAGAAGGGAGCGCCGTTCTCAATCGGGCGGCGGACGAAGCTGGTCGCACGCCCCCTCAACGTGCCGCGTTCCGGTTTCTTCGGATCACCCTCGAATCGTTTGAGGTAGGCGTAGGTCTTCGGGTACTTCACCTTCATGACGGTTTCACGGATGCCCGTTCGCGTGACCGGGTCCTGCGCGAGGATGATGTGCGCGGATGGTTCCGCGTGCCAGCGCTTCACGTCCCGTCCGCGCAGAAGGGGGTACACGAGGTCGGCTTCGATCACCGTCTGCACGTGCTCCACCTTAATCTTCCCGACGTCGTGCAGGTTTTCGATGAGCAGGTCGCCGTTCGGGAGCCTCTCAAGGATGCGAATCCAGTAACACCCGTTGAGGCCGCCTGTGTAGACCCCAGCGTATGCCTGATAGTCGCTTTTGCCGATGACCTTCATTATGCCCCTCAGGGCGTGGCGGGGCGCGGTGAGCCACGGCGAGTTCGGCTGTTCAGGGTCAACTGGCAGCGCGGCAACCTGCAGGACGTTGACGAGCGCCCGAGCTTCGGTCAGAGAAACATCCTGAGAGATGCGCGAGGGTCCGCGCCAGATGGCGTATTTGACGGGGTACTGGAAGGATTCACGTTGTTTCTCGCAGATGAACACGGCGGTGCGGTTGGTCGCGCCCTCAAACACCTGTATCCCGCTCAGGTCAGCCACCGCAAGGGGTTTGAGGTAGGTTGTCCGAGCATCGCGAGCAAACCGCAGGCGGCGGAAGCCGTCGCCTGCCCCCTGAGTTTTGAACACGCTCTGGGTGATCACGAACCCCAGCTTTCCGCCGTTGCGAAGGAACCTGTCCACGCCCGAGTACACGAACAGCATGGAAAGGTCTTTCTTGCCGCCGCCAAGTCGCCCCGCGGAACCTGAAAGGCTGAACAGGCCGTATTCCCGCCAGAGTGGTTTCATTTTGTTGCGGTAGTCTTCCGGCAGGTTTTCCCAGTTGACCCACGGCGGGTTGCCCGCCACGAAGTCCACGGTTCCGACGAAGAGCGGGGCGAACGCGTTTCTGATGATGCGCGCCCAGATGCCATTGCGATCCTGCCGTTTCACTTCCACCAGTGAATCGTACACCTTCTTGTGATGTTCGTGTTGCGTGGTGGGAACGCCCTCGGAGGAGCATCGCTGCAGGAATTCGCCAAACGTGTAGCTGTTTTCCACGCACGCGTGCAGCGTCCGGGCGTAGGTGTCAAACGTCCCTCGCTCTTTCAGTACCTCGTTCGGGACGTTGAACTGCCCCACGGCGGTAGAAACCGGCACGTAGTCGAACGCCGCCGCCGCGGTGCTGAAATCCTTCGGCGTCATGATGGAATCGCACAGGTAGACGGGCAGTTCGACGTTGTCCGCACGGCGCAAGAGGTCGCGGATGGCCATGAGGTAGTTCGTCCGCGCCGCCATGACGGCCAACGGATTCAGGTCGAACCCGATGATGTTGTTCAGCACTTTGCGGAGCAGTTCCTTCTCGTCGTAGCCGCATTCATACCGGTGTTGCGCGTACCACGCCTTCACCCGGTTGAGCGCCATGACGAGGAAGGTGCCGGAGCCGCAGGCCGGGTCGAGCAGACGCCTGTCGGGGTTGCCGTCGTACCCAAGCTCGTCCAGAACAAAGTCGGCAAGCCAGTCGGGCGTGTAATACTCGCCGAGGTCGTGGCGGACGGACTTCGGGAATAGCTGCTGGTAGAGCTGCTTGAGAAGGTCGCGCGATTCCGACGGCTCGACGCTGAGGGTGGTGGCGTCAAACTCCCTGAGTGCGGTCGTCATTCCGCGCACGGCCTGTTCGCTCCGTTCATCCCAGGCGTCGAGATACCAGGAGAACAGGTCACCCTCAAGGAAGTTGTGGATGCCGAGTTGCGACCAGATGCCGCCCTGTTCCAGGGTGCGCAACCGTTCGCGGAGGGCGGACGGGGTGGGTGCGCCGGCAATCTGTTCCAGCGTCGAGGTGCCAAGCGGAGAGAACGAGGCCACGATCTCCGCGGCGAGCAACTTGATGAACAGTGCGTAGTAGGTGTGCACCGCGAAAAGCAGTTCGGCGGGGTCGGCGTCGCGCACGCCGTAGTGCTCGGCCAGTCTGGCGATTTTCGCGTTCCTGCCGTAGATGTCGTACCCGCACACTTCGCCGAACAGAATCTGCCACTGGCGGAAGAAGGTCTGCGCTTTGGGGTTCTGAGTCTCGTGGATGAGGTCGTGGATGAGGCGGATGCCGTTCCGTGCGCTCTCCCCGTCTGATCCGAAACGTTCCGCGAGGTTCTGCGGGGTGAACGAAAGCCCCCGCGCACCCAGTGAGACCAGCGCACGGAGCAACCGCGTGACGGTGTAGGGCGTGACGGGCTGCGGCTCGACGATGACGGCGTCCCTGCCCGGCATGGTTACGAAGACGAATGTGTCTCCATCGCACCCGACGCCGAAGACCCGTTCTTTTTCGACGTGCTCTTCAACCTGCAGGCCGTGGAAACGGGTGAGGATTTGTTCGACAACCGCTTTCGTGCCGGGTGCGTCCCTGTTCTCGGTGATTTTACCCGAACCATGCGGGTCTTTGAACTCGATGACGACGTGGCCGTATTTAGAATCAACGCGGCCTCCCGCCAGACCGTATTCATGGCGGCCTTTGATTGTAAGCCCGGCTTCCTTCACGAAGCCGTCGATGAGGGAATTCACCTCGTGGCGCACGTCTTCTTCGGAATGCGCGTCCTTCGCTGCGGCCACCATGCGTTCCGCCATGCGGGCGGCGTGTTCGTCAATGAGGGCTTCGAGATTGGAGTGCATGCGCCACTGGCTCCGTCTGGGCGGGTTCTTGCCGTATTGATCGTGCCGGAATGACAAACGGTACAACCGTGAGCCGTATGTTGCCACGGGTGCGAAAGTTATTCGGGGGGAGTCACTTGTCAAGGGGGGTGAACGGGGAAGGCGAGTTTGTGGGGGGGGTCGGTGGGGCCCTCACCCCCAACCCCTCTCCCGGAGGTAGAGGGGAGCGGGGTTCTGTCTCCCTTCCACCACCGGGGGAAGGGAAACGTTCGCGCCAGCGAACGAGGGATGAGGGAGGAACGATGTCGGTGTAGGGGCGTTGTGAGCGTCGCGCACGCAGACCCCTGTGTCCGCCCGTGTTTGTTTTCGTGTTTGCGGCGGCGGGCGACCACGGGGCGGCGCCCCCACGGAAAAACCGGCGCGCCTTCGCGTTCTTCGCGTCTTCGCGTGCGCCATTCCATGGCCTCTCGAAAAAATCCTGGTGCAGATCTGCAATTTCTTCACCAAAACCCTTGACACGAAGACGACGTTTTGCCATAGCTGGTGTGTGATAGACAGATTTGGTGCGCGGCGTTTCGACAAGCTCAACGACCGCGCTCGTTTACGCACTGCGCGAAGGATTTCTGCGCGTCGCGCAGGCTCAGGGACCGCGCAGGCCGAATGAAAGGGGGCTGATGAGGGAGGCGGTATGGTCATCTCGATACACCGTCTGCTGCGCAGCCGCCACTCGATGACCGGGTTCCCGGGCGCACCACACGCCGGTCGTCGAGTGACTCACGAGCGCACGCGAGCGAGTTGTATCGAGACGCACCGGCGCCGTGGGTCGGGGACATCGCGATACCGCGCGTCGTCGCGTTGCTCCACCGCGCCACTCGATGACCGGGTTCCCGGGCACGACGGAGCGTTTCCCTCCAGACGGGGGTGCGGGCTCAGGCTGCCGGGCACTTCGACAAGCTTCCTGCGCGTCGCGCAAGCTCAGTGACCGGGCAGCTCAAATGAAAGCGAGCTGATGAGGGAGGTGGTATGGTCATCTCGATACAGCGCGTCGTCGCGTTGCTCCGCCGCGCCACTCGATGACCGTGAACGGCGCGCTACTCCTCGCTCACGATCCTGTCCACCACGAGTTGGCGGAACTCCTTCGACAGGCTGGCGAAGTAGGCGCTGAAGCCGGTCACCCGGACGACGAGTTCGGGGTAGCGGGACGGGTCCTCGTGTGCTTCGAGAATCTGCTGCCGGTTCAGCACGTTGAGGTTGATCATCGTGCCGCCCATGTCAAAGTGCGTGCGGATGAGCGCTCCGATCTTCTCGCGCGTGGCATCCGTGTCGCCGATGCCGGGGTCCATATCGAGCTGGAGCGGGGCGGTGTTGCCGTAGCCGCATTCCACTGATGCAACGGCACGGGAGAGTGCGGTCGGGGTGAGCGGCTTCGGCCATCCCGGGTCGGGGTTCGGGCCGTGGGAGATCGGCGCGTGCGCGTGGCGGCCATTGGGCGTTGCCCCGACAGCCTTACCCATGGGTATTGTGCTGGCCCATGAAAAGAGGCCCGGGATCATGTTCCTGCCGCCGGGGGTAGGCTTTTCTTTCACCAGCTTTACGAACAGCTGTGAGATGCGGGTTGCCCATTCATTCGCCTTCGCTCCGCTGGTGCCGTAATGTGACACCGTTTTGAGCATGAGCCGCACCGATTCGGCGTCTTGTAATCGGAATCCAGAATCGCCAGCAGTTCCGCCCAGGAAAGCCTCTTTTCCTGTTCCACCCGTTGCTCTACGGCGGCGAAGGAATCGGCCACCGTGGCGATAGCGGCGCCGTCCACGCACATGTTGTAGAACTCCACCCCGCCGTCGGAGACATCCCGCCCCTTCTCCACGGGGCCGAAGCAGAACAGGTCGAGCACGAGTTCGGGGCTGACGTCTTTGTAGTGCGCAAGGTGAAAATCGATCCCCTCCGCAGTAACCTGAACTGCGCGGCGCAAATGTTTCTCGAACAGGCGCCAGAGCTCAGCAACCGAAGGCGTGATCGAGGAATCACTCATCATATCGTGAAGCGCTACATCAAACACTGCCGCGAAGTTGATCTTGACAATATCGTTCAGTGTGTACTCGCGCCCGGGCAGCGCGCACCAGTGGCAGCCACATTTCACCCGTTCCCGGGCGAGTTCAATCGGGTACCCGTTGCGGGCGAATCCGCGGTCCAGCGCATCGCTTCCCATCCAGAGTGGGCTGCCCGTCTTGTCCTCGAACAGGTAACGAACCGCCGTGTCATACAACCCCGCATCGATCTTGTTGTGCACGCGCACCGCGATATTGGACGGGATTCGCAGCAGATGGGCCGCCTCCAGCACGAGAAAGGAGACCCTGCTGGTAAGGTCCTTCGTACCAGATGGGTCGGGGCCCCCGACCTGCATGTAATGAGTTTCTTTGATGAGGAGCGACGCGAGATGCCAGACCGCCTCCTCATCAGTGAGTGCGCCCGTCGCGATGTCACGCTCGTAATACGGACGAAGGATTTCATCTATCTGCCCCAAAGCGCCGCTGTTGTTATACATGCAGGCGACCATCTCGAACCAGGCAATCCACTGGCACGCCTCGCGGAAGGTGACGGGTGGATTGTTGACCTGACGCTCGCAGATGGCGGCCATTTCCAGCAAATTCCGGCGCAGTTCCGGACGCGTTTCACCTTCCGCGGTTTTGCGGGCCGCATGGGCGTGGCGACCAATCCAGTTCTGCACCCCAAGGACGACATCCTCGAGCCCATCGTAGAACGCGGCGTCCGCAGGATGGTTGAGGTCGCGGTACCGGCGAACCTTCTCAAGCAACCCGCCCCAGCCGAGTTCGAGCCCGATCCGCACTTCCGGGCAGAAGTGCTGCGCGCCTCCTATGCCGGGAATGATGTTGTATCTTCGCTGGTCATCGTGAAGGTGGGAGTAGTCGAATTCGGGGTCGGGCGGCCAACCGAGCTTCCGGTACTCGGAAAAACTCAACATCCAACCACCGGCAAGCGAGCTCATGGGGTCGATATAGGTCGGGTGGCATTCGAGCAGGGCGCGAAAGTTCTCGCCGCACGCGCGCGGCCCGAAAAACGCGCCCGACGGATGATTCGGCTTCGGGGTGAAGCCCTGCCAGTCCGGCGGCAACGGGACGGACCCCTTGTCGTCCGTGTCTCGAGACCCGAGAGACTGTTTGAATCGCGTCTGTTCCAGCTTCCTGAGGCGCAGCGCTTCAATGCGATCCCGGTAAGTCAACGGTGTCCGCACACTGACCATGGCGGCATTCCCTTTCGTTCTCTACGCGGAGAGATGAACCCTTTCAACGATACGTTCTGCAGAAAGACAGTGCAATTGTACGCTCCCTCTTACGGGTTCATGCGCACGGAAGTCGTACCCCGGCCCCGAAAGGGTTGTTCTCTGGCACCGCGTCGGTACATTATTGCGGCACCCCGGAGGTATTGCGATGAAGTCACCCGAAGACACTGGAACGCCGCAAGCGGGAACAAGAAATACCGAAGCTTCCGACAAAGGGGCCAACCACGGCCGGCCCGCGTCGTTCGAAGATGACGTCCCTCTTGTTCTTGGCGGCCACAGCTTCATCGGCCAGCTCGGAAACGAACCGCGTCCGTCCGAGGATACGCAGTGCGCAATCGTTGAAGCGTGTCTGGACAACGGCATTTACTGGTTTGATACGACGCATCGCCCGGAGCGTGTCGCTCTGGGAAAGGCGCTCCATAAGCTTGGACGCAGAGATGAGGCCATCATCATCGCGTGGAATTTCTTCGACGACGTCGGTGTTGGGCCGGACGACAGACTCGATGGGGCAGCGCCATACCAGCGACATCACATCGAGCAGATACTGGAGCAACTCCAGACCACCTTTATTGACTGCCTCGTCGTTCACCCCGTCGCGGGTGGAGATGCGGTCAACGCGGCGCAACTTGAACTTGCAGTCGAATGGCAGACACATGGGTACGTAGGCATGCTTGGAACATGGGATCCGGGAGAGGATGCCCTCGAACGCTTTGGACTGAAAAACCCGTACGATTTCATGGTGCGCCCTCTCAACGTGGCAACGCCGACCGCGGGTCCCGCATTCGCGGCGGCGAAGCGCCTTGGCTGGCACACCCTCGCCGCGTCCCCCTTCGTTCGTGGATGGCACCTTGACAGGCTCGTCGCGGCCGCCCGCATGTCGTGGCGTGGCAGCGAATCTGACCTGCGCCGCCGGCTCGTGGACCACATGTTGAGGTACTCGCTCTTTCACCCGAACGTTGATCGCGTGATCACCGCGATGCGGCGCGTCGAGTGGGTTACGGCTAACGTGGAAAGCGTTCGCAGGGGCCCTCTGACGGCATCCGAACGGCAATGGCTTGACTCGATTTCGTCTTGAACCTGACGGCAGTATTGACCTCCAACAGACGAGGCACATCATGAAGTGCAGAGTTGTCAGTATGAACGAATGGCTCTACCCGGACATGGCGGCCGGAGTTTCACAGCCAAAAACCATCGTTCTGCACGCGGCAAGGGGAACGCGAACCGGTTTTCAGGTTCTCCTCAAACCTACGCCGACGGATGGGGAGTTCCGTGTCATTACCGAATCTGACGCCTCTGATGCCCCTGCACCCGATCTATATCAGCTCGTTGACGTGATGGTGGAGCGGAATACTGGTCCAGTTGGCTTCATCGCGAAGGAAGGAGAATCTGCCGATGGATACACGACCCGCCTGGCGCCTTTCAGAGTATATGATGCAATGAAGCCTTTTTGCTCAGGCGCAACGAAGCGTAAGGAGGTGGAAGCACTTTTCGTGGTCTGGCGCATTCCGGAGGACGCGGAGCCGGGCACGTACACGAGCAGAATACGAGTGACAATAGGCAAGCAATCGCTCGCATTCCCTGTGAAATTGACCGTACACACCGCCACCGTCCATGATCCGGGTACGTTCAGCCTCACAAACTGGTTCAGTCTGGATGCCATGGCATCCAGACATGGCATCACACCATGGACCGAAGCGCACTGGCGGATGATCCGGCGGTACGGCGAGCTGATGCGACGGGGTCGCCAGACGCATTTCTGGATACCGATGGGGTACGTCGGTATTAAAGAGGGACCTGAAGGCCTCTTTTCGTTCGATTTCGGGAAAGTGGAGCGCCTCATCCGCACCTTTTTGAAGCTCGGGTTCACCGGCATTGAAGGCGGCCACGTGGCGGGACGCACGGAATTCCACGCGCCCAATTTCGTGCTTTCCACCAACCACAAAGTGAACGCGGTCTCCCGGGAGGGGTACAACTTCCTCGCGCAGTACCTGCCCGCCTGGCGGGATTTCCTCTGCCGCAACGACTGGCTCGACATGGTCGTCCAGCATGTCGGCGACGAACCAACCGAGAAATCGATGGCGGATTACCGCGTTATCTCCGGCATAGTACGGAAATTCATGCCAGGCACGCCGATCATCGACGCGGTGGAGCTTTCTGAACTGGCGGGCGCAGTAGATATCTGGGTACCCAAGGACGACTACTACGAAAAACACCGCGACGAGTTCGAGTTCTTCCGACGTCACGGCGACACGATATGGTGTTACACCTGTTGCTTCCCCGGCGGCTACTACATGAACCGGCTGCTTGACATGCCGCTTCTCCGCACGCGCTACATTCAGTGGGGTTGTTTCAAATACGATCTCCCCGGGTTCCTCCACTGGGGCCTCAACCACTATCGCCACGATCAGGACCCATTCGAATCCAACTGCCCGGACCACGGCGGCGGAAACAACCTTCCGCCGGGCGACACTCACAACGTGTACCCCGGGGACGACGGCCCCTGGGGCAGCGTACGACTGGAAGCGCAGGCCGCGGGAATTGAGGACTACGAGCTGTTACGGCAACTGAAGAAAACAAACCCGGAGGCAGCCCTGAAGATCCTGTCTTCGTGCTTCCGGGGGTTCAGGGATGCGGACGAGAACCCGCAGCGTTTTGCCGCGGCCCATCTCAATCTTCTCAAGGCCGTCTCGGTCGCAACGGATTGACACGCCTCCTCTGGAAGAGGTTGATGCGGACCAAACGGAAAGCGACACGTCCCTGTACGCAAAGGCTCTCACGTGAACCATGATAAAGCGGTCCTGCGCGATCTCGCACGGCGCTATGTGGAGGTGTGTTCGCGGCCGGAACAGGACATCCGGCGCGCGTTGTGGAGGACACACAACAGCCTCAAACCGACGCGTCCGTTGATATACGTCCGGGCGTTCGCGTGGAGCGAGATGCCTGACTCCCAGTGCGCAATCAGCGATCCTTTCCTGCGGCACTTCGAGGACGTATTCCGCCAAAGGCTCTTCTGGAGCACGCTGGAGGATGATTCGGTATTCGAGCCGTGGGTCACGCTTACCGCATGTTACCGTTGCACCGGCTGGGGCGCGTCGGGTGCACGAAATTTCTCGAAAGAACCGAGGGGTTCGTTCAAGGTGGAGTACCCACTGAAGAGCCTGGGAGACGTATCCCGACTCCGCACGCCGGTCCATTCCATCGACGAAGAAGCCACGGCAGTCCATTATGAACGCCTCGCGGAGGTAATCGGCGACATCATCCCCATCAACGTGGAGAGAGCACCGGCATACCGGATGTGGTCGGGCGACATTTCCACCGACCTCGGCTACCTCCGCGGTATCGAGCACTTCATGGTGGACATGGTAGATAACCCCGAAGGCCTTCACCGCCTCGTGAAGTTCCTGTCCGACGGCGTTCTGAGGACCCATGAAGAGGCGGAAAACGCGGGCGATTGGGGGCTTTCGGCACACCAGAACCAGGCAATGCCGTACGCAGAGGAGCTGCCCGACCCTGCTGCTAACGTCAACGGGGTGAAGCGTTCGCAGCTCTGGGGTTACATGGCGGCACAGGAATTCACGGCGGTCTCCCCTGCGATGCACGATGAGTTTCTCCTGCAGTATCAACTCCCCATCCTCAGGCATTTCGGGCTGGTCGCGTACGGTTGCTGCGAGGACCTGACGCACAAAATTAACATGCTCCGCCAGATTCCGAACCTGCGGCGCATCGCGGTCTCCCCTTTTGCGAATGTGAAAGCGTGCGCGGAGCAGATCGGTCAGGAGTACGTGCTGAGTTACCGCCCGAGCCCCAGCGATATGGTCGGGTACGGGTTCGATGAGTCCCGCGTACGTACGATTCTGTCGCGAGACCTCATTGCGTGCCGTGGTTGCCACGTGGACATCACCCTGAAGGACGTGGAGACGGTTCAGTATGATCCCGGGCGCGTACGACGCTGGGTCTCTCTGACAAGAAGGGTGATTGACGAGGTCTGGAAGTAGTGGTACAAAGAACCGAAAAACACAAACGATACCATTACGAGAACATGCTACCGGAACGCGAGCAGTTCTCGGACGACACTGAACGGGTGGCCCGCCTATTGCGGACGTGCCGCTCCGTTCTCTTCATCACGGGAGCGGGAATCAGTGCGGACTCGGGCCTGCCAACGTATCGCGGTCCTGGAGGAATCTACGACGGTTGCACCACCGAAG
>ERZ795061.4723-NODE-4723-length-11410-cov-14.577719_pt1 | contig 11410 bp, 11 predicted proteins | sample MGYA00375145_ERZ795061 | MGnify/ENA primary metagenome ERZ795061 (study PRJEB30190, sample SAMN05720144) | anaerobic digester metagenome | isolation source: active sludge of municipal wastewater-treating anaerobic digesters | place: USA | collected 2014-12-22 ... | reverse complement strand
CCGCGGATGGAAGCTGGAATGCCCAGCCCCGTGTCTGGGATGCATCGCTGGACAGCGTCAGGCAATCAAATTTGGCCAGTTCACTGGGGTGCTGGGGCGTGCCATGCTGCTGCAGGTATTTGGGCGTAGCCACACACAGGCGCCGGTTGTCGGCCAGACGGACACTTACCAGCGATGAGTCTGGCAGATCACCCACACGGACCGCGCAGTCGTACGCCTCACCGGCAATATCAATCACCCGGTCGCTCAGGTTCAGCGAGATGGTCACCTCGGGGTGCAGCTCGCGGAATTTGGGAACGAGTGGCGCCACGTGGCGGCGACCAAAACCTGCAGGCGCGGTGATACGCAAGTGACCACTAGCTTTCACCCCGCCAGCTGAAACACTGGCCTCCGCGTTGGCAAAATCGATCAACAGACGCTGGCAATCCTCCAGAAAGGCACTGCCTTCATGGGTCAGGGTGATGCGTCGCGTGGTGCGAACCAGCAATTTGACGCCCAGGCGCTCTTCCAGCGCATCGAGCCGCCGCCCCATGATGGCGGGCGCCACACCTTCGGCATTGGCAGCCGCAGTCAGGCTGCCCCGCGTGGCCACGGAAACAAAGGATTCAATGGCTTTGAGTTTGTCCATACGCCGGGATTATGCGGCTCGTCGGCGCGCCTAAAACCCAAACAGGCGTTTTGGGGTATCCCACAGAATAGCCCGGCGCGCCACAGCATCCGGCACCAGTTGCTCAAACAGGCTCTGCAGGGGCCCATAGTCAATGCGGTCCGGGGCACGCAAAAAGGGCCAATCAGATGCCCAAACCAGCGCTTGCGGCGTGTAGGCCTCCAGCAGGGCCTGCACGTAGGGCCAGGCATCGGGATACGGGTAAGACAAGTTTGAGCATTTGGTCAGGCTGGAGAGCTTGACGCAAGCCCGCCCCGTCTGGGCCAGCCCCAGCAACGAGGCAAAGCCGGCCTGCCCCACGCCCGCCCGGGGGTCAGGGCGACCACAGTGGTCAAACAGCAGGCGTGCGCCACTGTCCTGCAGCATGGGGGCCATATCGGTCAGCTGGTCTTTCTCGACCTGCACCTGCGCCCAGAGGCCCAGCTGGCGCAGGCGCTCAAGCAACGGGCCGATGTCGCGGTAATAAGCCACCCCCAGCAGGGCCACATTGAATGCCACGCCCACAATGCCTGCGGCTTGCAGGTCTTGCAACTCGCCATGGCTCGCATCGTTGCGAACCACCGCGACGCCCTTGTAACGGCCCTTGCCCTGCGCGATGGTGTCGAGCAGGCAACGGTTATCCAGGCCATAACCCGAGTTGGGGCCCACGATGAGGGCGTGGCTCACCCCATGGGCATCCAGCACCCGACCCAGTTGTGCCGGGGTGCCGGTCTCCATGGGCAGGGGCTTGTACCAGGCATCGGGCGTGTAGGGGAAACGGGCAGGGTCAAGCACGTGCACATGGCAGTCGATACGGGGTTCAAGCGCTATGTTCATGGATGACTTCTCTCTACTTACACAGGCAGGGTTTGCCAGCAGCCACTGCGCGCCGACTCGAACAGGGCCTCAATGGTGCGCAAGGTGTTGAGCGCGTCTTCAATCGGCCAGCTCGGTACCGATTCGCCCAGCAGCAGTCTGGAGAACCGCTCCACCTGCAAGGTGTATTGGTTAACCGGCTCAAACGCGTAGGTTGCGCTAGGGAATGAGCCCACGGTAGAGGCATCACCCACCTCAATGCTGCAGGCCGTAGGTCGCGCATGGGCGTAGGGGAAATCAAAACGCAGCCAGCCGTTGGACCCCAATGCAGACAACTGCTGATGAGTGCCCCAGGCCGAAGACCCGGCCTGGGTGGACACCGTGAACGCCGCATGGCTATCGCCATAGTCCAGCAGTGCGCTGGAAAGCCGGTCGATGCCAAATACAGGGTCGTAGTCGAGAGTTGCCACCACGCGCTTGGGTGCGTGCTTGAAGATCAGGTTGCAGGCGCTGATGGCATACGAGCCTAGGTCATACAACGACCCACCACCGGCTGCCGGGTTGTTGCGGGTATCGGCTGGATCAAAAAACTGTTTGGCCAGCGTGGTGTGCACGGCACGCACATCGCCAATGGCCCCCGCAGCCAACAACTCATCCAGTTTGAACCACTGGGGGTGGTTACGGAAACCAAACCCTTCTTCAATGTGTTTGCCCGTGCGGTCACGCACCTCGCACAGCGTGGCCACCTGCGCAGCCGTCATGCACAAGGGCTTTTCGCACAGCACATGTTTACCCGCTTCAAGGGCTTTCATGGCCCATTCGAAATGCAGCTGGTTGGGCAATGGCACATACACCACGTCGATATCGGGGTCGGCCAGCAGGGCATCGTAGGTGCCGTACAAGCGCTCTATGCCAAACGTCTTGGCAACGGTACGGCCTTTTTCCAGATCGCGCGAAGCCAGCGCCAGCAGAGTGGCACTGGGCGCCTCCAGTAGCGCGGGCATGGTGCGCCCCGTGGCAATGGCCGCTGCGCCCAACACACCCCAGTTCATGGTTTTCTTCATATCAGACACTTTCACAAAGAGTTGGGCAAACGCATCTAACGAACCGGTAGCCATGCGGCTGGCAGAAAAGCAATCAACAAACTGATGGAAACAAACGAGGATACGGTTGCAGCCAGCAAGGCTGCTGCGCACAGGCGCTCGTGGCCATGCCGCTGTGCCAGCACCGGATAAATACTCAGCATCGGCATGGCTGCAAAGAGAATGGCGGCGGCGCGCAGCAACGGCTGCTCGGGTGGAAACAGAAGTACGAAAGCCAGCACACACAGGGGGTGCAGCAGTAATTTTCCGCAAGTGATCAGCGCTATGTCGCCGCGGATGCCCGCTAATTGCAGACCAACCAGCGAGCCGCCAATCACGAACAAAGCCGTGGGTGGAGCCGCCGCGGCAGCCAGAGACACCGTTTGATCCAGCACGGCAGGTATGTGCCATCCCAGGGCAGAAACCGTCAATCCGGAGAAAATCGCCAGAATCATCGGGTTGCGTACCAGCGAACGCAGAGTGGACCGCAAGACAGCGCCAGGGCGCTGACCACCGCCGCCGGAATCCGCCAGGGCCAGGGCAAGCGGCATCACCAGCAGGTTCTCCACCAGGGTGCACAGCGCCAGCGCAACACCCGCCGTGGGGCCGATGACCTGCAGAACAATGGGATACCCAATGAATGCACTGTTCGAACCTGAAGCACCCAGACCTTGCAACGCAGCCAGTGAGACGGGGCGTTCTCGCAAACGCCACGCAACAAGTGTGACGATGAGCAGGGCGGCCAGTGAGCCTGCGGCATACACGACCAGATAGTCGCCATTCAACACAGCGCCCAGTGGCTGAAGCGAAATGGCACGAAACAGCAGTGCAGGCACACCAAACTGCGCCGTGAACCGCCCCAGCACCCGCATGTCGGCGGAGGTCATCCAGCCCAGACGTACCGAAGCAAATCCGACTGCAATGAGCAGGTAAATGGGTGTTGTGACAGCGAGAACGTATTCCATCAATACGAGACACCCGGCCAATGCCCACTCAATACTTCAGTGTGGCAACAGAGCGCAGAACCTCAGGCGTGGTGCTGGGGAAACCGAAAAATTCCAGGTAAGCCGGAATTTGTTCAAACAGCATGTCCGAACCAACCTGGAAGCGGCAACCCCTTGCCTGCACAGCAGTCAGGAAGGCTGTCATCTCGGTTTTCATGACCACTTCACCGACAAAGGTGGTGGCGGCAATGCGCGACACGTTCATTGGCATCGGGTCGCCTTCATTCATGCCCAGGGGCGTACCGTTGACAACCAGATCGAAGCCAGCAGGATCGTTGCTACCTGTAGAGACTTCAAGAAGCGGGTAGTGCCTGGTCAATCGCTGACCCAAACCCTGCGCTGATTCCGCCCGCGCATCAAACAGACTGATCGCACCCACTCCGGCAGCCGCCAGTGAAGCTGCTATGGCTGAACCCACGCCGCCACAGCCTACGATCAGAACACGGGCGCCTTCCAGTTTGCAACCCTTGCGGCGCACGCCGCGTACAAAGCCTTCACCGTCAAACATATCGCCCTGCAAACGACCATCTGAGCCCCGGCGCACTGCGTTGCACGAACCGGCAACCGCAGCCGTGGGGAATACCTCGTCCAGCAACCCCACCGTGGTGACCTTGTGCGGCATGGTGATCAATGCACCGCGTATGTTCGCCAGCTTGAACACCGAACGCAGAAAATCCGGGTAGTCCTGAGCCTGACAGCCCATGGGGACCACGATGGCATTCACCCCGGCTTTTTCAAACCAGGGGTTGTAGATCATGGGTGCCTTGAAGGCGTGCGTCGGGAAACCGATATGAGCAACGATCTCCGTGTTGCCATTGATCATTATTTGGCCGCCTTGACAGCAGACACAGCAGCGCGCAACGCCAGCAAATAGCTGTCTACGCCGAAACCACAGATCTGGCCCCTGACGATTTCAGCAAACACCGACACGTGGCGGAAAGGTTCACGCGCGTGGATGTTGGACATGTGCAGTTCGACGATGGGGCAGGTCAGAATGGCCAGTGCATCGCGGATGCCATAGCTGTAGTGCGTCCAGGCTCCGGCGTTGATAAGCACCGCATCCACGTCGTCCTTGTAGCCCTGGTGGATGCGTTCGCACATTTCGCCTTCACCATTGGTCTGGAAGTACTCCAGGTCAGCGCCCAGCTCTTTACCCAAAGCACCCAGGCTGGCGTTGATTTCGTCCAGCGTGATGGTGCCGTATTGCTTGGGGTCGCGCTTGCCAAACATGTTGTGGTTGATGCCGTGCAGCATGAGAATTTTCATGGGTTACTCCTGATCTGGTTTGAAATATTTAGCGGGCCAACTCAATGACTCTGCCCGTTTTGGATGCCTCGGCAATGGCTTCGGTGATCCGCAGGTTCAACAGGCCATCACGTGCACTGACCAGTGGCTCAGCCTCACCGCGAACGACTTTGCCGAAGTGTTCTATTTGATGTTTCAACGGATCGTCGCGCACCATGCCCACGACGCCTATTTCAAATTCTTTCCACCACGAACGATCTTCCGGTCGGGGGTAGGTTTTCAGGCGCATGGTCGGCACTGACAGGGATCCGTTGGTGCCGGTGATGACGTAGCAGTCTTCGTCTTCGTACGTCGGGTAGGCCTTGTTTTCCTGCGAGGTTTGCTCCCAGCTGCGCGGGCAGGCGGCCGTGTCGGACAACATGAAAGTGCCCAGCATGCCATTGGCAAAACGCAGATTGATCGCCACGGTGTCCTCCACCGGGAAGCCCCGTGTGGCGTGTGAGGCGAACGCCTGCACCGCAACCATGTCGCCGCACAACATGCGCAGGTTATGCACTTCGTGGATCATGTTCAACAGAATCGGGCCTGCGCCGATCTCACGCCGCCAGGGTCCATCCACGTAGTAATGATCGGGTTTGAGGAAGGTCGCGCTACCCATGACAGCGACCAGTTTGCCCAGTTTGCCGGAATCCACCACCTCTTTGGCCTTGGCCATGATGGGACTGTGCGCACGGTGGTGACCAATGAGTACTTTGGCACCGGCGGTGTCAACCGCCTTGACCAGTTGCTCACCTTCGGCCACGGTGGTGGCAATCGGTTTTTCCAGCAGGACAGGCAGTTTTGCAGCGATGCACTGCAACCCCTGCGTGACATGCAGATGGTTGGGCGTGGCCAGAATCAGACCATCCGGACGGTCTTTGGATAAAAGCTCATCGAGTGACGCGTAAAGCGGAACACCGGCCTTCGCCGCTAAGGCTACCGCAGCGGGCGAAGGATCAACAATCGCAGACAAAACGCAGGTCGGGCTGGCTTGCGCCACGTCCATATGGGCTTGCCCGATATAGCCAGCGCCGGCTACCGCGATACGTGTTTTATTCATGAAAAAAGGGGGCGAGATGCAAGAAAGCTTTCCGGAAAGACAAAGCCGCCCGGGAGGTGTCAGTGCCTCCCAGGTAACTTAATAGTAATTCAGCTTATTTGCGCATCTTGGCCAGCTCAGCCAGCACTTCGTTGACGGTCGCTTCGCCCACGCTAGCGGTGTACTTGGCAATCACCGGCTTCATTTTGTCGCGCAGCTTGGTGACTTCGGCTGGTGAGAACTGGGTGATGGTCATGCCGTTTTTCCTCAACAGTTCCACGTTGGCGGCTACCGCAGCACGCGACTGCTCGCGCTGGAACTTGGTAGCCTCGTCGGAAGAGTCATCAATGATTTTCTTCTCGGCCGGGCTAAGGGTGTCCCAGACCTTCTTGCTGAAGATTACCGATTGCGGGTTGTACTGATGATTAGTCAGGGCCACGTATTTCTGGACTTCCCAGAACTTGTTGGCTGCGATCACAGCGATGGGGTTTTCCTGACCGTCGATGGCTTTTTGCTCCAGAGCACCATAGACTTCAGGGAAAGGCAGTGGTGTCGGGTTGGCACCCAGTGCCTTGACCCAGTCCACATTGATGGGGTTCGGGATCACGCGCAGCTTCAAACCTTCGATGTCTTCCACTTTGTTCAATGGGCGCTTGCTGTTGGTCATGTGGCGATAGCCCAGTTCCCAGTAAGACAGGCCCACGAGGCCTTTTTCCTGCAGGAGGGCGTGCATCTTCTTGCCAACCGGTCCGTCAACGATAGCGTCGGATTCTTTTTCGTTGGCGAACAGGAAGGGGAAGTCAAACAGTGCCAGCTCTTTGGCTTCGCTGGCCAGGATACCGGAGTTCATCACCGACATTTCAACGGTGCCGCCCTTGATGGCAGAGACCACTGCCTGGTCGCCACCGAGTGCGCTGTTCAGAAACAGGGTGACCTTGATCTTGCCGCCGGACTTGGCGGTTACGGCCTCGGCAAATTTCTTCATGCCAGGCACGGCGGGATGGGTTTCGGGACCCGCAACCGCAAATTTCAGGGTCCGCTCCTTGATGTCTTGAGCCGAAGCCATGCCAATGGCGGTCAAGGCCACAGCGGCAGCGATGGATTTAAGGACTAATCGTTTCATGTTGTCTCCGAAAAAGTGAACGCAGTACGCAAAATGTAGTGACACAGGGTTAGGCGTACCAAACACGCCCCGCATCGGGAAAACATTCAATAGAACCAGCGCGCTGGCACCATGACGATCTGCGGGAACAGAACCATCAAAAACATCAGCGTAAATTGCGCAGCCATAAAAGGCCACACACCTCTGGTAACGTCGTCCATGCTCACTTTGCCGACACCGGCAACGGTATTGAGAACGGTACCGACCGGCGGTGTGATCAGGCCGATGGCGTTGTTCATCACAAACAGCACACCAAAGTACACGGGGTCAATGCCTGCCGCCTTCACCAACGGCATCAGCACGGGGGTCAGGATCAGGATGGTTGGGGTCATGTCCATGGCCGTGCCCACAATGATCACCAGCACCATAATGGCCGCCATGAGCAACCGTGGACTGTCCAGCAAAGGCTGAAGCAACGCCACCAGTTGCGCAGGCAATTGCGCCACTGTAATCAGCCAGGCAGACACCATGGCCGCAGCCACCAGAAACATGATGACCGCCGTGGTCTTGGCAGCAGCCAGAAACAGGCCATACAACTGGCTGATCTTCAACTCGCCATAAATGACGGTTGAAACAAAAAGGGCATAGACCGCTGCGACCACAGCGGCCTCAGTTGGCGTGAACACACCAAACTTCAGACCCACAATGACAATGATCGGCATGACCAGCGCAAAGGTGGCGTCCTTGAACGCGGCGGCAACCTCTGCAGCTGTCTTGCGCGCTGGAACAGCCACTTGCTCACGCCGCGCCAGAAAGCCCCATGTGAACCACAGCGATGCCCCCAACATCAGGCCTGGAACGATGCCGGCCATGAACAATTTGGAAATCGATACGTTGGCTGCCACACCAAAAATCACGAAGGCGATGCTGGGGGGAATGATGGGCGCAATGATGCTGGCCGATGCCAGCAGGCCAGCCGAACGGGCTTTGTCATGGCCTGCCGCGACCATCATCGGCAGCAGCAAAGCCGACAGGGCGGCTGCATCCGCCACGGCTGAACCCGACAACGCAGCCATGATGCAGGCAGACAGAATGGCCACGTAACCCAGGCCACCCTTGATATGCCCCACCAGGGACATGGCGAAGTTGACGATACGGCGGGACAAACCGCCTGCGTTCATGATTTCACCCGCCAACATGAAGAAAGGTACTGCCAGCAAGGGGAAACTGTTGGCGCCTTCAATGACGTTTTGCGCGAGGATCTGGGCATCAAATATGTCCAGATGCCACATCAGGGCGGCGCCACACAGGAGCAGCGAGAACGAAATGGGAATGCCAATTGCCATGGCGGCAAGCAGGGAACCCAGAAAGATGGCGATGGTCATTTGGATGCCTCTGCTTTCAACGTGTGGTTTGAGTGGGCAGCGGCTGGGGGTCGCCGTGCGGCATGTCTTCAGATTCGCGGATACCGACCAGTTCTTCGTCGGATAGCTGCCCTGACAGCAGGCGCCAGAAGTCGTTCAACAGAATCACAGCGGCGGACACGGCGAAAAACACACCGCACGAGTAAAAATACCCCATGGATGTCTCCATGACGGCACTGGTGGACGTCCAGTTGATCCTGGTTTGCTCCAGCGCACCCTGAAAAACCAGCCAGCAGATATAGAGCATGAAGGCATGACCCAGCCCCAGGCAAATTTTCTTGCCCCTGATGGACAGTCGGGCCACCAGCGAATCCGTGCCCAGATGCCCGCGTTCATTCAGCGCCACCACGGCCCCGAGAAAGGTCATCCAGACAAACAGCCAGCGCGACAACTCTTCAGACAGCGTGAATCCGGAGTTGAAGGCGTAGCGCATGACAACATTGCCAAACACCAGCACGACCATCAGGGCAAGGCAGGCGACCATCAGCACCGACAGCAGTCGGCAATACCGGTCTATCCAGGTCTGCAGCATAGAAATGTCTCCTGTTATTGCGTAGTCATACGTAATGTACGAACTAGTTAGTTTTTATGAATTAGTAATTACCCTGATATCGCCGCAGATTCTGGCGGCACATCCCTTTCGCGCTCTCAGGCTTTTACGAAACGCACGATCAACTCGACAATATTCTGGCGCCGGGCTGACAAAGCTTCTGGCGAACGCTTGCCCGTCTTGAAAATCAGACCGAAGGTGTACTGGTTCGACACATTGAAAAACGTCAGCGCCGAAATGGAAGCATGAATGTCGATGGGGTCCAGCCCCGGCCGGAACACACCTTGCGCCACGCCACGTTCGTACAGCAGCCGCACAGACTGGATGGCTGTCACGTTGAGTTCCTGGATGGTTTTGCTCTGGGCCAGATACTGGCCCCGCTCCATGTTTTCGGTCATGACCAGCCGGATGTAGTCCTGATTGCCATAGTGATGGTCGAACGTAAACGCCACCAGTTTGCGCAATGCGGCCTCGGGTGCCAGATCCTCCAGATGTTGCTCGGCCTCGATTTTGCGCATGCGGCGGTACTGGTCTTCCAGCACCGCCACGTACAGACCCTCCTTGCTGCCGAAGTAGTAATAAATCATGCGCTTGCTGGTCTTGGTGGCTGCCGCAATCTCGTCGATGCGCGCGCCGCTCAAACCCTTGTCGGCAAATTCTTTCGTCGCCACTTCCAGAATGCCCGCCATCGTGCGGGCCGGGTCGTTGGTGCGGGTGGTTTCCCGCGCGGTTTTGGTTTTTGCGGCTGGCTTGACGGCCGTACGGGCACGTGCCGATGGCACGCGTGCACTTGAAGAATGTACTAGTTCGTTCATTTCCGCAGTATAGAGCGGCCCGGCTCGAAACAGCAAGTAGCACGGTGTTCTCCATCGGTGAGACAAATGGCGTCAGACCAGCGGCACGGTAATGCGGTCAATCACCGCACGGGTGGCCGGCCGAACACCGCGCCACCACGCAAACGCCTCGGCCGCCTGCTCCACCAGCATGCCTACGCCATCGGCCAGGCGTTTCACACCAGCGTTTTGGGCCAGCCGCAGAAACGGCGTCAGGCCCTTGCCATAGGCCAGCTCATACGCCAGGCTGCAGTTGGCAAACACCGACGCGGGTACGGGCGGCAGCTCGGCACGCAGGCTGGCGGATGTGGCGTTGAACACCACGTCAAAAGTCTGCCCTTCCAGCTCAGCATAGGTGCAGCCACGCACCATTCCCTTGCTGGCACCGATGGCCACCAGCGCATGCGCCTTGTCCAGGCGGCGGTTGGCAATGACCAACTCGGCCGGACCTTCCGCCAGAAAAGGCAGCAATGCGCCGCGGGCGGCACCACCTGCCCCCAGCATCAGCACACGTTTGCCTTTGAGTGGCGTTTCCAGGTTGTGGGCGACATCACGCACCAGGCCCACGCCGTCATAGTTTTGAACCAGCACACGCTCACCCTCAAACTTCATGGCGTTGGCCGCACCGGCGAGCTGCGCCGCTTCCGATCGCTCCGTGGCGTAGGCAAAGGCGTCCAGCTTGAAGGGTGCGGTAACGTTCATGCCCAAACCACCGGCTGCGCGAAAGGCATCCACGGTCGCCTTGAACCCGCCATCCTGGTCGCCCAGCGGCCCTTCAATGGCGGTGTAGACCATGTCTTGCCCGGTGACTTCGGCAAACATGCCGTGGATCAGCGGTGACTTACTGAAGCCAATGGGGTTGCCGATCACGGCGTATTGATCAGAGCCCCCACGGTTGCCCACTTCGTGTGGCTCCCTGCCCCCCGAGGGGGCCGTGCCTTGCTTGGGGCGGCCCGGCGCGGCGGCATCCGTCATGTTGCACTCCCGGCCACGAGGCTGCTGACCGCTTCTTCTGCGTACAAAACACCTTCTTTGACGAAGGTGTCAATCTCCTGCGCCGAGTAACCCACGCTTGCCGCGATCTGGCGGTTGTGCTGACCTAGCAAGGGTGCAGGCCCGCTGGGCGAGGTGTCGCAGCTGGAGAAGTTGAACGGCAGGTTGGGCAACTTGATCTTGCCCAAGAGCGGGTGGTCCTGCTCCACCACCATGCCGCGCGCCAGTGTTTGTGGATCGGCCAGCACCTTGTCGATGGTTTGCACCGGTGCGGCAGGCACGCCTGCGGCGTCCAGTTGTGCACAGCAGTGTTCGACGCTGGCTTGCACCATCGTCCACGCACGCACCCTGGCCAAAATGGCTTCGCGATGGGTGTTGCGCCCGGCCTGACTGTGAAGGCGCTCATCAGCCGCATAGGCGTCACCGCCGATAAGTTTGGCCAGACTCTTCCACGTGTCCGTCATCTGCGCGGCGATGACCAGGTAGCCGTCTTTGGCAGAGAACACACCATACACCGTGCTTTGCGGCAAATCGTGGCCCGTCTGCACCGGCAATTCCTTGCCACCGCTCATCAAATAGCTCTGCGCCGCGAAGTCGTGCATGGAGATCATGCAGTCGTACAGCGCAATGTCGATGT
>ERZ795061.4710-NODE-4710-length-11423-cov-4.609694_pt1 | contig 11423 bp, 9 predicted proteins | sample MGYA00375145_ERZ795061 | MGnify/ENA primary metagenome ERZ795061 (study PRJEB30190, sample SAMN05720144) | anaerobic digester metagenome | isolation source: active sludge of municipal wastewater-treating anaerobic digesters | place: USA | collected 2014-12-22 ... | reverse complement strand
CACTGGCCTGCGCCCGATGTGTTGTTCGATTCCCACCGGCTTACCTGCCTTGTCATTGATAAAATTTACTTCAGGCAATCGATACACCACTGGTCCATCATCACGCATTTCATATTTCAACTTCAACGAACTGCCTATCACCTGTTCAGGAGGAATGCCATATACGGATTCAGTCCAGGGCCGCATAAAATCTATGCCACCGCCGGAAACAATATATGTCTTGTATCCATTTGACCTCAGGTATGCTAACAATTCAACCATTGGCTGAAAAACCATCTCCGTATACGGCTGATTAAATCGTGGATGACGGGCCGTTGCGATCCAGTCTTTTACTATGCTATTGAACTCCTCTGTTGTTGTTCCGGCATGTGTGGCAATTAATAAATCCACCATGGCTTTCTCACCACCTGACAAGGCTGTTTTGACATCTCCTTCGATCGCTGCTTTAAAAGGCTGTGTGTCCTTCCATTCAGGATGCTGAGGTGCGAGAGCTCTCACACGATCCATGACAAAAGCCATCTGGAAGTACATGGGCTGTTCGCTCCACAAGGTGCCATCATTGTCAAAGCAGGCTATTCGATCCGCGACAGGTATAAAACCAGGATTGTTTTTATCTGTGGTCTTGTTAACAAATGAAATGATGGCTTCCTTTGTCTTTCCAACATTCCAGGATGGCAGCGGATCCACAATGACTTTGGATCCATTGGATGAACTATCAGCATGTAGCGTTTTGGTACAACTCCCTATAAATAATGCTACACTCAATATGAAAATACCCAGCAGATTATTCTTCATAATTCTTTATGTCTATTAAGTTGAAGTCATCTAAAATAAGAAGGAAGACACGGTTTGCAAAAGCAACTCCTGTCTTCCTTCATAACAAAAAAATAATTTCTATTTGGTCGTACCAGTGTTCATGGCTTCGATTTGTTTTTGCACTTTATCGAGACTCCAGTCACCCGGAGTCTGGCTAGGTGGATATTCCTTAAAGGTGGAAAGGAATCTGATGGCGTACTGCTGAATCGGTGTGATGATAAACGCCCGGTCAATATACCAGTCATAGTAAGTATTGGATCCTTCCAGTGCTTTTTCAAACGGATCTCTGCGCAGATTGAAAAGGTAAGGGGCACGTAAATGAACGAAAGGTTCCAGCCATATTTGAAGCTTATCCGCTCTGTTTTCAAGGAAATTAACTTTCCAGTCACCATATCTCAATCCTGCAACCTCTCCGCCATCATTGACATACACAAAACCATCCCGCATGGAATTCTTTGATTTGCCTGTTAAATAATCTACTTGATTGGACCCGTCAATGTAATTCTTATATGTACGGCCATTTAGTGTAACGCCTGTTCTGAGTTGATCAGTAATTTTATCGTTTCCTGCAATAGCGGAGAAGGTAGGTAACCAGTCTTCATGCGAAACGATACCATTAAGGGTAACATCATTCAGAAAATGTCCGGGCCATCGGACAAAAGCAGGGACACGGTAAGCGCCTTCCCAGTTTGAATTCTTCTCTCCATGAAAAGGAGTAGTTCCTGCATCTGGCCAGGTATTGTAGTGAGGTCCGTTGTCCGTTGAGTATAGCACTACCGTGTTGTTAGCGATTCCTAACTCATCCAGTAACTTGAGCAATTCTCCGACATGCATATCATGTTCTACCATGCCATCTCCATATTCATCCTGTCCGGAAATTCCCCGGTGTTCTTCTTTGACATGCGTACGGAAGTGCATCCGGGTACCGTTCCACCAGCAGAAAAAAGGTTGTCCCGCGTCGTGTTGCTTTTTGATAAAAGCTTTGGCTACAGCTAATGATTCATCATCGATGGTTTCCATTCGCTTCTTAGTCAGGGCTCCGGTATCCTCGATGCGCTGGCCGCCTTTACCATCGGCCCAGGTATGAAGGACTCCTCTTGGTCCGAAAGTCTCACCAAAAGTCTTTCCGTTGGCCATGATCATGTTAGTCGGATAATCTTCATTCTCGGGCTCTTCTTCAGCATTGAGGTGATATAGATTTCCAAAAAACTCATCAAATCCATGCATGGTAGGCAGGTGTTCATCCCGATCCCCCTGGTGATTTTTACCAAACTGACCAGTAGCATAACCCTGGCTTTTTAATACTGTCGCGATCGTTACATCTGATTTTTGCCATCCTTCCGGAGCACCAGGCATACCTACCTTGGTCATACCCGTTCTCACAGGTACGTTACCGCCCAGAAAGGCAGCACGTCCGGCAGTACAGGATTGCTGTCCGTAGTAATCTGTAAACGCGACCCCTTCTTTAGCGATTCGGTCAATGTTGGGTGTCCTATATCCCATCATACCACGATTATTGTGGCTGATATTCCACGTCCCAATATCGTCACCCCAGATGACGAGGATATTGGGCTTTGATGATTTACCTTGGCTAAAAGCATTGCTGCCGACGAGCAACAAGGCAAGCAAAACGAAAAGGAAAATGTTGTTTCTCATATGCTTAGTTATTGGTTTCATTAGATTCCTTTTCCAGGATAATCACTACGATGAAAATAGAAAAGGAATTGAGCATGTACCTCAATGATTATTATAAAGGGCTATGATAATAAGCCATTATTCCATGGTGTAAGCTTCCCTGACATCCTTGAACATATCATAACTAAGCGAGAAATAGAAGATATTAGATTTCAGACCTGCATAGGGCTTGTTACCTGCACTATCCGTAAAATCCTGGTTGTGGAACTCACTCAGGTAGTATTTAAATTTCAGATTGATACCATGCGGAAACTGGATACCCGCCAGGAATCCATGTTGGAAACTTTCCTGCCGGTTACTAAACCAACCGGTGATCTTATCAATTTTATCGCCATCATCAAAGGTCTTTTCCTTGTAATGAAAAGGGAATTCAACCTCATAACCACCATAGAAAAACAAATTGGACAAATTGCCTACTTTGATACCAACGGGGAGCGCGAGATTGTAGGAACGAAATTTCTTCTTATTGATCACGAGTGTTGCCGGATCCTGGTAGTCATCATAGATGTATCCTACATTGCGAATGGCCAAACCTGAAAAAATACCAAAATGGGGGCTGAGGTCAGAATTGATAAATGACTGCAGGTTAAAAACCGGTGACCATCGCATCAGCGAACTCGCTTCATTGCCCTGATCCTCAATCGTAGCCCAGGAAAATATCATCTCTCCGGCGACAGAGTAATACACTTTGGAAGACTGGCTATTCACCGAGGTAGTTAACAGCAAACTAAAAGCAAAAAGGGTAAGTACATTTTTCATTTGTTATGATTTATTTTAAATATTTCCAATCAACTCATCAACCTATCAACTTATCAACTCATAAACTCATAAGCTTATAAGCTTATAAGCCCATAAGCCCCCTATTTCTCCCGCACAAACTCCACATCATACGTATTCTTCTCCACCGCCTGGTAATACGTACCAACCAGATGATCTGTAGAAACCTGGTATTCCAGTCCGTATATAGAACCCGGGTAATTGACATCCTGCAATTCAGCCATCACATAAAGCTTCCCATCTTTTTCCACCCATTCGGCCCGTCCGACATGGATTGACTTTGGATTGAAATACCCAACATCCAGTTTGCCATCCGGTGATGCACTCCTAATTTCAAGGATATATCCTCCATCCGGTCGCACCCAGCGGCCAACAAGCCGATTTATTTCTGGTGCTTTATTGGAAGGGGTCTCGGATTTTGCTGTTGCTGCAGGATCAGTTGAAACATTTGTCGGGTCCTGTCTGAACATCATATACAACACAAGCAACACGATCAATGCACTTACACCTGTGAGGATGAGTGCACGTTTTAACTTCCGGCGAGGCGGAGTAGTAATATTGCCTGGTTTTCCGCTGGTAAGTTTGGCCATGTAGTATGTATCCGAAAATGAAAGTTATTAAAAATGGTATCCAAGATGAATCGTATACCGGAAACCAAAACTTTGGGTGTTCGTCGTTCCACTCGTTTTGAAGTCAACATCATCCAGGACAAACGTATACCCGGGAAAACGCTCCTGCAGGATTTCATCAATCTTGGCATATAAGGCTGATTCATCGTCCGGGTCAAGCGTCGTATTCAGTTTAGCTTCCAGGGAGTACCAGGCTATGCTCGGGCCGATCAGGACAAAATCCAATGCTACTCTTTTCCAGATAATAAACTGGTAACCCAACTGGGCACCAATGGCAGTCATGTTAAACCTGAAATCTGTTTTTACTTCTCCCTGAAAACTCTCCGTATTGAGATTCCAGGTGTTTTCACGCCCCATAAATACATGTGACGCATAGGGCCCAATATAAATGCCTCGTGGAGCGCGATGTTTATTTTCAGATGCGAGGTAAAAGCGATAATCTCCGGTAATATTAAAACCCTTATCCTTTGAAGATTTGTTGAGTTGTATCAGTGAGTCATCCTCAATGCTAATCAGGTTAAATTTGGGCAAGGTAGCTAGCCCAGCATTTATTGAAAAACTCTGGTGCTGACCTATGGTGCGTTCATACCCAAGGATGAGTGACCTTTCTCCAAATATGAGTGGATTGGTCAGATTAAGCCGGATGGTGTTCTTCCGGACTCTTTCTTCTTTTACCTTTTCCTGCATGTTAAGATCATCCTGCGCACCCAGGTTGGATATCCCTATCAGGATGAAGGCCAACAACAGCGAAATAGAAGAATGCATTTTCATGATAGCTTGGTTTACCAGTCCCAAAAGTAGGGCTAATAATTGAAGATATGCTTGAGAAAAGGCAAAGGCTGAGGCTAAGGCGAAGCAGTATCATGAGCGGACATCTGGCTGCCAAGCCAGAAATTGAATTGCCACGGCTTTCAAGCCGTGAACGCTCATAGTAACAAGGCAAAGGCTGAGGCTGAGGCTAAGCAGTATCATGAGCGGAGAACTGGCTGCCAAGCCAGAAATTGAATTGCCACGGCTTTCAAACCGTGGACGCTCATAATAACTAGGCGAAGGCTGAGGCTGAGGCAAAGGAATAACATGAGCGGAGAACTGGCTGCCAAGCCAGAAATTGAATTGCCACGGCTTTCAAACCGTGGACGCTCATAGTAACAAGGCGAAGGCTGAGGCAAAGGCGAAGCAGTATCATGAGCGGAGAACTGGCTACCAAGCCAGAAATTGAATTGCCACGGCTTTCAAGCCGTGAACGCTCATGGTAACAAGGCGAAGGCTGAGGCGAAGTCGAAGGCTAAGCAGTATCATGAGCGGAGAACTGGCTGCCAAGCCAGAAATTGAATTGCCACGGCTTTCAAACCGTGGACGCTCATGGTAACAAGGCGGAGGACTTAATGAAAAGTTGTCGCAATAATTCTACACACCTGACGATCAAATACCCAGACTACGAAACAACTCCTGGTATTCAGGATTGCCAGGGTCGATACCTTTGAGTACCTGAGCATACTTCATTGCTTTCTGAGGCAACTGCTGCTGCATATATAAATAGACTAGTCCATAATTGATATTGGCTGCCTGTGGATTCAAGGCAATCCCCTTGAGTAATATTTGCTCAGCTTCCTTCAATTTTCCTTGTACCTGCAAGGCTATCCCATAATTATAATACAACCCTGGATTAACAGATCCCAGATTAACCGCTTTCTGAAAATTCTCCAACGCTGCCGGCAACGACCCCATTTCATACTGCAACAAACCAAGGCTATAATAAATATGGTCATTAAACGCATCGATCGCCGCGGCTTTCTGCAATACTTCCAGCGCTTCTTCATTCTGACCAACGACATTGTAGGCTGCCGCCAGGTTCACCCGCGCATAATTCATCAAGCTGTCCATCCTTAGCGCACGTTGATAATACCGGATAGCTTCGGGATACACATTACCCTGCATTTGATAATCCGCCATCATGACATTACCTACTGCAAAGTCTGTCTGGTATCGAAGAAATCCAAGGTTCTCTGCATCTGCCTTCACATATGCTTCTTTAGAATCTGCCGGGATAGCATCCGCCGGTAAGCGATGAAACAGATCAGCTGCTGCAATACGGACAGCACGTACCTTGTCACTTAGCAACGGAGACACCTTCATCCTCCAATGCTCCGGCGGAAAATTTTCAAGTGATCTCAGCACATGATATCTGACCAATGCTTTTGGATCCTGCAGCAGGTCAAGCAACGCTTGTGCAGCCGAGTTGGTCTGAATGTTGCCAAGATAATTTGCTGCCGTGGCACGCGCGATCTCCGGCTGGGTGGTATCACGCAATAATTTCACCAGATGTATTTCACTTTGTTCGTTCAACAGGCTACCCGGTATCAGGTCGTCAGAAAAGTGATACTTACGCTGCGGCCCATACCACTTTTTGACTGACTCCGCTGCCCATTGGTTCGATTGATCAGTATGACATCCCGTGCATGCATTCGGAGTTCCGTATTGCTCAGACTGATCCGGTCGAGGTATTCGGAAACTATGATCCCGTCGGTGATCTACTCCCATGTAGGTTCGCGCCACCATATGGCAATTGATACATTGCGCAGCTTCAGTTTCCGGTTTATGAAAATGATGCGTGGCTGTATTGTATTCAGGCTTATGGCAACTCAAACACAGATTATTACCGGACAGTCTGAGCTTTCCTGAATGAGGATTATGACAACTGGAGCACCGAACGTTCTGATGAAACATTTTACTCTGGGTGAAAGAACCATATTCATAATCCTCCTCCATGATCTGTCCGTCTGCAAAATATAATTCGTTGCTGAGTACTTGTGGAATCAAGTCATCCATGATCTCATCCGACCTTAACAAATCCGGTGCGACATCGGATTTGCGCGCATGACAAGCCGCACAGGTGTTCAGCTGCAATTGCGAAATGGTATCACGACCGTAATACAGTCCTGCGTTTTCGATACGCTTACCTTTTTGATATTGCTTTGAATTGATGTATTCAATATGGCTGCTGCCGGGTCCATGACAGCTCTCACAACTCACATTGATTTCTTTCCAGGTGGTATTGTACGCATCTGTTTGTTCGTCATAGTTCTTTTGCAGATCCGTGGAGTGACAAGAGGCACACATCGTATTCCAGTTCTGGCTATTCCCGGTCCAATGCAACCAATCCTCATGGTGTACCTTTCGCCCTGCGTATTGATGAAACCATTTCTTGTCCCTGGTATCCCAACTTACTCTCGTGGATTGTAATCGCCCGTCTGGAAAAGCAATGAGATATTGCTGTAACGGGAAATAGCCAAAAACATAGAGCACTTCAAAATCATGATTGTGTCCGTCATCTCCCTGGGTATTGATGTAGAATTTCCCATCCTTTTTAAAAAATGTATTGGAAACTCCATCCGCTGTAAAGGATGTATTATTAAAATCACCCAGCACTGTTGAATCATTGGCGGGTTGCATCGCCAGGAAATGATCAGACTTTTGCCAGTCCTGGTATGCTGATTCATGACATGACTTGCAGGAGACAGACCCTACGTAAGTGCTTTCCTTTGAAAATGAATTTTCATCTTTTCCGCTCGGACCACATCCCACGATGATCATCATCATGAAATAAATCAAGCAAAACATCGGAAATAGAATATGCTTAAAGGGTTTCAATCGGCAATTGGCTGATGTGGTGGGCAAACTACTTTATTTCTTCCATGCTCTGCAGCACATATTCCATTGGAAATTGCGAAACCGGTATCAAGGTGGTATGCGAACGATCCAGGGTTTCGATCATGACGATAACCAGTGAAAAGGAAATAGCCATGATGACCGTGGCCCATGACCTTTTTGACCCAACTATGGCTATCTGGTATCCAACGGAAAACATAGCAAGCATGGTGAGGATGAGAAGGACCTCCCAGATCCCTTCAGGAATACGAGTGTGCAAACCAATGACTACCCTGGATGCATTGATATTGGCTACATCATTGAGTGACTCAATGTATAAAGCAGCGACATCCGAATTCATATCCTTACGCGCATTCACGACGGCCATATCCCAGAGTTGCTCTTCTATCTTGCTGCAATCAACCATGGCCAGCTTAATCCTGGCAGGATCAAAGGACTTTACAGCATCCAGGCGAAGGCTTGTATACGTTTTGATCAGGTCCTTTGCTATGACCCGATCAGAATCCGGTAAAAATTCTGCGCGCTTCCATGCGGTACGAAGCAGGTTAGCTTCTTCACGAACGAGCTCCTTACGGGCCTGGTATCGATCCGTGACGATGCCAAATGTAAAGGCGATAATAAAGGCGAGGAGTGCAAGGACATACCCTGAAATAGAAGAGACCGTTGATTCTGTTTCGACTTCACGCTTTTTCTTTATGACCGTACCAACCCTGTATCCCAATTCGATAGCCATGATCACCAGGAAGATAGTGGTCATCAAGAGCAGCAATACAGGCATTCCATTTATATCCATCCTATTCCTGATTTAGAGCATGCGTTTGTAAGCATACCCTAACAAAAGTACCAATTTTCAATTCGAAGTTTTCCCGATACCTCTTGCCCTTACCATAAAATAACGGGCTCCTGCCTCGGCACCCCAATTGTAGCGGGCTATAAAATCACCATACAACCCTGCATTGGCCTGAACCCAGATATTCATGCGGGGCATTGGAGCAAATGTCATCCGGCCTTTTAAAATCATGGAGGTACCTCCGTTGATGTAATCAATAAAGAGTTCAGGAGCAACCACTGACCACATTTTCCTGGACCAGTAATGGAGTAATATGCCCTGAATCTTGGAAAATGAATAATCGGGCCTGGCTTCATCGCCTGAAAATGAATTCGTTTGTTGAAACGTAAGGACGGCGATGGTCTTGTTGTCCTTTAACAAGCTACTATAGGTGATCAGCGGAATAAGCATATTTTTCCCGGCACCCTGCGCAGGTGTACTGGCAGTGTTCAGGCTGATCTCCAGTGATGCCGTGACAGCAGATCTTTTGGTTTCACGAATTCTATAGCCCAGTAAACGAAACGAAATATCCCCCAAGCCATAGGAGGCATATCCCTGCGGATAAGGAAATGAATTATTGACAAGTGGAACATCCACCCGTGTGGTAAATCGTTTTCCTAGCTTAATAATCGTCCTGAAGACGGTCTGATTGAGATTGAATCCTCCTGAACGGTCGTAATGCTGAAATTCATTAAAGACCTCTACCCGCGTGAGGAATTGCGAGGGATCATCGGCATTTACCTGCTCTGGTTTTTGAGTGAGTGTATCTACTTGCCCACAAACTAAAGTTACCCCCCCGAAATGAAAGAGCAGTATACTGATGATCAGCTTTATCTGAAACGATTTATTCGTTTTCAATTCTCTGCTGCCTTCGCTGCTGCCTTTCCTTTTCCGATTGGAATTCCAACATTCACATACAGTGTCCTGTTGAATTCATCTGGAGAAGCATCTGATATCCTGACATCGACCAGGCCATAATAATATTGAAGACCAATGTTCATTCCATTGCCTCCGATCAGCCTGTAGCCCAGACCTGCACATAAGCCTCCATCCAGTGGGTGGTATTGATTCTTAACATCGACCAGGTAAGACAAGTCTTCTTTATCATTGATGGTATTAAGAAATTCGTCAGTGCCTTTATACCTTAATCCAAGTTGGATCCCGGCCTGTGCGTAGAGATGGTTTTTAAACATGTACTTCATCATCACCGGCACATTGAAATAATTTAACCTTCGGGTCACGCTACCGGTGGCAAATACATCATCAAGATCAGCATTGTTCAAGGAATATACTTCGATCCCTTCTGCTCCCATGGTAGATTTGACGCGCACACCTGTGCTGACAAACCACGAAGGGTTTTTCATGGCAAAATCAAAATAGAAACCAAGATTATAATTGGAGTGTCCTTGTGAAGGATCTATACCTTCAAGGTTAGAAAGACTCCATCCACCTTCAAGTCCAAATTCTATTTTTCCGGAATTGAGTTTATCTCCCAGCAGAATAGAAATCAGCACCTGGGATTGTCCCATGTATGCAGCGCATACCAATAGCATCGTATATATGTACTTCATCAACATAAGATTTACAAACCAAAACGATATTGTAGTGAGGTGAGGAATTGTTTACGACTCCCGAGGAATCCGTATTCAGCACGGATCATCCAGTGTTTGTTTAACTGATACTGGGACCCGATGATAAAATTCCATTTATCCTTCAAAGCCTTATCCAGAGAGTATTGAACGGTGGCCTGGTCTCCATCATTTAAGGCCGCATCAGCAGCGTTCAACAATTCGCCTGCAGTCGTGAGCGTTCTGTTGGCCGTTTCATATTTTGCCTTGTTGACGGGATTGGCTTGTTCGATAGGGGACAATCCCTCCCACCATTCATCTACATTCATTTGTTTTTCTTCTACGTTCATGATCGCACCATCCACTTTACCTTGAACATCTACACCGGGAAACAATTCAATCAATGGCAGGGAGCCTGAAGTTTCAGAAGAAAACTGCACCCGGAATCCACCTACCCAAAGGGCGAGCTGGCTTTGTGGCTTTTTAAATTTAAATGACTTTCCAAACCTGGGGCCAAAAACAAAGGTTTTCACCGGTTTGTCAAGTGCTTCTATATCGGTCCATGCAAAATTCATATCCAGGGCAATCCAACCACCACCAACACCCATCGTAGGAGTGATCCCTAATCCCATCACAGTACCATCGAAATTGGCAGTCGTCCCAAATGAGGCCACTTCATTCCAAACATTGGAAGTATCCGGCAGAAAAACGCCAGCCCCGATCTTCGTGGATGAACTTACTTTGCCCAGAATCCCATAGACATTCAGGAAAGGTAAAACCCAGACATCCGGCCTGATGTTTATAGCGCTTGCCCGCGCAATGGCTTCATCGATCCTGATGATTTCATCAATATTGAACTGAGGCCCGCCATTGAAGCCAACCATGATATTATTGATCACCAGCTCTGACTCCTGGGTCAGGTAGTTGACACTCAGACCCGCTGAATAAGGGAGATCAAAACCAAGAGCCGTAGCCTTTTCGCCCCAGATGGGCAGCGCGTATGGATAAGGTGTGCTCTTTAAACTATCTACGAGAGGCTCACTCTTGGCACCTACAGGTTTGTTGGTGTACACTTGGGCGTCTGTCACGCCTGCAAGCGCAAAGCCAAGAACCACAGTCATCAAGGTCTTTTTCATGTTGCTTGAATTTGGCCCCAAAATAGGCAATCTCTACACAAACAACTGAAATGCCGATAGTCCCGGGAGATGATCTTTATCATTTTACCGGAGGTGTAAAATGAAAAAGGCCGCAAAATTGCGACCCTCTTATATAATCTTACTTGTGCTATGCACTATTACCTGTTTTGCCCTGAAATCCCTGAAGAGGATTTCAGTTTGAATCCGCGCTATGCCCTATGCTCTATGCCCTATGCTCCTTCTTTTCCGATTTGGTTTTTAATCGCCTGGATCAATTGCGACGGATCCCCTGGACGGTGGATCA
>ERZ795061.4709-NODE-4709-length-11423-cov-6.054979_pt1 | contig 11423 bp, 9 predicted proteins | sample MGYA00375145_ERZ795061 | MGnify/ENA primary metagenome ERZ795061 (study PRJEB30190, sample SAMN05720144) | anaerobic digester metagenome | isolation source: active sludge of municipal wastewater-treating anaerobic digesters | place: USA | collected 2014-12-22 ... | reverse complement strand
ATTGAGCATTTGTATTTCTGACCGGAAAATGTTCAATACACAATGTTCAATGCTCAATGTTCAAGTGGAGCAGCAAGCTAACAGCAGCAGAGTGCTGCCTTCATTGAATATTGACAGTTGAGCGTTGAATATTGAGCATTTGTTCTTCTGACCGTAAAATATTCAATACACAATGCTCAATGTTCAAGTGGACCAGTAAGCTAACAGCAGCAGAGTGCTGCCTTCATTGAATATTGATAGTTGAGCGTTGAATATTGAGCGTTTGTATTTCTGACTGGAAAATGTTCAATACACAATGCTCAATGCTCAATGTTCAAGTGGAGCAGTAAGCTAATATTCGCAGTATGCTGCCTTCATTGAATATTGACAGTTGAGCGTTGAATATTGAGCATTTGTATTTCTTACCGGAAAATGTTCAATACACAATATTCAATGCTCAAGTGAAGCAGTACGCTAACATTCGCAGTATGCTGTTTTATTTGTAATTTCAGCGTCCCCAAAAAACAGCTTATGAAAGTTCTTTCGCTCTCCCGGGTTCTTATTGCAGTCATTATTCTCCAATCTGCAGAAACATTTGCACAGAATTCCAACGCAAAATACTTCAACGCCATGCAATGGCGCTGCATCGGTCCGCACCGTGGCGGCAGAACAGTAGGCGCCGTAGGCGTTCCTTCTCAACCCAATGTATTTTATATCGGCGTAAACAACGGCGGCGTATGGAAGACCAACGACTACGGCCGCACCTGGAAACCCATCTTTGATGACCAGCCAACCGGCAGCATCGGCGATATTGTTGTTGCTCCTTCTAACCCCAATGTGATCTATGTGGGCAGCGGCGAAGGATTGCAAAGACCCGATCTTTCTGTTGGCGATGGAATTTATAAATCAACCGATGGCGGAAAAACATGGATCAACACAGGATTGAAAGAAGCACAACAGATCGGCGGACTTGCCATTGACTCAAAAAACGAGAACCGGGTTTTTGCTGCCGTACTTGGCCATCCATACGGACCCAATACCGAACGGGGTGTTTACAGAACATTGGACGGCGGAAAAACATGGGAACAGGTTTTATATAAAGATGAAAACACGGGCGCCATACAGGTTACCATCGATCCCAACAACTCCAACATCATTTATGCAGATATGTGGGCAGGCAGACAGGGCCCATGGGAGAACGGCGCCTGGAACGGAAGCGAAAGCGGTTTATTCAAAAGCATTGATGGAGGAACCACCTGGAAAAAACTAACCACCGGTTTACCAACAACCGAACAGGGCCTGGCAAGAATTGGTTTTTGTATTGCGCCTTCTAACAGCAACCGTTTATATGCAACCGTTGAAGCAGGAAAGTATGGCGGCATTTACCGCAGCGATGATGCCGGTGAATCCTGGCAACTGGTAAATCCCGATGAACGGCTTTGGGGAAGAGGAAATGATTTTGCAGAAATAAAGGCCGATCCAAAAAATGCAGACATTGTTTACAGCGCCGATGTGGTTACCTGGAAAAGTATCGACGGCGGAAAAACATGGTCGGCATTCCGCGGCGCACCCGGCGGTGATGATTACCACCGCATCTGGATCAACCCCAACGATCCCAATATCATGCTTCTTGCAACCGACCAGGGCGCCATCATTACGGTTAATGGCGGAGAGACCTATTCATCCTGGTACAATCAGCCCACGGCCCAGTTCTATCATGTAAGCACCGACAATGATTTTCCTTACAATGTATACAGTGGCCAGCAGGAAAGCGGAAGTGTATGCATTGCATCAAGAGGCAACGACGGGCAGATCAGTTACCGGGAATGGCACCCGGTTGCCGCCGAGGAATATGGTTATGTGGCAGCCGATCCATTGAACCCGGATATAGTTTATGGCGGAAAGATCACCCGTTATGATAAAAGAAACGGGCAGTCGCAGAACATTGCACCCGAAGCAGTGCGCAGCGGCAGGTATCGTTTTTTAAGAACGGCTCCTGTGCTCTTCAACCCCATTGATAAAAAAACATTGTACTATGCCGGTAATGTGTTGTTCAAAACAATGGATGGCGGAAATAAATGGAGCATCATCAGTCCCGATCTTTCAAGAGAAAGCTGGGACATTCCCGAAAGCGTGGGCATTTACACCAAAGAAGAAATGAAGACAATGCCGAGGCGTGGGGTGATCTATACCGTTGCGCCTTCGTATGTTGATATCAATACCATCTGGTGCGGCACCGACGACGGACTCATTCATGTTACAAGAGACGGCGGTAAAACATGGAAGAATGTAACCCCTCCTTCTATCACGGCCTGGAGCAAGGTTTCATTGATGGATGCCGGTCATACCGATAAGAATACGGCCTACGCTGCCGTGAACAGGATCCGTTGCCACGATCAGCGTCCGCATATTTATAAAACAACCGATGGCGGAAAAACATGGACAGAGATCGTGAATGGGTTGCCCAATGATCCCATCAACGTAGTAAAAGAAGATCCCCTGCGCAAAGGATTATTATTTGCCGGAAGCGAAAGAGCCGTGTATGTTTCTTTTGATGACGGCGCCAACTGGGAATCACTTCGTTTGAATATGCCGGCAACATCCATCAGGGATCTTGTTATAAAAGACGATGACCTGGTGATCGGTACACATGGAAGAAGTTTCTGGATACTGGATGATATTACTCCGCTGCGCCAGTTAACCGATAAACTCATGACCTCACCGGCCATTCTTTATAAACCGCAAACGGCCACCCGTGTACGGTGGAGCATGTATCCCGATACCCCGGTACCGCAGGAAGAACCTGCCGGGCAAAATCCGCCCGATGGCGCCATCATCAATTATTATCTTGAAAGCAATGTAGCCAATGTTCAGTTAGAAATTCTTGACAGTAAAGGGAAAGTGATACGCAGGTATTCATCGGACGATACCTTGTACAAGATCCCCGCAAACAATGTTCCGCCTTACTGGATACGGCCACAGCAGTTGCTTTCCACATCTGCCGGCTCTCATCGCTTTACCTGGGACATGCATTACCAGCCATTGAATCTTCCCGCAACCTACCCCATCTCGGCAACGTATATGAATACAGCGCCCGACCCTACATCACCCTGGGTTTTGCCCGGCACCTACAAGGCCTGGTTAACGGTGAATGGAAAAATGTACCAGCAAACATTTATTGTAAAGATGGATCCCAGGATAAAAACAGGTTTAAAAGACCTGGCCTTACAGCACAACCTGAGTTTGATCTGTTACAACAATATGCAAAAATGTATGACCGCTTTGAAAGAAACAGAGGCAGCCGGTGATGGCGCTGCAGAACTTCGGAAAGAGCTGAACACCCGTTTCAGAACCTTCAGCAGCATACAGAATATATTACAGGACAGCGATATGCCTCCCACCACACAAATTATTGCGGCAGCAAAAGAAGCGGAAAAAGATTTTGCTGCCACCTGGAAAAAATACATGTCACTAAAAAAATAAACCGGCAATGAATTTCTTCACCAAACTCATCATGGGTACCAACAGGCCCGAAAGCAAACCCCGCAGTGTATATCTTAAAGAAACCATTGCCCTCAGGAATATCTGGCATAACAGATCCTATAATGATTTCGGGCTGGAACGTATCCTGCGGCTGGCGCTTATGCTGTTATCCTTTGCTATGCCCGGAACGCTGATACGTGAGCTTTGCGGAAGAAAAGAACTGCTGATCAGGAAAGTGGTGATTGAAGCATACAGCCTGTTCAAAATAGGCTGGTATTTTTTTCTCTTCCAGGCAGACCTTACCACATCAACTGCCGCACTGGTCATCTCCCTTATTCTTACCATTGACACGGTGCATTTCATGTTCAGTAAAATTTTTCTGAACGATATACATAAGCAGCCCATCAGCTTTAAAAGAACCCTGCTGATGACCCTGATCAATATCATGGAAGTGATTCTTTGTTTCAGCTTTATATACTCATATATTGACGATACGAATCAAACAGCCGGCCGGCTCATTTTTTCAACCGGCCACCAGCTCAGCGACCTGCAGACCATCTATTTCAGTTTAATAAGTATGGCCACCATCGGTTATGGCGACATTGCGCCTGTTGACCCCCTGCTGATCAAACTGGTGCTGTTGCAGATTATGCTCTCACTTTTCTTCCTGGTTATTGTAGTTACTACCATTACCAACCGGCTGCACGATGATACATTTTACAACAAACAAAAAGATACATACCGTTAAATATCATTTTCTACAACTGTCAGGGAGCCCGTTGATCCCAAACAGTATATTGTATGCAATCTGTTACTGGAATTTTTTATCCGGTATCCCACTTATCCCGGTTTCTGACCGGGATGTCCGGTTCCGGGTCTCCGGCTCAACCCCTACTTATCTTTTTTACAACTCTCCAGAAAATCCTTTATCCCCGTAACAACCTTATCCGCTATCTGTTGCTGAAATTTTTCATCCAGTATCTTCATCTCATCTTCGGGGTTGCTGATGAAGAGTGTTTCCACCAATGCATTGGGATATTCTATCGGGCTGTTGAGCATAAAATTGAAACTGCTGTTATTGCCGTGTTCATTCAGCCCCAGTTCCAGCATACGTTTGTAAATGAAGTTGCTCAGGTTGCGGAAGCCGGCGTGCCGGTAAAACGTACTGGTGCCTGAAACCCGTATGGGATCAGCAGCCGAATTAAGATGAATACTGATGAGCAGGTCGGGCATACTGTCGCGGTAAAATAAAATGCGCTCTTTATTATCAAAGGTTCTTTCTGTTGTTCTGGTCATGATCACTTTTGCCCCGGCCGCTTCCAGCGCTTTCTGCAACTTTAATGAAACAGCCAGTGTAAGCATTTTTTCGGAAGAGCCTGTTGGGCCGCCGGCGCCTGTATTGGTACCGCCATGCCCGGCATCCACGGCAATGGTCAGGTTGTTCAATGCCAGGTTTTGCGGTTGTCTTTTTATTCTTACCGTAAGCACATTGCCGCGGTAGTAGATCATGTGCCCCCAGTGCTGTGCATGCTTCAGTTCAATGCTAATGCGAAACACTTCATCCTCCAGTTGTTCGTACGATACGTTTTTTATCTCCTTCGTATTTTCTAATTGTGTTATCCAGTTGGTATTATTGGTGGCGCCAAAAACATCCACTACAATTTTTGAAGGTTCAACCAGTTGAAAACTCTGGTAAGGCAACCGTGCAGACAATCCCAGTTGCACATAATCATATTTTTCATCGCCATTAACCGTCCACCTGCCGGTAAGCGATTCGGGCGTAAAACTTCCCTTGGGTAAAAACTCCACCAGTTCTTCCTCAATAAATGCCGTTCGGTATTTCGATAACTGAACCTTGTATTTGTTGCCCACTTTACCTACCACTTTCAAAACCACGTTCGAATCAAGGTAACCGATCTTGGCGCCGCCCAGGCGGTCTTCGCCCAGTCCGAATAATAAATACGCAAGTCTTCCTTTGGTAACGGCAATATCGGGCGCCATAGGCCCAAACATACTTACCCAGGTCTTCGTTTCTTTGGTAACTGTTTTACCGGCTGAATCGGTGATGCTGACGGGTATTTTTGAAACAAGAAAATTGTCCGTTTCTTTTACCACATACTCGCCCTGGTAAATACCCGGCATTTTGTTGTTGGGCATTTCGTACAAAGGGATATTTCCATTCGCTGTTACCTTACAACCCGTGAGCGCCTTTACTTTAAATTTTATACGATCGCCTGCCTGCACAAATAAATTTCCTTCGGGAAAGGTTTCGATGCTGGCTATCTCCAATGTCTTTACCGTGTCGGGTGGCGGAGGCAGGGTATAGTTGTACGTAATTCTTTTAACGCTGGTTTTGTCGGGCGGAACGAATGATACCAGGTTAAGCGCCGTATCGCCGGGTTTTAAATTCAGTTCAATGGCAAAGGCGCCGGTGGCATATACTTTCACCGGCTGGTCGTTGATGCTGAGTCCGCAGCTTTTGCAGGTACTGCCCACCACAAACTGGCGGGAGGCTCTTACATTGTTCTGCTCATTGGTTGGTTCCACCAGTTTGATAAAGGGTTTATCAACTGATTGGGCAAAAGCCGTTGCAGCAAATAATATGACCACCGTGGTTACACAAAATTTCATTCAGGAAAGATAATTTAAAATACAGCGTGGGGGAGTTAATTGTTGGTAAAAAGTGAAACGGAATATTAGATTTGCAGAATGGATGATTCTTCCGGCTTTGAAAATTTTTATGCGGAAAAAATAGCGCCCTCTCTTCCCCGGCTCCGGAACGAATGCCGGCAGATGGATAGCTGGCACCTGGTTGCCGTGCTGGCAGGCATACTCGGTTTTCTTTGCTTTATCGGTTACCATGCAGAAATATTAACGGGCCCGCAGGCTTCCTGGCTTTTTGTTCTCTTTGCTGCATTGCTGGTATTCTCCGTTTATAAATATGCACAGCGAACCGACCGCTTTACCGCTGCGTTTAAAAAGGCCGTTATAAAAACGATCATTGACGATGTATGCCCGGGCCTGGTATATAAGCCGGATGAATGTATCACTACCCGTGAATACAAGACCAGCAGCCTGTACCGCTATCGCTACGATTATTTCGACGGGGATGATTACATTGAAGGAATCATTGGCAATATATCTTTTCATTGCTCGGAGCTTTGTGTAAAAAGCGATTATGCAGGTAATAAGCAAATATTTGTGTTCAAAGGCCTATTCTTTGTTGCTAAAATAAATGACCGTTTTTCCGGGGGCACTTATGTATGGCCCCGTAACAGGGCACAGCTTGCAACAAGCATCATGGACCAGCGCTACCGGCTGCTGCCCATGCCCGAAGTGGCCGATGTTCATTTTGATGACGAAGAGTTCAGCACACAATTCAGGGTATGCAGTACCTGGCCCGAACAGGCAAAAGAAATTCTCAGCCCGCAGGTAAGGACCAGCCTGGTAAGTATGAGCCGGCTGATGAACATCGCTCTCTCCGTTTCCTTTGTTGCCGGCCTTTGTTATATCGGCGTTCCGGTAAGAGACGACCTGCTGGAGCCAACCGATTACGATCCCGGTGATAAGATTGAGATCAAAAAATATTTTTTAACCATCCGGGCTGTTACGAATATCATCAGTAAATCGGGGTTGTCGGAATTACAGTAGTTTCATTCAGTTTGTTCTATAAGCCTAAGAGTAGAATTACAAATGTTGAAGCTACAGTAGCACAACTGTTGAGCAGAGCTGCGCCCTGAATCGGGCTGTACATCGATTCAGGGGCTCCTTTTTTGGTTCTTTTTTGGAGAAGCAAAAAAGAACAATAAATTCAACAGGGTGTTTTTATTTATAATAGTTTTTTACTTTTCTTTTTGTCTTGATACAAAAAGAAACAAAAAAATCAAGGCGAACCTGAATGCCTCCGGCCATTTCGCCAGCCAGCGCCACGGCACCAGTTTACTTTTTATAAAACCTGCTCATACCGCATACCGTTTCCCGGAATCTTTTACGAACAGCATACCGTTTGATGCTTGTAAGTGCGGCAGCCTGATTATTTGGGAAAGATCAAAATGGAAAAATACCGGGAAAAAAATCAGCTTTTTCAAATAGGCAGGGGGTGGGTAAGCATTGAATGTAATGCTGCTTTTCTTTCAGTATAAAGTATGCACCGAAGAGTAGAATTACTGAAGTTGAAGTTACAGTAGTACAACCGATGCACAGAGCTGTATCCGCCAATCGGGCTGTCATCGATTGGCGGGCTCCTTTTTGTTTCTTTTTGGAGAAGCAAAAAGAAAAAGAAAAATCAGGGAATTCTTACAAAAAACATTTCTCATTTTTTTAATTTTCTTTTTCTTGATAATCCTTCGACCCGGCTCAGGAGAAACAAAAAATCAAGAGTGGGTATGCATTGAATGTAATACTGCTTTTCTTTCAGTATAAAGTATGCACCTAAGAGTAGAATTACCAATGTACAAACCACAGTAGTACTAAAGCTTAATCAGGGAACCATCCCCTAATCGGGATGTAATCGATTAGGGGGCTCCTTTTTTGGTTCTTTTTTGGAGAAGCAAAAAAGAACATAAAAAAGCAGCAAGGTGCTTCTTCAAAAGACAGATTTCATTTTTCTTTTTCTTGATAATCCTTCGACCCGGCTCAGGAGAAACAAAAATCAAGGGCTTCGGAAAAAAAAGCTAAAAATCTTCCGTCAAGGGTAAAATGAAATAGTCACAACAGTTGAATAACCCCGGGCTATGTGCGACTTACCGGCTAATAATATTACCAGGCATCGGTAACATTGATTTCATTTTTACTCCTTGCCTCCAGATTTTCTTAACGCAATTTTTTCCGAGGCCCACACTTCAAAACTCTCTTCGGCATAGATAGCAGCTGGCCCAAAATTTATTTGAATCCCTTCAGAAGATACATTAACCATCAATTACGGTAAACTGATGAGTTCTATGAGTAGAATTACTGAAGTTAAAGCTACAGTAGTACAACCGATGCACAGAGCTGTATCCGCCAATCGCCTGTCCCGATTATATCGGGAGGCTGTCATCGATTGGCGGGCTCCTCCTGAGCGGAGTCGAAGGATTTGGGTCTTCTGAGCGTAGTCGAAGAATTTGGAGAAGCAAAAAGAAAAATCAGGAAATTCTTACAAAAAACATTTCTCATTTTTTTTAATTTTCTTTTTCTTGATAAAAAGAAACAAAAATCAAGGGCTTCGGAAAAAAAAGCTAAAAATCTTCCGTCAAGGGTAAAATGAAATAGTCACAACAGTTGAATAACCCCGGGCTATGTGCGACTTACCGGCTAATAATATTACCAGGCATCGGTAACATTGATTTCATTTTTACTCCTTGCCTCCAGATTTTCTTAACGCAATTTTTTCCGAGGCCCACACTTCAAAACTCTCTTCGGCATAGATAGCAGCTGGCCCAAAATTTATTTGAATCCCTTCAGAAGATACATTAACCATCAATTACGGTAAACTGATGAGTTCTATGAGTAGAATTACTGAAGTTAAAGCTACAGTAGTACAACCGATGCACAGAGCTGTATCCGCCAATCGCCTGTCCCGATTATATCGGGAGACTGTCATCGATTGGCGGGTTCCTCCTGAGCGGAGTCGAAGGATTTGGTTCATCTGAGCATAGCCTAAGAATTGGGAGAAGCAACAAACAACAAGAAAGCAATTCCGAAGTTATCTTCTTAAGGTACTAAATTGGCACCTTAAAAACTTGAGGTCGCAAATTGCGACCTCAAGTTGAAATAGTTTTGAGATGGTAACTCCGCTTCCCAGTCCGAAAATCACCGGGATTTTTCGCGAAAAACAACCCAGTTTATTTATCAGGTAAATCTATTTTGGATTGGATATCACAATTTGTGACATCCAATCCAAAAATTTATACGTATGCCCGTGAGCACTAAAATGCCCGTTATCACTGATGAACTGGTGATAACCAAGATCTATCTTATCCGTGGACAAAAGGTTATGCTGGATAGTGATCTGTCGGCGCTTTATAAGGTCGAAACAAGAAGATTGAACGAGCAGGTAAACAGGAATAAAGAAAGGTTTCCTGAAGATTTTATGTTTCAGCTTACCGTGGATGAATTTGAAAACTTGATGTCGCAATTTGCGACATCAAGTCTGTCTGCCGATAAGACAGGCTGGGGAGGGCGGCGTAAGCTTCCTTATGCTTTTACCGAACAAGGTGTAGCCATGCTTTCCAGCGTATTGAACAGCCCTACCGCCATCGCCGTAAACATCCAGGTCATTCGTGTATTCACCCGTATGAGGGCCCTGCTGCTTACCCATAAAGACATTTTACTGCAACTGGAAAAAATAGAAAAAAAGATAGGCAGCCACGATGAACAGATCGCCCTGGTATTCACGTACCTTAAGAAATTACTGAACCCAGCCCAACCGGCCCGGAGAAGGATCGGGTTCAGGAGGAAGGATGAGAAGGATTGATAAATACCAGGATCTCAAAAGTTCACAAAAAGAGAACTTTAAAAAATTAAACCGTATCTTTGGCATGAAAGTTCATTTGATCAGAAAAAAAACAATTGAAAGATTTGCACAGCAAAATGCAGGAAGCAGAAAGGCCTTCAATCTGTGGCTGCTGCTATTGAAGCGGGCAGATTGGATAGTTCCGGAAGATATTATTACAACCTACCCTTCAGCCGATTCATTGGGCAATGGAACCAACCGGGTGGTTTTTAATATAGCGGGTAATCAGTACAGGATGATATGTAAATATCATTGGGGTATAACGATGATCCATTTATCTGTAAAGTGGATAGGCACGCACGCCAGCTATGATATGCTCTGCAGTAAAAACGAACAATACACAGTAAGCCTTTATTAAAAATTGCATCATGGAAACTTTACAATATAAGGTCATCAAGACCGAAGCACAGTACTTTAAATATTGCGATACCCTGGAAGCTTTGCTTGACAATGGCAGGAAAACCAAAGCCATCCAGGACCAAATAGAATTACTTACCCTGTTGATTGAAACCTATGATGATGAGCACAATACCTTTAATGATATGGATCCTATCTCCCTGCTCCGCTCATTGATGGACGATCATGAACTAAAACCAAAAGACCTTGCCGGTATGCTGGCAATAAGCAAGGGTTATGTTTCAGATGTTTTGAACTATAAAAAGGGATTGTCAAAAGATGTGATCCGCAAATTAGCCAGCCATTTTAAACTTAACCAGGAAGCATTTAACAGGCCCTATAAATTAGCCATACCAGGGAAAAAATTAACTGTACCTGACAACAAAGCCGGCAACTATGAAAAGCACCCGTTTTTTGTAAAAAAAGCGAATGCCGCAAAATCGCTGATAAAGACTGTTGGCCTGCCTAAACAACTGGCAAAAACCAGGTAATCTTATATAGATAATTGGAGAAGCATCAACATCCGCTTCTGTTTTTATCCAACCGGACAAGGATCGGGTTCAGGAGGAAGGATGAGAAGGATTGATTTATTTTTTCTCCTTATGCCCCCACTCCAGTTCATAACTGATACCCGCCAGCAAAAACTGCTGGTTGATATGCCCCCAGGTAAACATATACTCCACGTGTGGCGACCAGCGGCCCAGGGAGAAAAGAACCCCCGCCCCTGTATTGAAAGACCAGAAGCGTTCATAGCTTGTTTCCCCAATGGTTCGGTTCAGCTCTTTTTCGGATGTATGGCTGATGCCGGTAAGCGGGTAAAGCTTAATGGTTTTATTCAATGGAAGCAGGTAATGAAAGTTCAGGTCAAAATCCCAGGCCGATACCTCCAGTAACTCTTCTTTTTCCTCCCGGCTCACCGGCATAAAGCGGTTCATTTCAATGCCGCCGATAAGGCGTTCATTAAAATGATAAAAGGCGCTTACATTAAGCCCGTTGAGCTGATGGCGGATATTACGTATAGAAGCCAGGTCGATGCTGACTGTTTTTTGTGCGCTGGCGCCCATGGCGAACA
>ERZ795061.4699-NODE-4699-length-11436-cov-6.236447_pt1 | contig 11436 bp, 9 predicted proteins | sample MGYA00375145_ERZ795061 | MGnify/ENA primary metagenome ERZ795061 (study PRJEB30190, sample SAMN05720144) | anaerobic digester metagenome | isolation source: active sludge of municipal wastewater-treating anaerobic digesters | place: USA | collected 2014-12-22 ... | reverse complement strand
CTCGGCCTGGTCGTCGGGGATGTCCAGCCCGAACTCGTCCTCGAGGGCCATGACCAGCTCGACGGTGTCCAGGGAGTCGGCGCCGAGATCATCGATGAAGGACGCGTCTTCGGTGACCTGCTCCTCGCTGATGCTCAGCTTGTCCGAAACGATGGCCCGGACCTTCTTGAGGAGTTCGTCTCTTTGCATGGTGTCCTCCTTGACAGTTTCTTATCAATGATGGCGGACCGCCTACATGTACATGCCGCCGTTCACGCTGAGCACCTGGCCCGTGATGTACGACGCCTCCTCGGAGAGGAGGAATTGTACCGCAGCGGACACGTCTTTGGGAAGCCCGAATTTCCGGAGGGGGATGGCCCCGAGGTAGGCCGCCTTGACCTCCTCGGGCAGGACCGCCGTCATGGCCGTCTCGATGAAGCCCGGAGCCACGGCGTTGACGGTGACGCCGCGGGAGCCGGCCTCTCGGGCCAGGGACTTGGCGAAGGCGATGACGCCGGCCTTGGACGCGGAGTAGTTGGTCTGCCCGGGATTGCCCATCAGGCCGGCGATCGAGGCGACGTTGACGATCCGGCCGTAGCGGGCCGCGACCATCGTCCGCAGGACGGCCCGGGAGAAGTTGAACGTCCCCGTCAGGTTGACCCGGAGGACGAGGTCCCAATCCTCGTCCTTCATGCGCATGAGCAGGCCGTCGCGGGTGATGCCGGCGTTGTTGACCAGGTGGTCGATGCGCTTGTGCGCGGCCGCGACGGCCGCGACGGTCCGCTCCACGGCGGCGGCGTCGGCGACGTCGACGGCGTGGGCCTCGGCCCGGCCGCCGGCGGCGGCGATGGCCGCGGCCACGGCCTCGAGCTTCTCCCGCTGGACGTCGGCGAGGACGACGGTCGCCCCCGCCCCGGCCAGGTCGCGGGCGATGGCCTCGCCGATCCCCTGGGAGGCCCCGGTGACGATGGAGACCCGTCCTTCGAACCGCTTCATGCCCCGACTCCTTGGAGGGCGCGCTCGTAGCGGGCCAGCTCGCCCTGGATCTTCTCCTGGACCCGCCCGGCGACGAACTCGCGGGCCCGCAGGACGGCGCTGCGGACGGCGGCCGGGCTCGACCGGCCGTGCCCGATGACGCAGACGCCGGCGACGCCGAGGAGCTGGGCGCCGCCGTATTCGGAGTAATCGATCTTCTTGAAGATCTTCTTGAGGTGCCGCTTCATGAGCAGGTAGCCGATCTTGGCGAAGATGTTCTTGGTGATCTCGTGCTTGGCCATGGCCACGACGTTCTGGACGACCCCCTCCGAGGCCTTGAGGGCGACGTTGCCGGTGAAGCCGTCGCTGACGATGACGTCGGCCGTCCCGGAGAAGAGGTCCTTGCCTTCGACGTTGCCGATGAACCGCAGGGGGGCCTCCTGGAGGCGGTCGAACGCCTCCTTGACCAGGTCGTTGCCCTTGCCCTTCTCCTCGCCGATGCTCATCAGCCCGACCCGGGGGGCCTCGAGGCCGGCCACGGCCTCCATGAAGATCTTGCCCATGAGGGCGAACTGGACGAGGTTGTGCGGCTGGCAGTTGGCGTTGGCCCCGACGTCGAGGAGCAGGGTCTGGCCCTCCGGCGCCGGGACGAGCAGGGCCAGGGCCGGGCGGTCGACGCCGGGCAGGGCCCCCAGGACGTCGCGGGAGACGTAGACGACGGCCCCGGTGTTGCCCATGCTGACGAACGCGTCGGCCCGGCCGTCCTTGACGAGCTGGGCCCCGACCCGGATGGACGAGGCCTTCTTCTTTCGGAAGGCCAGCAGGCCGTCGCCCATGCCGATCTCCTCGGGGGCGTCGATGACCGAGGCCCGGGACGCGTCGAGGCCGCCGCGGTCGATCTCGCGGCGGATCGCCCCTTCGAGCCCGACGAGGAGGACGTCGACGCCGGTGTCGGCGGCGGCGCGCAGGGCTCCGGGCACGGTGGCCTTGGGGCCGATGTCCCCCCCCATCGCGTCGACGGCGATGCGCATGGCCGTCGCCCGGGTCAGTCTTCGGTCCCTTCCGTCACCTGCCGGCCCTTGTAGTGGCCGCATTCGGGGCAGGCCCGGTGCGGCAGCTTGGGCTGGCCGCACTTGGGGCAGACGGAGAAGGCCGGCAGGGCGAGGCCGTCGTGCGAACGGCGCTTCCCCTTGCGCGTCGGCGAATGTCGTCTCTTCGGATTCGGCATTTAACTCTTGTCTCTCAGAAGGAATTCCAGCCTGGCGACGCCGCTCTCCGGCTCCTTGACCAGGCAGGAGCACTTGGCCTCGCGGATGACCTCGCCGCAGACGGCGCAGATGCCCTCGCAGCCGGAGGAGCAGAGCGGCTTGGCCGGGAAGGTCAGGTTGAGCTGCTCGAGGACGACGGCCCTCAGGTCGAGCTGGCGTCCGCTGTAGAACAGCTGGTCGATCTTCTCGTCGGTCAGCTCCTCGGACAGCCCGTCGAGCTCCTCGGGCAGGAAGACGAGGTCGAACCGGCTGTCCACGGGGAACTCGAAGGGCGTCAGGCAGCGCGCGCAGACGAAGCTCAGCCGGGCCGTGACCCGGCCCTGGACCAGGACCTCGTCCCCCGACAGCCGGACGGTCAGGTCGGCCCGGGCCGGTTCGAGGAAGACGGCGTTCTCCTCGACGAGATCGAGGCTGACGAACTCGAAGTCCCGGGCGACATGGAGCCCGTCCTTCGGCAGCCGGTCGATATCGATCATCATCGTCGTGTCCACTCTCACGTCCTTCGGGAAAAAATTTCTCTTCATTATACCAATTGACCCCGGGATGTCAACCGGGCCCTGAACGAGTATAATATCCCCCATGGGCGGCTTCAACACGCGGGTGGAGTACGGGGGCGAGACCTTCATCGTCCAGACCCAGGACAAGGGGCTCGGGGCCCGGTACGTCGAGTCCCTGATCTACCGGTCGGGCCGGCTGCTGGCCTCCAAGCGGGCCTCCTACGCGGCCTTCGCGGCCGAGCCCGACCTCGCCGACCGCATCGAGCGGATGATGGGGGAGCAGCACAAGGCCATCCTCGGCCAGATCGTCGAAGGCAGGTTCGTCTGACCCCGAAACGGCTCTTCCTCATCGACGGGACCTCCCTCCTCTACCGCTCCTACTACGCCGTCCGCGGCCTGGCCAGTTCGCGGGGCGAGCCGACGGGGGCCATATACGGCTTTCTCGGCTCCCTGCGGAAGCTCCTGGACCAGGAGAAGCCCGACTATCTCGGCGTCGTCTTCGACGTCAAGGGCCCGACCGTCCGCCACGAGGAGTACGAGAAGTACAAGGCCCAGCGCAAGCCCATGCCGGACGACCTCGTCCCCCAGGTCCCGAGGCTCAAGGACGTCCTCCGGGCCCTGAACGTCGCCACGGCCGAGTTCCCCAAGTACGAGGCCGACGACGCCATCGCCACGCTGGCCGTCCAGGCGGCCGGGAAGGGGCTCCGGACGGTCATCGTCTCCACGGACAAGGACCTGCTCCAGCTCGTCGACGAGACGACCTCCGTCTGGAACCCGTCCAAGGAGAAGATGCTCGACGCCGCCGGGGTCGAGGAGTTCTTCGGCGTCGGGGCCGGCCAGGTCGTCGACGTCCTGGCGCTCTGGGGCGACCCTTCGGACAACGTCCCCGGCGTCCCGGGGATCGGCGAGAAGACGGCCAAGGCCCTGATCGGGGAGTTCGGCTCCCTCGACGCACTCCTGGCCGGCCTCGACAAGGTCAAGAATCCCCGGGTCCGGGAGAAGCTCGAGTCCCCCGGGAACAGGGACCTCCTCGAGCTCAGCCGGCGCCTGGTCACGGTCCGCCGCGACCTCGGCCTCGAGCTCGACCTGGACCGCTACGCCGTCCGGCCGCCCGACGAGGCCGAGACGGTCCGGCTCTTCGGCGAGCTCGAGTTCGCCTCGCTCCTGCCCGACTTCCTGAAGTCGCCGCGGCCGCCGGCCCGGGACTTCCGGACGATCCTCGACGAAGGCGAGCTCGAGGCCCTGGCCCGGCGGATCCGGGACGCCGGGGCCGTCGCTCTGGACACCGAGACCGACAGCCCCGCGCCCACCCGGGCCCGCCTGGTCGGGCTGTCCTTGTCGCCGCGGCCGGGCGAGGCCTTCTACGTCCCCGTCGGGCACAAGTACCTCGGGGCCCCGGCCCAGGTCCCGAAGGACCGGGCCCTGGCCATCCTCCGCCCAGCGCTCGAGGACCCGGCCGTCGCCAAGACGGGCCAGAACATCAAGTACGACCTCATCGTCCTCGAGCGCGAGGGGGTCCGCCTGGCCGGGATCGCCCGGGACACGATGGTCCTGTCCTACCTCCTCGAGCCGAACTGGGGAAGGCACAACCTGGACCGGCTCGCCCTCCACTACCTCCGCGAGGCCAAGATCCCCTATGAAGAGGTCGCCGGCAAGGGCAAGAACGAGCAGACCATGGACAAGGTCCCGGTCGAGCGGGCCGCCCCCTACGCCTGCGAGGACGCCGCCCTGGCCGGGGAGCTCGGGACGCTCCTCTGGGACCGGGTCGTGGCCCGCCGGCTCGACCGGCTCTACGAGGAGATCGAGCGGCCCCTCATCGACGTCCTGGCCCGGATGGAGGTCGACGGGGTCCGGGTCGACCCCGCGGTCCTCAAGGCCATGTCCAAGGAGCTCGAGGGGGAGGCCGCCCGTCTCGAGAAGGAGATCTGCGCCCTGGCCGGCGTCTCCTTCAACGTCAACTCCCCGCGCCAGCTGGCCGACGTCCTCTTCCACAAGCTGGGGCTCCGGCCGGCGCGCCGGACCCGGGTGACCAAAGGTTTCTCGACCTCCCTCGACGTCCTCGAGGACATGGCCGGGGAGCACCCGGCCGTCGGCCTCGTCCTCGAGTACCGGCAGGTGGCCAAGCTCAAGTCGACCTACGCGGACGCCCTGCCCGCCCTGATCAACCCGGAAACGGGGCGCATCCACACCTCCTACAACCAGACGGTGGCCAGCACCGGCCGGCTGTCGTCGAGCGAGCCGAACCTCCAGAACATCCCCGCCCGCGGGCCCTGGGGCGCGCGCTTCCGCCGGGCCTTCGTCCCGGACCCGGGCCACCTCCTGCTCGCGGCCGACTACTCCCAGATCGAGCTCCGCGTCCTGGCCCACCTGTCGGGGGACCGGGCCCTGCTCGAGACCTTCCGGGCCGGACGGGACGTCCACGAGGAGACGGCCCGGCTCGTCTTCGGGGACGACCGTTCGGCCGACGCCCGGCGGCGGGCCAAGGTCATCAACTTCAGCATCATCTACGGGACCTCGGCCTTCTCCCTGGCCCGCGAGCTCGGGACCTCGGCCGGCGAGGCCCAGAAGTTCATCGACCGCTATTTCGCCGGGCTGCCCCAGGTCCGGGAGTACCTCGACCGGATCGTCGAGGAGGCCCGGGAGAAGGGTTATTCGGAGACGATCTTCGGCCGCCAGCGCCAGGTCCCCGAGCTCCGGGCCCCCGACCGGGCCCTCCAGCAGGCCGGGCGGCGGATCGCCCTCAACAACCCCATCCAGGGCTCCGCCGCCGACATCATCAAGATCGCCATGCTCCGGGCCGCCCGGGCCCTCGAACGGGAGAAGCTGCGGACGCGCATGATCCTCCAGGTCCACGACGAGCTCGTCTTCGAGGTCCCGGAGGGCGAGCGCGCCGCCGCCGAGCCGCTGGTGAGGGAGGCGATGTCGGGCGCGGCCGATCTCGACGTCCCGCTCGAGGTGCGCCTGGGCTTCGGGCGGAATTGGGCCGACGCGAAATAGCCCGGATTCCCGGGCTGTTTCGCGTCGGCAGGGCGGAGCCCGGGCCGGCGCCTCACAGCATCTTGTAGAAGGCCCGGAACTTCTTGTAGACGACGCCGCCCATGCGCTCCATCTCGGCCCGGACCTTGACGTTGGCCTCCATCTCGTGGTGGGTGTCCATCATCTCGTAGCCGGCCTCGTAGGCTTCGATGATGATCCTCGTGCCCATGAGGACGTCGAGCCCCTGGCCGCGGTACTGTTCCTTGATGGCCCCGAGCAGGAGGTCGAGCTGCTTCGTCTTCTTGGCCGCCCGGAGGACGTGGATGAAGCCGAAGGGCAGGAGCCGGCCCCGGGCCTTGCGGAGGCCCTCGGTCATGTCCGGCATGGCGATGACGAAGGCGACCAGCTCGTCGCCCTTCTTGACCGCCTTGATGAAGCGAGGGTCGAGGATGGGCAGGTAGCGCTTGGCCAGGTCGTCCATCTCCTGCTCCTCGAGGGGAGCGAAGCCGTAGATGTTCCCGGTCATGTAGGTCTCGTTCATGAGCGCCAGGACGGGCCGGATCCAGGGCTTGATCTCCCTGCGCCTCTTGAACTCGATGAGCTCGTAGGTCCCCCGCTTCATGGCCCGCTCGAAGATCCTCTTGTAGAACTCCGGCGGCTCCTTGGGCACGGCCAGCTTGTAGACGAACCAGTCGATGTCCTTGGCGTAGCCGTCCTCCTCGAGGAACTTGGGCATCCACTCGAAGTTGTAGTAGGTGGCGATGGTGGCCCGGTGCTCGAAGCCCTCGATGAGGAAGCCCTCGGGGTCCTGGTCCGAGAAGCCGTACGGGCCGACGATCTTGGTCATGCCCCTGTCCCGGGCCCAGGCCTCGACGGCGCGCAGGAGGGCCGTGAACGCCTCGCGGTCCTCGCAGACGTCGAGGTAGCCGAAGCGGGCCGTGCGCTCGTTCCGGTGCTCGTTGAAGCGGTGGTTGATGATGCCCATGACCCGGCCGACGGGGCGCCCGTCCTTGAAGGCCAGCAGGAGGGCCGTGTCACAGTAGCCGAAGGCCTTGTTCTTGCCCTTGTCGAAGTACTTCCATTCGTCCATGTAGATGGGGTGGACCCAGTTCTCGTGGCCGGCGTGGATCTTCTCGGGCAGGTAGATGAACGTCTTCAGGTCCCCGCGGGACCGGACCTCTCGGATGTCGACGGCCATGGCTTCACCTCGTTTCAGGGACGACGATGCGGTTCCCCCCCTTATCCCACTTTTCCGGGCAAAAATCAACCCCGGTCCCGCTCTGGAAATCCCTGTTCAAAAACCGAGAACGGCGTGTGGAAAACCTTGACAGTCCCGGGACCCGTCAATATACTAGGCCTTCTCAATTAAGGAAGGCAGTTCGTCCCCATGAACGTCGAAACAACCGTCCTCCTCACGGTCCTCCTCCCCATCCTCGGCTCGCTGGCCGTGCCGCTCGCCGCCCTGGCCGGGAGGCGGGCCCGTTCGGCCTGGGCCATCCTGGTGAGCGGCGCGACGGCCGTCTTGCCCCTGACGCTCCTCCCCTTCGCTCTCGAGGGAGGGGAGCAGGTCATCCGCAAGACCCTGACGCTGGGCTTCGACGCCGTCATCGTCGTCGACCCCCTGTCGGTCTTCATGGCCTCGGTCTCGTCGTTCATCGGCTTCCTCATCGTCGTCTACTCGCTCGGCTACATCCGCCGGGAGGAGAACCAGAGCGAGTACTACCTCATGGTCCTGCTCTTCATCGGGGCGATGATGGGCCTCGTCTTCTCCGGCAACCTCGTCTTCCTCTACCTCTTCTGGGAGATCATCGCCATCGCCTGCTGGCGCCTCATCGGCTTCTACCGGGCCCCCGACCACGTCCGCAAGGCCGACAAGGCCTTCCTGCTGACCTTCTTCGGCGCCGTGGTCATGCTCTTCGGCTTCATCCAGATCTACGGCGTGACCAACACCTTCGACATCACGGCCATGCGCGGCACCGTGGCGCCCGGCTCGGCCGTCCTGCTCATCCTCTTCGGCCTGTTCTCGAAGTCGGCCACCGTGCCGCTCCACACCTGGCTGCCCGACGCCGGCGTCGCCCCGACGACGGTCACGGCCCTGCTCCACGCCGCCGTCCTGGTCAAGATCGGCGTCTACGCCTTCGCCCGGCTCTTCCTCTACGCCTTCCGCCTGCCCGACGGGTGGCAGCAGGCCCTGCCGGTCATCGTCATGGTCTCGAGCCTCGTCGCCGCCGGCGCGGCCGCGGTCGAGAACGACCTCAAGAGGATCCTGGCCTACTCGACCGTCAGCCAGATCGGCTACATCTTCCTCGGCTTCTCGGCCATGAACGCCGCCGGGGTCTCCGGGTCTCTCCTCTTCATCCTCATGCACGGCCTGGCCAAGGCCGGGCTCTTCCTCTGCGCCGGCATCGTCATCCACGCCGTCCACACCAAGGACATCCGCGAGATGGGCGGCCTCATCCGGACCATGCCTGTCACGGCCGCGGCCTTCCTCGTCTGCGCCTTCTCCGTCATCGGCATCCCGCCCTTCGGCGGGTTCTTCTCCAAGTTCCTGGTCGTCCTCGGCACGGTCCAGGCCGGGCGCCCCTGGGTCGCCGCCCTGGCCCTGTTCACGGCCGTCCTGACGATGTACTACCTCTTCAAGGTCTTCTCGATGGTCTTCCTCGGCCAGGCCAAACGCCCGGCCCCCGAGGGGACGAAATCCATGGTCTGCGTCGTCGCGGCCCTGGCCGTCTTCAGCCTGGCGGCCGGGCTCCTCGTCGCCTTCCCGATGAAGCTGACGAACATCGCCACGACGCAGATGAGTTGGTGGCTCCGATGACGCCCAAAATGCTCCTCCTGCCGGTCCTCCTGCCGGCTGTCCTGGCTGTGGCGCTCCTCCTCCTGCCCCGGGCCCTGCGCCTCGTCCGCGACGCCCTGGCCGTGGCCGGCGCCGGCGTCCTCCTCTACTACGGCTTCTTGTTCTTCTCCGTGAAGGACCTCCGCTACGCCGTGCCCTGGCTCGGGATGGGCATCGACTTCGACCTCCGCCTCTACCACTTCTCGAGCTTCATCCTCCTGGCCCTGGCCGGGTTCCTCTTCCTGATCGCGGTCTACGCCACGGTCAAGATGAAGGACGCGCCGCGGGGCCGGGAGTTCATGGCCTACGTCTTCCTGACCGCGGCCTTCGCCAACGGCGCCGCCCTGGCCAACAACTTCGTCCCCCTGGTCTTCTTCTGGGAAGGCCTGCTCGTGACCCTGTACGGCATGATCGCGATCGGCGGCCGGCCGACCTCGGGCCGGACGGCGGTCAAGGCCCTGCTCATCGCCGGCTTCTGCGACTTCTCGCTCATCCTGGGCGTCGGCCTGCTCTGGTCCGTGGCCGGGACGGCGACGATGTCGGAGATCGCGGTCGAGCCGACCGGGCTGGCCGCCGCGGCCTTCGTCCTGATGATGATCGGGGCGGCGGGCAAGGCCGGGGCCATGCCCTTCCACACCTGGATCCCCGACGCGGCGGTCGACGCCCCCGTGACCTTCATGGCCTTCCTGCCGGCCGCCTTCGAGAAGCTCCTGGGCATCTATCTCCTGGCCCGCGTCTCGCTCGACTTCTTCAAGCTCCGGCCCGGCGGGGCGATGTCGGTCCTGCTGATGATCGTCGGGGCCGCGACCATCGTCCTGGCCGTCCTCATGGCCCTCGTCCAGAAGGACCTCAAGCGCCTGCTCTCCTACCACGCCGTCAGCCAGGTCGGCTACATGATCCTGGGCATCGGCACGGCCGTCCCCGTCGGCATCGCCGGCGGCGTCTTCCACATGATCAACCACGCCATGTACAAGAGCGGCCTGTTCCTGAGCGCCGGGTCGGTCGAGCACCGGGCCGGCACGACCGAGCTCAAGAAGCTCGGCGGCCTGCGGCGCGACATGCCGCTGACGGCCCTCGGCTTCGTCGTCTGCGCCCTGGCCATCTCGGGCGTCTGGCCGCTCAACGGCTTCGTTTCCAAGGAGATGGTCTTCCACGGCGCCCTGGAGACCGGCTACACGGTCTTCGCCGTCGCCGCCTGGATCGGGGCCATCTTCACTTTCGCCTCGTTCCTCAAGGCCGGCCACTCGGTCTTCTTCGGCGAGCGGACGACGGACGTCCCGGAGGTCAAGGAGAGCCCGGCGGCCATCGTCCTGCCCATCCTCGTCCTGGCCGCCCTCTGCGTCCTCTTCGGCGTCTACAACAAGCTGCCCCTGGACCGGCTCATCACCCCGGTCGTCGCGCCGCACGCCGAGGCCGGGGCCCATCTCGACTTCACCGGCCACGCCCTGGACCTCTTCAACGTGGTCGCCCTGATCTCCGTGGGCTGTCTCGTCCTGGCCTTCCTCATCCACCGCCACGGCTTCCTGAAGGGCGGCCGCAAGGCCTATCTGGCCTCGGAGCCCTTTCACGGCCTGCCCGGCATTCGCCAGGCCTACGACCTGGCCGAGAAGCGGGTCTTCGACCCCTACGAGCAGGGCGTCAAGGCCCTCCAGGGCCTGTCCCTGGCCCTGTACAAGGCCGTCGACCGGCCCATCGACTTCGTCTTCGAGAAGGCCGTCACCGCCGCCGGCGAGAAGTTCACCGGCATCCTGAAGAAAGCCCACAACGGGCACTACGCGAACTACCTGGCCTGGTGCCTGGCCGGCCTGGTCATCCTGGCCGGCGCGATCGGCCTGCTGGCCAAATAAGAAGAGAGGAGGAGAGTTGATCATACTCTTCGTTGTCCTACCGCTCGTCGTGGCGGGCCTGCTCCCCCTCGCCGGCAAGGCCTCGAAGCGCCTCTTGCCCGACCTGCTGGCCAACGCGACCCTCCTCTTCCTCGTCGCCTACGCCGCGGTGGCCGGGCGGGCCCTCATCGCCGACGGGCCCGTCCTCCAGCAGACGACCTGGCTGGGCGAGGCCCTCGGCATCCGGCTCGTCCTGGACGGGTTCAGCCTGTTCATGCTCGTGGTCGTCGCCCTGGTCGGCTTGGCGGCCAGCCTGTTCTCGATCGACTACATGGAGCACTACGGCGCCAAGGGCAATTTCTACGCCCTGTACCTGGTCATGATCGCCGGGATGAACGGCCTCGTCCTGGCGTCGGACCTCTTCGCCGTGTACGTCTTCCTCGAGGTGGCCGCGGTGGCCTCGTACGCCCTGGTCGCCTACGGCCTGGGGCGGGACGAGCTCGAGGCCGCCTTCAAGTACCTGATGCTCTCGGTCGTCGCCTCGGCCTTCCTCGTGGGGGGCATCGCGGTCGTCTACGGCATGACCGGCGGCCTCGATTTCGCCGCCGTGGCCATGGCCCTGAAGGAGCTCAACGCCGGCCCCGCGCTGGCCGTCGCCTCGGCCCTCTTCCTCCTGGGCTTCGGACTGAAGGCGGCCCTGATCCCGTTCCACGCCTGGCTGCCGGACGCCCACCCGTCGGCCCCGGCCCCCATCTCGGCCGTCCTGTCCGGCCTGCTCATCAAGGTCTCCGGCGTCTACGCGCTGACCCGGGTCTTCCTCAACGTCTTCGGCCTGACGCCGGCCCTGTCGACGGTCCTGCTGTGGCTCGGCGCCGTGTCCGCGGTCGCGGCCGCCTTCCTCGCCCTGGGCCAGAAGGACATCAAGCGGATGCTGGCCTACTCGTCGATCAGCCAGGTCGGCTACGTCGTCCTGGCGATCGGCGTCGGGACGCCCCTCGGCATCGCCGGCGGGCTTTTCCACCTGTTCAACCACGCCCTGGCCAAGGGGCTCCTGTTCTTGACCAGCGGCTCGGTCCAGC
>ERZ795061.4698-NODE-4698-length-11437-cov-6.410297_pt1 | contig 11437 bp, 10 predicted proteins | sample MGYA00375145_ERZ795061 | MGnify/ENA primary metagenome ERZ795061 (study PRJEB30190, sample SAMN05720144) | anaerobic digester metagenome | isolation source: active sludge of municipal wastewater-treating anaerobic digesters | place: USA | collected 2014-12-22 ... | reverse complement strand
GGACAGACAGTGCTGTTGTGGATATGGGGCGGGCTACTGGTTGTTCTGACCGGCATCTATGCCTGGGCAACCGTGGCGTTCGGCCTGCGCTTTTCCAACCTGACCCATCGCGGCATCCTGACACATGGTCCCTATGCCTTTACCAAGCATCCTGCCTATTTGAGCAAGAACAGCTATTGGTGGCTGGCAACCATGCCCTTTCTGGTCACAACCGGCAGTACAGCCGACATGATCCGCAATACAGCGATCCTCGCGCTCGTGAGCGGAATCTACTATTGGCGCGCCAAAACCGAAGAGAAGCATCTCATGGCCGATCCCGCCTATGCCGAATATGCGGCCTGGATGAACCGGAACGCGCTCGTCCCCCGCTTTTTCACCGCCTTGGGCGGACTGGCAGGCAACCGCTTGCGCAAGGCACAGGACGTGCAGCCCGCCGAATAGGGTGTCTGCGCAACCAGACTTTAACCGTTCGATTAATGCTGCTATTCTCCACGGGAGGATAGAGGAGTGTCGGCATGCATGATCTGGTTATACGCGGAGGAACGATTGTCGATGGCACGGGGGCCGCGCGTTATTCTGGCGATATCGCCATAGACGGCGGGGTCATTACCGCGATCGGGCATATCAGCACACAGGGTCGCGAAGAAATCGATGCCAGCGGCAAGATTGTCGCACCCGGTTTTGTCGATATTCACACGCATTATGATGGTCAGGCCACTTGGGACAGCGAGATGGCGCCGTCCAGCTGGCATGGCGTGACGACGGCTGTCATGGGCAATTGCGGCGTCGGTTTTGCACCTGCGCGCAAGGATAAGCATGAATGGCTTATCGGACTTATGGAGGGGGTCGAGGATATCCCCGGCACGGCGCTGGCCGAGGGCATGAAGTGGGACTGGGAAAGCTTCCCGGATTATCTTGACGCGTTGGAGCGTCTGCCGCGTACCATCGACATTGGCACCCATGTTCCGCACGGCGCGCTTCGTGCCTATGTGATGGGTGAGCGCGGTGCCGATAATGAAGAGCCGACGGAAGCCGATATCGGCGAAATGGCGCGGCTGGTCGAAGAAGGTGTGCGGGCCGGTGCCTTGGGCGTCTCCACCTCGCGGACCGTGTTGCACAAATCGATTGATGGAGAACTGGTACCTGGGACGACAGCGACCGAAGCCGAACTGCTCGCGCTTGGCCAGGCAATGGCACGGGCGGGGCATGGTGTTTTTGAACTCACATCCGACCTGTTGCCCGAATGGGACGAATTTGGCTGGATGCGGCGGCTATCGGATGAAACCGGCCAACCCATCGTTTTTTCCATGCTGCAATCGCCGATCAAGCAGATGCACTGGAAAGACCAGATGGCCGCGATGCGGTCGGCCAACGACAATGGCGCAAAGATTGTTGCTGCAATTGGGCTGCGGGGTATCGGCGTCATCATGAACTGGCGCGGCACCGTGCACCCGTTCATGCGCAAGCCAAGCTGGGACGCGATCAAGGACCTGCCTTGGGACCAGCAAAAGGCAAAGCTGTCCGATCCGCAATTCAAGGCGCAGATATTGGCTGAGGACAATATTCCCCCGCCATCGCCGGACATGGCACCCTTCTTCATGCTCGTCACAGCCGCATGGGCCATGCAATTCCCGCTGGTGGATGATTTTAGTTACGAACCCACGCGCGAAGAAAGCGTCTTCGGCTTTGCCAGTGCCGCCGGCAAGGATGCCGCCGAATATGCCTATGACCAGTTGATGCAGGATGATGGCAACGGCATGATCTATCTGCCCATCCTCAATTATATGGATGGCAATCTGGACTTCACCAAAGAGCTTTTGGAATCGGACGATACGCTGGCCTCGCTATCCGATGGGGGCGCGCATTGCGGTACCATCTGCGATGCTGCGGCACCGACATTTCTGCTGAGCTATTGGGCACGCGACCGCAAGGCGGGAACAATCCCGCTGGAGCTCGCGGTAAAACGGCAATGCCATGACACAGCCCAGCTATATGGCCTGAACGATCGCGGCGTGCTGAAGCCCGGTTACCTCGCCGATATCAATGTGATCGATTTCGACAATTTGCGCCTGCAAAAGCCATGGCTGGCCTTTGACCTACCTGCCGGAGGCAAGCGTTTGCTGCAAAAGGCGACGGGTTATGTCGCCACGATCAAGTCAGGCGTCGTGACCTTCCGCGACGGCGCGATGACCGGGGCGCTGCCAGGCACTGTTGTGCGTGGTCCACAAAATATCGAAATGGCCGAAGCGGCCGAGTAACCTAATTTCCGAATGTGCGAGCGGGTTTGAGTTGATCAAACCCGCATCGGCATCAGCACATAGAGGGCGCTCGACTTGTCATTCTCGCGAATGAGGGTCGGTGCGCTGGCATCGGCGAGGTGGAGTTCGACCACATCGCCTTCAATCTCGCTTAAAATGTCCATCAGATAGCGCGCGTTGAAACCGATTTCGAACCCGTCGCTCGAATACTGACCCGACACTTCTTCCGCGGCCGTGCCATTTTCAGGCGAAGTTACGGACAGCGTGATCTTGTCCTTGTCGAGCGCCATCTTGACGGCGCGGGTCTTTTCGGTCGCGATGGTGGCCACGCGGTCGACGCCCTGGCTGAACGCCTTGGGATCGATTTTGAGCAATTTGTCGTTCGCCGTTGGAATGACGCGGCTATAATCGGGGAAGGTGCCGTCGATCAGCTTTGAGGTGAGGATCACGCTGTCAAAGGTGAAGCGGATCTTCGATGCCGACAGGTCGACCTGAATGGAATTGTCGCCGCTTTCGTCCAGCAGCTTGCGGATTTCTGCGACGCATTTGCGCGGCACGATGATGTCAGGCATGCCCTCGGCACCCGCCGGGCGGGGTAGGGTGACGCGCGCGAGACGGTGTCCGTCGGTCGCTGCGGCTTTCAACACTGGTTCCGCATCTTCGGTGACATGCAGGAAAATGCCGTTGAGATAATAGCGGGTTTCTTCGGTCGAGATTGCAAAGCGCGTCTTGTCTATAATCTGCACCAGCGAGCTGGCGGGGATCTCGAATGACGTGGGCAATTCGCCCTCGGCAATCATCGGGAAATCGTCACGCGGCAGGGTCGCAAGGCTGAAACGCGCACGGCCGGCGTTGACGGCCATGCGGCCATCGGCGGCGTGCAGTTGCACCTGGCTGCCATCGGGCAGTTTGCGGGCGATTTCGAACAATGTATGCGCCGAAACGGTGGTCGCGCCGGGGGTCTCCACATCGGCGGCGAAGGTTTCGACAATCTGTAAATCAAGGTCAGTCGCGGTCAGCTTAATCTGGCCATTGTCGCTCGCCTCGATCAGGACGTTCGACAAAATCGGGATGGTGTTGCGCCGTTCGACAACCGATTGGACGTGGCTCAGGCTTTTCAGCAGGGTCGCGCGTTCTATCGTGGCTCTCATTCCAATTCCCCTAATCGGGCTGCCTGCCCGTAAATCCGCCGGAAAGCGCTATTCTTTCGGCGAATCTTCCTTAACCGCTTTGTCCACAAGGGCAAGTCGATAGCTTTTGCCATGTGCAATAAGCTGTGGAATAAGCGCCGCCATGATTTCGACCGGGGGAAAAAGGGTTTTCATCGCACGTCACGGTGAAACTGTGTTCAACAAAATCGCACGCATGCAGGGTCAAGCGGAGTTGCATACGCCGCTGACCTGGGATGGCTGCGTGCAGGCGCGGGTCATGGGGCGGGCGCTCCATAACTACCTCGGCGATGATCCACGGCCGCAGCTCTGGTCCTCGACCGCCGGACGGGCCTTGCAGACATTGGCGTTGATTGCGGAAGAGATCGATGCCGACTGGCACCAGACATGCCGCGATGACCGCCTGCTGGAAATTGACGTCGGCACTTGGTCGAGCCGCACCTATTCCGACATTGCCGCAGAAATAGGCCCCATTGTCGATATGGAGCACCGGCTTTTCTCGGTCCGGCCCGAAGGCGGGGAATGGTATGACGATGTCGCGCGCAGGCTCTCCCACTGGATCGCAGAGCAAGGTTTCGAGCAGGACCTGCTTGTCATTTGCCATGGGATGACGGCACGTGTTTTGCGAGGGCTGATGCTGGGCCAGCCATCGTTGGAAGGTTTTGATGCGCCAATTGCGTCCAGCCTGGCGCAGGGAAGCATGGTCATGATCCGGGACGGGGTCGAACATCTTGTCATTGATGGCGAAGGTTCAGGGGAACGGGCGTGAGATTTGGCGTCTGGTTGCTGGGTGTCGCCGCGCTTGCCGCGCCCCTTGCCGCCAAAGACCGCTTGGGCGTCTATTATGGTTGGGCCGCCTTCCGCGACGCGACTCCGCTGCGCTGTTATGCCATCTCGGCGCCTGAGGAAACGATGGGCAAACCAACGGCCAAGGCGTTCCTGTCGATCGGTTTTTGGCCAAATCGCAAGGTCACGCACCAGATTTATGTCCGCCTATCCCGGGAGCGTTCAACCAACAGCGGCATTACCCTGAGTGCAGGTGGCCGCCGTTTCCGCTTGCGGGCGGAGGGCAGTTCCGGGTGGGCGACAGACCGCAGGATGGATCTCGCTATCATTGCTGCCATGCGTTCGGCGACGTCTTTGAGCGTGGAATCCATTGGCCGGGACGGGCGTTCCATCGTGGATGCCTATTCGTTGCGCGGAGCACCGAGCGCCATAGATTCAGCGGCAATTGGCTGCGTGCCTACGAAATAGCCCTTCATCGATCCACCCGAATTGATTCACGAAGATTCAGCAAGTCTGATAGGGTGAGCAGGTTCCGCAGAAATGACGGCTGTGAAACGACGCGCCTGGCTAAAGCAAGCAATTTGCGGGTTTCCAGTTCATGACGGCTTTGTGCCATGGAAAAATCAGTGACACCTTTGCCATCACACGCCGACAATATGTCGATCGCGCTGGTTTCTTCGTCGTTTTCGCCGCTAGTCTTGCTAGATGACGATCTGACAATCATTGCGGCCAGTTCTTCCTTCTGCGACGCATTCGGGGTAGAGCGCGCGGGCGTGGCCGGTCGGAGGTTTTCCGATATCGGAAACGGCGAATGGAATGTCCCGCAACTCAACTCGCTGCTAAAAGCAACTATTGCAGGAAATGCATCGATCGACGTGTATGAAATGGACTTGGTCCGTTCCGGCAAGGACACGCTGCGTTTGTTGATAAACGCACATACTCTGGACTATTTCGAAGCAGAGCACATCCGCGTGGTGTTGGCGATTACCGATGTTACCTCACAGCGTTTGGCGGAAAAGATCAAGGATGACCTGATTCGGGAAAAGCAACTGCTCCTCCATGAAATACAACATCGGGTTGCGAACAGTCTCCAGATCATTGCCAGCGTCCTGTTGCAAAGTGCACGCAAGGTGCAGTCGAGCGAAACGCGAGACCATCTGCGCGATGCCCATAATTGCGTCATGTCCATTGCGATGTTGCAAAAGCATCTGGCGACCACCTCAGTGGAGAATGTCGCTCTCGCATCCTATTTTCGCGACCTATGCATGAGCATCGGCGCATCGATGATCGGGGACCCCCAGCGTCTGTCGATCGCGACGACGGTCGATAACAGCATTGTCGATCCCGACACATCGGTCAGCTTGGGTCTTATCGTGACCGAACTGGTGATAAACGCCCTAAAGCACGCCTTTCCCGGACGGACGCAGACGGGCACTATCTTGGTTGATTACAAAACGGTTGGAGCAGGGTGGGCGCTTACGGTCACTGATGACGGTGTCGGGATGCCAAAGGATGAGCAAGACCGTAAACCGGGATTGGGCACCGGAATTGTGGAAGCTCTTGCCGCCCAATTACAGGCACATGTTGTTGTTACCGATCAAGGGCCTGGAACCAAGGTCACGATCGCCCGCATCTGATCCTGCTGCTGCGCTGGCAATTAAGCGCATTCCACCCTATATGCCCAGCCATCATGCAGATTCCCGGCCATATCGATCCCGTAGTAACCCCGCGCGCCATCACCCCGCGTGCCGATGGTCGTATCGACCTGATGGGTCTTAGCCACTTGCAAATCCGGCAATTGTTCGAAGAATCACAATTGGATGAAAAGGCGGCAAAGCTGCGGTCCAAACAGGTTTTTCACTGGATTTACCATCGTGGCGTAACGTCGTTCGAGGCTATGACCGATATTGCCAAAACGATGCGCCCGTGGCTTGCGGACCGCTTCGTGATCGGACGCCCCGAGGTAGTCGAGGCACAGGTTTCGTCCGATGGCACCCGCAAATGGCTTTTGCGCACCGACGACGCGCAAGATTATGAGATGGTGTTCATACCCGATGCGGATCGGGGAACTTTGTGCATTTCCAGCCAGGTAGGCTGCACGCTTAACTGTCGCTTCTGTCATACCGGCACCATGCGATTGGTGCGCAATCTAACGCCGGGCGAGATTGTGGGGCAGGTGATGCTCGCGCGCGACGCGCTCGGGGAATGGCCCAAGGGCAATATGGCGAGCGCCGCCGATCAGGATGACGAGGATGACGATGTCGGCCACTACACCGCCGACGGCCGGATGCTCACCAACATCGTGTTGATGGGCATGGGTGAACCACTTTATAATTTCGACAATGTTCGCGATGCCATGAAGATCGTGATGCATGGTGACGGTTTGGGATTGTCCCGGCGACGTATTACCCTGTCGACCAGCGGCGTCGTGCCGATGATGGCCCGTGCCGGGGACGAAATAAACGTCAATCTGGCCGTGTCTTTGCACGCAGTGACCAAGGAAATCCGGGACGAGATCGTTCCCATCAACCGCAAATATGGACTCGACGAACTGCTGCGGGCTTGCGCGGAATATCCCGGGGTGAGCAACGCCCGGCGGATCACATTTGAATATGTGATGCTGAAGGACAAGAATGACAGCGATGAGGATGCGCGCGAACTGGTGAATCTGATCCGGCAGTATAAGTTGCCGGCAAAGGTGAACCTTATTCCGTTCAACCCCTGGCCTGGGGCCATTTACGAATGCTCCGATCCCGATCGTATCAAGCGCTTTTCCAGCATCATTTTTGAATCCGGAATAAGCGCGCCGATACGCACGCCGCGGGGACGCGATATCATGGCGGCCTGTGGCCAGTTGAAGTCGTCGAGCGAAAAGAAAAGCCGTGCCGAACTCGACCGGTTGGCCGAAGAAAAGCAGGCCGCGCTCGGCTGAGTTTATGAGCTTTACCTGGTGGCGATACCCGACCCGGCGCTTCAACGTTGATGGCATAAATTTTTCCGTTGTAAGCCGCGCGAAGGGCGACGGGTTGCATTCGACTTTGTTGATGCTGGGAGTGGAACAGGCTTCGGACCGGACGCCTGTGTTTGGATCCGATGCTGTCCGTAACCATCTACTCAATGCAACTTTGCCGGATGGACGAACCGTTGAAGTGGAGTTCGGCTATATCGGAATATGGACGACGGGAATTGTTGCGCGGTTGGACGGCCGGACGATTTACGAAAGCCACAAAGGACAAGTGCCGGCCTATCCAGAAAAATACCGTGAGGCAGCGACCGAGAATGGCAGCCTCTCGGCCAGTATGAAAATGGCGCAGGGTACTACCGGCGCGCCGATGAATGGCGGCGTACTTGCCAAGGAAAACCGTTTACCGTTCGCCGTCGATGTGGTCACGGGCCTTTTGTTTTACCTGATCGCCAAAATGACCGATCTGCAAACCGCAGCAATGGTCGGCGTCGTGGTGGGATTTGGACTGGTGTTATTCCAGCGGATTACGAAGATCGATGTGACGGGCGGCCTTGCGCTTTTTGGGATCGCCATGCTGTGCATCTCAGCAGCTTTGGCGCTGTGGCTGAATGACGATGAATGGATAAAGCTGCGAGGGACGATCACGGGGCTTATTGCGGCGAGCATTTTCCTAATCGATGGTCTACGAGGTGGTCCTTATATCGGCAAAGGGCTCGCACGCTATATGCCCTATTCGGACTTGAACCCTGGGCGCTTTGCAATTGCAATGGGGAGTATTGGGGTTATCATGGCCGCGATGAACTATGCTGCGGCCAAGCTCCTGACAACCGACAGTTGGCTCTTCTACACGACCTTTGTTGACTCCTTTATCGTGATAGCTTTGGTTTTCTTCGCCTTGCGGTTCGCGCGCGGGCAAAATGCAAAGTCTGCCGACGGTTAAGGATGGCGCGAATACGGGCGGTTGAAAAATGCATCCGTAACAATAAACATAGTACCAACGAAAATGGGGGCAACTAAACCAGAGGAAGTTGCACTATGTCGATGCTCGACCGCATTTTGCGTGGCAAGATTAAACAAGGTAGTTTGACAATCCTGTCGCAAAACGGCGAAGCAAGTCATTATGGCGAGCGGCAATCCGGCTGGCCCGACGTCACCATGCGGATCCAGTCCTCTTCCGCTGTTTCGCGTATCCTTTTGAACCCGCGCCTCGGAATGGGCGAAGCCTATATGAATGGCGATGTGAGCGTCGATAATGACGACATCATGGGTTTCGTCGAAATCATTCGCCGGAACAATCCATGGGAGAATGGCGGGGAAATCGGTGACCCCAAACCTTTTCGCAAATGGCTCCGTTACCTTGCGCGCCCGTTGATGCAGCTCAATTCGCTGGCGAGTTCGCGGTCCAATGCCGCGCATCATTATGATGTATCCAACGATTTTTACCGCCTGTGGCTCGATGAGGACATGCAATATAGTTGTGCCTATTGGTCCGAGGCCGACGATAGTCTGGAAAGCGCGCAACTAACCAAAAAGGCGCATATAGCGGCAAAGCTAGCATTGCAGCCGGGCCAGAAAGTGCTTGATATTGGATGCGGCTGGGGAGGGACCGCGCTTTATCTCAACCGTGTCGCAGGCGTCGAGGTTCTCGGCATTACCTTAAGCGAGGAACAGCTGAAACTCGCCCGCGAAAGGGCGGAGGCCGCAGGGGTTTCCGATAAGGTCCGGTTTGAATTGCTCGACTATCGCGTCCTCGCCAAACGCGCACCGGGCTATTTTGACCGGATCGTTTCGGTCGGGATGTTCGAACATGTTGGCGTGCCCCAGTTCGATACCTTCTTTCGGGCCTGCGCCAATCTTTTGAAAGATGACGGAGTGATGCTGCTCCACACGATCGGGCGGATGGGGAAACCCGGTGCCACCGATGCCTTTACCCGCAAGTACATCTTTCCCGGGGGCTATATCCCTGCCTTGTCAGAAACTTTGGCCGCCAGCGAACAGGTGAAACTGATCCATAGCGATATCGAGAATCTACGGCTGCATTATGCCCTGACGCTTCGCGAATGGTATGCGCGGGTATGTGCGCACCGTGAGACCATCGTGGCGCAATATGGCGAACGCTTTTTCCGGATGTGGATTTTCTATCTGGCGGGCGCGACGGCAGCATTTGAATCGGGCGGCATGTGCAACTACCAGATCCAATATGTCCGCAACCGCCGCAGCCTGCCCATCACGCGCGATTATATGGCGCAGGCAGAACGGGACTTGCTAGCGCGCTAGACGAAGATCGCAACCGACTGCATGCCGGTCAGCATTGGTTGGCCCTCGCTGTTCCAGGCGGTCATATACTGGCTACTCGCACCATTGGCCGCCTGATGGGTTTCGCTTTCAAGAAACCACCACCCGTCCTTGGTCGTGGGCGTGTCGGTCAGCATGTTGACCTGCCAATTCATGGAACTCACCATACCTTTTTCCGTCATCAGGCCCATTGCTGAAGGCGGCAATGCATCGCCGATGCAGAGCAGCTCTGCTGCATGGTCCAGTCCGTTGTGCTCGGTGAAGCGGTGCCAACTGGCGAGACGGTTTGTCGCCATTCCCAGTTCCAGTCTTTTATCCGGATATTGCATATGCCCGGTAAAAAATTCGGCCGGGCCGCTGCGCACATTTTCCTCGGCTGGAATTGGAGGAAAGTCGGGGCGCGGCAATTCTTCATAGTCCAGATGGCTGGTGCGCCGGTTCATGAAAATGAAGGTGCAGGATAGACCGATTCCGTCGGCGCTGCTGATTTCCGATTTTACGAAGGCGGTGTTTTTGCCGCGGCGTAGCACGGTCGCGGTTACTTCCACATCGCCTGCCAGTGGGCCCACAAAAGCGATCTGCGCGGACTGCAACGGGGGTAGTTCCTCCGCGGACAATTTTGCCGCCTGATAGGCGAGTGCAGAGCTTAATCCGCCATAAGATGTCCGCCCTTGATGCCAACTGGGTGGAATCGAAATGCGGTGGGTCGACGCGTCGGGTTGGAATTTTTCCAATATGGCAGCTAGGTTCATATCAAGGGCTTAGCGACAGATATTTGGCCTCGCAAGCCTTCCAAAATCAGGCTTGCCTTCGGTTGCGGGGCATGTTCAACCCTTCCGCTACGGCATGCAGGAGTGGTCGCATATACAGCTGGGTTAAAACATTATCGCAAGATGGCCGGGCGTTGGCGCCCGACACGATCTCTGCAAGCTTGCTGGTGCGCATATTGCGTGCGGCAGTTGCGGAAGGGGCCGACAAACGGGCTTTGCTGGCAGCGGTCGGGATTGATGAAGTCCGGTTACGCAATCCTCTCAGCCGCCTGTCGGCGCCCTTGGCCTTACGTTTTTTTAGCGTTTTGGAGCAATATTTCAAAGATCCTTCGATCCATTTGCGGCTTGGTGACAAGGCCGCCATGCAGAATTTTTCCGATCTCGGTTACGCGACCCGGCTAGAGGCGAATCTGGCCTCGGTTATTGAGGCCAATGTCGGGATCCAAATTCTGCGGCAAAATATGTTTCGCACGACTTTCGAACCTGCCGGCAAGCCACCTTATCTGATCTGGGAATGTCATCCCGACTTCGTTGTCTCCTACGCCCCCTTCATCGAATTTTCGGTCTCGACTTATGCTCGGTTGTCGCGGCAGATATTGGGTGAACGCCCGCTACTGCGTGCATTACACTTCCAGCATAAACCCCGCTTTGCTGTGTCGAAATATGAAGAAGCCTTCGGCTGTACGGTCGAATTTTCGAAGCCTGCCACACGTATGGAGATTGCGGCCCGCCAGGTATTTCGTCCGTCACCCCATGCAAATCCGCGCCTGTTCGACGCGGCAACCAAAAGGTACCAGCAACCCGCCAACTGGATGGCCGAAGGACGGGAGCATCTTGCCTACAGCTATTTTTATCTCTCCAACGAAATCGACAAATCACCCCCCACGCTAGACCGGATGGCCCAATCTTTCGGAATGAGCGAACGCACGCTGCGCCGCAAATTGGTGGAGGAAAATTATCCGTTCCGTGAGCTCGTCGATCTGGTGCGACAGGATCTGTGCAAACTCTATTTTCTGGAAGACCAACGCACATTAAGCGAAATTGCCTTGCTGCTCGGCTATAGCGAACTGTCGGCATTCACGCGTGCATTCAAACGCTGGTTCGGACACGCGCCCAGTAAAAGTTGACATAGAAGGGGGAAATGGTGGGCGTAGCAAGGATTGAACTTGCGACCCCTGCGATGTCAACACAGTG
>ERZ795061.4696-NODE-4696-length-11439-cov-6.491918_pt1 | contig 11439 bp, 11 predicted proteins | sample MGYA00375145_ERZ795061 | MGnify/ENA primary metagenome ERZ795061 (study PRJEB30190, sample SAMN05720144) | anaerobic digester metagenome | isolation source: active sludge of municipal wastewater-treating anaerobic digesters | place: USA | collected 2014-12-22 ... | reverse complement strand
GCCAGCTGCGCGTGCCACGAGGACGAGGCCGGTCGCTCGAAGTGGGCCCGATAGCTCCCGACGGTCGTCAGCGTCGTGTCGAAGACCGGCGTGTCGGCGCCAATCGCACCATCGCGCACGCGCGCCGCATAGGTCGCCCGGTCCACGCACTGCACCACCCCAGCCGCATCACGATGGAAGACGCGCCCGCCGGCGACCAGCGCGACACCTAACGAGCGCTCCGTTCCCTGCAGGATGCGGAAGAGGGCGTCGATGGAGCACCCCGACGCGCCCGCCGTCGACTGATCGACTCCGATGGCCAGGAACCGTCCGTCGCGCCAGTCGCGCGCACACGTGAGCGGCGCGCCGTGGGCGCTCCAGCCATCGAGGTAGTCGTCGACCTCGCGCAGGAGGGACGCAGTGGAGTCGGCAGACAGCGCCGCGCTCACCCCAAACACCCAGATGCGCCCCTCGTCAGGCAGCATCTCGAACGGAACCCGTGGCATCGACTCTCACTCCGGCTGCAGGCTGCTTCCTGGGGGGCGCTACCGCCCCCGCTCCAACGGCAGAAGCTAGTGCCGCGCCGGAGCGGGGGCGACGGCGCGCGCGCCCGTGAGCGAATCCAGGAAGGCAGGCGCCCCCTCACCCACGACGAGCGGCGCATCGAGCGCGTCGAGATACTCCTGCCGCAGCACGCGCGTCCCGTCAGGCGACAGCAGGAAGCGCAGGAAGGCGACCGCCCGGGCCGGCTGCGGCGCCTCACGCGGAATGGCCAGCCCATAGCGGATCGGAACCCCGCGCATCTCGAGGGTGTCGGCGACCGTCGACCCCAGGACGCGCACCACGGCTGCTGCGTACGTCGCCGCCTGCCGCTCGTCGCCGAGGTCGATCTCCGGGGCGAGTGCGATGAACGGGAGGCGCGCGCCGCGCGCCGACGATTCGTACATCCAGGCGTAGTCCAGTTCGTTGGCCTGCAGCAGTGCCACCAGTTCCGCCGACTTGGGGCGTACGTGTCGTCGCGGCGCGTGCGTCTCGAGTCGCGCGGCCAGCCCGGGTTCGCGGTAGTAGGCTTCCGCCAGCTGAAAGAGCATCAGTGTCCGATAGCCGGCCGGGTCGAGGTCGGGGTCGGCGCGGCCGACTTCCACCGCCGGACGCTGCAGCACCGCGCGCCACTCACCGCGCCGTGCTTCTGCAAGTCCGGTCGCGTTCACCGCATGCGCCAGCACCAGTCGATTGCGTGCGAACCGCGCGTACCAGGTCCCGTGCGCCGGCATGAGGAGCCGCGGAAAGACCTCCTCATCGGCGAGGGCCACGATGTCGGCGCGCTTGCCGAGATCCGTGAGTCGGCGCGCCAGCTCGAGGCTCCCCGCCGACTCGAGCGTGTAGGAAATGCCGCTTCGTGCACTGAAGCTGTCCAGCGCGGCACGCATCGGCCTCGCCAGGCTTCCGGCCGCAAAAACGGTGAGCGGCGCATCGCTGGCCACGGCGCTGTCGGTGGCTGCGTCGGCCGACGCTCGACGTTCGGCGCCACATCCTAGCGCGGTTGCACAAATGAGCACGAGGCGAGCCCGTCGCCACACGGCGGGAGTTCTCATGGCCCACAAGCTATCGGTGCTGCGCCGCCAGCGTTAGGCGTTGTCATCCCCTTCGGGGCGCCCGAACATCAGGCGGATCAGCACCTGGTCTTCGGCGCGCGCCACGACGTACGCGTGGTCGCCCGGGAGGAGCGTCGTCGCCGGCAGCGGCGGGACGAGTTCGTCGCCGCGCACGATCAAGGTGACCGCCGCCCCATCGGGAAGGGCGAGGTCGGCGAGCGAGACTCCAGCCACGGCGAGCGCATCGTCGATGTAGAACGACTCGAGGCGCGAACTGAGCGGGCGCGCAGCCTCGATCTCCAGCACCGCGGGAGGGCTGGGCGGCTCCGCACTCTCCAGCCCCAGGCGGCGCGCCAGCGGTGCCCCCGTCACGCCGTGCAGCAGAACGCTCACCGCCACGACGAAGAAGACGAGGTCGAAGATCCGCTCCGCCCCGGGGGCGCGCGCGAGCACCGGCACGGTGGCCAGGATGATGGGGACCGCGCCACGCAGCCCCATCCACCCGATGAACGCGATCTCTCGTGCCGGATAGCGGAAGGGGAGGAGGCAGAGCGCCACGACGAGCGGCCGGGCGATGATCGCGACGAACAACCCGATCGCGATGCCAGAGAGCGCCACTTCCCCCAGGCGCGACGGAAAGAGCAGCAGCCCGAGCAGGACGAACATCGCCACCTGCCCGAGCCACGCCAGCGCGTCGTGCACGCGCAGCAGCGAGGCACGGTGCGGAATCTCGCGATCGCCTAACGTCATGCCGGCCACGTACACGGCCAGGAAGCCGCTCCCGCCCACGAGCGTCGGAAGGCCAAACGCCAGCAGCGCCACGGCAAGCGTGAAGACCGGATAGAGGCCCCCCGCCGAGAGGCGCACACGCTGCAGGAAGATCCGTGCGGCGCGCCCCACCACGATCCCACCCAGCAGGCCAATCACCGCCTGCACGACGACCTCGCCCAGCGTGTGCCACCCCCACAGCCGCTCCAGGTGGCCCAGGTTGGCGGTCACCAGCGTGGTGAGGATGATCGCCATCGGATCGTTGAGCCCCGACTCCGCTTCGAGTGTCACCCCCACGCGCTTGCGCAGGTGGACACCGCTCCCGCGGAGGACGGCGAAGACGGCCGCCGCATCGGTGGACGAGACCACGACCCCGAGCAGGATCGACTGCGGGATGGTGAGCCCGACCGCGTACGCGCCCAGCGCGGTGACGGCCGCCGTGCCGAGGACCCCGACCGTCGCGAGGACCCCCGCGGGCCCCGCCACCCGCCGCACGGCGGCAATCGACGTGTTGAGTCCGCCGTCGAACAGGATGAGGACGAGCGCCGCCGTCCCCAGCCGGAAGGTGAGCCCATAGTCACTGAAGGCGATCCCACCGATGCCGTCGGAACCGGCGAGCATGCCGAGGGCGAGGAAGAGCGCCGTGAGCGGAATGCCGAAGCGTGACGCCGCCCGCCCCGAGATGGCGCTCAGGGCCAGGAGCCCGCCGCAGGTGGCGAGGAAGAGGGCGGTCGCGAAGGGCTCCGTCGTCGACATGCCGCAATATGCACGGCGGCGACGCGCGAAGTGCTCGCGCGTCGCCGCCTGGACGCCCCCGTGCGTGCGCCGGAGCGCACGCACCTAACGACTTGTCCTCGCTACTGCTTGATGCTCGGGAGCTGGATCATCGGCATGCCGCCCCCCGACACCTGCGGCATCGCCCCGTTCCACTTCTCGATGAGCCGATACTGCACCAGCGTCGGCGTGATGCTTTCCGACAGCAGGTGATTGGCACGCGCCTGCGCCTCCGCCTCGGCGGTGATCGCCTTGGCGCGCCCCGCCGCCTTGATCGAGTCGCCGCGCGCCTGGAACTCGTTCTTCTGCAGCTCGTTCTGCGCGGTCAGGGCCTGTTGCTGCATCACGTTCTTGGCATTGATCGCCTCGATGACCGACGGCGGCGCCCGGAACTCGTTCAGGGTGAACTGCTTCACCATGATCCCGTACTGCAGCAGGCGCTCCTGCAACAGGGCCTGCGCCCGCGAGACCGTCTCGGCCTTCTTGGGGCCCATGATGTCGGCGATCGCCTCGTCGCCCACGACTTCCTGCAGCGCCTGGCGAATCGTCTGCTTCACGTAGCCGTGCTGGATCATCCCGATGTCAGTGCGAAAGGTCTGGTACATGGCCGGGACCTTCACCGGGTCGATCTCGAACGACATCGCCACGTCGAGCGAAAGCGGCTGTCCTTCCTTGGAGTTGACGTTGATCTCGTCGTTCGACGGCGAGCCCTCGGTCGTCTCGCGCGTGAGCACGAGCGTCTGCATGAAGACCGGATACTCCTCGATGGCGCTGAGCAGCGGATTGCGGAAGTGCAGCCCGGGGCCTAACGGCTTCGGGTCGACACCGCCGCCGGCGCGATGGATCAGGATGCCGACGTGCCCCGGCTCGACGTACGTGAACATCGACGGGAGCAGGAAGACGAGCACGAAGAGCACCACCGCAATCCGCAGCAGCTTGCCGAACGTTCCGCTCGATCCCACGTCACTCCCTCGCTGTCGCATGTTGTTGAGCAGGTCACTTACCGGGTTTGCCATACCGTCTCCTTGAAGCATTCGGGGCACACACGTTCACCCGAGGGCAGGCGAACCATCGCCTCCTCCGTGAGCGCGCCGTGAATGGGACAGGTGAGCTCCGCCGCGCGCTCGATCGCTTTGCGATTGCGGGTTTGGGCCAGACGCTTGCCGAGCGGGGTGAAGGTCGTCAGGCCAAAAAAAAGGAGGGTACCTGCCGCCACGACCAGCGCGACGAAAAGCACCCCTTCCATGATGATGGCAGCCATTGTTGCCTCTTTCTACGGACCTACGGGTTCGTGGGTTTCGACGACCACCTAACCTACGTATCCGCCAGCGGTTAGGAGAAGCCTGCCTGGCGGCGGCGGGGGGGATCCCGACCGACCGCGACTACCGAACCCCCTCCGCCTTGAGTGCGTCTTCCAGCGTCTGGTGGCGAAACAGGAAGCCCGCCTCCAGCAGCTTGCGTGGCAGGACGCGCTGCCCCTCGATCACCGTCGCCTCGCCCATTTCGCCGTAAAGCAGCTTGATCGCGAACGCCGGGACGGGGACGATGGTGGGACGATGCAGGACGCGCCCCAGCACCTGAGTGAAGCCGGCATTGGTGACCGGCGCCGGGGCCGTGAGGTTCACCGCCCCCCGCATCGACTCCGTGACGACGAGAAACTCCAGGGCGCGTAACGCATCGGTGCGCGAAATCCAGCTCATCCACTGGCGCCCGCTCCCGATCGTGCCGCCGCCACCTAACGAGAAAATCGGGAGCATCTTCGCCAGCGCCCCGCCCTCGGGGCTGAGCACGATCCCGAGGCGGGGATGCACGACGCGAATCCCGGCGGCGCGCGCCGGCTCCGCCGCCCCCTCCCACGCCGTCCCGATCTCGGGAAAGAAGCCGCGCCCCGGCGCCGACGACTCGTCCAGCGCCTCGTCGCCGCGATTGCCGTAGATCCCGATCGCCGACATGCTCACCAGGACGCGCGGCTTGTGCGCGAGCCCGGCGAGCGTGCGCGCGAGGAGCGACGTCCCCTGCTCGCGCGACGAGCGGATGCGCTGCTTCGCCTCGGGGGTCCACCGCTGCGCGATCGACTCTCCCGCCAGGTGCACGACGGCGTCGACCCCCTCCAGTCGGGCGGCGTCCAACGTCGTGGCGGCGTCCCAGACGATGTCCGGCCCCGCCCCACCACTCGCCCCAGCGCGCGCGCGCCCGATGCGGAGCACCGTATGCCCCGCCGTCTGCAACTGACGAACGAAGGGCGTGCCGATGAAGCCGCTCGCCCCGGTAATGGCCACCTTCATGACAGTCCCCGCAGGGCCACCTCAGGACGCCTCGCCGTCGATCGACCGCCAGAGGTACCAGCAGGCGATCGTCCGGTAAGGCGCCCACTTGGCGCCGATGGTGTGGACCCGCTTGGCATCGGGGAGCTTCCGCAGGCGATAGGCCTGCTGGATTCCCTTGCGAATGCCAAGATCGAGGTCGGGAAGTACGTCCGGGCGCCCGAGCCTGAACATCAGGAACATCTGCGCCGTCCACACACCAACGCCCTTGACCGACGTGAGGTGCCTGATCACGTCGTCGTCGGGGGCTTCGTGCAGCGTTTCGATGGGGAGCGCCCCCGCCAGGACGCGTTCGGCCAGGTCGCGCAGATAGCTGACCTTCTGGCGGGAGACTCCGGCCGATCGCAGTGCCTCGTCGGGCAGGGCCGCGAGCGCGGCGGCGTGCGGACGTTCTGCGCCGAACAGCGCCTCGAAGCGGCCGTGAATGGTGCCCGCCGCCTTGCCCGAGAGCTGCTGGAAAATGATAGACCGCGCCACCGACTCGAAGTGCGAGAGGTGAGGCGCGGTCTTGAATCGGCACGGGCCAACGGCAGCGATCACGTCGGCCATCACCGGGTCGACCCGGCGCAGGTGGTTCACGGCTTTGCGGTGCATCCCCCAACACTACCGAGGACGTTGGCTCCGCGCGAACCCGGACCACCCAGCGACGGAACGGAGGCGGTCAGCCCTCCAGGTCGCCACTCTCGAGCAGGCGCATCGCCAGCTCGTTCATCACGTCAGGCGCGTTGTACGCCCCCGTCTCGAGCCGCATCCGGATCTCGGCGATCCGCGCCTGCCCCAGTCGTTCCAACCCGCGATCGTGCGGGACGACCGCATGATCGTACGAGATCAGACGTTCGGTCGACGGCTGCGAATCGACGACCGGCTCGACTTCGCGCGAGGGCGTCGGCCGATTGGGGAGGACGACATCCTCCGACGAAGGGGTCTTCATATGAGTAGTGGCGAGGCGGCGTTCCACGTTGGCTCCGTGAGTGTGCTCCAATTGTTCTTATCGGCCGTTCTCGCCAGAACTTGAGCACTTATGGCCAGAATTTTCCGGCAACTCCTGCCGCGGGAGGCACGATCTACCCGGTCCACACGGGCTTCCGCGGCGCTCGACCGCGCGCATTTGAGCGCGTGACGAATCGCACAAATCCATACCCCTGAACGACTTGAGAGTAAGGGACCCGTTGGCGTCTCCTTCAAGTATCGGTTGGCCCCGGCGTTGCTTTACCACCGGTCGTCGACACCGCGCAGCCCGCGGGGTGGCGACCAGCGAGGGATCGCAATCGACTCATCGATCGGGGAACGGACTCCATGGCACCTGCAATCGCCACCCGCCACACCATCGCCAACCACGGCGTGTCGGCCGAAGCCCGCCAGCAGATTCTGGGCGAACATCTAGGCCTGGTGTACCACGTCGCGCGACAGCTCTGCCGCGCCAAGCAGATGGACGTGGAACTCGACGAGTTGGTGAGCGCCGGGACCATCGGCCTGATCGAGGCCTTCAACAACTTCGACACTAGCCGCGGCCTCGCGTTCAGCACGTTCGCCGCCCCCCGCATCCGCGGCGCGATGCTCGACGAGCTGCGTCGGCAGGACCACGTCCCGCGCTCGGTGCGTCGCCGCTCCCGCGAACTGCACAGTGCGACCGAGGAACTCACGCGCGAGCTGGGCCAGGCCCCCGACCAGCACCAGATCGCCAGTCGCATGGGGATCGACCTCCCCACGCTCTTCCGTTGGCAGAGCGAGGGCGACAACTCGCGCTTCATCCCGCTCGAGCGCACTGTCGAAGGGGCCCCCAGCGGCTCGCGCATCCCGATGGAACACCTCATCGCCTCGACCGAGGAAGAGATCGACGACCGCCTGACCTTCGGACAAGAAGTGTCGCGGCTCCGGGACTCGCTGCAGGCGCTCCCCGAGCAGGAGCGCAACGTCCTCACCCTGTACTACTTCGAGGAGCTCAAGCTCCACGAGATCGCCGCCCTGCTGAGTGTGAGCGAATCGCGCGTCTCACAGATCCGCGCCAAGGCGATCGTGCGCCTGCGCAAGTCGCTCGCGTCGCTGCGCGAGTCGGTCGCGTAGCCCGCCATCGGCGCCGCAACGCAAGAAGGGCCGCCCCATCGGGCGGCCCTCGTCGTTTCCAGTCGTCTGGCGCGTCGGAACGTGAAGCCGGGCGCGTAAGGCGCCGCGACCTACAGCGCCGTCGCCTCGCGCTCGCGGCGGCGGGCCTCGGGGAGGGTCGGCAGCCGCAACTCGTAGCGGATGCGCTCACCATGCACGGTGTTCACGACCGTCACCCCCACCTCCGCGAAGGCGTGCGCGAGTGCCGAGCGAACGGCGTGCACCAGGCTCCCCTCGCCGGTGAAGATGGCCTGTCCCTCGGGCTGCGGCGCTTCGAAGATCACCGAGACCGACGTCGCATCGCTCGCGTAGGAGAGCTTGAGCGCGTTGGAGCCACCGGCACGCAGGGCGTTGCCGGCCCCGCTCTCCAGCACAACCAGAAGGCAGCGCAGGAGCGCCGACGGGCGCACGAGGACGGGGAGTGTATCGAAGTCGGCATCGACCTCCACGGCGACGCCGCGCAAATCGGCGTGGTGGCCGTGCAGCTCGAGCACCTGCGGTACGATGTCCTGCAGTCGCACCGGCTCCGCCCCGGCAAAGGGCTCCGCCGGCATGCACCGAAAGAGCACGAGCAGGTGATTGAGTCGCGACACCTCCTGCGCCAACGCCGCGATGACCTCCGGCTCGAACGGCTCGCCGTCCTGGAAGATCCCGACCACCGCCTCGAGCGAGGCGATGCGGTTGGTGAGCTGGTGGTTGAGCCCCTTGAGCACCTTCTCGCTCACACGTAGCCACTGATCGCCCCACACGCGGGCCGGCGTCGGTCCCTCGGTCTGCGCTTCCAGAAATGCCTGACGAGTCTCAGTCACGTACGTGCTCCGGTCCCACGCGAGAGTTGCGGTCATCGAGCGATCGAGAGTGAGGTGCAGGGGGCGACCGCACCCTTGACGACTCATTCGCGACCGACGGCACGGGCAATTTCTGCCGGGAGGCGCGCGCCGCCCCTCGCGCCCGCTCCCCTCTCCGGTAGCTTGCTCCGCTGCGACCTCAACGTGGAGCCACCCGTGCCCTTCGCCGTACGTCCCGCCCGTGTCCTGATGGCGTCGACCCTCGTCTTCTCCGCCATCATGTCGTGCGCGCTTCCCGCCCAGGGGACCGCCGCAGCGCGCCCCGTGGTGATCACCAACGCCTCGCTCATCGACGGGGCGCGGGGGGCGTTCGCCACCGGGGCAACCGTCGTCATTCGCGATGGCCGGATCGTCCAGGTGGCCACGGGAGGCGGCATCGCCATGCCGTCAGACGCAACGATCATCGACGCGCGAGGGCGCTACCTGCTTCCCGGCCTGATCGACGCACACACGCACATCGCCTCACTCGCCAGCGCGCGGCGCGCGCTCGAGTCGGGGGTGACGACCATTCGCTCGGCCTCCGTCGCGGCCTTCCAGGACGTCGCGTTGCGCGAGGCGGTGAAGCAGGGGGCGTTCGCTGGCCCCGATGTCGTCGCCGCGGGCGTCTTCATCTCCCCGGAGTTAGGCGAGTCGGTCCTGGCCGACCCACGCCTCGCCAAGCTTGCCGGCGGACTGCAGGGCGAAGCCGAGCTGCGAGAGGCGGTGCGCATCAACCTCGACCGCGGCGTGAACGTGATCAAGACGCGCGGAACCGAGCGTGCCGGCCTCCCCAGCACCGACCCACGCAAGCAGTCGTATACCGAGACGCAGCTCGGCTGGATCGTCGACGAGGCGTCCAAGCGCAACATCCCGGTCATGGCGCACGCCCACGGCGACGAGGGGGCCTACGCCGCGGTCAAGGCGGGGGTCCGCAGCATCGAGCACGGGACCTTCCTCTCGGACAGCACGTTGCAGCTGATGAAGCAGAAGGGGACCTACCTCGTCCCGACGTACATTACCGTCCTCGACCTCACGCAGCCGGGCGGCGACTACGACGACCCCGCCCTCACCATCCGCGGCAACTTCATGCTCCCGGCGCTCGGCGAGACGGTGCGACGCGCACACCGCATGGGGATTCCGATCGCCACGGGCGCCGACACGCAGTACGGCCCGGAATCGCTCTCGCGCATCGCTGGCGAGGCGGCGCTCTTCGTCGATCTCGGCATGTCGCCACTCGAGGCGCTGCGCTCCGCCACCAGCGTCTCGGCCAGCCTGCTCGGGCTCGGGGACCGGATCGGCGCGATCAAGGAAGGGTATGAAGCCGACCTGATTCTCGTGGAATCGAATCCGCTGCAGAACATCCGCGCCCTCGCCGACGTCCTGGTCGTCATCTCCAACGGCACCATCGCGCTCAACCGCACCCCGTTCGCCAAGACGCGAATGTAAGCGGGGGCAATTGGCCGGAGGGTCACCGAGTGGCGGTGGCCCCGACTCGTCTTCCCGACTCCCGCTGTCATGACGCGCTTCACCATCCTCGCCCTGCTCGTCTCGCCCGCGTGGGCACTCGCCCAGAACGGTGGAGGGCTCGGTGCCGCCAGCATCACCGAGCACGACATCCGGCGTCGCATCGCCATCATCGCCGACGATTCGATGGGAGGACGTGACACTCCCTCGCGCGGGCTCGACCTCACGGCGCGCTACATCGCGGGCGAGTTCGCCCGCCTCGGGCTCAAGCCGGGGGGCGACTCGGGGCGCTTCGAGCAGCGGTACCCGATCCAACGCGCACGCCTCGACGGCGACGCGACGAAGGCCGTCTTCACCTCCGGCCGCCACACGGCGATCGCCAGCGCGACGCGCGATTTCGTCTACGTCTTCGGCCCACGTACCGGGCGCCCGATCAGCGCCCCGGTCGTGCTGGTGAGCGGAGCGTTGCAGCTGGACAGTGCCAGGACGCTGGACATCGCGGGGAAGATCCTCGTGGTGGTGGCCGACTCGCGCGCCCCCAACGCCACCCCCGTGAACCAGTTCCTCGCCCCCGCCTTCGAGCGCAATCCGGCGGCGGTGATCATGGTGCTCAACAACGACACCACCATCCTCGCGCGACAGATCGCGAACCAGTTTCGCGTACGGGCGATGGTGGAGGGCGAGACGGCCGACGACCCCGTCGTGACGATGGTGCACGAGCGCATCCTGGGCGACGTCTTCCGTGCCGCCGGCGTCGAGCTGGCGCAGCTCCGCGCCTCGACGACGTACGCGGTGCGCACCATCCCGTCGCTGTCCGTCAGCGTCACCGTGGCCAACGTGGGCGGGGGCGGCGTCACGGCGCCGAACGTCGTCGGGATCCTCGAAGGGAGCGACCCCGTGCTGCGCGACGAATACGTCGTCTTCTCGGCGCACATGGACCACGTCGGGACCAACGCCAGTGCGAAGGGCGACACGATCTTCAACGGGGCCGACGACGATGCCTCGGGAACGATCGGCGTGGTCGAACTCGCCGAGGCGTTCAGCCAGCCCGGGATGCGCCCCAAGCGATCGCTCATCTTCCTCACCGTCAGCGGCGAGGAGAAGGGGTTGTGGGGGAGCGAGTACTTCGCGTCGCACTCCCCCGTCCCGCTCGCACAGCTGGTGGCCAACCTCAACATGGACATGATCGGCCGCAACTGGCGTGACACCATTGCCGTGATCGGGAAGGAACACAGCGACCTTGGCGCCACGCTGGCACGCGTCAACGCGGCCCACCCGGAGCTTGGCATGCAGGCCATCGACGACATCTGGCCTAACGAGAACTTCTACTTCCGGTCCGACCACTACAACTTCGCCCGGCGCGGCGTCCCCGTCCTCTTCTTCTTCAACGGGACGCACAAGGACTACCACCAGGTGAGCGACTCCCCCGACAAGGTCGACGCCGAGAAGGAAGCCCGCATCGTGAAGCTCGTCTACTTCCTCGGGATGGAGATCGCCAACGCGAGCGAGCGGCCCAAGTGGAACGAGGAGAGCCGAAAAAAGGTCATGGGAAAGTAGGGGTCGAAGGCGCCCCTACAGCGCCTGCAGCACCACCTTCACCGCGGC
>ERZ795061.4693-NODE-4693-length-11442-cov-6.526653_pt1 | contig 11442 bp, 7 predicted proteins | sample MGYA00375145_ERZ795061 | MGnify/ENA primary metagenome ERZ795061 (study PRJEB30190, sample SAMN05720144) | anaerobic digester metagenome | isolation source: active sludge of municipal wastewater-treating anaerobic digesters | place: USA | collected 2014-12-22 ... | reverse complement strand
TCTCGGGCGCTGCGCCGCGCAGGGGTTTCGGCCCGGTCGGGGCGCGGGGCGCCGGGCCGGCCACGAGCGCCGAGATCACCGCCGCCGGCGCCGCGTCGCCCGGTGCCAGTTCGCGCACCAGCGCCGCCAGTGTCGACGGTGGCAACTGGCGCACCAGGCGCTGCGCCACGCGCCGCGGCCGCCCCGCGCGGCGCAGCGCCTCGGCCAGGCGCGGGCCGCTGTCGCGCAGCACGGCCTCGGCCAGCACATCGATCCGCGCGGCCATCGACGCGCCGGCATGCCAGGGCAGGTGGCCGCGCGTGAGCACGTCCAGCCAGGTCTGCAGCCGGGCCTCGTCGGCGCTCAGGGCTTCGGGCGGCGGATCGTCGACGCCCGGGGCGTCGACGCGGCCCGCCTCGCCGCCGGCGCTCAGGCCGTTCGGCGCCCGGGTCGCGCGCCGACCGGGTGGCGCGTGCGATCGGGCGTCGTCGCCGGCCGGAAACGCGCCCGGGTCCGCCGACGCGCCGCGGCGCTGCGGGCCGGAACGGCCGAGGGCCGTGCCCGCCGGCGCCGCCGAGTCGCGGGCCTCGCGCACCAGGTCCTGCAGCGCCTCGCGCAGCCGGCCGCGCAGGCGGTCGCTCCAGACCGCCTCGAGGTCGCCCAACGCCACACGGCCGAGGTCGAGCGTCAGCCGGTCCAGGCGCAGCACCTCGTGCGGCGGCGAGGCCTCGGCGAAGACCTCGTCGATGATGGCCAGCGCCGGCCCGCGCACGAACGCGGCCACGCGCGCCTGCTGCTCGAGCGCCGGGTCGGGCGCGTCGAAGCGCACGTCGAAGCTCAGCTCGTCGATGAGGTGGCCGTCACGCATGGCCGGGCATCGCCGTCCCGTCGGCGTCCAGGGTGTCGAGCAGGTCGCCGATCACGGCGCACGAGGCGGCGTCCAGCGCCTCGAGGGTCGCCGTCGTCGGCACGGGCGTCGCGTGGAAGGCCATGCGCGCCTGAAGCCAGGCGAGCCAGTGCTGCTCGAAGCGCTCCATGCGCCCGAAGTCGAGCCAGCAGCAGCTCGCCAGCACATGCGCCGGCGCGTTGATCTGCACGGTTTCCTGCGCGAAGCGGCGGAAGTCGGCCGACGCGGTGCGCACACTCCAGTCGGGCAGCACGACGCTCAGCCGCATCGGGTAGAAGTCGTCGGTCACGCCGAGGTGGCGGTGGCCGTCGCCGCGCCCCGTCGGGCGCAGCAGCACGTGCTCGACCAGGTGCAGGCCTTCGCTCTCGTGGTTCAGGTGCACCAGGAAACGGCGCAGGTGCTCGGCGATGCGGGCGCCCTCGTCGGCGTCGGCGGCCTCGGCCAGCACCCAGCCGTGCCGCGGCGTGTCGTGCAGCAGCATCAGCGTCCACGGGTCGCCCTCGCGCTGCGGCGGGGCCAGGCGGTAGCGGTCCCGGCGCGAGCCGGCACCCAGCAGCGCCCCGTCGAGCCGGTTGCCGCGCAAGGGCTCGATCCGCGCGAGGTCGGCGCCGAGCCGGGCCCGGTCGGCTTCGGCGAGCCGCGCCGGCACCAGCGCCGTGGCCAGCAGGTTGGCGTCCAGCGGCCGGGCGCCGCCGGGGCCGCCGAGCGTGCGGTTCTGGCGGCGCAGCGGGTCGGTGAGCGAGCGGCTGTGCTCCTGGCGGAAGCCGAGCAGCAGGCTCAGCCGGCGTTGCAGACCGGCGGTGTTGTCGTCTCGGTTCCACGAGGCGCGCGCGTCGTCGAAGGCGCCGCCGCGGTCGCGCCCGAGCGTCACGACCTGCTGCGTGAACGCGGCCTTGGCCGCCAGCAACATCCGGTCGGCCTCGTCGGGCTCGAGGTGCCCCATGAACTGCCGCATCGAACCCTGCGCCCAGGTCTCGCCGTGCAGCGCGAGCAGGTGGTCGAGCACTCGGCCCTTGCGTTCGATGAAGGCGTCGAACGGGTCGCAGGTCGTGGCGGCGATGGTCTCGCGCGGGGCGAGGTAGAGCGCGTCGGCCCCCGGCACCTCGGCTTCGCCGGGCACGTTCCACCAGTAGCTGCGGCGCGGGGTCAGGGCGGTGGAGAACAGCTCGCGCTGGTGCTGGACCAGCGCTGCGCCGTGCGCGACCATCTGCTCGAGCAGCAGCAGGTAGCCCTGAAGCTGACGGACGCGTGCCAGCCGCCCGATGCCGGCCGAGGCCGTGACGCCGTGCCGGCCCAGTCCGTAGACCGGCGGAAAGTGTTCCTGCACCGACAGGAAGCGGCCCAGCTCGCGGTACGTGCCGTGGGGCAGTCCGGACATCACGTCGCCCTCGTGGGCGGCGTCCACGGGGGCGCGCCGGGCGCGGCCCGCGGTCTGCAGGTCGAGCACCTTGCCGTAGACCAGCGCCGGCTCGAGGGCGACGACGAGGCCGCGCCGCATCAGCGTGACGCAGCCGGGCACGCCGTCGCCCGGCCCGCCCGGCACCCGCAGGCGCAGTTCCCACCCCTCGCCGCGCCAGGCCAGCGAGCCGGCGGTCGGTGGCTCCCGGCCGCTCTGCAACGCCAGCCAGCGCAGTTCGCGCACCCCCTCGACGGCCTTGACGACATCGGCGAGCGTGCCCACGAACAGGCGCGGCTCGGCCAGGTCGTCGAGATCCCGGCCGGCCAGGAAGCCGTGCTGCGTGGCCGGCCCGGTGTAGATCTGCTCGAGGCTGCGGCCGCTGGCGCGCTCCTCGTGCAGGTTGTGCAACTGCGGCGACTGGGCGATGTGGCGCATGCAGCGGTCGTAGATCTCGGCAAGCACGTCGGCGGGGTCGCGCGGGCCGCCGATCTCGATGTCGGCGTGCAGTTCGCAGGGCACCGGCTCGATCACGGTGAACGCGCTGTCCAGGTCTTCGCAGAGGTTGCGCTGGGCCCGCCACGCGGCACGTGCGGCGGCGACCTGCGGGTCGGCCGCGCCCGCGCTGCGCTGCGCGAGTTCGAGCGACAGCCGCCACACGCCGGGCATCGGTCCGGCGGCGAAGGTGACGTCGTCGAGCGCGTCGACCTGGTCGATCAGCCAGCGGCGCCGGTCGCCCGCGGTCGTCGCGCGGCACGGAAACGCGCGGTGCGGCGGGTGCAGCGCGAGCGCCTCGAAGTTGATGCTTCCGTCGGGCCCGGTGAGGTGGTCGGCGACCGGGAAGTCCGCGCGGTAGGCGAGGTCAGTGAGCGAGTAGACCAGGGCCTCGAGCATCGTGATGCCCGGGTCGTGCAGGTTGTGGTCGGTCCAGGTCGTGCCGCTGAGTTTCTGCAGCAGCCGGATGCCCTCGTCGCGCAGCGCCTCGAAGCTGTGCTCGGGCAGGATCGCGGGTCGCCGCGGAATGCTCGGCGCACGCTCTTCGGTGCTCGCGGGCTTCATGGCTTGCTGCCGTCCATCATCGGGTCGAACCACAGGCGCGTGAGGTGCGCCTGGATGATCACGTCGGCTTCGTAGTTGCAGCGCGTGCGGATGCACAGCCGGTACTTGCCGGACTGGCCGGGCTCGTCGATCCAGCCGAGCTCGAGCCGGTCGCAGCGCTTGCCGTACCAGGCGTGCTGGGCGCGGATGCGGTTGCGGCCCGTGAGCCAGTCGAACCAGCCGCGCGGAGGCTGGTGGGCGTTCAGCGCCACCGCCTGCATCATCGCGTAGCGGCCGAAGCCCGGCCGGCCGACACCCGCCACGACCTCGAAGGCCTGGCAGCCCGACAAGGGCTCGGTCAGGGCATGCCACTCGCCGTCGGCGCGTGGCGCCTTGCCCTCGGGCAGCGGGCAGGTGCCGGCGCGGCCGGTCGAGCCGACGATGCCGGCCACCTCCAGCGCGTGCCGCGGCGTGGCGGTGTTGATGCCCACGCGGCTCCGGGGCTCGCCCTCGGCCGCGGCCGCGTCGGCCGGAGGCGGGCCGCGGTGCAGCGCCAGCACCGGCGGCGTGCCCTGGCTCGCGAGCACGCTCTGGGCGTTGAAGTGCAGTTCGTCGGCGTCGCCGCCGTAGCCGATCGACCAGCGTGCATCCTTCGAGGCCTGGTCGCGGAAGAAGCTGAGCAGCGCGTCGTGGTTGACCGGCGTCGAGACCTCCACGCCGTTGTCGGCCGACTTGCTGAACCCCTCGTCGCTCATGTTGAGCATCGAGTCGATCAGGTCGGTGAAATGGTCGCTCGTGGGCAGCTCGCCCTCGGCAAAGTAGTTGCGCAGCGTCTCGCGGTTACGGCTGGGCATGGCGGGACCTGCCGACGATGAAGGTGGCGCCGATGGCCAGGCGGGCGATGCCGGTGGGATCGGGCGTGGCGCTGCTGAAGGCCTCGGTGGTGTCGACGATGTGTGTGCGCGTGGGCAGCGCCAGGCTCCACGGCGAGATCGGGCTCAGGTGGGCGGCCTGGCGACGCACCTCGTCGCCGGCCGCGGCCGGGCCCCAGGCGCCGGAACCGGCCATCGCCGGGCGCCGCGCGCCGGCGCCGGTACGGGCCGTGTCGGCCAGCGTGTACACGCCCTGGTCGGAGCGCGCGATGTGCAGCAGCGACAGCTTGGTCACGAAGTCGACGCAGTCGAGACGGCGCAGGCGGGTCTCGATGTCCTCGCCGCGCACCAGCCAGTCGAAGCGAGCCCCGTAGCCGCCGTCGACCCAGGGCGAGAGCTGGTCGATGATGGCGTCGTTGACGCGCTGGATCGACACCCCCGGGTGCGCGTGGCGCGCCAGGCGCAGCGTGCAGCGCACCTGGATGCGCTCGTAGGCGGCGTTGCGCACGCTCACGCGCACGCCCGGCGGCGCCAGCGCCGCGAGGAAGTCGCGGATGCGGTGCAGCACCACGGCGTTCAGGCGCACGCCACGGGTGCGCTCGGCGGCCGCGTTGCGTGGCGCGTCGGGCACGACCACCACCAGCACGTCGCCCGGGCTCGGCGCCGCGCGGGCCGTCGAGGTGTGCGGGAAGCACTTGACCTTGAACACCTCCGGGAAGTGCTCGAGCACCAGCCGCTCGTAGTCCCAGGGCTGCACGGCGCGCTGCTTGTGGCGCAGGCGCTCGCCGGCGCGCGTGCACCAGGCGTCGCGGTCTTCGGCAGCGCGCAGCCCGAACGACGGCGCGATCTGCGTCACGCCGGCCAGCCCCACCACCGAGGCCTGGGCCTGCGTCACGCTGCCCGCGGGCAGCAGGGTGACCGGCGTGGCCGCGTCGGCGTCCAGCACCCGCGTGGCGGTCAGCGCCTGCGCATGCACGCCGTGCAGGCCGGCGAACAGGTGGAAGCCGCTGTCCGCCGACACGCGCAGCCAGTGGCAGTCGTCGGGCAGCAGCGTGTTGCGCCGGTCGAGCAGCGGCGGCAGGTCGAGCGTCACGATGCCCGAGGTCAGGAAGCCGTCGGTCGTGTCGGACAGGACCTGCGCGTCCGTCAGCGCATGCCAGCGGTTCGAGCCGAGCACGGCCCAGTGCACGCGCGGCCGGTCCATGCCGGGCAGCGGCTCGGCCGCGGTCTCGTCGCGCAGGTGGAAGTACAGCGTCAGCGGCCCGCGCAGCGACTTCGCCTGCACGCCGATGTGCAGGTTGCCGTCGTGGTCCTGGCGCGGCAGCAGCGTGCGCGGTGCGTTGCCCGGGTCGGGCAGGATCGTCTCCAGCCCGAAGGGGTGGAGGTGGAGGACGCGCTCGGGGAGCTCGGCGCCGGCCGTCGCGGGCTGGCCGAAGCGCAAGGTGGCGTGGGCGCTGTAGTCGAGCGTGAGGCGTTCGATCACCGGGGTGTACGGCGCGTTCGGCAAGGGCCGCTGGCGACGGTGCCGGGCGTTGGACGACACGACCTCGGTGAGCACCAACGGGTAGGCCGCGTGGCCGAAGGCGCCGGGCGGCCCGGCGAGCAGCAGCCGGAAGTAGCCCTGGCGTGCCTCGACGCCGTAGTCGGGCATCTCCGTCGAGGCGCGCTGGAAGCGCTGCAGCGAGCCCGGGTCGAGCTCGATCGTGGCGTGGGCGTCGAGCCGCTTCAAGGGCCCGACCTGGCGGAACAGCGGCTGCCCGCCCGGCGGCCCGCCGCAGGGCTGCCACTGGCCGTCGCGCAGGATGGCCAGCGTCGCGCGGCAGTCTCCGTGGTGTTCGTCGGCGCCGTAGCCGTCGTACCAGTGGGCGAAGCCGCCGTCGTCGGGCGGCAGGCCGCTCCACTCGACGTGCAGGCTCAGCGTGTCGAGCTTCTTCACGGCCAGTTCGGGCGCGCCGAAGACGAGGTAGTTGCCGACGGCCGGCAGCGGACCGAAGGGCTGGAAGGGCTTGGCCGGGTCGACGCGGCCGAGCTGGTTGTGCAGCGTCACCTGGCGCACGCCACGCACCGAGACCGCCAGCCGCGCCTCGCGCAGGCGCAGCCGCTCGAGCAGCGAGTACGGGAACAGCCGGCCCCGGGCATTGAGCAGCAGGCGCACCATCGGCAGCGCGACCGGCCAGGCGGTTCCCGGGGGCGGCGGGTGCAGGTCGGCGCGCAGCGCGACGATCGGCGGGTCCTGCGGCCGCAGGCGCAGGATGACCTCCAGGCCGCGGCCGACGCCGTCGACCGGGCCGCGCGCGACGTAGGCCTCGGGCGCGTCGAGCCAGCCGCTGGCGGTGGTCAGGCCGACGTCGAAGACACCCTGGAAGATGCGCTCGAACAGCAGGTCGCGCTCGGGGCGCAGCCGGCCGTGCACCAGGCACAGCGGGTTGGCCGGTGACAGGGGCTCGAGCGGCTCCGGGCCGACGTGCGGGCGCGCGGCGTTGCGCAGTGCCGCGAGGTCGGCCTCGGAGAGCGTCTCGGCGTCGGCCAGCAGCCAGTGGCCGAACAGCCGCCCGAGGCGCTCGTGGAAGACCGGCGACGAGCCTGCGCCGATCGCCTGCTCCGAGACGAACAGCGTGTACGGGTCGAGCGCCGCCTCGGTGTCGTTGCCGCGCCGGGCCAGGCGGGCGAGCGCGCGCTGGGCGAGCCCAGCGGCGTCCGCCCCGGGCTGCGGCTCGAGCGCAAGGTAGCGTGCGAACAAGGCCGGCAGCACCTCGGCCGCCGCGGCGGGCTCGGCGGCCAGGCGGCGCAGCAGCGGGGCGCTGGCGGCGTCCTGCGCACCGGGCGGCTCGAAGCGCAGCGCGATGCGGATCGTGCGCTCGCCCTCGTCCAGGGCCCACAGCGGCGAGGCGAAGGCCAGGCCGATGGCCGCGTCGTCGGCGGCCGTGGTCGCGGCCCCCGGCTGCGTGCCGCCGAACAGCGGCTGGTGCGGCAGCAGCGCGCCGGGCAGCGCGCGGCCGGCGGTGGCCGCATCGACGCGGCGCGCCTTGGCGCGGGTGACCTGGCCGAACTCGCGCTCGGGCGAGATCAGCGCGTCGCGTTCCAGCTTCAGCGTGCACAGCGACACGACCCGCGCGTCGCTCACGTGCAGCCCCTGGTCGGCCGCGAATCGCACCGGCGTGCCGGCGGCGTCCTTGCCGGCCAGGAAGACCGTGCCGGGCGAGATCAGCGCGTCGTGTGCTGCGCGCGGGTCGGGCGTGCACACGAGGTGCACGCGGTCGGGCGTGGCCGGGTTCGGCGTCAGGCCGAGGCAGTCGTGGTAGTAGAAGTCGACGTGCCGTTCGGTGAAGCGGTTGATGCGCCGCTGCACGGTCTCGTAGAGCTGCGCGACGGCGAGCAGCAGCCCGGCCGCCGGCGCATGGGCCTTGGTCTTCAGCGAGTCGGGCAGCAGTTCGCGGGCCATGGCCTGCGCCTCGGTCAAGGCGTGCAGCAGCGCGAAGAAGGTGGCGCGCAGGCGCGCGCGCTCGCCGCGTTCGCCAGCCTCGACGCTGCGGGTGCGCGGGGTCGCGGCGAACCAGCCCGGGTCGAGCCGCGCGCGGGCCGGGTCGTCCGCGGCGAACAGCGCCGAGACGTCGCCGGCGAGCTGGCGCTGCACGCGCTGGCGCAGGTGGTCGGCGAGGGCCTTGGCCGCCGCCTGACCGGTCAGTTCCAGCTGCGTGACGAGCGCGTCGAGGTTGCGCACGAGCGCCGCCGAATGCTGCACGAGGCGCGCGGCGGGCGCGCTGTCGGCCTCGCTCAGGAAGTCGGCCTGCCGCGTGCCGAGGTCCAGGCTCGCCAGGCGCGCCAGCACGAGCGACTCGTCGCCTTCGAAGAGCTTGCCCCAGTCGCCGGCGTCGCGCAGCGCGAGGTCGACGAAGCGCAGCTGCGCGGCCTGCGCGGCCGCCATCGCCAGGCGGTCCTCGAGGCGCAGTTCGTCGACGCGCAGCGTGCCCGCGCGCAGGGCGGCAGGATGGCGTTCGCGCTGTTCGCAGCCGTCGCTCATCGCCCATCCCTCGCGCTCACGTGCCCGGGCCCTTGCGGGCCCCCTCGTCGACGTACAGCGGGTAGACGAGGTTGTGGCGCGTGTTGCTGCTGCGGATCCGGTAGTCGAGCCGGATCCGCAGCACGCCCTCGTACAGGCCCTCGGTGTCGAACTCGATGTGCTCGAGCGCGACCCGCGCCTCGAAGAACAGCACCGCCTTCTCGATCACGCTGCGGATCGCCGTCAGCGTGCTTTCGTCGATCAGCTCGAACACCATGCGGTGCAGCGCGCAGCCGTACGAGGGCTGCATCACGCGTTCGCCCGGCAGGGTGGACATCAGGATGCGCAGGCTCTCCTCGATGTCCCGCTCCTGCGACACGGTGAGGGCCTCGCGCGTGCGCACGTCGAAGGCCGGCGGGAAGGCCCAGCCGGTGCCGAGGAAGTGGCGCTCGAGGCTCATCGCGTCACCCGCCGATCAGCACCGTGGGCGCACCGAAGACGATGCTGCCGCCGTGCGCGGTGGGGTCGCCCAGCCGCGCGGCCGGCCGCTTGCCGATGAGCACCGTGGCCGAGCCCTTGACGATCACGTCCGGCGGGCCGACGCAGACCGCGTTGTCGCCGAGCACCGCCGCGGGGATCTTGCAGATCAGCACCGTGGGCACGCCCGGCCCGATGATCGGGCCGCCGACGTGCGGCACCGGGATCGGCAGCGGCGTGACCATCGGGCACGCGTGCATGTCGGTGAGGCGGGCGGCGGGCGGCATGCGGGCTCCTCAGTTGATCATGACCATCGCACCCTTGACGGTCGTCTGGCCCGAGGCCGACAGCTCCGCCGTGGCGTTGCCCTTGCCGGTGAAGCCCACCTGGGCCTCGCAGGCGACGTTGAGGCCGGCGCTCTTGACGTCGGCCTTCGAGGTGATGCCGACCTCGCCGACCGCGTCGATCGTGACCTTGCCCTTGGCGGTGATCTTCACGTCCTTGGGCGTGTCCAGCGCGATGCCGGCGTCGGAGAGCTTGACCGTGTTGCCGTTCTGGTCGCTGAGCAGGATCGACTTGTCGTCGTCGCTGAGCACGATCTTGTTGGTGCCCGGCGTCGTGAGCGTGATCACCTTCTTCTTCTCGTCGAACTCGATCTTCAGCTTGGTGCGCGTGACGAAGGCCTTGGTGTCGTTCTCGGCCGCCAGCGCATAGGGCGGCGCCAGCTTGCTGCTGTACAGGCTGCCCAGCACCACCGGGTGCACGGGGTCGTTGGCGAAGAAGCCCAGCACGACCTCGTCGCCGACCTCGGGCAGCCAGAAGGCGCCGAAGGCGTTCGACGCGTAGGGCTGCATCAGCCGCGCCCAGATGCCGTCGGTCTCGGTCTCGAGCACGGGCACCGAGACCTGGATGCGGTTCTCGCCTTCGGGGTCCGCGTCGAGCTTCTTGACCTTGCCGATGTACAGGCCCTCGACGCCGGGCAGCAGCCCGGCAGCGCTCGGCGCGACGATGTCGGTGCGCTCGGCAAACCAGTTCGGGTCGTGGCCGAAGCCGGCGTCGGTGGTCCAGTTGCCGTCGACGATGCGGTGCTCGACGGCGGTCATCAGCACCTTGCCGTTGAAGCGATCGCCGACCCCGGCGAGCTCGAGGACGCTGCCCGGCAGCGCCAGGGCGCTGCCCTGGAAGCGCACGTGGCCGCGGATGCGCGCCAGCCCCGCCTTGAGCTGCGCCGCCTTGGCCCAGGCCGTGAGCACATCGGCGGTCGAGGCCACCGGCGTCTGCAGCCTCAGCGTGCCGGCCGCGCCCACGCCGGCCAGGGTCGCGCCGCTCAGGTTGCCCTGTGCCGTCAGCGCCGCCGGATCGGCCTCCGAGCCGGCGACCACCGCCTGGGTCTTCGGGTCCCAGGCGGTGGCCTTGGCCTTGGCGAACTGCGTGCGAGCGTCCATGTCGGCGTGGAACTCGACGATGTCGATGCCGTAGGTGACCTTCAGCACCGCTTCGGCCGCGGCGTCCGGTGCCTTGACGACGAAGCTGCCGTCCTTCGGCGTCACGACCATGCCGTTGGCCTCGGCGCGTGCCAGCGCGAAGTCCCAGTCGCTGCAATAGTGCTGGACCATCGACTTGTGCTGGATCGATGTCGCCTCGACGTCGGCCGACAGGCCGTGCGCCCCGGCAAGGGCCTGCAGGATGTCGCTGTCCTTCTTGTCGACGTGGTTCGCGTTGCGCCGGCCGAGCGTCATCTTGACCGCCTTGTCGCGGCACTCGACGATCAGGCGCGCATCGTTGTTGCCGGTGACGTGCACGCCGTGGCGCACGACGATGCCCTCGAAGATCGTCTTCTCCTCGTCGCCGTAGCCGGCGGCGATCGTGATCGCCGCGCCCGGGGCGAAGGTGGCTTCGTCGCTGAGCGGGAACTTCGCGTCGGGCATGTCGCCGTCCGCCAGCACCAGCCTGGCACTCGGCACCATGTTGATCTCGCGGCGCACCGTGACCGAGATCAGTTCGGCGGCGGCGTCCAGCGGCGCGCCGTCGCAGGTCACGCTGACGCGGATGACGGCGTCGCTGTCGATCAGGGGCGACTCGGCCATGCGTCAGCTCAGCGGCGGAAAGTGCAGCCGCGTGCCCGGTTCGAGCCGCCGGAAATCGACCAGGCGGTTGTAGCGCGCGACCTCGAGGTAGTAGCCCGGGTCGCCGTAGAAGCGCGAGCACAGCAGCGGCAGCGTGTCGCCCTCGCGCACGACGACGCGGTGGCTGAGGTCGGGCGACGAGCGGTTCGCCTGCAGGCTCGCCTCGGCCTTGCTCATCGCGCCGGTGAAGTTCAGCTCGGCGCGGGCGCGCAGCGGTGCGCCGGTGGGCATGAACAGCGTGTACTGCATCGACAGGTTCTCGAGGCGGCCGAAGAAGATCAGGCTGCCCCACAGCAGGCGCACGTGGTTCGGCTCGTGCTTCTCGCCGTTGTAGCTGTAGAGCACGGTGTTCAGCTCGCGGACCTGGGTCTTGACGTCCTTGCGCGGCCCGGGGGTGGCCTGCGGCACGACGCCGGTGCCGTCGAGCACCAGCGAGAAGTTCACGCGCTCCTCGTCGACGGCGTTGAAGCGCGGCAGCGAGGCCGACTGGCCCAGCGTCTTCTTCTTGTTGTAGCTGATGCCGAAGGTGTGCTTGAACTCGGCCGGGTTCAGCATCACCGTGAACGAAACCGAGTCGTCGAGCACGATCGTGCCGCCCTCGTCGTAGGTGTAGCGCGTAATCTTGAGCAGCGTCTAGATCGGAAGAG
>ERZ795061.4687-NODE-4687-length-11453-cov-7.482190_pt1 | contig 11453 bp, 8 predicted proteins | sample MGYA00375145_ERZ795061 | MGnify/ENA primary metagenome ERZ795061 (study PRJEB30190, sample SAMN05720144) | anaerobic digester metagenome | isolation source: active sludge of municipal wastewater-treating anaerobic digesters | place: USA | collected 2014-12-22 ... | reverse complement strand
CGAAGTTGGACATCCCGCGCGTCGAACTCTCATCGGTCCGGGCAGACCGCGCATAGTTCGAACGACTCATGGGGCCCGCAGCGGGGGCCGCCGAGGCTCCACGTGGAAGCGATTCCATTGCCGAGTCGGCACGACAGGCGTGACGATTCGTGGCGGTGTCGTAACGCCTGCCACGCGGGCCGCGCGCCCAGGGCGGTCGGTCCCAGCGTCCTGCCACCCGGATTCTTCAACGCGGTGTGCAGGTCGCCAGAACCGAAACATTCGTTTGCTACACTTACCGCAACTCAATACTGCCAAGGCGCTTGGAAAGTTCTTCATGTGCAACTGGACCGACTGTCGGACGGAACGGCTCCCGAAAGCCCGGCCTCATGTTCCGGCGAAATGAGCCGAAACTGTGTGTGTTGGATCACCTTTGGCACCGCTCCTGCTTTTCCAGCGGGCATCGGTTCCACCCTCGAATCGTCCCCGTCGGAGCGCATCATGACCCGCAGAACTGGATTCACCTTCGTCGAGATCCTCGTCGCGATGGCTGTCTTCAGCGTCCTCACCGCGGTCGCCGTCCCGAAGTACCACTCCATGCGGGGCAAGGCCTTCACGGCGGCCCTCAAGGCCGACCTCGCCGAGCTCAGGATCGCCGAGGAGGGGTTCTGGGCGGAGAACCACTTCTATACGACGGACCCGACGCAGCTCGACTGGCGCGCGACGAGCGACGTGCGCATCACCATCACCGCGAGTGACCCGTTCGCCGGCTTCGACGCGACGGCGCTCCACGTGAAGCTCACCGGGACGCAGTGCACCATGTCGGTCGGACGGGTCACCGCGGCCGGAACGCCTTCAGGCGACATCAGCTGCGGCGCCGCCACGGGACTGCCGCCGGGCACGGGAGCGCCAATCACGCCGTAGTCCACCGCCTGGCGGACGGCCCCTCCTCACACGAACGCCGCGCTCCGATCACGGGCGCGGCGTTCTTCGTATCACGCGAGTGGGGCGGTGCCTAACGTTCGGCGCGCGGAATCACGAGACGCTCGGCGGTGTGCGTCGCCGAAAACGACGCGACCTTATTGTCGACCAGTCCGGCGCGGCGTCCGGCCGCGAACACCTCGACGTCGCGTAGCGTCGCCTCCTTCCCCTTCCGGTGCACGACCCAGATGGCGCCGTTGGGGACAAGCGTCCCCTTCAGGGCTTCGAGGCGCTCCAGCGCGGTCTGGTTCTCGGCACCGTACACGATCATGTCACTCTTCGGGGTCGCTCGGGTCGCGTACGAACCAATGCGGCGTTCGAGCTGCTGCAGGAAGTCCGCGTCGTCCACGTTGATGACGACGACCTTCATCCCTTCCGAGACCCCCAGCTTGTCGAGCAGCGACCGGGGATTCCGGATCTTGGCCAGCCACTTCGCGGCCATCCCTTCTGCCAGATGCAAGAAGGCCGGCCCTTCCGGGTGCTCCAGGACGAGCGCGTTGCCCTGGATCTCCACGCGCGACAACTCGGAGAGGAGGAACTTCGCGTTCTTCGTCTTGCCACGGAACGCGATGTGGTCACTCTCCAGGAGCGCCTTGCCCACGAGTTTCCGCCGGGCGCGTTCGAGGGTGCAGTTGGTCTCTAGACCCATTGCCGAGGACGAAGGGGAGACGGGACGACGACACAACGACGACAGGACGACGGGAATCATGGTGCTCGGGTACCGCTTCCGGAACCTCTTCCCCGCTTCGGCATAGCAGGGTCGGGGCCGCCGGTTAGCTTCCGCGTCGTCCGCCACCCTCCCTCCCCCCCGTGAGCGAGCTGCAGGAGCGCGTCCAGGCTGCCGTCGGAAGCGGATACCGCGTCGAGCGCGAGCTCGGCGGCGGCGGCATGAGTCGCGTCTACCTCGCGACGGAAGTCGCCCTCGGCCGTTCCGTCGTCATCAAGCTGCTGGCCCCCGAGCTCACGAGCGAGGTGCTCGCCGCCCGATTCCGGCGCGAGTTCCAGGTGACGGCCGTCCTCGGGCAGCACCCGCACATCCTCCCCGTCCTCTCCACCGGGACCAATGGGGGGCTCCTCTACTTCATCACGCCCTACATCGAGGGGGAGTCGCTGCGACACCGCCTGCGGCGCGAGGGACGGCTCCAGGTCGAGGACGCCGTGCGCATCCTCACCGAGTTGGGGAGCGCCCTGGCCTTCGCGCACGAGAAGGGGATCGTGCACCGCGACCTCAAGCCCGAGAACGTCCTGCTCTCGGATGGACACGCCGTCCTTGCCGACTTCGGGATCTCGGCGGTGCTGGCGCGCCCCGCAACCCCTCCACCAGGCGGGGACGACGCGCGCCTGACGGAGGGAGGGATCGCCGTCGGGACCCCCGGCTACATGTCGCCGGAACAGGCCGCGGGCGACGCCGACATCGACGGGCGCTCGGACCTCTACTCGCTGGCGATCATCGGCTACGAGATGCTCACCGGCGCCCCGCCGTTCACCGGTGACTCACCGATGGCGGTCATGTCGGCGCACCTCAACGAGCCGCCAAAGCCGGTGCGGGGGCTCCGCGCCGATACGCCGCGAGGCGTGGCGGACGCGTTAGGCAAGGCGCTGGCCAAGCGCCCCGCCGATCGGTTCCAGGGGGCCGGCGCCTTCTGCGACGCACTGGCGACTTCCCTGTCGGGGGGGCGCGCGGCGGCGCCCGTGCCCGCCCGGCGCCGGCTCGCACTCGTCCTTGGCGTCGCCACCCTCGCGACGCTGGCCGGCGTCGCCTTCCTGCGCCGAGAGCGCCCCGAGGCCCCCAACGCCAACCTCGTGGCCATCGCCCCGTTCGAGGCGTTAGGCACCGACCTCGGCGTCTGGCGCGAGGGGTTGGTCGACCTCCTCACCAGCAACCTCGATGGCGCAGGGCCGCTGCGTGTCGTCCCGCCCTCGGTGGTGCTGCGCCGTGCCCCCGCGCGCATGGACCGCACCGGCGCCCGCCAGCTCGCCCAGCGCACACGCGCCGGCATTACCATCTACGGGAGCCTGATCGCCTCGGGGCGCGACTCGGTGCGGGTGACCGCGACGATCGTCGAAACGGCGACCGGACGCGCGACCGACGTGCAGTGGCGTGACGAGACGGCGCGCATGGATCGCCTCGCCGACTCGCTCTCGATGGCCATCCTGCGCGAGCTCGGGCGCACGCGCGCCATCGGGGCCACTCGCCTCGCATCGTTAGGCTCGTCGTCGCTCCCCGCCCTCAAGGCCTACCTCCAGGGGGAGCAGTCCTACCGGCGCAGCGACTGGGACTCGGCCGCCTCCCACTACCAGCGAGCCGTCGCCCTCGACTCCACCTTCGCCCCCGCCCTCCGCCACCTCAGCAACGCGCTCGGCTGGCGCCTGACGCCGCAGCTCGAACTCTCCAACGAGGGGTACCGCTACGCCCTGCAGGCCGGGGCGCTTAATCGGGGGCTCGCCCCTCGCGAGTCGCTCCTCGTCGCCGCCGACTCGATCTTCGCCGCGTTGCAACTGTCGGATCCCCGGCAATCCATGCCCCCCCGCACCGCCCTGGTGCGCCGCGTCACCGCACTCCTCGACGACGGGGTGCGCCGCTTTCCCGACGACCCGGAGATGTGGTTCAAGTTCGGCGACGTGCACTATCACTTCACCCGCTTCGTCTTTCCCTCGCAGAGCACGATGCGAACGGCCCGCGATGCCTTCGAGCGCGCCATCGCCCTCGACTCGGCCTTCGCCCCGGCCTACATCCACCACCTCGAACTCGCCGCGCACGACCAGGACGTGGCGACCATGCGCCGGTCGGCACTCGCGTACCTCGCCCTCGGTCCGCACGACGTGCATGGGCGCAGCGTGCGCCTCGTGCAGCAGCTCATGGACTCGCGCGCACGGCCGTCTGCCACTGGTGACTCCGTCGTCGCGAGCGCCGGCGCCGAGGTCCTGCAGTCGGCCTTCTCCATGCTCGTCCCGCTCATGGACTCGGCCGAAACGCAGGTTTCCATGTCGCGCTCGCTGTACGAGGCATCTCGTGCCGGTCGTGCCCCCGCCAACCTGGCGCGCGAGGCGCGCACGGCCTACGCCTCCACGCTGTTGCTGCGCGGTCATGTGGCACAGGCGCTGGCGCTGACCGACTCGACGCAGGCCATCGCGCTGCTCGAGGCGACGCTGTTGCGCGCCGTGCGCCCCGACAGCGCCGCACGGATCTTCGATGGATGGCTCGACGACCCGCGCCCGCCGGGTCGGATTGCCGCCGCCTCGGTCTATTGGTCGCTGAGTGGCGACGGCGTGCGCCTCGAACGCGCCATGCAGCTGGCGGCGGCCGGCAGGATCCCGGGCTTCCCCTCGCCGCTGATCCCGGGACTGCGCGCCTTGGCACGTGGCGACACCAGCACCGCCATCGTCGCGCTCACCTTCGCCGACTCCGCGTGCGCGGGGTGGTGCTGGGAAGCGCGCCTTCCGCTCGCCTTCCTCCTGTCGGCCACGAAGCGTGACAGAGAAGCCGCCGCCATCCTCGACCAGGACTTTCTGGCGTGGCCCGCGCTGCGGATCCTGTGGATGCTCGAGCGCGCTCGCGTGAACGAACGGCTGGGGGTTCGCCCCAAGGCCATCGACGCGTATCTCTATGTGGCCAACGCGTGGCGTCACGCCGATGCGGCGCTGCAACCGTACGTGAGCGAAGCGCGGCGCGGATCGACGCGACTCAGCAGCGATCCGTCGCGCAGCTGACGTCCGCGCAGCTGACGTCCGCACCGCCACCACCCTACCTCGACCCGTCATCGTTTCGCCCACGCCGAATGCGCATCGCCTTCGTCACGTATCGCGCCCTCCCCCAACTCAGCGAAGACGACCGTCTCGCCGTGACCGAGCTCCGGCAGCATGGCGTGGCCGTGGAGAGTGCGGTGTGGGACTCACCGCTGGTGGACTGGTCGCGATACGACGGCATCGTCGTCCGGTCCGCGTGGGACTATCATCTCCGTCCGGACGACTTCGAGGCCTGGCTCGCGCACATCGAGCGCCTCGGGATTCCGCTCTGGAATCCGGCCGGGGTCCTGCGGTGGAACATGGACAAGCGATACCTGCTCGACCTCGCGGTTCGCGGGGTATCGACCGTTCCCACCGTGGCAATCGAGCGCGGCGATCCGGCCACGCTCGCCGAGGTCCTGGGCGACACCGGATGGACCGACGTGGTCTACAAGCCGTCCGTCTCCGCGTCGGGGTTTCGGACCGCGCGCGCCCGCGCCGGAGAGCACGCGGCGCACGAAGCCGACTTCGCGGCGCTGGTCGCCGCCCGCGATACGATCGTACAGCCCTTTGTCCCCGCCATTCTCGACGATGGGGAGTGGTCGCTCATCTACTTCAGCGGGCAGTACAGTCACGCCGTGAAGAAGCGCCCTCGCGCCGGCGAGTTCCGCGTGCAGTCGGACTTTGGCGGGAGCGTGATGGCCGAGGCGCCGCGCGCCGGGCTGGTGGCGCAGGCGGAGGACGTGCTGGCGCACCTCCCAGGACAGTGGCTCTACGCGCGTGTGGACGCGTGCGAGGTCGACGGCGAGTTGATGCTCATGGAGCTGGAGATGGTCGAGCCCGACCTCTTCCTGGCCTTCCACCCTTCGGCGCCGCGTCGGCTCGCCGCGGCGATCCGTCAGCTGGTGGCGGGGCGGCATACTCCGATCTCGTTCACGCCGCGCTCCGTCACGCCGCCACGGGGTTCGCCGGGCTGACACCGGCGATCACGAGGCCAAGGGCCGCCGTCGCATTTCAAGGCCCCGTCACTGGTGCGCGCGGCACTCCCCGCATAGGGCACGGCGCTCTGTTGGACACGCACCGCAGCGTTTTGCCGAAGGCGTTGTGCCGCAACTACTTGCCGAGGCGCGACGGCGAGGCACGCGCAATGCCCCCTGACCTACCGCATCCATCGCGGACTACAGGGAGACAGCAACATGCGCACGATCCTGCTCGGCATCGTCTTTGGTGGCACCGTGCTCCACGCCCCCATCGTGCAAGGACAGCAACCGGTCGCGGGACGCGCGACCGTCGGCGCGCGGGCGTCGCTGACGGGGATGATCCGTGATGAACACGGCGTCCCGCACCCCGACGCCTACGTCTCGCTCCCGGTCCTCGAGCGAACCATCGTCTCAGACAGCAGGGGCGAGTTTCGCTTCAACGGGCTCCCCGCTACCACCGTCGTGGTGACGGTGCGCGCGATCGGGCACCAACCAATCTCGCGGCAGGTGGTGCTTAGGCCAGGCCAGGAGGAGCGGCTCGACATCACGCTCACCCCCGCGACGGTGACGTTGGTCCCGGTGGTGGTGACGGGCGCGGCCACCGCCAGCGATCCCACGACTCCGCTCGACGTGGCCGCCATCGATCCCGACAAGCTCAAGGCGGTCACGACGGCGTCGCTCGGCAAGACGCTCGAGCGCGTTCCCGGCGTGGCGACGATCACGACGGGACCGATGGCAGGAAACCCGGTGCTGCGCGGCATGAGCCAGGGACAGGTGCGCCTCACCCGCGACGGCGTGGCCATCGAGAGCTTCCAGGGGACGAGCCGCTGGACGCCTCCGATCGCCTTCGGTTCGGTGGATCGCATCGAGGTCATTCGCGGGCCGGCGAGCGTGCTGTATGGGTCGAGCGCCATGGGAGGCGCCATCAACTTCCTCCCGAAGGCGCTCCCTCGTGCCGAAGCGGGAGGCGCACGACTCGATGGGCTCGTCGAGACGCAGTACTTCTCCAACAATCGGGAGCGATACGGCAACGGCGAGATCAACGGCGCCATGGCGGGGGGACTCGGCTTCAGGGCCGGCGTCAGCCGCCGCGTCGCCGACAACTTCCGCACCGCCGATGCCCTCCCGTACGCGGTCACCAGGCAGAAGGGCGACCCGCTGGTCACCGGAGAGCTCGCCTACACCAACTACGACCAGCGCTCCCAGTACGGCCAGCTCGGGACGGCCGGTGACTGGGGACAGCTGCAATTGCTGTATGACGGCTTCACCGGCTACAACAACTTCGCCAACGCCAACGGCAAGCCCGCGGGCGTCGGTATGAACAACCACGAGCTGCGTCTGCGCGGGACCTTCCTGCGCGGTCCGCTGGTGGTGAAGCCGTCGATCACCCGCCAGCTGCTGCGCATCCAGCGCGCCGCGAGCGCCGCGAAGACCTTCGAGGAGGCGCGCGCCACCGCGACGTGGGACCAGGACCTCTCGCGCACCGTGACCACGGCGCGGGTCGAGACCGAGCACGCGGCCGTGCGGGGGATCGCCGGCAAGGTGGGCGTGGAGTACCAGCACCAGCGCGGCGTCACCCGCATGTCACGCATCGAGCCGTCGTCGCGCATCGACAACGTCGCCGCCTTCGCCTTCGAGGAGTATCGTCTGCCACGCGTGACGCTCTCGGCTGGCGCGCGCTACGACACGCGCCAGCAGGAGGCACGAATCGGCACGCTGGTACAGGCGCTGCCGGAGGCCCAGCGCGCCGCCGCCCTCGACCGCACCTTCTCGGTGCTCAACGGCTCGCTGGGCGCCGGCGTGCGCCTGACGAGCGGCCTGACCTGGACCACGAGCGTGAACAGCGGCTTTCGCGCCCCCGCAATCCAGGACCTGTACACGGACGAGAATCGCCCCGCCTTCGGCTGGCTGGAAGGGAATCCCACGCTCGATCCCGAGCGGTCGCTGAGCGTGGAGAGCGCGCTGCGCTACCAGGGGGCGCGCGCCACCGGCACGATCACCGTGTATCGCAATGCGGTGCAGGACTACATCTACATGGAGAACACGGGACGGACGCGCGTGGTCAACGGGACGACTCGCATCGTCTACAAGAACCTGCAGACGGATGCCCGCATCCGAGGCATCGAGGCGGGCGGCGAGCTCGAGCTCCTGCCGCGCGTCGTGCTCGAGGCGAGCGTCATGGCGTTGCGCAGCGAGAACCTCACCACGGGCGAATCGCTCCCGCTCATGCCGGCCGACCAGCTGCGGGGGTCGCTGCGCTGGTCCCCGCGACCGTTCGCCTTCGTGAAGGCTCCCTACGCGCGCGTCGGCGGTCGCCACAGCCGCGCCAAGCGAATCGCCGGACGCACCGAGCCGTTCGCCGAATTCGACGACAATCCCGCGGGGTACGGCATCTCATCCACCCCGTCGTACTCGGTGTACGAGGCGGGCGTCGGTGGACGTGTCACCCTCGGGGGGCAGGCGCTCGATGTGCATCTCGAAGCGACCAACCTGTTCGACACCCCGTACCGCGACTTCCTCGACACGCAGAAGGGGTTCGCGCTGGCGCAGGGCCGGAACGTCTCGCTCCGGCTCTCGGCGCCGTTGGCCTTGATGCGATAGCGAAAGGACGGGAACTCCGCCAGACGCAACGACGCACGAGGGCCGTCCCGGGATGCCGGGGCGGCCCTTGATGCGTCAGCGTGCTGGTCGCGTTCGGCCGCGTCCCCTCGCGCGTATCCTCACCCTACCCGGTGCGAGCTGGGGCGTGCGTGCGCTGCGGTCAGGCGGTCGCCGGGTACGCGCGGGCCTTGGTGATCTGCACGGCGATGCGGCATCCGGGTTCGATGCCATGGAGGAGCGAGCTGCGGCGCGGGAACTGCGCGAAGAGGGGGCCCACGCCGTCGAGCGCGGCCTCGACCTTGACCCGGTCGCCTAACGCGTGCACGCGCCGAACCGTGGCCACGCCGTTGGCATCGTCGCGCCAGAACTTCAGGTCGTAGGAGCGCACGACCACGTGCACGGTGTTCCCGGGTGCCGAGCGATCGAGCGCGATGTCGAGCGGGCCGACGCGTGCCCCGGCCCCACTGGGCGTCCCGCTGAGGACGTTGGCTTCGCCGACGAAACGGGCGACGAACTCGGTCGCCGGGTCGTCCATGATGTCGAGGGGGCTCCCGACCTGGTCGATGCGCCCCTTGTTCACCACGACCACGCGATCGGCGAGCGCGAACGCCTCCTCCTGGTCGTGCGTCACGAAGAGCGACGTCACGCCGGTCTCCTCGTGCAGCTCGCGGAGCCAGCGCCGCAGGTCGCCCCGCACCTTGGCGTCAAGGGCCGCGAACGGCTCGTCGAGCAGGAGGATCTTGGGATGGGGTGCGAGCGCACGCGCGAGGGCCACGCGCTGGCGCTGCCCTCCCGAGAGCTGCGACGGACGTCGCTTTTCCAGCCCGCTGAGCCCCACCAGGTGCAACAACTCGTGCACGCGGGCGTGCACCTCCTCCTTGGGAGCGTGCTGCGCCTCCAGCCCGAACGCCACGTTGTCCGCCACCGACATGTGACGAAAGAGCGCGTAGTGCTGGAAGACGAAGCCGACGCGACGCTCGCGCGGATGCTGACGGTCGACCACCTCGTCACCGAGCACGATCGACCCCTCGTCAGGCAGTTCGAGCCCGGCGATGATGCGCAGGATGGTGCTCTTCCCGCCCCCCGACGGACCGAGGAGCGCGACTAGCTCCCCCGATCGCACGTCGAAGGAGACGTCGTCAAGCGCGGTGTAGGCGCCGAAGCGCTTGCTGACATGCGAGACAGAGACGTTCACGCGTCGGGACTCCGGTCCTTGAATCGTTCGATGGCCAACAGCAGCAGCATGCTCACCACGCCAAGCAGGAGCGCCATCCCATACGCACCGGCCACCTGCCGTTCCTCGATGGCGCCGTAGATGTAGGTGGTCGCCGTCTCGGTCTTGCGATTGATGGCGCCGCCCAGCACGAGGACCGCGCCGAACTCGCCTAACGCGCGCGCCGCCGTGAGCGTGATGCCCAGCAGCACGCCACGCCGGATGTTGGGCAGGGTCACCTTCCAGAACGTGCGCCACGCCGAGGCGCCCAGCGTCGACGCCACCTGCTCTTCCTCCTCCCCCACCTCCGCGAGGACGTTGGCCACCTCGCGCACGGTGTACGGAAGCGTGACGAAGAGCGTGGCAATCACCAACCCGGGAAAGGCGAACGCCACCCGCCCGCCCAGCGCCTCCAGCGCGGGGCCGAACCACCCCTCGCGCCCGAGCACGAGCAGGAAGGCCAGGCCGATCATCACCGGCGACACCGCGAGGCTCAGGTCGATGACCGCATCCAGCAGCCGCCGCCCGGGAAAACGGTGCCTGACGAGCACCAGGGCGATGGCGACGCCAAGAACGGTGTTCACCACGACCGCGATCAGCGTGAGCCAAAGCGTCTGCTGCATCGCGAACCGTGCATCGGGAGCGCTGAGCGCCCGCACGACCGCCGGGAACCCCGCGCGCACCGTCTCGACCACGAGCGCGATCAGCGGCAGGACGAGGACCACGACGAGGTACAGCACGACGCCTGCGACGATCGCGAGGCGCCCCGTCGTCCAGCGAGACACCACGACCGGAACCGGCGCCGCCGGGGCAACGGAGATCGTGGAGAGTTCGCGGGTGCTCCGCGCCGGCTCGATGACCGGCGGGGGACGCACGATGCCATGCGACGCCGACGCGGCGATGCGGGACGATGCGCCCGGGGACGAGGACGGCAGCGGGTGACTACGCATCCGACACCAACGTCCGACGCGAGATGGCGCGAGCGCCCAGTGTCGCCAGCACCGCCGCCGCGAGCAGGACGAGCGAGGCCGCCGCCGCCGCATGCGGGCGCCCGCTCTCGACTTCCGAGAAGACGTAGACGGCGCCGGTGAGCGTCCGGTGCGGGATGTTGCCCGACACCACGACGATCGACCCGAACTCGGCCAGTGCGCGCGCGAACCCCTGCAGCGAACCGCTGGCGATGGCCGGCGTGAGTGCCGGGATGATCACGCGCCAGAAGGTGCGCAGCGGGGTCGCGCCTAACGTGGCGGCCGCTTCCTCCTCCGTGGGGTCGAGCTCGGCCAGCACCGGCTCCACGGCGCGGACGACGAACGGCACCGTGATGAAGGCGAGGGCCAGGATGATCGCCGGTGGCGCGAAGAGGACCGTGACTCCGTGCAACTCGAACCACCGTCCCACCGGACGGGTGGGGCCGAAGAGCAGCACCAGCATCACCCCCGTCACCAGCGTGGGAATGGCGAAGGGCACGTCGACGAGGGTGGAGAGCAGGCGCTTGCCCGGCAACGGGTACCGTTGCAGCACCCACGCCGTCGCGGTCCCGAAACACGCGTTGATGATCGTGACGACCGCCGCTGTCCACAGCGAGAGCCAGATGGCGTCGCGAGCCGCCGGCGCCGCCCGGGAGCCCCAGCCCGAAGTGCATATCCGCGCCGACCGCAATGTGCGCTACGACGTGGTGGCCAGGGTGATGGCCGCCGCCGCCAAGGCGGGGCTGGTGCGGATCGGTTTCATATCTGACCCGGCGTCCTGATCGATCAGGGGTTTCGCGGGTGTGGCTCAGTAAAGCGAGGGGTCGACCTTTGCCACTGCAGGGGCCATCTCTGCCTGGCGCTCGCACTCGGCAGCAATCAGCCCTCGTATTTGCTCAATCTGCGCCAGCTCCACCCCGGCACGCCGCGCATCGTCGCAGGCTTTCGGGAGCGCTTCGTGCACACGCCCGGCCATGCGGGACAGCTCGGTGCTTAGCTGACGGA
>ERZ795061.4677-NODE-4677-length-11470-cov-5.951029_pt1 | contig 11470 bp, 8 predicted proteins | sample MGYA00375145_ERZ795061 | MGnify/ENA primary metagenome ERZ795061 (study PRJEB30190, sample SAMN05720144) | anaerobic digester metagenome | isolation source: active sludge of municipal wastewater-treating anaerobic digesters | place: USA | collected 2014-12-22 ... | reverse complement strand
ACACGGAAGAGAACACTCTTTCCCTACACGACGCTCTTCCGATCTCAACGCTTCACGCTGCTGGCCAAATCCCTGCGGCCCCTACCCGAGAAGTGGCACGGGCTGCGCGATCTGGAACTGTGCTACCGCCAGCGGTACCTCGATCTGATCATGAACGCCGAGACCCGCGCGCGCTTCGCCCTCAGGCGCCGCGTCATCGCCGCCTTCCGGGAGGGGCTCGACCGGGAGGGGTTCGTCGAGGTGACGACGCCGACCCTCGTTCCCACCGCGTCGGGCGCCCTCGCAACCCCGTTCGTCACCCGCCACGAGGCGCTCGACATGCCGGCGTATCTCAGAATCGCGCCGGAAACCTATCTCAAGCGCCTCATCGTCGCGGGCTACGACAAGGTCTACGAGTTCGCCCAAAGCTTCCGCAACGAGGGCATGGACCCCTCGCACCTCCAGGAGTTCATGCTGCTGGAATACTACTGCGCCTTCTGGAACTACGAGGACAACATGCGCTTCACCGAGCGGCTTCTGCCCGCCGTCATCACGGCGGCGACGGGGTCGCCCGTCGTCAAGTTCCAGGGGCGGGAAATCGACTTCACGCCGCCGTGGCCGCGCATCGCCTTCAGGGATGCGCTCGCGCGGTACGCCGGCGCGGCTCCGGAGGATTTCCCCACGCTGGCGGCGTTGAGGGCCGAGGTGAAGAAACGCGTCCCCGAAGCCGCGGGCATCGAGCATATGGGCCGCGGGAACCTGTTGGACCAGCTTTACAAGAAATGCGTCCGGCCGCAACTGGCGGGCCCCTTGTTTCTCGTCGGCCACCCCATCGAGCTTTCGCCCCTCGCCCGGCGCTCGGACGCCGATGCGAGCCTTACGGACCGGTTCCAGGTGCTGGCCGGCGGCCGAGAGATCGTCAACGCGTATTCCGAACTCGTGGCGCCGCTGGAGCAGCGCGAGCGTTTCGAAGAGCAGATGGCCCTGCGGCGCGCCGGCGATGCGGAGGCCATGGCCGCGGAAGACGACTACCTCCTCTGCATGGAGTACGGCATGCCCCCCACTTCGGGCTGGGGCCTCGGCTTGGAACGTTTTCTCTGCCTCCTGGCCGACCGCGAGAATCTCCGCGACGTGGTCTTTTTCCCCTTCATGCGCCCGCAGTCCGAAGCCGGCGGCGCGGCCGAGGCCGCCCCCGGCGATACCGGCGCCGCGCCCGCGCCGCAAGGAGTCTGATCCATGCGCACGCTCACGCCCGCCGACCTCAGGTGGCGTTGCCCCGCCTCGACCTTCGCCTTCGCGACCACCGCCTCCGTGCGCCCGCTCCGCGGCATCCTGGGCCAGGAACTGGCCTTCGAGGCCCTCAAGACGGGCATCGAAATGCGCCAGCCGGGCTGCAATATCTACGTGGCGGGGCCGAGCGCGAGCGGCCGGCGCCCCATGATCCGGGAGTGCCTGCGGCGCTTCATGCCGGCGCTGCCGCCGCCCGACGACCGCGTCTATGTCAACAACTTCGCCGCGCCCTACCGGCCGCGGCTCCTCGAGTTCCCGGCCGGCAGGGGCGGCGACTTCTGCCAGGCGCTGGACGACTTGACGGCGACGGTCAAGAAGGAGGTGGCCGCGTTGGCCCAGGCGGCCGGGCCGCGCAGCCGCATCGCGACGCTCCGCGCCCGCTTCGAGAAGCGGCGCAATCACTTGCGCGGCGTCTTCGAGCGCGACCTCAAGGGGCGGGGCTTCGTCCTCGGCCAGATCCGCACGGCCGACGGCGTGCGCCCGGACATTTTCTTCCTGCACGAGCAGAAGCCCACCTCGATCGGCGAGCTGGAGGAGCTCACGCACACGGGCAAGTTCTCCGCGGCGCGCTTCGCCCGAATCGGCCGCGCGTACGAATCGAAGATGAAGGAGTTCGGCGCGGCGATGGCCAAGATCACCCAGCTCGATCAGGAGTACGCCCAAGAGCTGCTCCGGCTGGAACGCGATCGAATCGGCCGCACGCTGCGGGGAGTGATTCAGGATCTGACGCGCGAGTTTCCGCACCCCAAGGTCGCCGCGCACCTGCGCCAGCTCAGGGACGGCATCATCGACAAGATCAACCTCTTCCGGCCGCGGCCCCATCAGGACAATCCCGACGCCGAGGAGCGCGACCGCTTCCGCGAGTTCCGCGGCAACCTCGTGACGAGCGGCGCGGGGCTCAAGGGGCCGCCGGTGGTGTTCGAGAACACACCCACCTTCAGCAACCTCTTCGGCTTCATCGAGCGCCCCGGCGTCGATGACGGCGGCCTGAGCGACTTCCTCGACATCAGGCCGGGATCGCTGCTGGAGGCCGACCGCGGCTTCCTGGTCCTGAGCATCTCGGACATCCTGCAGTCGGCGCCGCTTTGGAACGCGTTCAAGACGGTCCTCCGCACGGGGCACCTGGCTGTGCAGGAGCCCGAAGGGCCGCCGAACCCCGGGCCGATGCTCAAGCCCGAGCCGATTCCCGTCGACGTCAAGGTCATCCTCGTCGGCGAGCAGTGCGTCTTCGACATGCTGTACGACATGGACCCCGAGTTCCGCCACAACTTCAAGATCAGGGTGGAGCTGGAGCCCGACTTCCCCCTGACCCCCGCGCTGCTCCGCAAGGGCCTGCCGGCCTACGTCGCCCGGACCTGCAGGCAGGACGGCCTCCTGCCGCTGGACCGCGGCGCCATGGCCGCCGTGGCCGAGCACGGCGTCCGCATGTCCGGCCGGCGCGACAAGTTCACGGCATCGGTGGGTAAAATCGCCGACCTTCTGAGGGAGGCGAATTACCTGGCGCGCGCCCGGCGCTCCAGGTGCATCCGCGACCGCCACATCAAGGCCGCCGATGCCCGCGCGATCCAACGGGTCAACTCCTGCGAGCGCCGCATGACGGAGGCCATCGCCGACGGCACCATCATGATCGCCACGCGCGGCGAAGTCATCGGCCAGATCAACGGCCTGGCCGTCTACGACGTGGGCGACTACACCTTCGGCCGGCCGTCCAAGATCACGGCGCAGGTCGCCGCCGGCAGGGCCGGCATCATCAACATCGAGCGCGAATCCGGCATGAGCCGCGCCACCCACGACAAGGGCGTTCACATTCTATCCGGCTACCTCCGGGGGATCTTCGCACAGAAGCGGCCCCTGAGCCTGACGGCGAGCATCTGCTTCGAGCAGTCGTACTCGGGCGTCGAGGGCGACAGCGCATCGGCCAGCGAGGTTTTTGCGATTCTCTCCAGCCTGGCGGAGGCGCCGATCCGCCAGGACATCGCCGTCACGGGCTCGATCAACCAGAAGGGCGAGATCCAGGCCATCGGCAATGTCAACGAGAAGATCGAGGGTTTCTACGACGTCGTGCGCGCCGCGCGCCCGACAGGCGCCGAGGGCGTCGTCATCCCCGAGAGCAACGCGATCGACCTAATGCTCAGGGAGGATGTTCTCGCCGCGGTCAAGGCCCGCCGCTTCCGCATCTGGACCATCAAGACCATCGAGGAAGGCCTGCCGATCTTGATGGGGCTTAAGGCCGGCGCGCGCCGCGGCGACGGGACGTGGACGCCGGGGTCGGTGTTCGACCGCGCCGACCGGCATCTGGAGCGGCTCGCGCGCGTCCTCTCGGAGTACGACCGGTCGCGAACGCGCTGACGCCGGGCGCGGCGGAGACGCCCGCGCCCGCGGGCGGCGACGAAGCGCGCCGCGAGCGTTTCTGGCGGACGCTCTGCGAACGCGCGGTTTTCGTCTTCGCGCTGATCTGCATGGTCTTCGTCCTCATGGCGCCCCAGGACCGGCATCTGATCCCCGGCCGCCTCGCCTTGTGCCTCGCCCCCACTGCGGCGACGGCGCTCGTCGCGGCGCTGCAGTCGCGTTTCCCCGCTTCGTGGCTCCTCTGGACCCTGAGGTATTTCGCCTGCCTGTTTTTCCTGCCTTTCTTCTTCCGCCTCACCGGTCAGATCGCGCCCTTGTTTCCCCTGGGACACTTCGATGACGCGATCATGGCGGTGGACGGCCTCCTCCTGGGTGATCCCCGGGCGAGTCTTCGTTTCCAGGAAATTTGGCCGCACCCGCTCTTCGGCGAGTTCATGTGCCTGGCGTACCTCGCCTACTATCTCTTTCTGCCTTTCTGCGGCATCGTCCTGGTCTTGACGCGGCTCAGACGCAATCCCGGCCCGTCAGCGGATGTCGCCTGGTACGCCGCCTGCTGCGCCCTGGCCTATATGCTCCACTATCTGGCGTTCTTCCTCTTTCCCGTCGCAGGCCCGGCCTTCCACCTCGCCGGCGGCGTCGCGCGCGACCCCGGCTACGCGGCCAGCGCGCTCCACCATTTCGTCGTTTCCGCCGGCGACGTGCCCGGCGGAGGATTCCCCAGCTCCCACGTCTCCATCGCGCTCCTGCATGTCTTCATCGCCGCGCGCTTCCGCCGGCGCGGGCTGTGCGCCCTCGCCGCGGCGGTGACGGCCGCCATCTGCGCGGCGACGGTCTACACCCAGGCCCACTACGTCGCCGATGCGATGGGCGGGCTGGCCTCGGGCGCGCTGGTGTGGCTGCTGCTTGCGGGAATCGAGCGGGCGCGCGCGCGGCGCGCACCCGCCGAGGGGCAAAGCGCGCCCTCAAGCCCGCCATGAATCAACGACACGGTTCGGCCGTGAGGACCTCCGCGGGCGTCTTCTGAAGCTCAGCCGCTTCGAGCGTTGCTCCGACAACGCGCGCAACGCCAAGGGCTGCATGCACGCGTTTCCGCGCCCTGCCGGCGCGGAAGGCACGCCCTGCTCCTCTTGCGCGTCACCTCCCCGCTCGAGTAGGCTGAAGGATCCCCGCGGCGCGGTTCGCGCGCCGCGCAACGGAACCGGCAACTAGGAGGACTCGACCATGCCTGCCGTCTTCGTGCTTTTCGCCTTCGCGGGCGCCACCGGCGCCGGCGACACCATCACCACCGCTTCGCTCCTCGGCGAGATGACCGGGTTGACCGCGCTCACCTATTTCCCGTCGCCAGCCTACAAGACGCTGCAATTCGCCAGCTTCGACCGCCGCTCCCGGGAACCCTACGCGCCAGGCTGGTACGCCAACGCCGACGGTTTCGGGCGCGAGCCGCTGCCCGGCTTCGAGGGCGTTGCGGCGGAGCCCGGCCCCGACGGCATCGGCACCTACATCATGGCCGACGTCGAGGATCCCGGCGCCATCGTCCGCACGTGGACCGCCGCCATCGAAGGCAAAATCCGGCTCTACCTGGACGGCGACGCCGCGCCCGTCTACGACGGCCCGGCGGCGCGGTTCCTCGATAATCCCTACGCCGCGCTGGGCGGCGACGAGGGGTTGCTCGCGGCCAACACCTTCAACCAACGCGAAGCCGGCTACTTCCCCGTGCCCTTCGCCCGGCGCTGCCTCATCCACTGGATCGGCAACAAGGACCGCGTCCACTTCTACCAGATCCAGATCAGGCGCTACGAGAAGGACGCGCGGGTGACGACCTTCACGCGGGACGACCTCGCGCGGTACGCGGAGGCCATCAAGGCCGCGGCCGCGGCGCTCGGCGACGCGCGCCCCGCGCCGGCGGCCGGCCTCAGCGAGACGGCTTTCGACACGGTCATCGCCCGCGACGAACGCAAGGCGCTGCTCGCGCCTCCCCCGGGCCCCATGGCCGTCACGGCCTTCACCGTCAAGGTCGAGGCCCCGCGGCCCGACCGCGCTCTCAGGCAGGCGGTCCTCCGCATGTACTTCGACGAGTCGCCCAACCCGCAAGTCGAAACGCCGCTGGGCGACTTCTTCGGCGCCGGCCCCGGCATCTGCCCTTACGTCAGCGTGCCTTTCACGGTCTCCGCCGCGGGCGCCATGACCTGCCGCTTCGTCATGCCGTACGCCAAGTCGGCGCGCATTGAGATCGAGAACTGGTCGGGCGCGTCCCTGCGAGTCAGCGGCGCGGCGTCGTTCGCGCCCTACGCATGGAAGCCGGGGGAGTCAATGCATTTCTTCGCGCGCTTCCGGGCCGATCACGGGCTCTACTCCATGCGCCACAACGAGGCCGCCGATCTGCCCTTCCTGTGCGCCCGCGGCAAGGGCGTTTACGTGGGCACGGCTTCCATCCTGATGAACCCCACGCGCGTGCCTACCCCCGGGGGCGGCTGGTGGGGCGAAGGCGACGAGAAGATCTGGATCGATGACGACGACTTCCCGAGCACCTTCGGAACGGGCAGCGAGGATTACTTCAACTACGCCTGGAGCGCGCCCGACATTTTCTGGCACCCGTACTTCGCGCAGCCCCTCACCACCGGTCCGGGCAACCGCGGCTACGTGGTCAACAACCGTTTCCATATCATCGACGCCCTGCCCTTCAAGCAGAGCATCTTCTTCTTCATGGAACTGTACTCGCACCTGCCCACGCCGGATTTCTCCTACGGGCGCCTCGCGTATTTCTACGCCTTCCCGAACACCCGCGATGATCGCGTGCCGCTGACGCCGGAGGCGGCGCGGATTCCCGAGCTGCCGCCATGGCTACCCCTGGCCGCGGGCGCCTGCCGCACGGCGGAATTCGTGCAGGCCGAGGGCCTGGACGCCCAAGGCCCGGGCACGGTGTGCAGGCGCGAGGATCCCCGGTTCGCGGGCGGCGCGGCGCTCTGGTGGTCGCCGGCCCGGCCCGGCGACGCCCTGACCCTGCGCGTCCCGGTGCAGGCGGCGGGCAAATACCGCATCGGCCTCACCTTCGTGCAGGCGCCCGAATGCGCCCGCATGCAAGCGCACGCCGGCGGCGAGCCGATCTTCGAGGACGGCCGCGCCATCGATCTGCGGACGCCGCATTTGACCCTTCTGCGAAGCGCGACCGGCGATCGCGTGTTCGAACTGGAGGCGGGCGAGTGCGTCCTCACCCTGGCGCCGGTGGATGCCGCCGGCAATCCCTGCGCCGCGCCCATCGGCATCGATTTCGTGTGGCTGGTCAAGTGACGCGCGGCCTCAGCGCGCCAGCTTCCTGAGCTGCTGAATTAGGAAGCGATAGAGCTCGGAATCGTCGTTGTCCCTCGCGGGCGCATCGATGGCGACCGAGCGCCGCCCGTCGCTCACGACGATGCAACGCTCGCGCCCCGCGAGGCTCAGAAACCCCTTGGCGGCGGGCAGGACGGCGCAGTACGCGATGGCGCCCCAGCCGAACACTCGCCGCCTGCGCCACAGGCCGATCTGCTCGATGACAAGGCCGTCCTTCTCCGCCCGCACCACGCGGCGTTTCACGAACTCGTTCAGCCCGAAGGGCAGCGCCCACGCGCAGAGGCCGCCGAGGACGGCGAGGGCGGCCGCGCCCCACGGCGATTCCAGCAGCGCAAGGCTTTCCCAGTTCAGGCCGACGGCCGTGAGCATGAAGACGGCAAGCAGCACGGGGCCGCGCCCGCGAAGCGCGAAGGGGCGCCACGGCAGGCGGAACTCGTTGGCTGCCGCCTTGCGTTTGGAACCGGGGTCGCGCCCCTGGACAGAAGCGAGCTGTCCCCAAAAAGGCCCGGAATCGAGGCGCCTGGACGCGCCTCCTTCCTCCACGATGAGGGGCCGCGCCAGAAAAGTCGCCAGGCTCTCCGCGCAGGAAACCGCGGCGAGGGCATCGGACGTGGCGCCGAGCGTCCTGCGTTTCGCGCCTGCAAGCGCAAGCTCGAACGTCGGATCCTCGACCCCGTCTTGCCGCTCGACCTTCAGCTCGACGGCAGCGCCATCGTCAAGCTGCCGCCACAAGGTCGCCAAGGGCTTCATGACCCCGACGAAGCGCCCCCACCGTTTCTCATCCGGGGCGAACACCGTGCCGTAGGTGCCCGCAAGCATGGCGGCGCCCGCAATCCAGAGGATCGCGATGCTGGCGCCCAGCAAGGTCGGATCGGCCTCCGCGCCCCGCGCCGAAAGCCGGTGGAGCGCCACCAGCGCGCCCCATAGGCACAGAAAACCGGAAAAAGCGAAGAGTCCCGGCTCCCAGGCCGCGACCAAGCGCCGCTTCCTGACGGTGTGGCGAAGATCAAACATGGCTGCTCGCTTCTCGGCGCGCGCCGCGCCTGGACAACGTGCCTGGAGTATAGCAGAATTCCTTTCTCGATGAGAAGCGCGCCGCCGCCGGGGCGCCGCGCCGTGGTGAGGAATCCGGAGCATGTTCGAGGATCCGCTCAAGGAACCGCCCAGGACCGGCTTCCCCGCGGATTTCCTGTGGGGGACGGCCACGGCGGCCATGGCCGTTGAGGGCGCCCTCGGCGACGCCGTCCGCGGCGAAACCATTTGGGATGCCTTCTCCGCGGCCGAGGACGAGGGGTTCACGGGCCCCGACCGCGGCTGCGACCACCTCCGGCGCCTGAGCGAGGACATCGAGCTCATGCGCCGGTTGGGCGCCGGAGCGTACCGCTTCTCCGTGGCCTGGGCACGCGTCTTTCCCGAGGGACGCGGGCGCGCCGACGCTCGCGGCGTCGCGTGGTACGAGACCTTGATCGAAGCCCTCGCCCGCGCGGGCATCCGCCCCTTTCCAACGCTTTACTACTGGGATCTGCCCCTAGCGTTGACGCGCCGCGGAGGTTGGGCCCACCGGGACACGGCCTTGTACTTTGCCGACTTCGCGGCGTTCTGCGCCGAGCGTTTCGGACACTGCGTCTCGTGGTTCACGACGCTAAACGATCCATGGTCCGCGGCCCTGCGCGGTTACGGCGACGGCTCCCACGCCCCGGGCATCCGCGGGCACGGCCGCCGTGCGCTCCACCACCTCCTCCTTGCCCACGGGCACGCGGCCGCCGCCGTCCGCCAGCTCGCCGGGGAGAAGGCGCGCGTGGGCATCGCGGTCACGGTAACGCCGGTGCACGCGGCGCGGCCGGAGGCTGCCCACGCCCAGGCCGCCGCCCTTTACGACGCCTACCTCAACCGGTGTGTGCTCGACCCCCTTCTTCTGGGGAGCTATCCTCTAGAGACGGATGCGATCTTCCCACGGGAGGCTTCTCCGGCCGTCGACGGCGACGCCGAGCTAATCGCGGCGCCGCTGGATTTCATCGGCCTCAACTACTACACCCGCCGACTCGTCCTCGCGGCGCCGGGCGCGCGGCCCTTGCCCGTCAAAATCCTGCCGCCGCCACCGGCGGCGCGCACGCCGTTGGACGACGAGGTTTATCCCGCCGGCCTGCGGGAGGCGCTCGACAGGCTTGCGGACGGCTACGGCCAAAAGAAGATCTTCGTCACCGAGAACGGGATTCCTTGCGAGGATTCCAAGGCCGACGACGGCACGGTCCGCGACGGGGCGCGGGTCGAGTTCCTCAAGGCCCATCTCCGGGTGCTGGCGGCCGCCGTCAAGGACAAGCTGCCTGTGGAAGGCTACTTCGCGTGGTCGCTTCTGGACGGCTTCCAGTGGAGCCGCGCCGGCCCGCGCTGGGGCCTGGTCCACGTCGATTTCGAGGCCGCGCTCGCGCGCACTCCCAAGGAGAGTTTCGCCTTCCTGTCGCGGGTCATCGACGCCGGCGCGGTGCCGAATCCGGACGCGTGGTGATGGGCGGCGTTTAACGCGTCCGCTCGGTCGCGCGGCGGCGCGTCCCGGCGGCCACGTTCCGGCGCCTCCGCGGCGCCTCGCCGTCCTTGAAAACCACGAGCAATAGCACCAACCCCACGGCGAGCCAGACCACCGCCGCGGCGGCGACGATAAACCAGAGCTGCTCTCGGTTGTCGGGCGGACGCACGGCGATCGCCGCGCGGGCGAATGCGGCGGAAGCAGCCCGCAGCTCCTCACATGCTCGCTCGAGCCCGCGCCGCTTGATGCTCCACGCCGCAGCGACAGCGGCGTGGTCCGCAACGGCCGTGTTGACAGCGGACAAGGCCTTCGCAAGCTCCCGCCCCTCCGCGGCCGCCGCCAGGAACGGCGGAGCGGCCAGCGGCCGCGCCGGCCGTTCCGCGAGGCCCGCCATAATTTCCGAGAGCACCGGCGCGTACAGGAGAAGGCGCGGCTCTTCGTCGCGAGCGGGAATAATATCGGCCCGAGCTCCGCGCGGGGCCGCCTCGACCGCCAGATCGTAGAGCAGAAGCCGGATCATGTCGTTGGCGAGGTCGCGCGCCCGATCGATCGCCCGGGTCGAGCGCTCGATCTCGGGCAGGTCCGACTGCATGGCGGCCAACGCCGCGGCCAGCCGGCCGACCGCATCGGAGAACCTTTCGGCCTTCGAGGATTCCCCAGTGTCGGCGTTGCGCCAACCGGTGATCCCGCGGCCTAAGGCCATGGAGGCGTCGAGCAGCGCGCGGATCCGTCCGTCCGGCGCGGCGCCGCCTCCGGCCTCCGCTGCGAGGGCGTCGGCCCGCCCCGCGAGGTTCTCAGCCAGGGCGCACACCTCGGCCGCCGACGCGACGCGCTCCTCCCGCCCTGCTTCCCCGCCCTGCCGGCCGATCATCGCCGCGACGATGACGAGGCCCAGAAACACGGTGGCGCTCCCGAAGACGAAAAGCTCCAATCCCTTCCCTGCCAGTCGCATGGCGCCCCCTGTGGCATCCTATCGTTACTATTATCGGCGGCCCCTGTTTTTCGCTGCATGCGCGGGGGCGGCACGGACAACGATCCGGGCGGAAGGGCGGCAATGCGCGCGAAACGACGGGCGGCGCCGCGGGGGGCGCGGCAAACCTCTTGCCCCCTGCCGGCCGAGAGGTACAATGGGCCCAGACAGGCGGGTGTGACGCAGTGGTAGCGTATCAGCTTCCCAAGCTGACTGTCGTGGGTTCGAATCCCATCACCCGCTCCAAAGCAGAGGAGGCGCTGTAACAACGAGTTACCGCGCCTTTTTTCGTTTCTTTTCCGGCCCTCGTCCAAGGGCTTGGCGCCGCGCGAGGCCGTTCCGGCGCGTGAGGCTTTCCGCGAAGAATCCCGGCGCGCGGCAGAGGCGTCCGCCGGGAACGATCCGCTGCCCCCGCCGGAAGCACCCGATCCCGCCGCGCACCGGCGGGGCGGCGCCCTTTCGAGCCTGCGTGTGTTGTTTGACGTCCGGGGTGTTTCCAATTAGCATCGTCCATGGTGAAAACGCCAACGAGAAGTCCTATGGGTCAGAACGGCGGCGCGGAGTACGCCGACATTCAGCCGGCGATGGACGGCGCTGCCGATGGCGAAACGGTGCTGCTCAGGCCCGGCGAGTACGTGATCACGGAGCCGGACCAATCTCAATCGCGGGCACGTCTGCAAGGATTTGACAGGAGACAACAGTTCCTCCTCAAGGAGAACCCATGAAGGTCAAAACCGCTTCGGCCGTGTTGATAATCATTGGCGCGCTGGCTTTAGGGACAACAGTCGGATTGGCCGCGGAACAGGGCCGGATCATTGGTTGGGGAAGCACGGTTGTCGGCGTCGATCTCAGCGGTGGATTTCGAGCGGTTGCGGCGGGGGGGCGGCACAGTCTCGGGCTCAAGGCCGACGGATCGATCGTCGCGTGGGGCGATAACGACCACGGCCAGTGCAAAGTGCCGACGCCGAACACGGGCTATGTGTCGTGTCCCTCAAGATCTTGCCGCTTTTTGTGATCGAAATTCCGCAAGT
>ERZ795061.4674-NODE-4674-length-11475-cov-5.043695_pt1 | contig 11475 bp, 7 predicted proteins | sample MGYA00375145_ERZ795061 | MGnify/ENA primary metagenome ERZ795061 (study PRJEB30190, sample SAMN05720144) | anaerobic digester metagenome | isolation source: active sludge of municipal wastewater-treating anaerobic digesters | place: USA | collected 2014-12-22 ... | reverse complement strand
CTTCCCTGCACCATCACAAACCTGACCGCCGTTGCATCGAGCGGTAATGGCGGACCAAGTGGAATCATTCATATCGTGAATGTTGAAGATTTCCAGTTTAATCCTAACACGGTTAATATTACAGTGGGTGATGTAGTGCAGTGGAATTGGACAGGTGCCATCGCCCATACATCTACTTCTGATATTTCAGGTGGCGTCAACAGCTGGGACAGCGGACTGCTCAACAATGGAGCTACTTACACGAGCCCGTTGCTGGAAGAAGGGACGCATCCTTACTATTGTCTCCCGCACGGTGCACCGGGAGGTGTGGGTATGTCAGGCGTTGTGGAGGTCCTTCCGTCATGCAACTCGTTTGGACAGACTTCGGTGCTTGTCCAGTTTACAATAACTAACGGCGGATCTTCAGGATATACGATTCTGGTAGATGGCAACAGTGCCGGTACATTTTCTTATGTGCCGGGTACGGCCCAATCAGCTTCTATCCTTGTTGCTGGAGATGGAGCAAGTCATAATATCATAGTGCAGGATCTACTTGACGTAGCCTGTGCTGCAAACGTGGGTGTGGTAACTCCGGATTGCAGTGGTGGCGGGAATCCTTGTTTGGTTTCCTTAAGCCCTGCAATAACCGGAGGATGCATAAATAATATGGTTCCGGTTTTGTTGAATGTTACCGGCACGAATACTGACACAGTGTACACGGTAACCGTGGATGGTCAGTCTGCCGGTACATTCCTTTACACTAACCCGAACGCACAGGTCAACATCACCGGGGATGGACAGAATCATACAATCATCATTACAGATGGTATGGATTCAGCCTGCAAAGACACGGCGAACCTTGTGACTCCAGATTGTACATTGCCCTGCAGTATTACAATCGATCAACTTGGTTTTGGCAACAACGTGTCTCATCTGGTCGAGGTTCAGGATTTTCAATTTTCACCTTCGCTGATTACGATCAATCTTGGAGATACACTTCAGTTCCAATGGACGGGAGCCATTCCGCACACAGTTACATCTGATGCATCATCTGGTCCAAATACATTTAATTCAGGCTTGCTGGGTCAGGGGTCTTCATGGCAATTGATATTGAATTCAACAGGAAGCTTTCCCTATTACTGTCTTCCTCACGGTGCGCCGGGAGGTATAGGCATGTCAGGGGTCATAGAAGTTACTTCTTCCTGCAATGAAGGAATGGCAAACGGAACACTCGCTATCAGCTATGTGAATACTACCTCACAGGGATTTAATGTGACGCAAGATGGAAATGCAGTCATAGGGTCTCCGTTTTCTTTTTCTCCTTCAGGTCAGCTTACTATCCCACTCGTCGTCAATGGTGATGGCGGCGCGCATACATTCACGGTTTCAGATGTTGGAAATGCAGGATGCAGTGCGCAACAGACAACCAACGTGCCAGCATGTGGAGGTGTTTGTACCGTAAACATCACAGAGGCAACTGTTTCACCTTGTATGGAAAACAATGTATCGCTATCTGTAAATTTTGTTTCAAACCAAATCACGGCTACGTATAATGTGTACAAGGATGGCCTGAAACTTAATGATACACCATTGACTACCGATGCAGCCGGAAATGGATCCTACACCGGATCGGTGGCAGGTAATAATATTACAGCCCTCATAGCTGTACAGTTTATTGAAACTGGTTCGTGTTCAGATACCATCAGTGTTGTCATCCCATCCTGCGGTGTGCCATGTTTGATTTCAGATTTTAACGTCGGTCAGCGAGGCGTGCTACATACTGTTGAGGTAAAAGATTTTTCATTTGTACCTTCTCAGATAGATGTATTGATAGGAGACACCGTCAGGTTTGTCTGGACCGGTTTGATTCCACACACCACAACCTCCGATGCTTCAATGGGCACGAATACGTGGAACAGCGGCCTTCTGGGGCAAGGCGCAACCTATGATGTTGTGATCAGCTCCACAGGGAGTTTCCCATATTATTGTCAACCTCATGGTGGGCCGGGCGGAATAGGCATGTCAGGAAGCATACAAGTGCTGGATACATGCAATGCAGATAGATGGCGCACAAACATGTCATTCAATGTTTCAGCAGGAAGTCCGCTTGGATATAATGTATTTGTCGATGGCGTCAAGATCACGGCCAATCCAATTCTCTATGACAACCCAACAGGCTTCAACGAAACTATCATTGAACTACCGGGTGATGGGGCAAACCATTTTGTGACAATCCAGGATATGGAGACAGCATTTTGTGCGTTTACGATGCCGGTTCAAACCAGCATTTGCGGCGCTGGATGCACTGTACTAAGCCTGACCGCCAATACAGGAACTAATATCCTGCACAGTATACAAGTGAGAGACTTTGATTATTTCCCGATACACATAACAATCGGCGCAGGTGAAAAAATAAGATTTGTTTGGACCGGAGACATTCCGCATACAGTGACTTCTGATGCATTGACCGGACCAGAGGTATGGAACAGTGGATTATTAGGAACAGGAGCCATCTATGACCTCGTGATAGATACACCAGGGGTTCATCCTTATTTCTGTATACCTCATGGAGGCCCGGGTGGAATCGGTATGTCAGGCACTATAACCGTATTACCGGTATGTAACGACAACCAGGAAAATGTTCAGTTATCATTTGAGGTAACAAATGGCAGTCAGGCCGGATATAATCTATTTGTAGATGGCTCACTGTATGGACAAAATCCAAGGTTGTATGACAATCGTATGGGGGCTAACGAGGAAGTGATCAGCTATCCTGCAGATAATGCACAGCATATCGTCACCATCCAGGATGTCAACAATATAGTATGTGCAGCCAGCGATTTTTTCACCACAGGATCCTGTTCGGCAAACTGTCAGATAAATGGACTGGACTATTTTGTCGGCAATGGCCGTGTCAAGACAATTGAGGTCAAAGATTTTAATTATGAACCCGCAACACTGCAGGTTGACCTGGGAGATACTATTCGTTTCAACTGGACGGGAGCCATTCCACATACGGTTACATCCGATGCGGCATCCGGACCGTCCGTTTTCAATTCAGGCTTACTTGGCCTCGGATCTACATATGATCTTGTACTATCAGAATTGGGCATGCATCCTTATTATTGCATCCCGCACGGTGCACCAGGCGGTATCGGCATGGCAGGAAATATTAATGTGGTGGATCCATGCGATGACGGAAGCGTCTTTGTAGATTTTGAATTTTTCTCTTCCGGTCCTGGTCAGTCGTATGACGTCCTTAACCAGGGCAACCTGTTGATCAATGACAGGACGTACATCCCAGGAGGCATACAACACTTTACGCTTGAACTTCCTGCGCAGGGACAGTCACATGTCATTCAGGTTACGGATAACGGACCAGACGATTGTATGGCATCTGTTTCGCTTGATTCATTTGATTGCAATGATCCTTGCTTCCTGGTCAGACCAGACTTTATCTACAACATCGATTATAGTACGTTGTCAGTTTCGTTTGAGGATGATAGCCGTGGACACATTATCTCCTGGAGCTGGGATTTCGGAGATGGCGGAACATCAATGCTTCAAAACCCGGTGCATATATTTCAGGAAGCGATCTTGTATGAGGTTTGCCTAACCATCACTGCAGACAATGGATGTACGGATCAGATTTGTGATAAGCTTCGTCTCGGGGCAGATGTGTGCAATGCATCATTTACTTATGTGCAGGATGGTTTAGATATCGTTTTCAACAATACATCAGATGTCTCTGATCCGGCTGTGGTGGCTAACTGGTCATTTGGGGACGGAGGCACGTCGATGCAGTATGATTCCATTGGACATACCTATGCATTGGGGTTATATGAAGTATGTGTGACCGTCTCATCTTCGGGTTGTGTCAGCACACAATGTCAAATGCTTGATCTTACGGACCCATGTCTTGCATTGCGGGCCAGGTATGCAGCTGATGTGGATGGGGGAAATCCGCTCTTGTATCAGTTTTCTGACCAGAGCTCAGGCCCGGTAGGTTCGCGATTATGGGGCTTTGGGGACGGGCAGATCAGTACACAGACCAATCCGGTTCATCTGTATGCAAGCACCGGTGTCTATACCGTTTGTCTCCTGACCATTGATGCAGATGGCAATTGTACTAACTCTGACTGCAGGTCACTCTATGTCGGAACAACGGGCACAGGGCCAGTGGAAATTCAATTGAAGAAACTCACGATCGCCCCTAATCCGGTCAGTACCCATGACGGATCTGTGCAGCTTAGTGGCTTCGATGTCCATGATATCGGAACCGGTGCGAATATCCACATCATTGATGTCAACGGAGTGCTCGTAACGGTTCAAAAGGTAACAATTGAAGAATCCCTGAAAATTTCGACACCTGAATCTGCCGGCTTGTACTACTTACAGGTCGTTTCAGCTACCAACAGGTATGGGGCTATGATCGTGGTTCAATAACTTTATGATTATTATCGTTTTAACCACACAATATGCAAAAACAGATCAGTCATACTACCATCTATCGTCGCCACCAGGCAAGTCTCTACATGCTTTGGGTATTGCTGATAGCTGGCATGATCATGTTGATGTTACCTGCATGTGAACATGAGCCTCTTGCGCCTGTTGACCCCGATCCGATAGATACCATGGGGATGGATACAATGGACGTAGACACCATGGATGAGGATACTATGGGCATACCGTGTGATCCGGATGTAGTATACTTTGATCGTGATCTGTTACCGATACTTAAGTCAAACTGTGCCAAGAGCGGATGCCATGATGCGATCACCCATCAAGAGGATATTATCCTTGACAATTTTGAGAATGTCATGGCGAGTGGAATTGTGAAACCTTTTGATCTCAATAGTTCAGATCTGTATGAGGTCATCACCGAAACGGATCCGGACAAACGTATGCCGGAGCCGCCTAACCAGAAACTGACAGCAGAACAGATAACATTGATCTCTAAGTGGATTCTGCAGGGAGCGAAAGATCTCTCCTGTGACGATATGGCGGGGCAGTGTGACACGACAGGTATTACATATTCAGGTTTTGTAGCGCCCCTTTTAACAACCTATTGCGTCGGTTGTCATTCAGGAGGAGCTCCTTCAGGAAATATCGTTTTAAATTTGCACGCCGGTGTTCAAACAGTAGCCCTCAATGGAAGGCTCATAGGTGCGATCACCTGGGCAAACGGATTCCAGCAAATGCCAAGAGGATCTGGCAAATTGTCGGACTGTAACATTCAAAAAATTAAAGCCTGGATAAGTAATGGAGCGCTTAACAATTAAAGTGATGCTGATGGGCATGGTGGTGATGAGTTCTTGCTATTATGATGTAGCAGAAGAGCTGTATCCCAGCACAACCTGTGTGACCGATAACATGAGTCTGCAGAGTAACATTGTACCGATACTCGAGCGTAACTGCTATGTGTGTCATAGTGTGACCGATGGACCTAACAATGGAAATGTTATCCTCGAAGGATACACACAACTCATCAAGTATGTTGATAATGGGCAATTAGTCGGAGCCATCAATCACGAATCCGGATTTTCCTTTATGCCCAAGAATGCAGCAAAACTGGGCGATTGTGATATCTCTAAAATTGAACATTGGGTTTTAGACGGTGCGCCAAATAATTAAACGGTCAACTGTGGCTAACCTCGCCTGTATAGTGTGGTAAGTATAAATTCAAAAGAACAGACATGAGAAAAGTCATTTTAATACTACTTGCACTAGGCGTTATTGGCGCCGGGATCGGATACTACATGTATAACAAACCCGTAGCCAGTCTCGAAAAAAAGAAAGCAGATGTGGAAGCTACTTCTGACGAAATCATTGCAGCTTACGAAGCGGATGAAAAAGCAGCAGATGGGGTTTATCTCGGCAAAGTAGTTCAGGTGACAGGGAAGGTTTCTGTAGTGACGGAGGAAGAAGGAATAAAAAAAATACAACTCGAAACATCCAATCCGATGGCATTGATCATCTGTGAAATGGAAACAGGAACTGAAACCGGGGATGTGAAGGCGGGAGATATGGTGAGTGTAAAAGGCATGTGTTCAGGGTATCTCAGTGATGTCATCCTGGTACAATCCACGCTCGTAAAAAAATAATATAACACACCTAAAAACATTAGAATAAATCTAAAGAACATGAAAAATCTGATCGTATTAGCGCTCCTTTTCAGCGCCCAAATAGCCATCGGGCAGAAATATTTTTCCAAGACCGGTAAAATTTCTTTCTACTCTGAGGCCGCTATGGAAAAAATAGAAGGCCATAATACCTCTGCAAGCACCGTGATCGATGCTGCTACCGGAGCAGTGGAATGGGGTGTACTCATCCAGGGCTTTAAATTTGAAAAGTCCCTCATGCAGGACCATTTCAACGAGAACTATATGGAAAGCTCAATCTATCCAAAGGCAAAGTTTAAAGGCAAAATAGACAACCTGGCCATCGTCAATTTTTCAAAAGACGGACAATACATTGTAAACGTCACAGGCGCATTGGAGATCCATGGGGTTACCAAAACAGTGACCACGCCCGCAGTTATCACCATCAAAGGAGGTGCGGTTTCCGCCAGGAGTAAATTTGCTGTAGCCATTGCAGACTATAAGATAGAAGTTCCAAAACTCGTCGCAGATAACATAGCCGAGAAAGTGAATATCGAGATCATCGCAGATTACCAGCTGATGAATCCAGTACCATAGAAAGGGGTGAGTTTTTTATTGCAGAACCCCTATTTGTACATAGCTTTGTCCATAGGGGTTCTTTTTATTTGAACACCAATCTGTTTACCTACACCAATACTACTTATTGAATGAACACGTACAAATCAATTGCACTGAGCTTGATGATCATGCTCAGTCTCCATGCATCAGGCCAGGAAGACGATTTGTTGTCCCTGCTGGGAGAAGAAGAGACCGTTAACTATACAACGGCCAGTTTTAAGGCGACAAGGGTCATCAACCTTCATTCCCTGGAGAATATGTCAGGAGGTGAGTTGGATATCCGCATTTCACACAGGTTTGGTTTTATCAATGGTGGTGTCTATGAATTGTTTGGTCTCGATGAGTCCACCATACGCCTGGGCGCTGATTATGGCATCACCGATCGCCTGATGATCGGCGCAGGCAGAAGCAGCTATGAAAAGACCTATGATGGTTTTGTCAAATTCAAACTCCTACGCCAAAGTACAGGGGCGAAGAATACCCCGCTCACCGTTGCCTTTATGACTTCTGCCGCCATCAAGACCATCAAGCCGTCTGATCCGGACCGGGAAAATTATTTCAGCAATAATTTATTCTACACCTTTCAACTGATCATGGGTAGGAAGTTTTCAGATGCCTTCAGTCTCGAGCTAGTGCCTACCCTGGTACATCGTAACCTGGTCGAAACAAGTGCTGAAGAAAATGATGTCCTCGCCCTTGGCGCCGGCGGTCGAATCAAGCTGAGCAAACGGGTTTCGCTGAACGCAGAATATATCTATGTCTTTCCAAACCAGTTGGCAGAAGGATATCATAACTCCCTCAGCCTGGGGTTTGACATCGAAACCGGCGGACACGTATTCCAGCTTCATTTCAGTAACAGTACTTCCATGATAGAGAAAGGATTTATCACGGAGACAGTAGGTGAATGGGGAAAAGGAGAAATTCACCTGGGATTCAATATCTCCCGCGTATTCAACGTCAAATAACCTGCTTGCCTTTACCGTGTACGGGCAGGGTGAATGAGCTGATCTCAAATGCCAGCCGAATGACTATTTTTACAAAAAAAAGTCATGACGCTAAAACAACTGATCAAGCTTGAAAACAAGGCCACGGAGGTCTGGGTCATCAGCCCAACACTTCACTACGACATTGAAAACAAGGATTTTTCGGAACTCGTAAGTGTCAACCTGGGGGAAAGCACGAAGTATAAATACATCGTACCCGCGACACCGCAGGTTGAAAAAAATCTTCAGTTATACAAGAAGCGCTACAACGTCACTGAACGTGAGATTGCTAATAATTTCCTGATCCTTCCTCCGTCAGAGTTTAATCCATTCCTGACCGAAATCGCCATTTACAATGCCTCTACAGACTGCATAGCGTGCGGTGCTCCCGCCACGGATGACAGTAATGAAGTGATTGTCTTCAAGGCATCAACAGCCAAGGCCATGGCGAAGAGTTTTGTGGATCTCTGGAAGAAATATATGCGGGTACATCCCTAATAGCTAAAAAAAAATACCCTTATGAGACTTTTTGATGCATCCATATATGCTGCCCGCCGGGCAACCCTGATGACTGCCATGGGTAAAGGTGTTGCGCTTTTCCCCGGATCGACAGACCAAGCATTCAATTATAAATCCAATACCTATCCATTCCGCCAGGATAGCAGCTTCCTGTATTATTTCGGATTTTCTCAACCAGGCCTTTCAGGAATCATTGATGCCGATAGCGGCAAATCTATCCTGGTAGGTGATGATGCCGATATTGAAGATGTGGTCTGGATGGGTCCTCAGCCTGCGATGAGTGAGAGGATACAGCAGATCGGTGCGGATGCACATATCAGTGCAGCATCATTGCAAGGGTGGTTGGCAGGAAAATCAATCCACTATCTGCCGCCCTATCATGCAGACAGGATATTTTATCTGGCAGGGCTGCTCAACAAAACGACGGATGAAATAAAAAGCGGGCACTCTATGGAACTCGTGCGGGCAGTGATCAAACAGAGATCTCACAAAGCCCCTGAGGAAATTGACCAGATGGAAGAAGCGTTGTATATCACCGCCGCCATTCACACTCAAATCAGAAAGTCAGTCGCCCCCGGAAAATATGAAGCACAGATCAGAGGAATAGCCGAGGGAGTTGCATTTGCAAATCAGGCAAGACTTGCCTACCAGGCTATCTGCACGATACAAGGCCAAACGTTGCATAACAATGATTATCACCGCCTACTCAAAGAAGGGGATATGCTGCTGTGTGATATCGGTGCAGAAAATATAATGGGATACGCCGGAGACATTACCAGGAGCTATCCGGTGAGTCCGACATTTTCATCCATGCAGGCAGAAATATATGATCTGGTGCTCAAGGCGGAGATGAAATCTATCGAGGCTGTAAAGACAGGAGTCAGGTATCTTGATATTCACCTCGGTGCAGCGCGCATCATCGCGGAAGGATTGAAACAAATCGGACTGATGAAAGGCGATGTAGATGAAGCCGTTGCCGCAGGCGCACACGCTTTGTTTTTTCCACACGGACTAGGACACATGATCGGACTGGACGTTCATGATCTTGAAAACCTCGGAGAGAACTATGTCGGCTATGACGATACCGTGCAGCGAAGCCAGCAATTCGGAACCGCATACCTGCGCATGGCACGCGCATTGGAACCAGGGTTTGTAATTACGGTAGAGCCAGGTATTTATTTCATTCCTGAACTGATCGATATGTGGCAGCAGGAAGGCAAGTACAAGGATTTTATCTGTTACGACAAACTGGAACCGTATAGAAATTTTACAGGCATTCGTATTGAAGATAATGTCCTCGTCACAACGGACGGACCTGTTATACTCGGTCCTCCAATCCCGAAAATGCGGAGTGATATAGAACGATAGGCAATGATTACTGAATGAAAACAATATACATCGTGTGCTACCTGATGGTAGTGTCGCCATTTATATTGTTTGCACAGGAAGGGTGCAGCCCTGATTATATCAGAGTCTTTGGGTCACTCATCAAGGACGAGATGGGCTTCAGCCTCGCAGCCTCCCGGGATCAAAAGTCCGTTTTTGTTGGGGGCATCAGGGGTGACAGCGCAGTGCTGTTAAAAGTCAACACAACAGGCGAGATTGAATGGACCAGGACATTTGATGTCGTGCCCGGCAGACAGGATTTTATCTATAGGGTACTGGTCGATCAGGATGGGATGATAGGTGTTTCAGGTATTGCCGGAACACAACTAAACGGAGGAACCGTTTTCGTATTCAGATATGACCCTGATAACAACACAATCCTTTGGGCTAAAGAACTGATCAGCACTAGTACAAACTTTAATTTGGGCATGATCGAAATGGGTCCAGGTGGAAATTACCTGGTCACCAATAATCCAACCGCACCTAACAATGCTGAACTTGTAGAGCTTGACAAGAATAACGGTCAGGTGGTCACTTCGTTTTCCAGGCATTATGACCTGGGTTCGTCTGAGTCCATCTATGACATGGAGTATTATAACGATAAGATTTATTGTTCCTGCAGATTTACGGACGGAGGCTCTGTGGCAGAGATGAGGAATACATTGCTAAAACTAAATCCTACGAATGGTGCTCCTGAATGGATGAAACTCGGACACAAACCCGCCTCGCAGACTGCCAGACTTTATGGTCTTGATCTGGCTATTACCGATGGTGACATCTTTTCCATCATGGTCGGAGATGATAACAGTACCAGTATAAGTGTTACTTCCGAAGTATTTATTCAACGAACGAGCCTGGATGGAGACCTTCAGTGGATTAAGAAGTATGAACTACCCGGATTGAATGATTGGGCGGATGAAATGATCGCTTCTCACGGTGGCCTGGTCATCCTGGCCCGCAACAGGGTAGCTCCGAGCGATCTCCATTTGTTTAAGATCGATTATAATGGTGATGTGCTGTGGGCAAAACAATATGATTATGCAAACAATGATAATGCGGTTTCCCTGGGTTCTATACAGTCCCAACTCATCGAAGTAGATGGACATTACTATTTTACAGCTTTTGCAGAAGAAGGATCGGATAGTGATTTAATCCTGGTCAGGACTGACCTCGAAGGGAATATCGGAGATACCTGCGCCGCTTCGACATCAATTGTTATCCCGGTGACAAATATCAGCAATCCTGTTTTCTATCAACAGACACCAATTATTTCGGACTTTGTACCTCAACTTATTACACTATCGGTCACTCCCGGCTCGACCATCACGCTGCAGAGTAGTACAGTATGTGCTACAGAGGAACCGGTGCTATCCAACGTCGATATTATTATTTGTCAGGGACAGTCCTATGATGGCTATACTGCAGAGGGATCTTATACAGATACACTCACGAGCTACCTTGGATGCGATAGTATCCGCTCGCTCAATCTTCAGGTGACAGATCAATTACTATCATTCCAGGATAGCGTGATATGTCCTGGCCAATCCTATGAAGGGTATTCGCAACCGGGTATGTATATCGATACATTTATGACACCCGGTGGTTGTGATAGCGTAAGAACACTCCTGCTAACTATGGCTATACCAGAATCGTATCAGCAACATGAAATATGTTCAGGAGGCGAATACGATGGCTATACGCAACCGGGTTTGTATACCGACACGATATTTGGCTTGCCAGGTGAATGCGATACACTCAGGCATTTAACATTATCCGTCGCGCCACCTATTCAGTCTTTCTTAACCTGGCAGATATGTCCGGGTGATGAGTATTTCGGCCACACAACGACAGGTGTTTACATTGACACATTTTCAACCCCGGGAGAGTGT
>ERZ795061.4672-NODE-4672-length-11479-cov-6.715861_pt1 | contig 11479 bp, 19 predicted proteins | sample MGYA00375145_ERZ795061 | MGnify/ENA primary metagenome ERZ795061 (study PRJEB30190, sample SAMN05720144) | anaerobic digester metagenome | isolation source: active sludge of municipal wastewater-treating anaerobic digesters | place: USA | collected 2014-12-22 ... | reverse complement strand
ACCACCGAGATCTACACGGAAGAGAACACTCTTTCCCTACACGACGCTCTTCCGCTCTCAAACAGACGGGTCTTCTTTCGACACCCTGGCAGGTGTTCCGGCGATAAGCCCGGCCCTCACATCGTGGAGGTGGAGAGAGGTAGCGTCCTATCCGAGGAGTAGACATGCCAGTGCCTATTCGGGAGATAGATTCTCGAAGTGTAACGGTTGCACACTGCCCGATTGAAAGGGCGTTGGACCAGGTTCGACTCCTGGCGAGGATAGTTTAGATCTCAATTATGCTGACAAGTAGTTGAGTCACATTCGATGGTCACGCACTAGTACCTAAGTAGTGTATGGTGGAGGGTTTCGTTAGAGTTCTGCCAGGGATAGTATCCTAGTTGTGTATATCGGATCCGTAGTGCACGACGGGGTGATGGTAGAAGATAAACGCTGGTATTCGGAATCCAGCCTATCCCTGGAAGAGCTCTAGCTACGCCCCCGAATGGGTGCATGGTATAATGGCTATTACATCTGACTGTCTATCAGATAATCCGGGTTCGATTCCCGGTGTGCTCGCAACTTCACAATGGGATTCGCACTAATTGGGTATGAAATACTTATTTTTGTATAAGACAACTCATATTCCAACTGGTCGATTCTACATTGGAATACATGAAACATCTAATTTAGATGATGATTACTTAGGTAGCGGAATCGTTATTCAACGACTGTTAGCTAAGTACCCTAGATCTGAATTCAATAGAGAGATTTTATGTTTCTGTAAAACGAGAGAAGAACTCTCTGAAGCAGAGAGACAGTGTATTCAAGAATCATATGATGATGTGAATAATTTGAACATAGCTCTTGGAGGAGATGGTGGTCCAACATTTTATGGGATAAAAGAAAAAGATCCAGAACGATACCTTATTTTGAAAGAACAGCAAGCAGAACGAGTTCGAAAAGTTCAATCTAAGGGTCATGCATCTCTACGACAAAGAATTGAAACTGAGCCAAACTTTGCAGAACATATGAGAACAGTAGCTAGAAAAGCTTTGAAAAAAGCATCAATAGCTTCTCGAACTCCTGAAGCGATCGCAAAAAAGAAAGAGGTATTTGCGCGAATAGGCCATCAACAAGGAGAAAAGAATAGCTCTTTCGGAAAGCATTGGATTCATAAAGGAACTGAAAATAAGCTAGTTCCTAAGACAGACTTAGTCCCAGAAGGGTGGGAAATAGGTCGTAAGATAAAGTAAATGGGCGCCTAGCATAACGGTAATGCATCGCACTTGCACTGCGAATGATCCGGTTCGAATCCGGGGTGGTCCACTAGTAACAACTCTCCCGTCCAATGAAATAGGTGGACGATTGAGCCCCAAGATACGGCGCTGTCCTAGGAAACACGCATCCGGTGAGGGAGGAAAGTGGGAAATAGAGTATCGGAGTCATGACCGAGAAAAATACCCGCAAGAAAGTCCGATGAGAATCCGGACGACCTCAGCAAAAGAGTTGTTATTTTTATGGCCCCATCGAATAACGGCTAGTTTGCAACCCTCTCAAGGTTGAGATGGGGGTTCGATTCCCCCTGGGGCTATAAAGCAGGTACAAAGCGAAATGGTAACCGCGGTACTGGGGCGTATACTTCGTCCAGCCGTACCTGCCTGCTTCACATAGGTGATTCGTCTAGGAGTTAGGACACTTGTCTGATACACAAGGAAAGACTGCGCGACTCGGTCATCACCTATCCCTCCTAACCTGTAGGAGTAAATACAGGTAGTGATGCTCCATTGCACTTTACGGGTGGGGTTAGTTTTTCCTCCTTTCATCTATGAATAAAGGGGCGTGAGTGGTAGCGACCAACGTTAGCGATTGCCCCAGAAACCTGGTGACGATTAGACGCCAGTGCAACAAACAGCATGCCTGATGGAAAGGGAACTTTGCTACTAATCTTATATGCCCGGTTGATGTAATGGTAGCGTCTCTGTTTTACACGCAGATGGAACTAGTTCGATTCTAGTACCGGGTAAAGGAACCTCCGAAGAGCTGTATACTAATTATGGATACGGAGGTTCGAATGTTTTGTCAGAAGTGTGGCAAAGAACACGATGGGGCTTATGGCTCTGGAAAATTCTGCTCTCGAGCCTGCGCTAATGCTAGACAGTTTTCAGAGGAAACTCGTCAGCTGAAATCGCAAAAACAACGAGAAGCTATTGAAAGAGTCGGCCTCTCCGTAGAATTTCAAAATCGAATAGGTTATGAGTTTTCTCAAACGGATAAAGAAAAAGGACGAAAGAAAAGCATAGAGCATCGCAAGCAAGAGATACAGTCCTGGCAAGACTGGGTACTTGAAGAAGGAGCAACTTGGGAAACTGTTAGTCCTCGTTGGTCTTCGCTTCGAAAGCGGCTAATTACCGAGATCGGATGTTGTGAGATTTGCGGACAGCTTCCAATATGGAATGGAAAACCTCTATCTCTTCAACTGGATCATATTGATGGAGATTTAGACAATAACAAACGAAGTAATCTTCGGGTACTCTGTTTACACTGTCATTCACAGACGCCACATTATGGCTCTAAAAATAAGGGCCGTGGAAGATATTTACGAAGAAAACAAAGCCATTCGGACGACTAGTGTGTATGCCAAGTGAGGTCGAGCCCTGGTCAGGGGTACAGCGAATATCCGTAGCGGGGCCTAGCTAGCTCACCGGATGCTGGAGCGTAAAGGCGTCGGACACAACGCCGCAGCATACACATAATGGCCAACGGACGGTCCCGAGATCGCAAGATCGAATCCGAAAGGTAGGGCGAAGAAAGCCGTCGGTGGAGCCCGTAATCACCTTACTTGTAGAGAGGCATTCAGATATAGGATGTATAACGGGAAATAGCTCAGCTGGTAGAGCGCGTGCTTTGGGAGCATGAGGTCGCAGGTTCGAAACCTGTTTTCCCGACTAACGTTTTTCAAGGAGGAAGTAATGTATGATCTCTCCGAACTTGAAGAACTTCGCAAATTGACTCCTCCAGGTCAGTATTGCGTACCCGTAGAAACTGAAAAGAGCTGTAAGGTGCTTGTAGTCGGGGACGTTAAGAAGTCTGTAACCAAAGATTGGTTCGCTATCTTTCCGGATCCGTCGGAGCAACCTGCATATGAGAAAGCATTGATAGACATAGTCGAGAAACGATTAGGTCTTTAGTTGGGCGCGTGACATAAAGGCTGTGTAGCGGACTCTTAATCCGTGAGCGAAAGCTCAATGCAGGTTCGACTCCTGTCGCTCCCATAGTTCCTGATTACCCTCCGAGGGTCGCTCCTTTGGGTTCAAGGTAGTATAACACTCAGCCGAGGCCTTGAGAAATAATGTATAACAGGCTGCGGATAGTCATCAGAGACGTGTCGATGACCAGGGACTTATTTGCCTCATTCGCGTAACGGGTCTTCTACGTCTTGATGCCACGTGCTCAAGGCGAAAGACACTACTCTTCGATCCCCATTAGGACCAGCAGGTAAAGGCCACCTGAAGCGCGACTACGGTGGAGATGAGCTTGGGAGTAGGAGCGCGCCAGCATGAGAGCTGGTAGAGAAGGTTCGACTCCTTCATGCGGCGTTTTTCATTGAGGTGTGGCCCAATGGTTGGGCAGCGGACTGTTAATCCGTGGGGAAACCCTATGCAGGTTCAAATCCTGTCGCCTCAGCTAAAAGTCCTGCCTAGAGTGGCCACTCGAAGCAGGTTGAGACGGAGCGGTGGCAGCTGATCACTTCGTCAATAGAAAGCGGTGACACCCGTCAGCCTAGGGTATAACAAGTTCACGCCGGAACCGTTACCGGTACTTTCGGGCGCATAGCTCAATTGGTAGAGCTACAGACTCTTAATCTGTAGGTCGAAGGTTCGATTCCTTCTGCGCTCATAAATCCCGCGATGCGTTGCAAAGCTAGTGGGTTGAGGTCATCGATGAACTGTCAGTTGATGGCGTATAATAAATCTGTGGGAGCGCTGCAATAAGGAGACGGCTGAATTTGCAGGTATCGCCACGCCGGACCGTAACCGGCAATTTTATGGCTCGGTGGTGTAATTGGCAGCCACGTTAGCTTGAGGTGCTAATGCCGAAAGGCGTGAGGGTTCAAATCCCTCCCGGGCTACTATTTGTGTGATTAGCTCAGTTGGTTTAGAGCGCCTGGTCGACATCCAGGAGGTCAGTGGTCCGAATCCACTATCGCACACGTATATTATGCCTATGAACATACTCGGTATCTTCGTAGGCTTTCTCTTTATGCTGGGGTGCATTGGCCTCGGCACACTTTGCCTAAAGCTTAAACTCGTTCAACCGCTCACCTCTCGTAAGATTATCCATATCGGTGTCTCGCACTGGTGGCTTATCGCTATGGTGTTCTTCACCAACATCTGGGCTGCGTTGGTTGTTCCGGTCGCTTTCATCTTCATCAATATCGCCGCTCTGAAGATGAAGTTCTTCACAGCGATGGATGATCCGTCTAGACCGCACAACTTCGGTACTGTGTACTTTCCGATATCGCTGTCCATCCTTACAGCTCTTTGTTGGGGTGGAGTACTGCCAATAGCAGTCGGCGGAGCAGCAATGCTGGTGCTCGGGTGGAGCGATGGCTTAGCGGCTGTCGTTGGTCGAGCCACTCACGTTGGAGAGTTTCAGGTCTGGGGTCGCACAAAGAGCCTTGCTGGAATCGGTACGATGCTTCTGACATCAGTAGCAGTGCTTCTAGCATTCAACGTATCCCCAGTCGTCATTCTTTGGCTAGCCCCTCTCGTCACTGTCGTAGAGTTGTTCACTCCTCTCGGATTAGATAACCTAACGGTACCTGCAACGGTGGCGCTAGCGTTGGGAGTGATACAATGGATTTAACAAGCGCAAAGCCTGAAGAGGTTGAGTTCTGGAAGACATGCTTCTTGGCTCTTCTAACTCAGGCACCTAAGACCCTTCCTATTAGCGAAGCAATCTCAACAGTGGCGGAAGCCGCTGATGATGCACTAAAGGAATATCGAGCTCGTCGCCCGGGCCGGTAGCATAATTGGTAATGCGCTCCCCTCGCACGGGAGAGTATCGGGTTCGAGTCCCGCCGCGTCCACTAGGAGAGAAAATGAAGAAGTTCTACTCGCTGATCTCCACCGATGGTGAAGTAGTCGGAATTGCCTGCTGGAATTCCGAAGAGGCTGAGAAGGTTCGCAAGGCGTACAGGCGCCAGGGCATTCTCATCGTGGAGAAACTGAAATGACAGTCGGCGATATCACAGGCAAAAAGGATCCTCCGAAGCGTCCAGGCCTAGTCAAATTCGGGCAGTTCCTCGGATCTGTTCTCGCTGGCGTCGGCAGCTCCATAGTGATTCTCGCACTCTTTCCGGATGTGCCAAGGTGGGCGCTAGGAATGTTTTCGACTCTCATCTTTGGCTTTATTGATACTCAGTTCATGATCGAGAGAATCCAGAAAAAGCTAGATAGTGAGTGACTCCGCGAGAGGCACTAATATATTATAGACGTAGAAGGGCACGGAGTCCTTCGAAAGGTCGAACACAATGAGTGACAAGAAGTACGATTACGCCGTATTCATCGGGCGCTTTCAGCCCCTCCACCTCGGTCACGAGGCCATAATCCGCAAAGCTTTTGAGATTTCTGATCACGTTCTCATCGTAGTGGGTTCCAGCACCGCCTCTCGGTCGCTTAGGAACCCGTTCTCGTTTGAGGAGCGAAAGGCGATGATTGAAGACTCCCTCGAAGGAATGGGACTTCCTCGCAAGCGGCTTCCCGCCACCATCCTTCCCCTCGCAGATTCAGCCTACAACTTCCACGACTGGCTCGTTCGAGTCAAAACGCTCATCAATACCACAGCTAAGAATCTTCCCACTCGTCACTACAACCCTCCCCGTATTGCTCTTCTCGGGCACTACAAGGACGACACCTCCTACTACCTCAACTACTTCCCCGAGTACGATTTCATCCCCGTCGACACGATGGAGGGTGGAATTGGTGCTACTAAGATTCGAGAGAGGTATCTTGAAGGAAATGGCGGCTGCATGGGTCCCGCTATGAAATACTGTTCCAAAACCACCTATGATTTCTTACTGGAGTGGATAAAGTCCGCGGAATATGAGGCGCTCCATGCTGAATATGACTTCATTCAAAACTATAAGAAGCAGTGGTCCGCTGCGCCCTATCCTCCTACCTTCGTAACTACGGACGCTGTGGTGATCTGCCTTGGCCATGTTCTCGTAATCAAGAGAGGTCGTCATCCAGGTAAAGGTCAGTACGCACTCCCGGGAGGATTTCTCGAGCAGATGGAAACCATCCAAAGCGGATGCATCCGAGAGCTCAAGGAAGAAACCAAAATAGACTCCTCGAAGCGCATTTTGGAGAATAGCATCAGAGACGAGCATGTCTTTGATCATCCTCTCCGAGACCCTCGGGGCCGGACGATCACGCACGCATTTCTGTTTGATCTCGATGCGACGATGCTTCCCTCTATTCAAGCTGCTGACGATGCATCCGAAGTCGTGTGGATGCCGCTTCAGGATCTCACGGAGAAAGAAAATCAGTTTTTTCTCGACCACGCACAGATCATTCGCTACTTCGTAAACAGGTTGAGGTGATTAAAGCGAGTCATTGATGCGAAGTACGACAGAGAGCAGCTAAGCGTTATCTCCGCAGAGCTTGATGGAACAATCAAACGCTGGCGAATGGCAGTTACCGGTGACGGCTCTCTCCAAATCGAAGCAGAAGATGTCGGTATGCAGGAAACGAATACTACGGTGTTATCGAATGGGATTTCTATAACGTACGACAGCGTAGAGGATCAAATCGATATTGCTCCTGTAGGACAGATCAATCACAAGATCATTAGAGATGCAGGAATACCTTCTAGCGCCTCTCTAGTATCGACAGGTACAACCGCTCATTATTTCGTAGATGACAGCTTGTATAAGTTCTCCGTTAAGTAAGTATATTGATATAAAGGACTCGAAATGAAAGCACTACCGCTCCCAGAACTTATTAAGGCTCTTGCTTCTCCTGAGAAGCAGTCTATGGCTGACCTTATGGAGATATGTAAGCAAGCATCTGCGTTTATCAAGAATGAACAGATTATATGGAAAAAGGGAGCCGAGTTTGCGAAGCTCTTCGCAGATCTTCCTTCTGTAAGTGTTCCGGAGGATAAGCCTTCCGCTGCTCGAGAGACACTAGAAGCTACCGCACGAACTCAAGAGATGCTCAAGCCGGAAGCGGAAACCGAGGTAGAGGCTGCGTATACCAAGGGACAGTTTAATATCTATATAACTGCTCTTCGTCCAGTCCCGGCCGGAGGAGCTAATAGACTTGAGCAACTACGGACGCTCCGAGAAGCCTCCGGAGAGCTTAACTCCGCTCCTCGAATGACGTTACAGAAGGCAAACGAGCTTATCGCGGATCTTGAATTAGGAGATCGAGCCATCCTTATTCGTTCGACCCCGTCACAAGATGACGCTCATGAAATCATAAAGGATCTTGCAAGAGTCGGAATCTCAGCAGAAGTCCGTTCGTAAAAACTCTGCCTCAAGGAGAGGCAGATTGATATCATATTTGCAAGGAGCAACAATGAACCTCGAAGTCGACAAGCGTGCCGCTTGGGTCAGAAACCTCGTCAAGAAGACGGGAACCAAGGGCATCGTGATTGGGCTGAGTGGCGGGAAGGATTCCGCATACTTAAAAAGAATCTCGATGAACGAGAACGTTTTTGGATCGAATATTTTCAAGCATCAAATCCTGCTATTGGCTATAATCTTACACGAGGTGGCGTAGCCAACCATGGAGGATGGCATCTCTCTGCAGAAGCAAAAGCTGAAATCAGTAAAGCTCAAAAAGGAAGAGTAAAGACGTCTGAGCATCGCCAAAAGCTTTCGAAAGCCATAAAAGCTCGAAACGGAGATTACATTACAGACGAGGTGCGGCAGCGTATTAGCGCAAAGGTACTTGCGTCTGGAGCGAATCGGAAAGCATTCACTGTAGTATCTCCAACTGGTGAGGTATTCAAGGTGTACGGATTAAGAGGTTTCTGTAAGGAGCACAATCTTGAATACCGAAGGTTATGGGATTGCTCCAAGAGAGTTAACGGTAAGACTAGAGATGGATGGTCTGTGGTAACATCTAAAGAGGGATAGAACATGTTTGATAATGCTGTTGAAACTGAAACCACTCAAGCAGCTACTGCTCTTGAAAAGACTCGAGAGCAGCAGCGCATGCTCGATCAGCAGCTTCTTATCCTCATCATACTTTTAAGTTTTGCTATGATGGGACTCGGGCTTATTCTTACCCTGTAGACTTCACAAGAGGCGTTCTGATATTATATCGGTACGGCGGAAGAATCGCCGGAACCAAGGAGAAACGAATGAAGGTTACTGTCATCGGTAGCGGAACGGCGTTTTCTCTCGCAACTAGGAAGAACGCGAATCAGTGCTTCCTGTTCGAGGAAAACGGGCGCAGGATGCTATTCGACTGCGGTCGCACTACTCCTGAGCAGCTTGATAAGATAGCCGGGATGACCTTTAAGGACATCAACGACATCTATATCAGCCACGCTCATAGCGATCACATTGGCGGCTTGGAGTTCGCGGCGCTTATGCGCTACGACTGGAAGAATCATCCTCGCAATTGGTCTGATAGCCAGTACGCTATCAAACTGTATGCGAACTCGGGACTCATGACCGAACTGTGGAACTACAGCCTTCGCGGAGGTTTATCCACGTTCGAGGGATTCGTAGCCCAGATGGGTACTTGCTTTGAGCCGGTTCGAATTCCGGACAGCAAGGCGTTCGAGTGGGAAGGTTGGACTATGCTGCCTATTCAGCAGGTACATATCATGTCCGGTTCCTCGATTTCGTTTGCGTTCGGTCTTCTAATCAAGAAGGAAGGACACAAGACGCTTTACTGCGTGGCTGATAGTCAGCACTGCAGCCCACGTCAGATGGAGATGTACTACAAGGAAGCTGACATCATCTTCCAGGATTGTGAGTGCGCTCCATTCCCGACGAACGTGCACGCCAACTACAAGCAGCTTGCTGGCTACCCTGAGGCGAACAGTCCTGACCTCGGCTCCGTAATTCGATCCAAGATGTGGCTCAGTCACTTCCAGGACTTTGTTCTTGATAGCAAGGATGGGATGGGTGGTGACTTGGACTGGTTCAAGCTTGCCAAGGACGACGGGTTTGCCGGGTTCCTGATGCCTGGCCAGACCTTCGAGATCTAAAATGAGAACCCCCGAACGTGCATTGCGTGCGTATAATGCCGACCCCGTAGTTGAACTTCTCAAATACGAGATTGTGCTTATACATATGAAGGCGATCGGGAAGGTTCCTCTCGTACGCTATCGATATGATTTCAATGAAAAGCAACTCGTTGAAGTGCAATCGGTAGCGTATGAAGAGCAGGCTGAAATGTTCGCTAAGATGCTGTACACGCACGGGCAGACATTTTACCCTGAATTCTTCCCGGCAGATGAGACCACGACTAATAAAGAAAGTAATGGGTAGGTAGCTCAGATGGTTAGAGCGGCGGTCTCATAAGCCGCAGGTCGAGGGTTCAATTCCCTCCCTACTCAGGAGGAATATAGTATGTGTCTAGTGGCTTATGAGCGTGGGAATTCTAACATCAAATATGCCAATCCAAAGACTCCACTTTGGGCCATTGTGAATGTTACGAATGAATGTAATATGAGCTGTGAGTTTTGTTTTAACAAGCATAACCATGCTCCTGTTATGGCGTTATCCGACTACCGTGCTATGCTCATTAAGCTACAGACGATTGGAATCAAGCAAGTAACGCTATGCGGCGGAGAGCCTACCACTCATCCAGACTTTGAACAGCTACTTATAGAAGCCAAGGCTGCAAAATTCAAGATTCACCTTCTGACAAACGGTCTTGAAATGGATAAGATTCTTGCAGCAGACGCAAAAGATCTTCTGAATCAGATTCAGTTCAACTGGAATGTAGACACGTATAAGCATCTCTCCGAAAGTATTCGAAAGATCCAAAACTCTCGTGTAGCTGTCACAATTTCTGGTACAGAGGCTAACGTAGCTCATCTAGCCGAGCTAGTTCAAGCCGCTAACGATATCGGAGTGGATAAGATCCGAATCTGGGAGCTCTGCGGAGCAGGGAAAACAGATACGTCCCTCTCTATTCAAGAGTTCGACGCTACAATTCAGCCGCTTATTCCTGATGTGTACGGTTTCAAGCAATCCTACGATCCAGACGTTCAGGGTGATCTATATATCCCGTGTATGACAGCTTCTGGAGCGGCGATGTTCATCAATACAAATGGCGACATTACGCGATGTTGTGCAGAGCTGACATCTCCGTTGATTGCGAACATCCTTACTGAGTCTTCATTTGACGTGCTTCAAAAGTATCGAGAGTTTGTTGCCACTCTTCCTAAGAAATGTTTTGCCAGATAGAGAGGCAAATAGATATGTATCGTGTAGGAGAGAAAATGCTGTCAGATGCTTGCGTTGATTGCGATCTAGAATGCGATGCTTGCCACGATGACCCTGAAAACGCTCCTTGCATGGATATGTTTGAGTCGGACTTTGACGACTCATCTGATGATTGAGTCTGTAGCTCAGCTGGATAGAGCGCAACCCTGCGAAGGTTGAGGTCACAAGTTCGACTCTTGCCAGGCTCACTAATTACCATATGATACATCTACAGAAAGGAGGCACTATGCAATTCTACTAGTTAGGAGGCATAGCGATGTCGAGATCGTACAAGAAGTATCCTTGCTGGTCCGCTCCGGATAGCAGGAATGGAGTGCACAGCGGTGTTCACGATTCCAAGAGACTGGCGAACCGCAAAGCACGTCGCCCATGGTACTGGGATACCCCATCTGGAAATGCATACCGCAAGATAACAGATCCCTGGGATATTCGAGACTACAAGTTCGTCTATTATACTAAAGCTGAAGTTGCGCGTGCAATCGATGACGCGAAAGCTCGTATAGGGCGTGACACGTATTACTACAGGTACCAGAAAAAGTATACGCTTAGGTACTATTACTACGCAAAATGAGGGAGTATGTTAACAGAGCGAGAGTATCGAGCAATGAAAGCGATCCTCACTGTTACGACAGATCCCGAAGTCAAGAAATTGCTCCGAGTTAAAGTAGGGGAACACGAGTTAGAGGTGACCCTACGTAACATATCTCGTAGAGCACGGATTATAAGGAACAGAGTTTTAAGGAAAGGGATCGACTCTAAGCCGGCAGGTGAAGAGTTGTGAACGATAGTGAAATCCCGCCCCATGCTGGACAAGGGGTAAGGGTCGCTTACGGGTCTGCAGCCCATAGGCGGAAGGTGGGCGCTTCCCGGGAATAATGTCAACGGCCCCCATTAAGACCAGTAAGTGTGCTGAGCAAGTTGGCGAGATCAGTAGCTCAGTTGTAGCAACACTCAAAAAAGAAATCGCAGTATGAGACATAGCTCAGTGGTAGAGCGCTTTCCGAACACGAAAGAGGTCGC
>ERZ795061.4668-NODE-4668-length-11480-cov-5.803151_pt1 | contig 11480 bp, 10 predicted proteins | sample MGYA00375145_ERZ795061 | MGnify/ENA primary metagenome ERZ795061 (study PRJEB30190, sample SAMN05720144) | anaerobic digester metagenome | isolation source: active sludge of municipal wastewater-treating anaerobic digesters | place: USA | collected 2014-12-22 ... | reverse complement strand
GGTAAATTTGTTCTTTATTACCATCTATTAATTACAATTAAAGGGATAAAATAGGCACATTCTGTGGAAACCCCAAACCTGCAAACCTGTAAACCTGCAAACCTGAAAACCTTTGAACCCCCAAGAAGAATCAATTTATAAACACTCCGATCTCAGAAAGGAGAAAATCAGTACCTTCGCCAAACTTCTCTCGTCATGAAATACCAACAAAAATCCCCGGCTATTTTACTTTTAGAAGATGGAACCATTTTTCATGGTTCGGCAGCGGGGGCTATGGGGACTGCGACGGGGGAGATCTGCTTTAATACCGGCATGACCGGCTACCAGGAAATTTTTACGGATCCTTCTTACTTCGGACAAATGTTGCTTACAACACACGTCCATATTGGTAATTACGGTATCAGCGCCGGTGATGCACAGGAAGTGGAAAGCGATGGCATCAGTATCTCCGGATTGATCTGCAGAAGTTTTTCTTTACAGTACAGCCGCAAGAGTGCAGTGGAATCGATTGACGAGTACTTTAAACGGAACAAGGTTGTTGCAATAGAAGATGTAGATACTCGCGCAATCGTGCGTCATATCCGTTCTAAAGGTGCAATGAACTGTATCATTTCATCTGATACAACTGACATAGAAATTCTTCAGGCAAAATTGAAACAAGTTCCTTCTATGGAAGGTCTGGAATTGTCGAGTAAAGTGAGTACGAAGAAACCTTACTTCGTAGGTAGTCCGAATGCAAAACGAAAAGTTGCTGTGATGGATTTCGGTGTGAAGAAAAACATTATCCGCAATCTGGTCGACAGAGATTGTTACGTTCAGGTTTTTCCTGCCAATACAAAATACAAAGACATTCACGACTGGGAACCGGATGGCATTATGATGAGTAATGGTCCCGGCGATCCTGCAACGATGACAGATGTTATTAGCAACATCAAAGACATCCTCAAACAAAACATTCCACTTTTCGGAATTTGCCTGGGCCAGCAGTTACTTGCACAAGCTTGCGGTGTCGGTACATACAAAATGTTCAACGGACACAGAGGTATCAATCACCCTGTAAAAAATATCATCACCGGTCGTTGCGAGATCACTTCACAGAATCACGGCTTCTCCGTGATCGAAGACCAGATGCGTAAATCAAAAGAAGTAGAGATCACGCACATCAATCTTAACGACAATACAATTGAAGGTATGCGTGTCCGTGACCGTGTTGCTTTCTCTGTTCAATACCATCCGGAATCAGCTCCAGGGCCACATGACAGTACTTATTTGTTTGATGATTTTGTGGGGGTAATGAGTGGGGTGGTGGTGTAAATCACAGTTGAACTAATTTTTTCAATTTGTTAAGTTTGCAGTATTGAAAGCTTTCTTCAAATGCTTTTTGTATTAGTTATTTTCTCTTTATTAGTTATTATTGTTTCATTAAATTGGCTTAAAGAAATATGAACTATAAATTTCCACTTCTACTCATCCTTGTTTTTAATTTCACTGTAACTAATGCGCAAGAGTTATTTGAGAATAGCCGTTTTGGTTTCTCGATGAAGAGACCTGCTTATTGGATTGAAACGAATAATAAAGAACTAAATTCAAACTTGGGTAATTTTTCAAATTATGAGGAGTTAAAAAAAAATTTCCAAGGTAAAGATGAGGAAATGGTTGGAGCATTTTGTAAGTATAATAAATCGTACCATGGTATGATTCCAACGATCATTATTAACAGTAAAATAAAGTACTCTGATGATTTTAGTGAATTCAAAGATCTGATTTATAATAGAAACCTTGATGCATCTAGTGTTTTTATAGATATGAAATATTCTCAAGAACCAAAAACTATTATGATATCGGGTATTGAAAGTGTTTATGCAGTTATGACATATACAGTAGAAACTAAAAGTGGAATAAAATATAAATTGAGAAGCCATAAATTTTCAATTCCGTGCAAAGGATTTTATATTCAAATGAATTGTATAGATGATCCTTTTAAAGAAGATTGTAAGGCAGAATACACCGAATTGGCAAAGACAATAAAGATCGATGACAAGTTTAAAATAAAAGAAATAAAAGTCGAAATGGAAAGCTGCAAGTCTTCGAAAGACACAGTAAAGATCAACGAACCATTTAGAATAACATATGTCCTTGTTGGGAAATACTCACAGGGTTATAAAATTAGTGAGAAAGATAAAGCAAGAGAAAAAGATTCTTCTTCGTACTCTAAATTCATCAGTGCATTTCATGTTAAATCGGTGAAAAATATTACTCATATAAAGACAAAAGAAATTGGATATTCAATTGAAACAAAGGATGAAAATACTAAAATTGGAATGGTTGTGTCTTCGTCTACTGTCGGAAAATGTAATTTGCCTGATTTGATTTATACAAAGAATGAAAGAGAATACAGGTTGAAAGGTGGCAGTGTTTTTGTCCTAAATGAAAGAATCTCTGCTGCAGATAGTGTTGTAGCATGGAACAATAGTAAGGAATCTGAATTTCATAGGAAGTTTCAAAAGGAGCTGGAAGAATTTAATCAAGAATTTAAAAGCAATACAGAGAGTAAAATTGATTTAGATCCGGATAAAACAGAATTCAGAGCAGTTGAAAAAGTTATTAGAGTTAAAGCCGGACAGGAGTTTGTGATTTCCTATCAAAATAATTGTTCTGATTTAATCCACAGCTATCAACGGTTTGAATCTTCAGAAACTACAGAGTATCTCGGCAGTCAAACCTCTATAAGTTCTGAGATCGTTAATGGTAAAAAGATTACTGTACAATCTGTGAAATATAAATTTAAAGTTCTAAAACCTGAGACTATTACCTTGGCACCTATAAGTATAATTTGTAATGGCGAAACCTTAAATTCTGAAGAGATAACGATAATTGTCAACTGATATCTAATTGGCAGAATTTGGATTCGATTTGGAGGTAAGAGGAGGTTATAGGTTTTACTAGAGTTATTATTGGTTTAGTTACAATGCGAAAAACAAATTAACATACGAAAATCATTATTGGTGTGGACTGATGGAAGTATAACTTGGAACAACTATGATCAATAATGTTTCTATTCTGAACTGTGTTGACTTCATAACCTAAAGTTCCCTCCTGTATCACGAGTTCGTTTAACTTATTGTGCTACTTGACCTGTCATCCAGAAGGGACCTTTTCGGTTATTAAGAGACGACGTTTGATTTATTTTTTTCGATGCTATTTAAACAACTCTGTCATCCTGTAAAGTTATTCTTTCCCAAACTCCAAATTCGCCACAATCGCCTCCGCATTCGTCAACACCGCTTCCGGTGCGCTTTTGGAAATGTCGAAATCAAGTCGGTTGATTGAACCGGTGATCTTCATTACTGTGATCGGTCTTATAGTGAAAAAGTAGTTTTTAATAATGAAAATGTTTTATACAAAGCTATTGACTTAATAACCGAAAAGTTCCCTCCTGGATGACACCTGCTACTTATCATTTATGTCGAAGCGGGGAAAAATAAAAAAAGTATTTTTGGCTATGCCAAAAATACTTTTTTTATTTTTCCCCGCTTCGACATATTGTGCTACTTGACCTGTCATCCAGGAGGGATCTTTTCGGTTATTAAGCGAGGACGTTTCATTTATTTTTTTCGTTGCTAATAAAACACCTCTGTCATCCTATAAGGACCCTTTCGGTTATTAAGAGACTGCGTTTCATTTATTACTTTCGATTTGAATGAAACACTTCTGTCATCAAGTAGGGACCTTTTCGGTTATTAAGCAACAACGGTTCATTTTTTCTTTGGGTAATTAATGAACACGTCAGTCGTCAAATAGAATTTGTAGGATAATAAGTTTACTCCTTCCCAAACTCCAAATTCGCCTCAATCGCCACAGCATTCGTCAACACCGCTTCCGGTGCGCTTTTGGAAATGTCGAAATCAAGTCGGTTGATTGAACCGGTGATCTTCATTCCTGTGATCGGTTTGTTGTTGTTTGGATTTGTTCCTGATTTTGTTGTTGCATCCAATGTCACTTCTTTGGTGATTCCATGCATTGTAAGGTTGCCTTTGATCACATATTTATCAGCACCTGTTTTTTTAAATGAAGTACTTTGAAATGTAAGCTCAGGATATTTTGCTGTGTCGAAAAAGTCTGCCGTTTTTAAGTGAGCATCTCTTTTTTCATTGTCTGTGTCGATGGTGTTCATATCGGCTTTCATGCTTACAGTTGCATCAGAGAAATCTTCTGATGTTGTAGTGATCGTTGCTTCTGTCATCACGACTGAACCTTTGATCTCAGAAACAGAAAGGTGACCAACAGAAAATCCCAGATAGGAGTGCGCAGTATCCAGTTTCCAGGTTGTTGTAGCTGCATTAAATGCTACTAATAGAAATGCAATGACTGGTAAGAATAATAGCTTTTTTAACATAAGTTTTTTTTGTTTTTTATGAAGGTTAAAAGTACATATTTTTTTTGAAGAACTCATGCCCTTATTATGCGATTTCGTTCAGAATTTGCGTAATATATTCATCCGGATTTTAAGAGGATTGGCCAAAATTCATATAATATTACATTCACAATATTGTTTATTATTTATCTTTACTAAAACCTCAAAAACCATGAAATATTTTTACTTTATTATTGCCCTTCTTCCCCTGAATCTCTTCGCGCAAAACACAGTTGTAGATTCTGTATTTACGGAACATTGTATCGTAAATACTTCACTTGATACTGTTAATAATGATGAGCATATTGATTCAGTACGTTCTATCTACAATTCTACAGGTGATCTTCTTATTAGAATTACAACCAGAACTAAATTACGGGATGGAGTGATTATATATAATGGGACTGGTATGGATTCTCTCATCTATGATTCGGTCGCTAATTCTATTACAACCATTTCCGGTGCTGTAATAAATTCAGTTTTTATTCCTGCAACCGGAAGAATTGTAACATATGATTCTGCCGGCAGGATAATTATAGAATCCATTTCACAGAACTATTCGACATATAATTTATCGTATTATTATACTTACCTGCCAAATAATCTGGTCGATTATTATTTCAGAAATTTTGATTCTTCAGGGTCTGTTGACTCTTTACTGGTCCAATATACTTATGATGCAAACTTGAATCAGATCCGTGAAGAGCAATTTGTGTGGGATAATGGTGGGATTAACCACCCTTATGTAAAAAAGGAGCAATACTTCAATGCAGGAAATCAACTGGTAGCTTATGACTGGGATATGTGGATCGATTCAACATTTGGTTATGATGAATGCTATCTTGATACTGCCTCATTTACTTATAATGCCAGCGGACTATTAATTGAAGAAATAATGCATGAATGTACCTCAGGTGACCTTACTAATTGGTATACGTACGATATCAATGGTAATCTTGATTCCAGCGGTTATGTCTATGTGGATCACACGCAGAATGTTTCATCTGGAAGTTGTGATGCAGGAGTAGGACAAATCATTGGTGGAATTGGCGCTGATCCAGGTTTAAATCAATATGTTCTGTATCCGAATCCGTCTGATGGAAGAGTGGTTTTGTCCGGTAACTTCGCAAACATAAGCGATGAGATTAAAGTGTGTGACCTTTCCGGTAGAATTGTTATGACAATGAAAATTGGAAAGACAAATGATTCTATTGTTGAGGCAGATCTTACAGAACTGAGTTCAGGGATTTATATTATTCGTTTTGTTGATCAGGGTATTCATTCGCTGTTATTTATAAAAGAGTGATTTATCCATAATTGATCCTATGAAAAAGATGAACTTTCACCTTCTAATTTTTACGATTATTATTTCGTTCTGTTGTTTTCAATCAAAAGCACAAACAGTTACTGATACGATCGGCAATACGATTGTGGAAATTTCAGTAGCCGTAGATACGAATCATTTTACCGGTGGATATTTTAGCGGTCCATGGGATATCTTCTGGGGACCGGATCAAAAACTCTGGTATACAAATGAGACAAGACTTTGCACTTATGATCCGGCAACTCATATTGTCGATACCATTCTTCAAATCGATTCAGGATTTATTATGAGTGTTGCTACTCATCATGATTTTCAAAATAATCCATTCGTTTACCTGGCTATTGATTCTGCATACTATTATGCTGCCGGTAACAACATCCAGGTTTATAAGTATGATTACAGTCTCACAGGCGATTCACTTTACAACCCGCAATTCATTCTGGATTGGTATCATGGCGGTGAACATTCAGGAGGCCGCATCTTGTTTGGTGATGACAATAAATTATATGTTGCAACGGCTGAGTACTTTTCTCAGTTTGATACGCTCTTCAATAATAGCGGAAAAGTACTTCGTGTAAATCCTGATGGAAGCGTTCCAATAGATAATCCGAGAGCTGATTATACTTTCACTTATGGTCACCGCAATCCGCAGGGAATTGTACAAACTCCCAATGGAAATTTAATTGTTTCCGAATACGGAATGCAGTATGATGAAGTGAATCTGCTTGAAGCTGGAAGATTTTATGGCTGGTGGATATATGATGGTGACAGTTGCTTTAATAATTCAGACAGTTGCGATTACTATGACAGCATCGCAGTTTTTCCGATTGATGTAGGTAGGAATCCGGCTTCAGGAATTGATTTCTATAACAATGCTGCAATTCCGGAATTCAACGGACTCATTCAGGCAGTTACAGGATTTAATCAGGGATTGATAGCGTATACAATGAACGCAACTTACGACAGTGTTCTAGTAAAGACCTTTTATCTCACTTCTGAATACGGTAGAGTAAGAGATGTTTGCGCTGCTCCTGATGGTTCAGTTTATTTTATTGCACACGATAGAAACCGGGCCGATATTCATGTGATCAGAAATCCTTTGTTCAATAATATTAAGAATGAATCGAATCTTGATTTTTCAATTTTTCCAAATCCTGCGAATGAAAATCTGAATATTATTAATTTCAAAGCAAATAAAAATTCATCGATCAGCATTTTTAATTCAATTGGTAAAATCGTTTATCAGGATGATAATTTTAATGGAGAATCAATTGATGTGGGAAGATTTCCTGATGGAGTTTATTTTGTGAAATGTTTTGCGGATGAAATGATTGAAGTGGAGAGAGTGGTGGTTTGCCATTAACGATTAAAATAATTTAACACTGAGATCACTAAGTTTTTAGCACAAGAGCACAAGTGAGGCTTTTTTTCATAAGTGCTCTTGTGACGATTTTTAGTGGACTTAGTGTTTTATTCATTTGGCATATATTTTTCCTTTCAGAAAATTAAATCAAGAACCCATGGAAAGAAAAATGAACGATACAACAACAGATGGAAAGACCGGTACTGTTAAGATCACGAGAAATTTCAATCTGCCATTAGAAGAAGTATGGAAAGCATGGTCAGAACCTGCAAGTTTCAAAAAATGGTGGGGCCGGAAGAGTATGATTGCACAAGTTGTAAAATTGATTTCAAGCCAGGAGGAAAGATCTTTGCGAATATGGTTTCGGAAAAAGGCGAAGAGATTTGGTCTATATGCAAAATCACAGAAATTAATCCGATGAAAGAAATTTTTTACAATGATTATTTCGCTGACCATGATGGTAATATTGTTTCTCCTGAATATTACAATATGCCGGGTGATTGGTCGAATGTAAAGGTCCATGTTGCATTTGAAGAAGCGAATGGTGAAACAAAAATGACAATTGAACAGTCCGGAATACCGGTTGAATTGATAAAAGAGTGTACAGCCGGTTGGAATTCCTCATTAGACAAACTTGACAGGTAGTTTATTTCAGAAAAATAATTTTTATCAGAAAAATTTTGTAGCTTACTTAAAAATCGGAGTATGTGTTTTTCTGCTAATGCCAGTTTCACTGCAGGAACTGTATTGACTGTTATCGGTGCTATTTCTGTTCGAAAAGTCAGAGTGCCATCACAGATTTTCTTCGCAAGTATACCAATCATATTTGCCATTCAACAGTTCTCGGAAGGATTTCTATGGTTATCATTGACCAAACCAGCATTTGCAGAGTTGAAAGTAAGCATGACTTTCATATTTCTTTTCTTTGCACAAATCGTCTGGCCGTTTTGGGTTCCATTTGCTGTGATGAAAATGAATGATACAGGTAAAGGAAAGTCATTCGGAAAAATATTATTATTATGTGGAACAGCTGTTTCAGTTTATTTAGGTTATTGCCTTCTAAATTATCCGGTAAATGCACAGAGCGATGGAATGCACATTGCATACGATCAGCAATACCCGCAGTCAGCTGCTTTTGTTTGTGGAATTTTATATGTTCTGGCAACGATCTTTCCACCATTCTTTTCAGGAATAAAGCGGATGTGGATGTTAGGATTTGCAATTCTGATCTCTTATGTGATTACAACTATTTTCTATAATGATTATCTGGTTTCTGTCTGGTGCTTCTTTGCTTCTGTGATCAGCATTGCTGTTTATTCTGTTGTACATTCTCTGAATGCTAGTGCGGAGAATGTAGTGCCATCCAAAATTTAAGAGTCAGGACTATTAATTCAGTTGAATCAGATGGATAATTTTATATTCTGCATATAAGTTCCTGCTTTTATTGGTTGTAAAAAAAATCATGTGACATTAGGTTTGCATAAACAATTGCAAACCTCAGTCAACATGAAAAGATCATTACTATTCCTCATAACTATTTTAATTGCTGTTTCTACATTCGCTCAGTCACAACCTCCCATTGGAATCCGTGGTACCTATGTTGATTGTGCTCAGGATCTGATCTATCAGATTCACGTAGGAAATGCGATTGCAGCAATTGATTTTCTGGATGAGATCCGAAACAGAAACATTACCTATGTTGCACTGTTCGGCCTCGACCACAATTCTAATTCGACTGATTTTCCAAACGGATATGTGATCGGTGATCCTGCATTTGAACCTGACATTTTTTATTTTGTGAATGCTGCTCATGCACGCAATATTAAGGTCGGAATTGTGATCAGCGATAAAAGTTTTGTTCAACATACATTCACGCCACGAATCAACTGGAGAAAACTGGTGGTTCGAACGGATTGTTTTCCGCCGGATGCAATGCGGATTGCAAATGTCAATCAATTCTCCGAAGGAAAGGAATTACTTAAAGGTGAAATGGCTAAAGCCGCTGTACGAATAGCAAACTATAATTCGACATCGGCATATTTTGGCGGCTATATTGATTACCTGAGTGTTGAATACGAATACTGGACATCCGGTTTTTATTCCGACCACCCGGCCTATAGTGATGATGCTGTTTATTCAAAAGAGTATTATGCGTATCAGGATCTCCTGGAGCTGATGAATTTTATCAGAAGAAATGTGATCTGTGCTGGGAAATATGGGAATCTAAGATCAGAGATGGAACTTCGATTGAAGGAATTTAATTCACCCCTGGTTACCGTTCCTGATCCGCAACGACAGGCTGATGAGATCGATCTCACATTTGTCGATAGAATATTGCTTGTGGATTATCATCAGAATCCAAATGTATTGTTTGGTTATAATTGCGATAATCTTTATTGGCTCGGTCAGCCATCGGGTAGGAGCGGAACTGAAATTCTAAACCTGATGTCTGCAGAATCTTCCACATTCCCGAAAGCTGTTTGTGCTAATTATCCAAATGCCGGAAACTACTGGGATGATTTTCTGGGAAATTATCTTTCATCGCCATTAACTACACTCCACGATGTTGAAAATACCTGGTATACAAATCTCTTATCCGCAACAGCTTCTTCCTGCTCAAATTGTGGTTGTTCGTTTACAAATGGAGATAATCGTATAAAAGGATTTATATGGTTTACATCTTCGATTCTTATCAATCATGGTATTTATCGGACGTCAGGAGAAAAATCAGATGTTCAGAATGAAACTTCTTTTTATTACGATCAACATATGAATGTATTGAATATTCGGGATTCTGAAAATTATAAAGTACTATCTATTTTTGATTTCAGTGGGAGGATAATTTATAACGGTTCAGCAAATAAATGTATTTCATTGCAAAATTTGTCGCCGGGAATATATTTTTGTAATTTAACTGATAAATTTAATAGATTTAGTGGTGCCAAATTCATCGTATTATGAAATTGAAAATTGTTTTATTTCTTTTAATCTTTTGCAAATGGTCACCCACAATTGCACAGTCTAATTTTGAGCGGTCGTATTTGCAAATCGGAATTAAACAGTATGGTGTCTCGGTTGCAGAGTTAAACGGAAAATTTTATGTTACCTCATTGTCTGATGATTGTGGTTCATGTATTTCGACGGAATGCCTTACTCAGTTTGATCAGAATGGGAATGTTCTCCATACTAACTATTTTTCCAATGGAACAATTGATGAGATCGTAGGTGAACTGACTCCATACAAAAGTGGATTCATCTTTCCTGTAACATATGATCATTTCAATATGTCGAATGTTCGCAAGGAAGTTGCAATTAAATATGTTGACTCTACCGGAACCGAAATCTGGACAGCAATAATTTCGGATTCATTGAAGGAATTTCAGAATACAAAGCTAGTAATAGGTAATAACAATCTGATCACGGGGTTTGCTGATAATCTGACTTCAACCGGTGTATTGTTCTTTCAAATTGATTCTGCAGGAAATGTTACCGTGATACAAAATTTCTCACGAATACCGGATGTTTACTCAGTGCGTGATCTGGTATTTAAGAATAATCATTTTTATGTATTAGGAGTTGGTGTCTTGAACGGTGCAACTAAAACCTTCGTCAGAAAGGTTGATATGTCAGGAATTGTTGTTGACTCTTCAGTATATGATTATGCAACTGAAATAAGTGGAATAAGGATTCAATCGTCTGATAATGGATTTATCATTTGCGGACAATCGTTCGATACGCTTGGATTCACACAAGTTTGTTTAATGAAAATTGATTCATCAGGAAATGTAGTATGGAGAAAGACACTGACAACATCAAATGATAATATACCAACGTCTTTCGATATATTTCAGAATGGTAGAATTTATATTACCGGAAAAACGATTGATCAATCTAACAATGTTGATCTGTTTATTATAAATGCAGATTCAATCGGTAATTTTTTATGGAAACGTGATTATTGCTTGCCAGGTCCAATCGGCTGTGTAGCGAGTGCCGGGAATTCAATTATTGAATCATCTGATCATTCAGTCGTAGTGTGTGGTCAGGTGCAACATACCGCATCTTACCCAAAGTTGTATTTTTTAAAAGCTGACGATAATGGCTTGATTAATTTTATTGATCTTGAAGTTCAGAAGAACGATAAGCCTTTTATTTCTAAGCAAGGGACAGACAGCTATGTTGTAAATAATATGTCAGGAAATTTTAAGGTAACTGTTTTTGATATGAATGGAAGAGTAATTTTTTCATGCACTAATACGAACGAATTTGACTTCAGACTTCCTGAAGGAGTATATGTTTATCGTATTGAGTGTAAAAGTGGTATTTACACAGGAGATCGGAAGAGCGTCGTGTAGGGAAAGAGTGTTCTCTTCCGTGTA
>ERZ795061.4667-NODE-4667-length-11480-cov-8.707396_pt1 | contig 11480 bp, 11 predicted proteins | sample MGYA00375145_ERZ795061 | MGnify/ENA primary metagenome ERZ795061 (study PRJEB30190, sample SAMN05720144) | anaerobic digester metagenome | isolation source: active sludge of municipal wastewater-treating anaerobic digesters | place: USA | collected 2014-12-22 ... | reverse complement strand
CACTCTTTCCCTACACGACGCTCTTCCGATCTGATGGGCCGGGTCGCGGCCCAGCGCCTCGTCGCCCGCATCGCCGACCCGCGGCGCCCGGCCGAGCACACGCTCCTCGTGCCGCAGGTCCTGCCCCGGGACACCACGGCGCCGCCACCAGCCCACTGAGCTGGGACGCGGGTGGGCCGCCCATGGCGCGCCACGGCATCCGGGACGAGAGCGGCCCACCGATGGCGCGCCACGGCATCCGAGGTCACGGCCCAGCAGCGTGCTGAACTTCTCCGCCACCACTGGGACGTCGGAGAAATGTTCACCGGTCGGAGAAATTTCTCCGCCGCGGCACAGCTTCTCCGCCATCACTGGGATGACGGAGAAGTTGGCGTGCTGAGATCAGCCAGGTCCTTGGCAGCAAATGTATTGACAAATGTGTGGGACCGGTCCCACACTTGAGACGACCCGCTCCCCGTCGAGCACCCACCGCCCACACAGACGTCGGCCCGCCGCTCGTCTGGAACCTGCGAAGGACGAACCGCCCATGACCCAGAACTCGCTCGGCGTCGCCGTCATCGGCGCAGGAATGGTGGGCCGCGCCCACTGCGCCGGTTACCGGTCCGCGACCCAGCTCTACGACCTCGACCTGCCCGAGGTCCGCCTCGTCGCCGTCGCCGATGCCCACGAGCCCTTCGCCGTGGATGCCGCACGCCGCTTCGGCTACGAGCGCGCCGAGGCGTCGTGGCAGGCGATCGTCGACGCCGAGGACATCGACGTCGTCTCGGTCGCGATCGCCAACGAGCTGCACCGCCCGGTCGTCGAGGCGCTGCTCGCCGCCGGCAAGCACGTCATCTGCGAGAAGCCGCTCGCACCCTCGGTGGAGGACGCGCAGGCGATGGTCGCCGCTGCCGAGGCTGCGGACAGCCACGCCGGTGTCGGCTTCTCCTTTCGCCGCACGCCCGGGATCAACGCGATCCGCGCCCAGGTGGAGTCCGGTGGCATCGGCGAGGTGCGGCACTTCAACGGCCACTACTGGTGCGACTACGCCCAGAACCCCGAGGCGCCGATCAGCTGGCGCTACAAGGGCGGCCCGGGCACGGGTGCGCTGGCCGACATCGGCAGCCACATGATCGACCTCGGCGAGTACCTGTGCGGCCCGATCACCCAGGTCAGCGGCGGCACCTTCGCGACGTTCACGACGACCCGGCCCGTGCCGCTCGGCGCGACGGTCGGCCACGCGGCCGGGGGAGCAGTGAGCCAGGAGCGCGACACCGTCGACAACGAGGACATCGCGACCTTCACGGCCACGTTCACGAGCGGCGCCGTGGGGACCTTCTCGATCTCCCGCATCTCGCACGGGCTGCCCAACGGCCTCGGGTTCGAGATCTTCGGAGCCAACGGCATGGCCGCCTTCGACCTGAACCACCCCGGCGTGTTCACCTTCGCCGACCTCGCCACCGGTGCGGAGACCAACGGGTACCGCGAGGTGCTCCTCGGCCCACAGCACCCCGGCCTCACCCGCGGCCTCGCGATGGACTTCCCCTCGGTCGGCTACGGCCAGAACGACCTGTTCGCCTGGCAGGCCCGGGCCTTCCTCGACCAGGTGGCCGGGATCGGCAAGCTCCCGCCCGTGCCCTCCCTGGCCCACGGCCTGCACAACATGCAGATCCTCGCCGCGGTCACCCGCTCCGCCGTGAACGGCGGCTCCGCGGTCTCGATCGCCTCCTGACCACACCCACACCACACCCCAGAACCAGCACACCGAAAGGACCCCGATCATGAAGCTCGGCGCCTACACCGCCTGCCTGCACGACCGCACCCTGCCCGACGCGCTCGACGTCCTGGCCGGCATGGGTCTGACCTCCGCCGAGGTCAACTCCGGCGGGTTCATCCCCTCGCCGCACTGCCCCGTCGACGGCCTGCTCGCCTCCGCGGGCCAGCGCGAGGAGTACCTCGCCGTCTTCGCCGACAAGGGCGTGGAGCTGACTGGCCTGAACTGCAACGGCAACCCGCTCAACCCGCTGCCGGGCGTCGGCCCGAAGCACGCCGACGACCTGCGCCGCACCATCAAGCTGGCCGGCCAGCTCGGGGTCAAGCACGTCGTCACGATGTCCGGCAGCCCGGGCTCGGACCCGGACGCCAAGTACCCCTCGTGGGTCGTCAACGCGTGGGACGGCGTGTACATGGACGTGCTCGACTACCAGTGGTCGGTGGCCGTGCCGTTCTGGAAGGAGATCGACGCCCTCGCGCGCGACAACGACGTCAAGGTGGCCATCGAGCTGCACCCGCAGAACCTGGCCTTCAACGTGCCGACCATCGAGCGCCTCGTCGACGCCACCGGGGCGACGAACGTCGGCGTCGAGCTCGACACCTCGCACCTCATGTGGCAGCAGATGGACGTGCCGACGGTCATCCGCCGCCTCGGCTCCCTCATCTACTTCGCCGCGGCCAAGGACGTCGCCCTGTTCGACGGGGTGAAGACCAAGGGCGTGCTCGACAACGAGTTCCGCCGCGTGCCCGCCGACGACCCGAACAAGGTGCCCACCGGCTACGGCCACTGGTGCAACGCCTGGCCCGAGGACCCGGCGTGGCGCTTCGTCGCCGTCGGTGCCGGCCACGAGGTCGACTACTGGACCGAGGTGCTCACGGCCCTGCGCGAGGTCGACCCCGACATCGTGGTCAACATCGAGCACGAGGATGCCGCGATGTCGGTTCTCGACGGCCTGGGCATGGCGGCCCGCACCCTCCACGAGGCGGCCGCCCAGCTCTGACCTCCGGCCTAGCGGGCGACCTCGTCGATGCGCACCGGACGGTGCTCCCGGGCCGACAGGGTGGCGGCCTCGGCGACCCAGGCCGTGCCCATGGCGTCCTCGATCGTGCACGGTGAGGCCTGCTCGCCGGCGGCCACGGCGCAGAACGTCGCGAGCTCACGGCGGAACGCCTCCGCCAGCCGGTCCATGAAGAACGTGTGGGCCGGGCCGGCGGGCCAGGTGACCCCCGGCTGGGTCGAGCGCAGCGGCAGGCCCTCGTCGAGGCCGGCGGCCACGGAGTCGTCGGTGCCGTGCACCTCGAGCCGCACGTCGTAGCCGCGGCCGTTGGTGCGGGTGTTCGAGACGACGCCGATCGACCCATCGTCCATCGTCAACAACACGGATGCCGTCGACCAGTCACCGATCCCGGCGTACATCTCGGGCGGTGCCGTCGGGTCGACCGCACCCAGGGCGTAGACCTCGACGACCTCGCGGCCGGTCACCCAGCGCACGGCGTCGAAGTCGTGCACCGAGCAGTCGCGGAAGAGGCCGCCCGAGCCGGCCAGGTACGCGGCGGGCGGGGGAGCGGGGTCCATGGTGGTCGAGCGCACCGTGGTGACCTGTCCGAGGCTCCCGTCGCGCACGGCATCCCGCGCGGCGACGAACGCCGGGTCGAAGCGGCGGGGGTAGCCGATCTGCACGGCCACGCCCGAGGCGGCGAGACGGTCGCGCACCAGCACGCCCTCGTCGGGCGTGCCCGCGACAGGCTTCTCGCAGAACGTCGGGATGCCGCGCGCCACCGAGGCCAGGAGCAGTTCGGCGTGCGCGGCGGTCGCCGCCGCGATGACGACGCCGTCGACGCCGGCGTCGAGAAGCGCGTCGGGCGAGGCGACGGCCCGGGCCTTGCCGATGCGGCCGGTCACCGCGTCGACGGCGGCGGCCACCGGGTCGGTGACGACGAGCTCGTCGACGCGGTCGAGGGCAGCGAGTGTGTCGGCGTGGAAGGCGCCGATCCGGCCGAGGCCGATGAGTCCGATACGCATCAGTCGTGACATCCCTGGATCTTCTGGTCCCAGTCGATGACCGAGCCCGTGACGACTCCACTCCGGTCGGAGAGGAGGAAGACGACCATGTCGGCGATCTCGTCCACCTGGCCCAGCTTGCCCATCGGCAGGCTGGCGGCGGCCTTCGCGACCCAGTCGTCACCGGCGCCGTGAAAGCGCCGTTGGATGGTGTCCTCGCCCGCTGTCTGCGTCCACCCGATGTCCAGGCCGTTGACCCGGATCCGGTCCCAGCGGTGGGCGTGCGCGACGTTGCGGGTGAGGGTGGCGAGGCCGGCCTTGGAGGCGGCGTACGCCACGAGGCTGGGCCCCCCGCCGAGCTCCTCGGTCGTGATGATGTTGACGATCGTCCCGGGTGCACCCCTGCCGACCATGTCGGCGACTGCGGCCTGCATCGTGAAGAACGGCCCGCGCAGGTTGGTCGAGACGTGGGCGTCGAAGAGCTCTGGGGTGGGATCGAGCAGGGTCCCACGGGTGGTCAGGCCGGCCGAGTTCACGAGGCAGTCGACCCGGCCGAAGTGGGCGACGGTGCGGGCGACAGCACCCCGGGCGCTGTCGGGGTCGGAGACGTCGCACCGCACCGCCAGCGCCTTCGTTCCGGATGCCGTGAGCTCGTCCGCGACCTCCTGCGCCTTCTCGAGGCGTCGGCCGGCAACCGCGACGCGTGCCCCCTCGCGAGCCGCTGCGCGCGCGATTCCTGCGCCGAGACCGTCGGTCCCGCCGACGACGAGCACGACGCGCGATCGAGCAGCGACGTGAGGGTCATGGGTCCGGGCCTTTCTCGGGAGCCGGGGGTGCGGCCGATGGCCAGTGTCACTTACCATCAGAGATGCTGTCAATGAAATGTTCTGACAACATAGCATTATGACCACGCGCGTACCGGCCCGCGACAACGCTGCCATCACCACCAGAACCGAGGAGTGCCCGCATGAACACCTCACCGTTTGTCCTCGCTGCCAGCGCCGAGATGCTCTTCGTCGACCGCCCGGTCGCTGACCGGGTGCGCGCCATCCACGACGCCGGGTTCGCCGTCGAGATCTGGGACTGGCGCAACCACGACCTCGACTCCCTCGAGGCGCTGGCCGCGTCGGGCGTGCACTTCACGTCCATGACCGGCTACACGACGGGCACGCTCGCCGACGAGGCCGGAGCGGACGAGCTGCTGCGTACGGCGGCCCAGTCGATCGAGGTGTCGCGACGCCTCGGCACCCCCAGCCTCAACCTGCACGGCACCGGCCTGGACAACCGTGGGCTGCCCGTCGTGGCCCTGGGCTCCGGCGAGGTCGCGACCCCCACCATGTGGGACACCGCACGCCGCACCCTGGCCCGCATCGCCGAGCTCGGGGAGCGCGAAGGCGTGACCTTCGTGCTCGAGAACCTCAACACGGCCGTCGACCACCCGGGCACGCCGTTCGCCCGGGCTGCCGACACCCTCGACCTCGTGCGTGGCATCGACTCACCCCACCTGCGGCTCAACCTCGACCTCTACCACGCGCAGATCGGCGAGGGGAACCTCATCGAGCTCTGCCGCGAGGCGCTGCCGTGGATCGGCGAGATCCAGGTGGCCGACGTGCCGGGTCGCTGCGAGCCGGGCACCGGTGAGATCGCCTACGCGGGCGTTGCCCGTGCCCTCTCGGATGCCGGGTACACCGGAGTCGTCGGTCTCGAGGCGTTCGCGAGCGCGGACCCGGATGCCGCCCTCGCCGCCTTCCGGGAGGCCTTCACCCCGGTCAGTGGCTGAGCTTCGCCTCCTGCACCTCATCGAGGCGTGAGGCAAGGACGTCGGCGGGCGAGGCGGCATCCAGGGCCTCGAGCACGATGTCGGCCTGGCTCGCCGGGGTCATGCCGTCGACCGGCTGGTCGCGGTCGAGGTTCGTCGGGAACGCGTACCCCTCGGCGCTCGCGGCGACGGCGTGCGAGAGGTGGGCGGACGGCATCCCCGATCCCGAGGCCGCGAGCAGTGCCGGGTAGAGCGCCCGCACGACCCGGTCGCGGTCGACGCTCTCCATGGCGCGGCCGAACGCCGACGAGACCTGCAGCAGGTTCGCCATGCGGCGCACGTCGCTCGTGTGGTTCGACCCGGCGGCGTGCAGCAGCGCGGGGTTGAAGAACACCGCGTCCCCGGCGCGCAGTGGCAGCTGCACGTGGTGGGTGCCGAAGTACTCCTGGAACTCGGGGAGCCAGTACGCGAGGTAGCCGTGCGAGTACTTCTGGCTGTGCGGCAGGTAGAGCGTCGGGCCGGTCTCGATGGGCATGTCGCAGTGGGCCACGGCACCCTGGAGGGTGAGCAGGGCCGAGAGGTCGTGCACCCGCGCCGGGTAGCGCCCGGTGACCTCGGGTGACTGGAACCCCAGGTGGTAGTCACGGTGCACGGTCTGCCCCGCGCCCCCGGGGTTGACGACGTTCACCTGCGAGGTCACCTGGTAGCCCGGGCCGAGCCAGGCGCTCGCGGCCAGCGCCACGATGTCGTTGGAGTAGTACTCGACGAACGCCTGCGGATTGGCGACGGCGAGCTTCTCGAGGGCGTTCCAGACCCGGTCGTTGGCACCGGGCGCCGCGAAGTGGTCTCCGGCGGGGCCGCCAGACGCCTTCTCGTGGGCGATGATGCCCTCGAAGGCCGCGCTCACGCGGTCGAGCACCGGGCGCTCGAAGGCTCCGGCGAAGACGACGATGCCGGGCCCGTCGGCCAGGGCGTCGGCGATCTCGGCCCGCAGGTCGTCGGCCCGGACGGGGTCGTCGAGCAGGGGGCGCACGTCCGCCGCCTCGTAGACGAGCACGCCCTGCTCCACACGGTCGGCGTGTGGATAGGCGCTGAGGTCGGTGGGCTCGGCGAGCACTGTCAGGAGGTCCTCGAGCCGGCAGTCCTCGGTGCGGCGGAACCCGCGGACAGCAGTGGTGGTGGGGCGGGCGGTCATGGCTTCTCCTCGGCGTGGCGTCGTCGGCACGGGCTGCTCGGTGCGGCCTCTCCCTCCAGCGTGCGGCCACCCCGGGCTGTGAGGGAGGCAGAAACCCCTCAAAAAGTCCTCAGAAACGGCGTCTCGGCGCTGGTGTGCAGCCCGCCGGACGACCACGATGGGGACATGCCCCGCCAGAGCCACCGGGCGCGCGACATCGCCGAACAGGCCGGGGTCTCGCTCGCCACCGTCGACCGCGTGCTCCACCAGCGTCCGGGCGTCAGCGCGCGGGCGGTGCGCGCCGTGGAGGCGGCGGTCCTCGAGCTCGACCGCCAGCAGAGCCAGGTGCGTCTCTCGGGGCGGGCCCTGCTCATCGACGTCGTCGTCGACGCCCCACCTCGGTTCTCGGATGCCGTCAGCGTCGCCACCGAGGACGCCCTCGCCGCGACCCGGCCCGCCGCTGTCCGGGCCCGCTTCACAACGACGGACGGAGCCGGGGCGGTCGAGATCGCCGCCGCGGTCGATGCGGTGGGCGCCAGGGGCCGGGTCAGCCACGGCCTGGTGCTCAAGGCGCCGGACCACCCGGATATCGCGGATGCCGTGCGCCGGGCCGCCGTTCGCGGCATCCCCACCGTCACCCTGGTCACCGACGTTCCGGACTCGGGCCGGGTGGCCTACGTCGGCCTCGACAACAAGGCCGCCGGGGCGACGGCGGCCTACCTCATCACCTCTCTCGTCGGAGGCCGGCCCGGCAGGGTGCTCGCCTCGGTCAGCCACCGCACCTTCCTCGGGGAGCAGGAGCGCTACGACGCCTTCCGGAACCGACTGGCGGCCGCCGAGCCCGACCGTGGCGTCGAGACGGTCGGGGACGTCCACGGCGACGACGACGAGATGGCGAGGGTGGTCGCGGAGGCGGTGCGACGGCATCCGGACGTCGTGGCGGTCTACTCCATGGGCGGCGGCAATTCCGGGATCATCGCGGCGCTCTCGGACGCCGGTGTCGAGCCGCTGGCCTTCATCGCCCACGACCTCGATGCCGACAACCTCGCGCTGCTGCGGTCCGGTGCGCTCAGTGCGGTCCTGCACCACGACCTGCGGGTCGACTTGCGCGCTGCGCTCACCCAGCTGCTGCGCGCCCACCGGCTCGTGCCGGGTGCCCCGACCACCACCCGCTCGGCCCCTCAGGTGGTCACGCCGTGGAACATCCCTGCCCGCCTGCGGCCCTGACGCCTCAGGTGAGGAGGAGGGCGGCCGCGGCGAGGGCGGACGCGAGCAGCACGGCGACGTCGAAGGTGCGCTGGCTGATCAGCCGCACGGTCGCGTAGCCGAGCAGGCCGCCGGCCAGGACGGCGGGCGAGAGCACGAGCGCCCGGGTGACGTCGACCGGGTGCATCAGCCCGAGACCGATCGAGAACGGCACCTTGGCGAGGTTGACGATGAGGAAGAACCACGCGCTCGTGCCGACGAAGCGGCGCTTCTCGATGCCGGCAGCCGACAGGTAGAGGGTCATGACGGGGCCGGCGGCGTTGGCCGTCATCGTCGTGAACCCCATGGCCGAACCGGCGCCCCACGCCGCCGCCGGATGCCGGTGGGTCGTCGACTCGGTGTCCGTCGCGCGCCACTTCACCCACAGCTGGAGGGCGAGGAGCACGAGGAGGACGCCACCGATGGAGCGGCGCAGGGTGTCGTCGTCGACCGCCCGGAGGAACAGCGTGCCGAGCAGCAACCCGGGGATGACGGCGGGCAGGAGGCGTCGGATCAGGGCCCAGTCGGGGTCGCGGCGGTAGTGCCAGCACGCGATGGCGTCGCCGACGATCAGGATCGTGAGGATCGCCGCGGTGGACTCCTTGGCCGGCAGCACCGTGGCGAAGATGGCGACGGCGACGACGCCCAGCCCGCCCAGCGCCGTCTTGGAGTAGCCGATGATGAGGGCGGCCAGGGCCATGAGGGCCAGGGCGGCCGGGCTGGACGCGAGCTCCACGCGGGTCCCTCCTCGGCGCCGGGTCCAGCAATTGTCAGGACATTTGAGGACATTGTGCCGGATGCCGTGCCCCGGCACCCGCTCCGTCCACCCAGCCCGCGGAGACTGGTTGGCGTGCGTGCAAATGTCAGGACAAATGCTCTAGGGTGAGCGCATGCTCCGACAGCTGCCGTCACCGCGCACCCCCGACTCCCGCGAGGCGCCGACCCTGCGCTGGGGGATCCTCGGCACCGGGTGGATCGCCGACCAGTTCGTCGCCTCGCTGCGTGCCAACACGCGCCAGGTCGTCTCGGCCGTGGGCTCGCGCACCCCCGAGTCGGCGCAGCGCACCGCCGCCCGCTGGGGGGTCGACACGGCGCACGGGTCGTACGAGGCCCTCGTCGCCGATCCGCAGGTCGACGTCGTCTACGTCGCGACGCCGCACAACTTCCACCTGCCGCACGCGCTGCTCGCGATCTCCGCCGGCAAGCACGTCCTCATCGAGAAGCCGGTCGGCCTCGACGCGGCCGAGGCCACCGCCATCGGGGAGGCCGCGGCCGCAGCCGGTGTCTTCTGCATGGAGGCCATGTGGACCCTCTTCCTGCCGAAGTTCGACGTCGCCCGACAGGTGCTCGAGCAGGGCTGGCTCGGCCCGGTGCGCTCCGTGCTCGCCGACATGGGGGAGTGGTTCGAGCAGGACCACCGGATCATGCGCGCCGACCTCGCCGGCGGCCCCCTGCTCGACCTCGGCACCTACCCGATCACGTTCGCCACCTGGGCGATCGGTGCCCCGGACCAGGTGGCCGCCGTCGCCACCCCGGCGCCGAACGGCATCAACGGCCAGCTGTCCATCGCACTCGCGACGGCCACCGGCGCGACGGCATCCCTGCAGTGCACGACGCTGGCCGACACCCCCGAGACGGCGTGCATCGCCGGCACCGACGGGCGCCTGGACGTCGGCCGGGTCTTCTACCGGCCCGGCCCGCTGTCGGTCGTGCTGCGCGATGGCCAGGTGCTGGAGTGGGACGAGCCAGCGGTCGCCCACGGCGCGCTGCACTTCGAGGCGGCCGAGGTCGCCCGCCGCATCACCGCAGGCGAGACCGGCTCACCGCTGCGCCCGTGGAGCGAGACGGTCGCCACGTTGCAGGTCATGGACCGCGTTCGGGATGCCGTGGGGCTGGACTTCGCCGAAGCCCGCGCCGCGCGCAACGCCGCGCTGGGGTAGGTCAGATGTCCCCGGGGTCGATGCGGCGCAGGCCCGGGATGCCGTCGAAGTCCGTGTCCGTCGTGACGATGGCGTCGAACCCCGCGAGCAGAGCCGCGGCGGCGTGAAACGAGTCTCGGCCTCGGATGGAGGTCGTCTCCACCAGGTCGGTGGCTCGGTGCCAGACCTCGAGGGTGACGTCGTGGACCACGAGGGTGTCCGCGAGCTCGCGGCACTCTGCGACAGCCTGAACGCGTGCCGTCCGTCGCATGCGGTGAAACAGAACTTCCTGAAGCACCTCGACATCGGTGTGCAGGGACACGCCCTTGTCAATTGACTCGCGCAACAGGCGTCGGCAATGGTCCCGTTGGGGTGATTGACGACCAAGGGCATACAGCGGAACCGTCGAGTCGATGAAGAGATTCATGTGGTGGACCACGGCTTGCCGCCGTAGAAGTCCTCGTCGAGGCTGGCCTTGATGTCCTCCCATGCCTCCGGAGGCCCGGGGTCGGGCACCGCCGTCATCTCAAGGAAGCGCTGCATGGCGGCCCTCCTGGCCTCTGCGCCGGGCGGGTAGTGGGCGTCGATGGCCTCACGGATCACGGCATTGACGCTGCGACCAGATTCCTTGGCCTCAGCGGCCACGCGCTCGTACCGCTCCTGATCGAGGAGCAGTTGGAGTCGACGCTCGAGCATGGACATGCACACAGCATACACATATCGGTGCACCAAGTGGATGCCGTGGCGCGCCGACAGCGGACGGCGCGCCACGGCATCCGAGACGGTGTGGAACCGCCAGCGCTCAGAAGCGGCCGAGCGACTTCTTCTTCCAGGCCTTCTTCAGCGACAGGCGCACGATGTCGCGGCGGCGACGACCCTCGACCTTGTTCGGCAGCGAGAGCTCGACGACCTTCCAGTACACCGAGGCCACCTGCTTGGGGAACGAGCCGGTGACGTAGGGCACGTCGTGGCGCTCCATGAGGTCGCGGATCTGCGGCGAGATCTCGGCGTAGCGGTTGCTCGGCATGTCGGGGAAGAGGTGGTGCTCGATCTGGTGGCTGAGGTTGCCGCTCATGACGTGCATGGCTTTGGAGCCGCTGATGTTGCCCGAGCCGAGCATCTGCCGCAGGTACCACTCGCCGCGGGTCTCGCCCTCGATGGAGGTCTTCTCGAAGGTCGCGATGCCGGGCGGGAAGTGGCCGCAGATGATGACGGTGTTGGTCCACACGTTGCGCACGAGGTTGGCGACGACGTTGGCCGTCAGGGTGTGCCGGGCCGAACCGGTGAACGTCGCGGCGGCCAGGGCCGGGTGCACGACGTAGTCCTTGGTGGCCTGGCGCTTGATCTTCGCGACGACCTCGGCGGCGTCGGCACGGAACTTCGCCTTCTCCTCCTCGCTCATCCGCTTGCGCTTCGCGAGGTAGCCACCGAGCTCGAGGTCGTACGCCGCGATCGAGTACTCGAAGAGCAGCGCGTTGCCGACGTGCCAGATGGGCTGGAAGAGGAAGAACGGGCTCCACCGCTGGTCCTCGTCCACGCGCAGGATGCCGTAGCCGAGGTCGTTGTCGCGGCCGAGCACGTTGGTGAAGGTGTGGTGGATCTCGTTGTGGCTGTGCTTCCACTGGCTGC
>ERZ795061.4666-NODE-4666-length-11482-cov-18.245209_pt1 | contig 11482 bp, 9 predicted proteins | sample MGYA00375145_ERZ795061 | MGnify/ENA primary metagenome ERZ795061 (study PRJEB30190, sample SAMN05720144) | anaerobic digester metagenome | isolation source: active sludge of municipal wastewater-treating anaerobic digesters | place: USA | collected 2014-12-22 ... | reverse complement strand
CCAGTGAATAGTCCTGCACGCCGGCAGGCGTGACTGCCTTTACCCGCCAGGCGCCGTCTTGCCAGACCGGCGTTTTGCACGACACTTCGGGTGGGTTAGAGCCATTGCCAAATGGCTCTACAGCAAAAGTCCATGAAGTCCGTTTCCCGGCCATGCTCCGCCACAGATTGCAGAACGCGTCATCAGCCGGGAAGATGGCAACGCCAGTGCCTGGCAATGACTCAATGACCGAGCCATTTTCACGCGCAACGGCTTCAACGGTCGACATGAACTCCAGATGCTCTCGCTGGGCATTGTTCACCAAAGCCACAGCAGGTTGAGTCATGGCCGCCAGGTAAGCAATCTCGCCCGGATGGTTCATGCCCAATTCAACAACAGCCACCTGATGGTCAGGTCTGAGCCTGAGTAAGGTGAGGGGCACTCCAATATCGTTGTTCAGATTGCCCTCGGTTGCCAGCATCGTCTGCTGCTTCCAGGCTCGAAGAATGGAAGCGATCATCTGGGTGACCGTCGTCTTGCCATTGCTGCCGGTCACTGCGATCACAGGCAGCGTAAACCGCGCACGCCAGGCAGCGGCTAACGATCCGAGAGCCCTTTTCGAGTCTTCAACTTCGATGCGCGGCAAATCTGCTGCGGAAAGTGCAGGGCACGCGCCTGCATGACAGATGGCCGCAACAGCCCCTTTGGACTGTGCATCGGCCAGCAGGTCGTTGGCGTCAAAGCGCTCACCTTTGAGGGCAACAAAAAGGTCACCCGGAGCCAGTGTGCGGGTATCCGTCACAACCCGTGTGAATCGGGTAGCGCCCCGCCCCAGGAGCTTTGCGCCGGGGATCCAGTTCACCACATCATCCAGGCTGGCCATATCGGTCATGCCACCTCCGCCACATGAAGACTGGGAGATGGCCAGGCTGACAAGGCGCGCTTGACATGGTCGATGTCGGAGAACGGCCGCTTCACACCTGCGACTTCCTGGTAGTCTTCGTGTCCCTTGCCCGCCACCAGCACGACATCATGGGCCACCGCCTGAGTAATGGTCTGCGCCACGGCCAGCGCACGGTCCTCCTGGGTGATTACCCGCGAGTGATGCAGCAGACCGGGCAGGATCTGGTCGATGATGGCCCGAGGATTTTCTCCGCGTGGGTTATCACTGGTCACGATGACGTGATCTGCGATCTTGGCGGCTACTGCACCCATCAATGGACGTTTTCCGGGATCACGGTCACCGCCACAACCGAATACACACCATATCAATCCGCCGCGCTGTGCAGCCAGTGGGCGCAGCGCCTCCAGTGCCTTGTCCAGTGCATCCGGTGTATGGGCGTAGTCCACCACCACCATGGGCTGCCCTGACCCGCCGAAACACTCCATGCGGCCGGGAACGGGGGTCAACTTGTGACACACCTGAATCACGGACTTCAGCGATACGCCGAGCGATCGCATGGCCGCCATCACGCCCAGCAAATTGGACACGTTGTATTGCCCAATCAAACGGGTTTGAAGCAGATGCTTTTCATTCCCTTCGGTTACAGCAAAACTGAGACCCTGCTCGCCGTAGGCGATGTCACTGGCCTTCAGTCGTGCATCGGTCACGCAGGACACCGTCCATACGTCTGGGATCACGCCTTTCAATGAAGACGCCAGGGCATCGCCCTTGGGATCATCAACATTCACAACGGCCGACTCCAGGCCTGCCCATCGAAACAGGGAGGACTTGGCCTGCCAGTAAGCGGCCATGGTCCCGTGATAATCGAGATGGTCCTGCGTAAAGTTGGTGAAGATGGCGGTCCGGATCGGTGAGCCGTCCAGGCGTCGCTCCTCAATGCCGATTGACGAGGCCTCTATGGCACAGGCAACCAGACCCTGATCCAGAAACTCGCGAAACTTCTGTTGCAACAGCACAGGGTCCGGCGTGGTCAAACCCGTGGTGGCAATGCCTGCTTGCGGCTCCAATGCACCAAATTCAGTCCCGATGGCCGGTGGCCGGCCGACACCCAGCGTGCCGACCATGGCGCAGGGGCGCTTTTCCACCCCTTCAATTCCCGACAAAGCCTGTGCGAGCCACCAGGCGGTTGAAGTCTTGCCGTTGGTCCCCGTCACAGCCAGGATGGCCAACTGACGTGCGGGCTCATCAAAATAGACCGCGGCAATAGGGCCACTGGCTGCTTTGAGCTGTGGATATGAGGCCACCCGTGTGTCTTCGAAACCGAAGGCTTGAACACCAAAATGCTCGACGAGGCAGGCTTGCGCACCCCGCGCCAGCGCGTCAGCGACATGATGGCGCCCGTCCGCGGCCGCCCCCGGCCAAGCGATAAAACCGTCACCCGACCTGATTTTCCGGCTATCTGTCTGCAGCGTGCCAGTCACACGCCCACGCAACCACTGCGCAGCGATAGAGGGCGTTGTCAGCTTCATCATCAGAAGCTCTCCTCAACGGCCTGAACCACGATTTGGGGTTTGACGCTCATGTCGGGTTGCACGCCCAACAGACGCAAGCTCTGCTGAACCGTTTCCGCAAATACCGGGGCAGCCACATCGCCACCAAAGTATTTTCCGTTACTGGGTTCGTCAATCATCACGGCCACCACGATGCGTGGGTTGTCGACCGGTGCGATACCCACGAAGAAGCCGCGGTATTTCTTGTCAGCGTAACCCTTGCCTTCCTGCTTGTGGGCTGTCCCGGTTTTCCCGCCTACCGAGTACCCCATGGTCTGCGCCTTGGGCGCTGTGCCTTCAGGGCCGGTCACCAAGTGCAACATGTTGCGCACGTCGGCAGCATGACGTGCAGACATGACGCGCACGCCACCCGTGCGCTCTTCCGTCTTGAGCATCGTCACCGGCACCAGCTCACCATCACGCGCAAAAACGCTGTAGGCATGGGCCAGCTGAAACAGACTGGTCGACAGGCCGTAGCCGTAACTCATGGTTGCCTGCTCGATCGGCCGCCAGGTCTTATAGGCACGGAGACGGCCACTGACCACGCCAGGGAACGGAACCAGGGGTTTCTGGCCAAATCCGACCTGGCTGTACATGTCCCACATCTCACGCGGCTGCATTTGCATCGCCAGTTTGACCGTACCAACGTTGCTGGACTTCTGAATGACTTCGCTGACGGTCAGTACACCGTGAGGATGGGCATCGCTAATCGTGGAACCGGCAATCGTCAGCCGGCCTGGAGCAGTCTGTATCGGCGTCGTGGGTGTCACCAAACCCTTTTCCAGCGCTAGCGCAATGACGAAAGGCTTCATGGTTGAGCCGGGCTCAAAGGTATCCGTCAGCGCCCGGTTGCGCAACTGGGCACCACTGAGGTTTTGCCGCTTGCCAGGAAGATAGCTGGGATAGTTGGCCAGCGCCAGCACCTCCCCCGTCTGAACGTCCAGGACCACCACGCTGCCGGCATTGGCCTTGTTCCCAACCACCGCATCCCGCAGTTTCTGATAGGCAAAGAACTGGACCTTACTGTCAATGCTCAACTGCAGGTCCCGCCCATCCACGGGCAGAGTCTGCTCACCCACGGCTTCCACGACACGACCCAGCCGGTCCTTGATGACACGGCGGGAACCACTGCGTCCTGCGAGCTCCTTGTTGAAGGTCAGTTCAATCCCCTCTTGCCCGTTGTCTTCGACGTTGGTAAAACCAACCACATGGGCCGCGGCCTCGCCTTCCGGGTACTGACGTTTGTATTCCTTGCGCTGGTAAATGCCCTTGAGGCCCATCGCCGCAATCTCTTTGGCAACGGCATCGTCTACCTGACGTTTGAGCCAGACAAATGTCTTGTCTTCATCAGCCAGCTTCTTGTTCAACTCGGCGGCAGACATGTCCAGCAGCTTCGCGAGCCGTAGAAGTTGCGCCTTGTCCAGAGCAACATCCTCTGGAATGGCCCAGATGCTGGGCGCCGGAATGCTGGATGCCAGGATCAGGCCATTGCGATCCAGAATGCGGCCCCGGTTCGCCGGCAACTCAAGCGTGCGGGCGAACCGAACCTCGCCCTGCTTCTGGAAGAAGTCGTTGGCGAACACCTGGATATAGGCCGCCCGCGCAGCCAGCCCGACAAACGCGAGCGCAATGGACGCCACAATGAACTTGCTGCGCCATACCGGCGTGCGACTGGCCAGTAGTGGACTGGAGGTGTATTGAACGCTGCGGCTCACTGAACGCGCCCCACAGACTCTGGATTGGACCGTACTGACGACGCGTCGCCCGTCGGACTGGCGCCAGCGGCATACGTTACGTAATGGGTGATCGCCGGTGTGGACGACTTCATTCGCAACTGTTCTTTCGCGAGTTTTTCCACCCGTGAAGGCGTGGCCTGGGCGCGCTTTTCCACCTGCAGCCGCTCGTTCTCAGCCGACAGTCTGCGCGCCTCGGCGTTGGCCCTGTCAATCTCGGCAAACAGACGTCGCGATTCATACTGCACGTCCACCAGATACAGCGCGCTGGCCAGCACAGCCAGAAGAAGGACCAGATTGAGCCGGGTCATGCTGTAGTCCTCTGCGCCACACGCATGATGGCACTGCGTGATCGCGGGTTACCGGCCACCTCGGCTGCACCGGGTTTGACCCGGTCCAGGGCTTTCAGCTTCATGATTTGGGGGGGGGCAAAAGGCGCACGACGATCGTAGACCTCGCGTGATTGCTGTGCGATGAATTGCTTGACGATGCGATCTTCCAGCGAATGAAAACTGATCACAACCAATCGTCCCCCAGGTTTCAGCACATCCAGACTGGCCTCTAGCGCTTGTTGCAGCTCTTCAAGCTCGGCGTTGATGAAAATCCGAAGAGCCTGAAATGTGCGCGTTGCAGGGTTCTGGCCCGACTCGCGGGTTTTGACCGTGTCAGCCACGAGCTGGGCCAGTTCGGTGGTGGTTGAAATTGGGCCCCGTTCCTGTCGGCGAGCAACAATCGCCTTTGCAATGGACCCAGCAAACCGTTCTTCGCCATAGTCACGTATTACCTCCGCGATTTCCTTGACTTCTGCCGTCGCCAGCCATTGAGCCACACTCATTCCACGCGTGGTGTCCATACGCATGTCCAGCGGGCCATCGAACCTGAAACTGAAACCCCGCTCGGGCGTGTCGATCTGCGGAGAGCTCACGCCCAGATCCATCAGGATGCCAGCCACGCTGGCTCCGGGCAGTTCGCCCAGATGCCGAAAACCTTCGTGCCGGATTGAAAATCGGGGATCGGAAATGCTGGCCGCGTGTGCCACCGCATCGGGGTCCTTGTCGAACGCAATCAATCGCCCCTGCGGCTTCAATCGGGAAAGGATGAGCCGGGAATGACCACCGCGTCCGAAGGTCGCATCGACATAGGTCTGTGCCAGCGGGTCCACGCCAGATAGGGGCGCGCCCGGATCGTTGAACAATGCGTCTGCAGCCTCGCTCAACAATACGGTCGTGTGGTTCCATGGTGCGTTCACCGTCACCCTTCAGAAAGAGAAGTCCTTGAAGACGTCCGGCATCTCGCCCTGCATGGCTTTGGCCTCCAGCGCGTCGTAGGTATCTTTGTCCCACAACTCGAAATGGTTGCCCATGCCAAGCAGCACCGTGTCTTTTGAGATTCCGGCTGCCTCCCGCAACTCGGGCGATACCAGCACCCGGCCAGTCGCATCCATCTCCACGTCCATGGCATTACCCAGGAAGATGCGCTTCCACCATTGAGCTGCCATCGGCAATGCAGCGATACGCTCACGGAATTTTTCCCATTCCGGGCGCGGGAACACCATCAGGCAACCGTGCGGGTGTTTGGTGATCGTGAGTTGGCCAGTCGCCGTTGCGCTCAGGATGTCACGATGCCGTGTCGGCACCGAGAGCCGGCCCTTGGCATCCAGACTGAGAGACGAAGCTCCTTGAAACACGGCAGCAAACCCTTGGTTGAAATCGAGCAGAGAAATGGCGAATCAAAGTGAAATTACCACTTAATTGCACTTTTTTCCACTGTATCAGCAATTCACTGTGACACAAGTCTGTTTGTCAGTTTTTTTACAATGAAATCAAGGACTTAGAAGCAATTTCAGAAGTCATCAGATTTGAAAAATCACTTCTAAATTAAGTACTTACAACATCATTTGAATGTGATGCTTGAGAAGTACATGGCTCACTCACCCGTGAGGCAAGGATCAGCCCTCTGTGGAAGTTACAAAATGTAACGCGACAGGTCGTCGTCTTGACTCAACTCGCCCAACCGGGCATCCACATAAGCAGAATCAATCTTAACCTCCTGACCACCCAGTCTGGCGGCCTCAAAACTCACTTCGTCCAGCAGCCGCTCCATCACGGTAGACAGCCTGCGCGCGCCAATGTTTTCGGTGCGTTCATTCACCTCGAAGGCAATGTGGGCCAGACGCTTGATGCCGTCATCCGTAAAAGCCAGGGTAACATTTTCAGTTGCCAGCAAGGCCTGGTATTGCCGGACCAGAGACGCATGCGTCTGCGTCAGAATTGCAACGAAGTCCTGCACTGACAGTGACAGCAGTTCCACGCGAATCGGAAAACGACCCTGCAACTCGGGGATCAGGTCACTGGGCTTGCTCAAGTGAAAAGCACCGGATGCGATAAACAGAATGTGGTCCGTCTTGACCATGCCGTATTTGGTGGACACCGTGGTGCCTTCAACGAGAGGCAACAAATCGCGCTGCACTCCCTGGCGCGACACCTCGGCTCCACTGCCTTCACTGCGCGAAGTCACCTTGTCTATTTCATCAATGAACACAATACCGTTTTGCTCCAGTACGTGCAGGGCATGGGTTTTGATTTCTTCTTCATTGACGAGCTTGCCCGCTTCTTCGTCGATCAGCAGCTTGAGTGCCTCACCAATCTTCAGTTTGCGCGTCTGCTTCTTCTGTTGCCCAATCTGTCCAAACATGCCGCGCAACTGCTCGGCCATCTCCTCCATGCCAGCCGGGCCCATGATCTCCAGCTGCGGTGCGGCCTGAGCCAGTTCAATTTCAATTTCCCGATCTGAAAGTTGACCTTCACGCAATTTCTTGCGAAACGTCTGGCGCGCCGTACTCTCACCCTGCTCGCCTGAGGTCGCGCACGATTCACCGCGGGGCAGCGGAACAAGAATGTCGAGAACACGTTCCTCTGCAGCATCTTCTGCGCGCGCGCGCATTTTCTTCATCTCGGCAACGCGTGTCTGCTTGACCGCAATTTCAGCCAGGTCGCGGATGATAGCGTCAACGTCCTTGCCGACATAGCCGACTTCCGTGAATTTGGTCGCCTCCACCTTGATGAAGGGTGCGTCTGCCAGCCGGGCCAGTCGCCGTGCAATTTCAGTTTTTCCGACACCTGTGGGGCCAATCATCAGGATGTTTTTGGGCGTGATTTCACCCCGGAGACCGGGCTCGACCTGCTGCCGGCGCCAGCGGTTTCTCAGGGCAATGGCAACGGCGCGCTTGGCCTGATGCTGGCCAACAATATGTTTGTCCAGTTCAAGGACGATTTCCTGGGGCGTCATGGATGACATGGGTCAGTCAAGCGTTTCTATCGTGTGGTTCATGTTGGTGTAAATGCACAACTCGCCAGCAATCTCAAGCGACTTCTTCACGATTTCCTGGGCCGACATTTCGGTATGGTTGAGCAGGGCAATGGCCGAGGCTTGCGCGTAAGCGCCACCTGAACCAATGGTCACGACGCCGTTCTCTGGCTCCAGCACGTCGCCATTACCGGTGATGATGAGAGATGCCTCCTTGTCAGCCACGGCAAGCATCGCTTCCAGGCGGCGCAACACGCGGTCGGTGCGCCAGTCGCGGGTGAGTTCAATGGCCGCGCGAACCAGATGCCCCTGGTGTTTTTCGAGCTTGGCCTCAAATCGCTCAAACAGTGTGAAGGCATCTGCCGTAGCACCGGCAAATCCTGCCAGCACCTTGCCGTGATAGAGCTTGCGTACCTTGCGCGCGGTCCCTTTGACAACGATATTGCCCAGTGTCACCTGCCCATCGCCGCCAATGGCGACCTGACAGCCATCAGCCGTTTTGCGACGCACGCTGATGATGGTCGTGCCGTGAAATTGTTCCATGTGTTTTCAGACTGCGGTAAAGAACCGCGGGAGACTTCAGGTCATGCGCCGAATCACGCTGGCGTGTTCGTGAATGCCGATGACATTGAAAAAAGTGGCAACCAGGCGATGCATGTCCCGAAACTGAACCTGACAACCCTCATTCTCGCGAGCGGCTACCCAGTTCAGGATGGTTCCGGCTGCCGCAAAATCAACCCGAATCAGTTTGGAGCACGATACCACCAGGCGTTGCGAGCCATGCCGGCTTTCCTCCAGTTTCTCGAGCGCGGCAAGCGCGTCGCCCCGCAGCTCACCCACCAGTTCCACCAGCACGGACTCTGGCACAGGCATGCCATCCAGACCAACACGAACCGTCATGGCATAGTCCGGGTCAGACTCCAGTCCGCCTGAAGCTGAAACCGGGTCACCGGTCCTGACCATGCCCTCGCTGCCAGGCAAACCGGCGTTGTCTTCCACATACGCGCATTGGGGCAGTTGCCAGGCTGGTGGTGAGACCTCGTAGGTTACGCAAAAGTCCAGCGCAACCAGTTCGAATTCATCCTGACGCCGCATGACGCGCAAAGCATCCATGCGCAAGCGCCACCAGGATGGATCACATTCCCGATCACCTGAAATGGTCAGCGGCCGCAAGACTTTTTCCAGGGCGTCAGCGCCCGAGAAACGTAACTCCACGGGCTGGGAACACCAGGCCGCAAATAGCCTGCCCAGCGGCGCCATCGCTTCGGGTTGAATCAACGTCAGTGATGACCAGTCCAGATGCCAGGGCGAGGCTTCGTTGGCCAGCGCCAGCCGCAACTCGTCGACGGAGGTCGCTGTAAAGGTTACCGGAGATTTCCACGTGACCGAACCGGAGACCGACTCGGGACCGGAAGATTCATTCACCGGAGGAGGGCGACCCACCAGGTCCCGAATCGAGAACCATGCCGGCGCCGAACGTCCAAAGCGTTCGGCAAATTCGACGGCCACACCATCGAATTTGGCCTGCTGGCCCGTTGCCCGATACAGGTCAAAAAGTGCGCCCGTCCACAGGTCGGCCAACTCACGACTTACTGAATCACCGCGCAAGGCGCCCAACAAGCCAGATTCGGCACCGGCGTCGTCGCCGTTGGCAAACCGGATAGCCGCTTCTTCAAGTTCGGGATCTGTGCCAGCGTCATCCGACTCACCCGCATACAGTTTAGAGGTTGAAAAACCGGCGCCACCGATTTCGCTGTTCGGCGATCGGGCCACACTCATGGGACCCTGTCGCGATTCAATGTTGCGCGACTGCAGCGATGCGCGTGAATCCTGTGACGGCACGCCACCAACGGAAAGACCGTTGCCGGGCTGCGTATCCGTAAACTCACGCGCGCTACGCGGGTGTGGCCGGGCGTCCAGGCTGGCCGCTTCGGTTGCCGCGTAACTGCTGGCCCGGAGTTCAGGCGCGATGGTTTCAGGCGCATTTTCCGCGTCGACAGGTGGCCTTTTGGCAGTTGGCGGTACCGGTACCACACCACGTGGCGCCGGCGTTTCGTCTTCCTGTTTGCCTTTCCACCACTGTTTGGACATGTGGGCTTCGATCTCGTCGATCTTTTTCAGCGTGCTGGCCCGATCATCCGTCGAGGACGACAGGCTGCTGTGAAAGAACGAAGGGCGGCCCACCTCGGCTGCCAGATCGGCAGCACCGCGCTTGCGCAATTTGCGCAATTGATCGAATTCACGCTTGCGGACAAAGTCATTTTGCCGCTTGCGTTCAATCATTTCCTTGAGCGCCTGCTTGCTGAACGCACTGTCGGCAGCACCGGCATCCAGTTGATCCAGATCGGACCAGTTGGTCGTCGGATTACGGACGAACATGGCCACTTTGGACAGCAAACCGGGGCTATTGTCTTTGGTGGCCATGCGTGAGAAGTTGGAGGAAGGGTGTCAGCAAGTCGGTAGATTAACTCAATCCCCAAACATTTTCTGCTTGAGTTCCCGGCGCTGCTGCGCTTCCAGCGACAGAGTGGCTGTCGGGCGGGCCAGCAAGCGGCCCACACCAATAGGTTCGCCGGTTTCGTCGCAATAGCCATAATCCCCTGCGTCAATGCGGGCAATCGACTGCTCGATCTTCTTGAGCAGCTTGCGCTCACGGTCACGCGTACGCAACTCAAGAGCATGCTCTTCCTCAATCGTGGCGCGGTCGGCGGGGTCCGGCACCACAACGGTGTCTTCCCGCAGATGTTCGGTGGTCTCACCCGCGCTGCTCAGGATGTCCTGCTTGAGGACGACCAGCTTTTGTCTGAACGCTGCCATCTGGACATCGTTCATGTACTCCGAATCCGGCATGGCCATCAGCTCGGCGTCGGTCAATTGGGTTGCCGGCTTGGTTTTCCAGTTGTTGGCCAGCTTGGGGTCTTTTTTGACGGCGGAAGGCAGCGGGGGAACGATCAGCGGGGACGACATGGTTTGGGTGTAACTGGCCTTGGCAGCAGTGGATGCCACCGATTGCGCCATGGAGGGTACGGTTAACGAGGCAAGGCGCGACGATGGACGTCCCGCTTTCGGGGGCACAACCGGGCTGACTGCCGGCATGGGGGCCGGTGCCGCCCTCGGCACTGGGGCGGCCACGGCCGCGGCGACCGGTTTAACTTTTACGGTGGATTCCTTCACATTCCCTTTCGGTTCTTTATGTACGACTGGTTTGGCAGCAGCGGCGGTTTTTGCCGTTTTCACGGTTTTAGCCGGCGGCGCTTTCACAGGTTTTACAGCGGCTTTGGCCACCGGTTTTTGTGGTTTGGCTTTAACAGCAGACTTGGCAGGCGCCTTGGCTGGAGCTGATTTCGCAGGTTTCACGACCTTGACAGGCTTGGAGACCGGCTTTGCGGCAGGTTTTGCCGCTGGCTTGGTCTTGGCAACCGGTTTGACCGCGGGTTTGGCGACCGCTTTTTTTGCAGGCTTGGCTTTCGCCACCACTTTTGGGGCTTTGACTGGCGCTTTGGAAGGCGCTTTGGCCTTTCCAGGTTTGGCTTTCACTTCTTGTCTCCTCGCAGAACTGGCCTGCGCATGCACTTCGCTGACGGACTGGAGCCGAACATTTTCTGTCTGACGGCTTTTGCCCACTGTTATACCTCTTTGACTGGCCCTCTCGGACTTGCCACCAGAGTTTTCGCTGGCGCGCGAGTGTACAGCCTTCCCTGCCGGGAACCCCATAAGTTGTAAAAGCGAGACAAACATGGCATTCAGACCAGGCACTGCTCCATACCCTGCAAAAAGATATCCTGGGGCAAATCAATGCCTATGAACACCATTTTGCTCACCCGCTGTTCATCCAGGCCCCATGCCGGACCCAGATCGCTGCCCATCAGCTGGTGCACACCCTGGAAAATCACCTTGCGATCAGTGCCCTTCATATTGAGCACGCCCTTGTAGCGCAGCATGCGGGGCCCGTAGATATTGACGATGGCACCCAGAAAGTCTTCCAGCTTGGCCGCATCAAATGGTTTTTC
>ERZ795061.4665-NODE-4665-length-11483-cov-26.923784_pt1 | contig 11483 bp, 10 predicted proteins | sample MGYA00375145_ERZ795061 | MGnify/ENA primary metagenome ERZ795061 (study PRJEB30190, sample SAMN05720144) | anaerobic digester metagenome | isolation source: active sludge of municipal wastewater-treating anaerobic digesters | place: USA | collected 2014-12-22 ... | reverse complement strand
GCTGGCCCATGAGCCCGTCGTCGAGCAGGTTGAACGCGAACTTCAGCATGCGCTGGGCCTGCGGGCTCTTGCCCATGATCTCGCGGGCTGCCTGCAGCGCCTCGGCCTCGAGCTCGGCGTGGTCGGCGACGATGTTCACCGCGCCCATGCGGTGCATGTCGTCCGCTGAGTACGTGCGCCCGAGGAAGAAGATCTCGCGGGCGAACTTCTGCCCGACCATCTTGGCGAGGTACGCACTGCCGTAGCCGCCATCGAAACTGCCGACGTCGGCATCCGTCTGCTTGAAGCGGGCGTGCTCACGCGAGGCGATGGTGAGGTCGCAGACGACGTGCAGGCTGTGTCCGCCGCCGGCAGCCCACCCGTTGACCAGCGCGATGACGACCTTGGGCATGGTGCGGATGAGGCGCTGTACCTCGAGGATGTGCAGTCGACCGCCCTCGGCCTTGGCCCGCCGCTCGTCCACGGTGTCCGCGGTCGCGCCGTCGGCGTACTGGTACCCGGAGCGGCCGCGGATGCGCTGGTCGCCGCCGGTGCAGAAGGCCCACTTGCCGGCGCTGCCGGTGCCGTCGGGGCCCGGGCCGTTGCCCGTGAGCAGGACGACCCCGACGTCGGCGGTGCGCCGGGCGTGGTCGAGCACGCGGTAGAGCTCGTCGACGGTGTGCGGGCGGAAGGCGTTGAGCACCTCGGGGCGGTCGAAGGCGATGCGCACACACCCCAGGTCGACCGCGCGGTGGTAGGTGATGTCGGTGAGGTCCTCGAAACCGGGCACCTCCGCCCAGGCAGCGGGGTCGAACGTCTGGCTCACTCCGGGGATCGCGCTCACGGCGGCAAGGCTAGCCGCGCCCGGTGACGGCTACCCACGCAGGAGGCTCACGTCGAGGCCGCGGAAGCGGCGAAACCTCCGGTCGAAGGTGAGCAGGGTCGCCCGGGACGTCGAGACGACCGCGCCCCGGCGGCCTGTGGACAACTCCATCGGCGATGTCGGCCCCTCGTGCCACGATCAGGTCAAGAGCGCGCCAGGGGGCGCGGAACGGGGGAGTCATGACGAACGACAACGTGGTGAGGTTCGGCTCGCGCCGGGGTGGCGATGAGTGGGGCCGCAGGCCCGGCGACCTGGGGTTTCGAGGTATTGGTGACGAGCCATTCGACGAGCACACCGGGCGGTACGACGAGTACGGCCTTTCGCGGTACGACGACGAGCCGCGTGGGTCCGACCTCGGGACCTTGACCAACGTGGTGCTGGTGGGCTCACAGGTCATCGACGTCACGAGCCACCCGGTGGCGGGCAGCGGGTACGAGTGCGCGGTGCTCGACCTCGAACAGCGAGGGCTGTACCAGCGACCCATCAGCCATCAACCACCTCCTGCGCCGCCGCCCCCGCCGCCGCACGAGCGCCAGTTGGCGTGGTTGGCGACGATCGTGGGGGGAGAGGAGGCGCTGTTGGCACTCGAGTCCACACCGCTGCCGGACGAGCCGCTCGACCTGTCGGGTGTGCCGCGGCACCTGCACACACGGGTCGAGGCCATCGCCGGGAGGTTCGACCCGTGGGTGTCGCTCGCGATGGGCGATGAGGGCCTGACCGCGGCCCGCCGGCTGCTCGTCCGTGCTGTGGCTGCGGCACCCGGTCTGCTGCGCAGCGACCGTGATGACATCGCTGCTGGAGCCGTCGTGTGGGCCGCGGCCAAGGGCAACGACCTCGTGGGGCAGAACCGGCCACTGCGGGCGAGCGTCATCCAGGATCTCGCCGGTCTGCTCACCTCGCCCGGTCAACGAGGGGCAGCCTTCGCGCACGCCCTGACGGGTGTGGGGACGAGCTACGGCCAGGCAGACTGGCTCTACGGCGGTCTGCGCCCGAACGTCATCCCACTCGGCAGCCCCGACCTGCTGCTCGGTCGCTTCCGCCAGCGGCTCATCACCTTCCGGGACATCGCGCTCCAGCTGCGAGCCCGAACCCCGGTGGCGGGCTGATCGGCCGCGCGGCCACGGCTTACGGTGGGAAGCATGACGTTGCCACCGCTTCCGGACCTGCTGGCGGGGATGCGCGTCGTCGCCATCCCCATGCGGGTGCGCTTTCGTGGCGTGACCACTCGCGAGGTCGCGCTCATCCGCGGGCCGCACGGGTGGGGTGAGTTCGGGCCGTTCCTCGAGTACGGGCCTGCCGAGGCCTCGCGCTGGCTCGCCTGCGCCATCGAGAGCGCCCACCACCCCTGGCCGGATGCCGTCCGCACGACCGTTTCGGTCAACGCGACCGTCCCAGCGGTCGCGCCCGGGGAGGTCGCCGGCGTGCTCGCGCGCTTCCCCGGGTGCACGACGGCCAAGGTCAAGGTCGTCGAGCGCGGGCAGAGCCTGGCCGACGACGTCGCGCGGGTGGCCGAGGTGCGTGCCGCCATGGGCGCCGCGGGCCGGGTGCGGATCGACGCCAACGGCGGGTGGAGCGTCGACGAGGCCGTGGCCGCCTTGAGCGCCCTGGCCCGATACGACCTCGAGTACGTGGAACAGCCGTGCGCCACCGTCGAGGAGTTGCGTGACCTGCGCATCGCCTTGGCGCGCGCCGGTGTCGACGTGCCGATCGCCGCCGACGAGTCGATCCGCAAGGCCGAGGACCCGCTGCGAGTCCGTGACCTCGAGGCTGCCGACCTCATCGTCGTCAAGGTCGCGCCACTCGGGGGTGTGCGCTCGGCGCTGGCGATCGTGCAGGAGTGCGGCCTTCCGGCGGTCGTGTCGTCGGCGTTGGACACCAGCGTCGGCATCTCCTTCGGGGTGGCGCTCGCCGCCGCGCTGCCCTCGCTCGAGCACGCCTGCGGGTTGGGCACGGTGGCCCTGCTCGCCGGAGACGTCACACCCAGCCCACTCGTGCCGGACCACGGGTCACTCACGGCCGGGCGGGTGGACGTCGGCGAGGCACTGCTCGACCGGTGGGCTGCGCCACCGGAGCGGGTCACCTGGTGGGCCGACCGGGTCGCCGCCTGCCACGCCGTGCTGGCCGCTGCTCCGCAGGGCGGGGGCATGCCGTGATCGACGTGCGCTGGACGTGGGCCTTCCTCGACACCCCACGCCCGCTCGCCGACCGCTCGTGGGCCTACTGGGCGCAGGTCACCGGATGGTCGGTGTCGGCCCCACGCGGCGAGCACGGCGAGTTCGCGACCCTGGTGCCCTCTGACGGCGACCCCTGGGTGAAGTTCCAGGCGGTCGGGGACGGGGTGGGCGGCATCCACCTCGACCTCGACGTCGACGACGTGCGCGCGGCCGCAGACGAGGCCACCCGGTTGGGTGCGCGTGAAATCGGCACGCTCGGCGATCCGGAGATCGTGGTCATCATGCGTTCACCGGGCGGGCTCGTGTTCTGCCTCACGACCTGGCAGGGGGACTCGGTGCAGGTTCGCACCGGGCAGTCCCAGCTGATCGACCAGGTGTGCCTCGACCTGCCGACCGGTGCGCACGACGCTGAGACCACGTTCTGGGAGCAGCTGACCGGGTGGGCGTGGCGACCCACGGACGTGGCGGAGTTCTCGTGCCTGGAGCGACCTGACGGCATCCCGCTTCGCCTGCTCTTCCAACGGCTCGGAGAGGTCGACGGTCCGGTGCGCGCCCATGTCGACCTCGCCTGCGTCGATCGCTACGCCACCCAAGCGCGGCACGTGGAGGCCGGAGCCCAGGTCGTGTCGGTCAGGGACTTCTGGACGGTGCTGCGCGACCCCGTCGGGCGGGCCTACTGCCTCACCGACCGCAGCCCCACCTCAGGCGGCTGACCCCGGGTGCATCCACGGGACCTCCCGCGGGGGAAGGGAGGTCATGAGCACCTTCCCGCTGGAGATCTCGACTCCCTCCGTCGCCGTCCCTCCCGAGCGCGCCCGGTCGCTCCGGCGCTTCAACGTGGGCATGGGCCTGCTCCACCTGGTGCTTCCTGTTCCTCTCGGCGTTCTTCCACTTCGTCATCGCCTCCCCGTGGGGCTTCCCGCGCTACGTCGGCGAGCTCGAGCGAGGGCGCAACCGCTTCCGTTGGGTGGAGTACTCCCTGTCGTCGACGCTGATGATCGTCCTCATCGGGCTCGTCACCGGCATCACCGACCTCGCGGCACTGATCGGCATCGCGTTCGCCAACATCGCGATGATCCTCTTCGGGTGGCTCATGGAGGTCTCCAACAACGGCCTGATGCACGGTCGCGACCAGTCGCCGGCCCGGGGCGAGCGGGCCTGGTGGACACCGTTCTGGTTCGGCTGCGTCGCCGGCATCGGCCCGTGGCTGGCGATCGGGGCGTACCTGTGGGCCTCGATCGCTGTGCTCGACGGCCAGGGCCCCCCGGGGTTCGTCTGGGGCATCCTCATCAGCCTGTTCGTGCTGTTCAACACCTTCGCGCTCAACCAGTGGCTCCAGTACCGCCAGGTCGGGCGCTGGCGCGACTACCTGTTCGGTGAGTGGCAGTACGTCATCCTCAGCCTCGTCGCGAAGTCCGTCCTCGCGTGGCAGATCTTCGCCAACACCCTCATCCCCACCTGAGCGGTCCCACGACGGGCCCCTTCCCGGTTCACCCCAGGGGCAGGCCGAGCAGGGCGTTCTCGACGACCTCGGCCAGGGCCGGGTGGATCCAGTACTGGCCGCGGGCGACCTCGTGGGCGTGCTGGCCGAAGCTCGCCGCCTGGATGAGCGGCTGGATGAGCGTGGAGGAGTGCGGACCGACCGCGTGGGCAGCGAGGATGCGGCCTTCGGGGCTGGCGTGGATGGTGAGCAGGCCGGTGGTGTCCTCGAGCGCCCACCCGTAGGCGGTGTCGCCGAACGCCTGCGTCGCGCTGACATACGTCGTGCCAGCGGCATCGAGGTCGGCCGAGGTCGGGCCGAACGCCGCGACCTGCGGGTGGCCGAACACCGCGTGCGGTACCGGCCGGTCATCCGTGCGCTGAACTGGTCCCGCACGTCGTCCGAGGTCGACTGCGAGGTTGTGCGCGACGATCCGCGCCTCGTGGTTGGCGACGTGCTTGAGCTGGTGGGGCGAGCAGACGTCGCCGAGCGCCCACACGGCATCCGCGGTGGTGCGCAGCTGTGCGTTGACGACGAGGCGACCGTCGGCGTGCACCTCCAACCCACCAGCCGCCGGGTCGAGACCGTCGGTGCTGGGGCGGCGACCGACGGCGAGCAGGACGACCTCGGCCTCGACGTGGGCGGGGCCGGACGCGGTGTCGAGGTGGATGCGCCAGACGCCGTCGGTGCGGTGCGCCGAGGTCGGGGTGGCGGACAGCCGCACGTCGTAGTGGTGCGCCGCGACCTGCGTGTACCGCTGCGCGATGGCGGGCTCGTGGTGCCGCAGCAGGCTGGGCCCGCGCTGCACCTGGGTGACCTGGACCCCCAGCGACGAGAACACGTGCGCGAGCTCGCAGGCGACGAACCCGCCGCCGATGACGACCATCCGCGGGGGCAGGGCATCCAGCCGCATGACCGTGTCCGAGGTGTGCAGGCCCCGGGCGGGGTCAGGGCTGCGCAGCCCCTCGACGGGCAGGCCGACGGCGTGCGCACCAGCGGCGACGACGACCCGGTCCGCCGTCAGCACCTCACCCGTCGACAACGCGAGCTGGCGCGGGCCGGTGAACCGGGCGTGCGCCGCGTACACCGTCGTGTGCGCCTGCAGGTCACGGTAGGCGCGGCCACCCGCGGAGATCGCATCGAGTCGCCCGAAGATCCGGTCGCGGATGCCGGGCCAGTCCACCGTGGGCTGGGCGAAGGTGACGCCGAGGCGGGCGGCGTCCGCGGCATCCACGATGCGGTCGGCGGGGAGGACGAGCATCTTGGTCGGGATGCAGCCGACGTTCAGGCACGTCCCCCCGAAGGTGCCGCCCTCGACGATGGCGACGTCGAGGCCGTCGAGCTCGGGGGTCAGCAGCGAGTTCCCCGAGCCGCTGCCGATGATGACGAGATCGTGGTGCGGCATGGCGTCAGCGTAGGCGTGGTCGTCCACAGGCTTGCGCGCGGAGCCCGGTCGTCCACAGGTGGATGCGAGCGATTCGTCTGGCTGGGGAGCGCGGGTGAAGGTGGCTTCAGGGGGCGCGACCGGACGGCGGTCGTGCCCGGGGATGGCGAGGGGAAGCGCGTGGGCAAGGACCCGGTGGAGGAGTTGCAGCGGCTGTCGCGGGAGGCCGGTGCAGCGGCCGATCGGTTGCGGGAGCGTCGGGCGGCCGTCTCGAGGTTTGCCCTCGTCTGGTGGCAGGGCGGGGCCGCCCAGACCTATCGGGGGGCGGTCGAGCGGCGGGTGGCCGGGCTGGCGGCTACCGAGGCCGAGTTGCTGTTCGTCGCGCAGGCATGTCACGAACTGGCAGGGCTCTTCGCGGCCGAGTCTGCGGCTCGTGACCTCGGGTCGGGGCTGGCATCGTGAGGGTCGATGTCCGCTCCGAGACGCTCACCGCGGCGGCCCAACGGGTGCTCGCCATCGCGGACGAGCTTCGTGAGGATGCCGGGCGGCTCGCCGCCGTCGTGGCCGGGGTCGGGCCCCCGCGGGTGCGATCACCGGGTGAGGCCGTGCTGGTCGCCCGGTGGTTGGTCCTTGAAGGTCGGGCACTGGCCCTCATCGGGCCGGTAGGCCTGTGGGGTGATGCCCTCGAGCTCGACGGGCTGGCGGCTGCGCTGAGGTCCGCGGCTCGGATGTACGTCGAGGTCGAGCGGGGCGTCGCCGGGGTGCTCTCAGCGGTTGCCGCGGGCGCTGACGTCGCTGGTCGGGTCGGGTGGTTCGTCGACGGTCCGGTGAACGGCAGCGACCCGATCGTGCGGGCCGTGCCGTCGACGCTCACCGGCCCCTTGGTGGCTCATGGCGGCGTGACTGGTCGGGTGCTCGGGGTGGCCGACCTCGTTGCTGCGGGCGAGGGCCTCGACGGGGGGCGGGTGCGGGTTCTGGAGACGACCCGAGGTGACGGCGGTTCGGCGTGGGTCGTCATCATTCCCGGCACCCAGGAGTGGTCACCGCGGCCGGGGGCCAACCCCTTCGACCTCACCACCGACGTGCGCGCACTCACCGGTGACGTGACGATCGCGGCGGCCGGGGTGTCCGCGGCACTGGCCCGTTCGCGAGCCGGGTCGGGGCGGTCCTCACCGCAGGATCCCGTGATGCTCGTCGGGCACTCGCAGGGGGGCATCCTCGCTGCGGCGCTGGCCAGCGACCCGGCGTTTCGGACCGGCAACCGGGTCACCCACGTCGTCACCAGTGGTGCGCCGGTTGCCCTCTTCCCGGTGCCGCCGACGGTGAAGGTGCTCTCGATCGAGCACGCCGATGACCCGGTGCCCGGGCTCGACCTCACCCCCAACCCGGGCGGTCAGTCGTGGACGACCATCGTGGCGCCGGGCGACGGACGGGGCGCGCCACTGGACCCTGACCGGCACCGCCTGTCCACCTACGTGCAGACCGTCCGGGCTGCCGAAGGTGCACCTCGGGGCACAGTGCCCGGCCTCGACGTCTGGCAGGTCGGTGCTGGCGACGTCCTCGGCCGTCAGGTGCGCTCGGTTCACGACCACGTCATCGAGCGAGCAGGTGCCACGATGCCACCATGACCTCCGCTGCGCCCACCGCCATCTGGGTGACCCGGCTGCGGGCGGCTCGCCCAGTGGCAGACTCACGCCCGTGAACCCGTCCCAGGCCCTGTCGACCGTCGTGGTCGACGAGCTCGTCCGTGGTGGGGTGCGTGAGGTGGTCCTGTGCCCCGGGTCGCGGTCAGCGCCATTGGCCTACGCGCTCGTGGCGGCCGAGCGCGCCGGTCACCTGCGGCTGCACGTGCGGGTCGACGAGCGCAGCGCCGGGTTCCTCGCGCTCGGTCTGGCCCGCGGATCGCGGATGCCGGTCGCGATCGTCACCACATCCGGCACCGCCGTCGCCAATCTGCACCCTGCGGTGCTCGAGGCGCACCACGCAGGCGTCCCGCTCGTCGTCGTGTCCGCCGACCGACCCCACGAACTGCGCGGGACCGGGGCCAACCAGACCACGGCCCAGCCCGGGATCTTCGGCGGCTCCACCCGCTGGTCCGCCGACCTGCCGGCGCCGGTCGCACGCCCCGGGCTCGGGCCGTTCTGGCGCAGCACGGTGTGCCGGGCGCTCGCGGCGGCAGCGGGTCACATCGGCGGGGAGCCCGGGCCGGTGCACCTCAACGTCGCGTTGCGCGAGCCGCTGGTTCCGGACCTGGCCCCCGACGTGACCCCGGACCTGGCTGATGAGGCCGTCGGCGGCTCCGCCAGCGGCCAGACCAACGAGCCGACCCCAGACCCGACCGCAGACTGGCCCGACAACCTCGACGGCCGGGCGGACCGCGCCCCCTGGGTCCGCACAGGCGTGACGGAAGTGACCAACTGGTCACATCCGTCACACCCCGTCACCCCGCTGGACGAGGTCGCGCGCACCCTCGTCGTCGTCGGCGACACCCGAGACCCCGCCCTCGGGGAGCGCGCCGCAGCCTGGGCCACCGAACGCGGCCACCCGATCGTCGCCGAGCCCTTCGGCACCGCCGCCCTGCGGGCCGAGGCGCTGCCCCACGGCCCCCTCCTGCTCACCGTCACCGACTGGCTCGACGCGCACGCCCCCGAGCGGGTCGTCGTCGTCGGGCGGGTGACCCTCTCCCGTGCCGTCGGGGCACTGCTGCGCCGGCCCGGCCTGGTCGTCGAGGTCGTCACCGAGGGCAGCCAGTGGCCCGACCCGTCCCACGTCGCCGCAGCCGTGCACCCGCCGGCCGCCCTGCGCCTGGGGGGCCCGACCACTCCCGATGACGACCACGGCTGGGCGCAACAGTGGCGCAGTGCCGCCGCACGACTCGCGGATGCCGTTGCTGCGCAGCCGTTCCCGTGGCCGAGCGGCCTCGCGGTCGCCAGCGCCGTCGTCGACGGCCTCCCCGGTGACGGCGTGCTCGTGCTCGGCCCGAGCAACCCGGTGCGCGACCTCGACCTGGCCATCGCGGGCTCGATCACCGACGAGGTGCTCGCCAACCGCGGGCTCGCCGGCATCGACGGGGTGGTCTCCACCGCGGTTGGTGTCGCCCTGGCCCGCGACCTGGTCCCGACCGTCGCGCTGGTGGGCGACCTGACCTTCCTCCACGACACCAACGGGCTGCTCATCGGGCCGGGGGAGCAGGTGCCCGACCTCACGCTCGTCGTCGTCAACGATGACGGCGGCGGCATCTTCACGACCCTCGAACCCGGGGCGCCCGAGCGGGCCGCCGACTTCGAGCGCGTCTTCGGCACCCCGACCGCAACCGATCTGGGGGCACTGTGCCAGGCGCACGGCATCCGGCACGAGGTGGTGGCGACCAGCGCGGATCTGACGGACGCGGTCGCCCAGCCGCACCACGGCATCCGGGTCGTCGAAGTGCGGGTCGACCGCGCCACGCACCGGGCGGCGCACACCGACCTGCGCACCCTCGCGGCGGCGGCACTCACCCCCTGAACCGACTGCGTGCGACTTCGGTGCGGTTCTGCACCCGGTGAGCGCCGAAGCCGCACACAAGTCGCACAAGGTCGGGGTGGTCTAGGGATGCCGGGGGGCGATTTCGGGCGCGCGCCCTCACCTTGCGACAATGGTGGGGTGTCACAGACCCCGCAGCGCACCGATGTCCTCGTCGTGGGGGCCGGGCCGGCCGGATCGTCGGCGGCAGCGTGGGCTGCGCGTGCCGGCCGCGACGTCGTGCTGGCCGACGCGGCCGTCTTCCCCCGCGACAAGACCTGCGGCGACGGGCTGACCCCGCGCGCCGTCGCCGAGCTCGACCGCCTCGGCCTGGGGCAGTGGGTGCGTGAGCACACCGTCAACCAGGGCCTGCGCGCCCACGGCTTCGGGCAGACGCTGCACCTGCGCTGGCCCGGCGGTTCACTGCCCGACCACGGGTCGGCCGTGCCGCGCACCGAACTCGACGACCGCATCCGCACGCAGGCGCTCGATTCCGGCGCCACCGGGGTCGAGGGGGCCAAGGCCGTCGATGCGCGGATCGAGGGCGGGCGCGTTCGCGCGGTCACCTTCACCAAGGGCGCAGAGACCTTCGAGATCGAGTGCGAGCGCCTCGTCGTCGCCGATGGCGTGCGGTCCGGGCTGGGCAAAGTGCTCGGGCGGCAGTGGCACCAGGACACCGTGTATGCCGTGGCGGGTCGCTGCTACGTCGACTCGGCCCGCGCCGACGACCCGTGGATCAGCAGCCACCTCGAGCTGCGATCCGAGACCGGCGAGACCCTTCCCGGGTACGGCTGGATCTTCCCGCTCGGTGGTGGCCAGGTGAACGTCGGCGTCGGCACCCTCGCGACGACCAAGCGCCCCGCCGACGTGGCGATCAAGCCGCTGATGAAGCACTACACCGACCTGCGCCGGGACGACTTCGCGCTCACCGGTGAGCAGCGGATGCCCACGAGCGCCCTGCTGCCCATGGGCGGTGCCGTGAGCAATGTCGCCGGGGCGAACTGGGCCCTCATCGGCGATGCCGCCGCGTGCATCAACCCGCTCAACGGCGAAGGCATCGACTACGGCCTCGAGACCGGCCGGTTGCTCGTCGACCACCTCGACGACGACCTGTCGGTGGTCTGGCCGGCGCTGCTCCAGGAGAACTACGGCGAGGCCTTCTCGATCGCGCGCCGGCTCGCCGGGGTGTTCACGACGCCGAAGATCCTCAGCGCGCTCGGCCCGGTCGGGATGCGCAGCGACTGGCTCATGACGCTCGCGCTGCGCTGGATGGGCAACCTCATCACCGAGGAGGACCGCGACCGCTCCGCCCGGGTGTGGCGCTGGGCCGGTCGCCGGTCCGTGGCGGTCGACGCACGCCCGCCGTTCAGCTGACCCGCTCTGGGTGCCGGGTGAGGGTCAGGCGGGCCCGGATGCCGTGAGCGCGTCGCGCATCGGTACCAGCTTGGCCGACGACTCCGCGACCTCGTCCTCGGGCACCGAACCGGCGACGATGCCGCACCCGGCGAACAGCCGCATCCGTGAAGGATCGGTTGCCGACACCTCCCCGCACCGAAGCGCGATCCCGAACTCCCCGTCGCCAGAGGCGTCGATCCACCCGACGGGCCCGGCGTAGCGGCCCCGGTCCATGTGCTCGAGCTCGGCGATGACGGCATCCGCGACGGGTGTGGGCGTGCCGCACACGGCCGCCGACGGGTGCAACGAGGCCGCCAGTGCCAGGGCGGATGCGTCGTCGACGAGCACCCCGGCGACGTCGGTGGCCAGGTGCATGACGTTGGACAGGTGCAGCACGAACGGCACCTCGGGCACGTTCATCGACGAACAGTGCGGCGCGAGGGCGTCGGCCACAGAGCGCACCGCGTACTCGTGCTCCTCGAGGTCCTTGCTCGAGCGGGCCAGGGATGCCGCGAGCGCCAGGTCGTGGTCGTCGTCGCCGGTGCGGCGGATCGTTCCCGCGAGCACACGGGAGGTGACCAGCCCCTTCTCGCGGCGGACGAGCAGCTCAGGTGTGGCCCCGACGAGGCCGTCGACCGCGAACACCCACGTGGTGTCGTAGCGCTCTGCGAGGCGGTGCAGCAGCCA
>ERZ795061.4630-NODE-4630-length-11529-cov-5.308349_pt1 | contig 11529 bp, 9 predicted proteins | sample MGYA00375145_ERZ795061 | MGnify/ENA primary metagenome ERZ795061 (study PRJEB30190, sample SAMN05720144) | anaerobic digester metagenome | isolation source: active sludge of municipal wastewater-treating anaerobic digesters | place: USA | collected 2014-12-22 ... | reverse complement strand
TTGTACAATCTGCCTCAGTGGGACAGTATACTCGATGCCGAGAAAAGAAAGGAAATAACAAAGAAGCAAAGGCTTTCAGGCACAGTGATAAAAGCAAAGGAGCCGGGAAGAAATGATCCCTGCCCTTGCGGAAGCGGAAAGAAATACAAAAAGTGCTGCGGCGCTAATAAATAGTGTATAAAAGATAACTCCCAAAGGAAGATTTACCGATGGGAGTTTTTATTAACAGCGAAAGAAAGGGGATATCTATGAAACACGGTGATTTAAGAAACAAGCAGGGTCTGACTGAGAGGGAATTTTTGGCCCGTTATGATGCAGGGCGCTATGATAGGCCTTCCGTTACAGTAGATATGCTTATTTTTTCGATTACGGGCGAAACGAAGAAAGAGCTGAAGATACTTATGGTAAAAAGGGGGGATCATCCCTACCTGGGATATTGGGCCCTTCCCGGAGGTTTTGTCAATATGGATGAAAGCCTGGATGCGGCAGCCCTTAGGGAGCTAAAGGAAGAAACGGGCATTGAGGATATATATATGGAGCAGCTATATACATGGGGGGATGTTGACAGAGACCCCCGAACCAGGGTAATAGGTTGTTCATATATGGCCATTGTTGACAGCAGCAAGCTGACCGTAAAGGCCGGGGATGACGCGGAGGATGCGGCATGGTTCAAGGTAGAGTGCAGTATCATTGATCAGGAAAAGCCCATAAACAATGTAAGGCTTGTTTTGAGTAATGACAGGGATACCTTGGAAGCAATTATAAAGGTTGACAGGACTTTTATCGGGAATACAGTGCGGGTAAGCAGAGAATTAATAGAGTCAAAGGGTATTGCTTTTGATCATGGGAAGATAATCGAATATGCAGTTGAAAGTATGAGGAACAGGCCTGAGTACAGGGGCATAGGCCTGCTGACTGAATAAAAGGAGGGATGATACATGAAAAAGGCCAGGTTAACAGTCATATGGGCTGCTATATTGCTATCCTGTCTTTTAGTATTTGCATTTGCCGAGGATACGGGAAAGATTGTGCAGGGGACTGAGTCTGACGCCAGGATTATATATAACGGCAAGGAAGCGGTTCTCGGATTAAAGCCGGTATTGATAAACGGCAGCAACTATCTTTCCGTAAGAGCGGTATCTTCATTGTTCGAAAAAAATATATACTGGGATTCAAGTAAAAATGAGATCGTAATTACCGACAAAACAAATCCGCAAATAGAGTACCTGAGTTCTGAGCTTGCCTTAAAGGACAAAAGCATACAAGAGCTTGAAGCAAAGTTAAAAAAACTGGAAATCAAAACTGCAAGTGCGGAAAGGCTGAGTATTGAAGAGCTTCAGGAGAAAATCAACAATGATTTCGGGAGTTATGGGGGAGTATCATATAGAGTAATACTTTCAGGCAATGAAGATGAGATCAGGACTATATTTGAAATTGACCTGAGCAGGGATAAACCATCCTGGGACAGCCTGTCGGCGAAAGAGAGATATGAACTTGTGGAAGAGGTTGCCGAAGTTATAATGGAGGAATATACTTCAGCAAAAATCAAGGGCTATTGCAAGGATATATCGAATTCAAGAATATTGTTTCCTTTTTACTATAATTGGGAATATGAGCTTGTCAAAGGAAACTATGAAAACTACTGCACCATAAGTGCTATAGAGGAAGAGTTCAATAATGGATATGACGATTATTTAAAAGGAATCCATTTTACATTTGCCCTTAAAGGAAATGACAGCATTATGAAATTTACAGCATACATACAAAGAGACAGGTTTAGGAAAGAGTGGAATTCGCTTTCGGATAAATCCTTAAAAAACTTTATGGAAAAACTATGCAGCGATATAACCAGGGAATTTAATGAGTGCTATGTTTATGGTTATATATACGATACAGACAGCAATGAAGAATTGGCATACTGTGAACAGACAGTTGAAGGAGATTTCGTGTTCGGCAGAGAAGATTAACAGAAAATAAAGAATACTGTAGGAGGTCGCTTATGAATTACAATGAAGTATTGGAAAAAGCAAAATCTCAAATTGGATCAAAATGCAGAGTTTGCCGAGAATGCAACGGAGTAGCCTGCAGGGGTGAAATACCGGGTGTGGGCGGCAAGGGCAGCGGAAGCGGATTTATCAGAAGCTATGAGAAATTGAATGAGATAAAGCTTAATATGGATACAATATATGAATTCAAGGAAGTGGATACATCTGTAGAGCTTTTTGGCAAGAGCTTCGCTTATCCGGTTTTTGCAGCTCCCATTGCAGGTTTGCAGCAGCATTACAGAGAAGATGCAAATGATTATGAATATAGTCATGCAATTGTATCAGGCTGTAAGAACGCGGGTACTGCGGGCTTCACCGGCGACGGAGTAAAAGATGTGTTTTACGAACAACCGTTGAAAGCCGTAGCAGAAGTTGGGGGCTGGGGTATACCGACATTAAAGCCATGGAAGAACGAAGAAATTTTGAGGAAAATTAAAATGGCTGAAGCAGCGGGAGCTTTAGCAGCAGCCATGGATATCGATGCCGCAGGCCTAACACTTCTGGCTGCTTTAGGCAAACCCGTAAGTTCGAAACCTGTTGAAGAAATTAGAGAAGTAGTGGCGGGCACGAAGCTGCCCTTTATAATAAAGGGAATAATGACAGCTGCAGGAGCGGTAAAGGCTGTTGAAGCGGGGGCGTATGGCATAGTGGTTTCTAATCATGGAGGCAGGGTATTGGATCATACTCCCGCACCGGTGGAGGTATTGCCGGAAATATACAAGGCAGTAGGAGGAAAAATCAAAATATTCATTGACGGTGGAATAAGAACAGGAATTGATATTGTGAGGGTACTTGCTCTTGGCGCCGATGCAGTGCTTATCGGAAGGCCTTATGCAATAGCAGCCTACGGCGGCGGTGCAGAAGGGGTTGAGCTTTATACAAGAAAAATTGGAGATGAGCTTAAGGATGCAATGATAATGACCGGATGCAGCACCCTTGAAGATATAGATGAAAGAGTGATATACAAGCCGTAAAAAATCGCGCCGCAAGGCGCTTTTTTTTTATGCCTAAGATGTATTTTATTCCAACGGGAATTTAAAGGGCTTCAGAGGAAAAAATAAAACTGGCACCTTTAAGTATAATCGCTAATTATGTGCAAGGCTTCACGAATAGAATTAAACAGGAGGTTTTGGATATGGAAGGAGTGAAAAGGCTGGAAGGCTGGGTCAAATTCAAGGGCTTTATTAACTTGCTGAGGCCAAAGCAGTGGATAAAGAACCTGTTTCTGTTTGCGGCACTGCTGTTTTCAAGGAACATGGACAAACCGCAGTATGTAATGACTGTCTTATATGCCTTTCTGTGCTTTTGTATGATATCCTCCACAGTTTATATATTTAATGATATTCGTGATGTGGAAAAAGACAGGCAGCATCCGAGAAAGAGGATGCGGCCTATTGCTGCAGGAATAATAGACCGGAGGGAAGCGCAGATATTGATGATAATCATGCTTCCTGTCTCAGTTATACTTTCCTTTATGCTGGATTACAGCTTTGGTGTTATTGTCATGACGTATTTACTCAATAATGTGGTATATACGCTGCATGTTAAAAATATTGTTATTCTTGATGTTATGTCCATTGCCCTGGGCTTCATACTGAGAGTTTCAGGAGGGGCGGTAGTTATAGGGGTGACAATATCACCCTGGCTGCTGCTGTGCACCTTTCTGCTGTCACTGTTTCTCGGCTTCAGCAAAAGGAGAAATGAGCTGCTGATACTTCAGGCGGATGCCCATAGCCACAGGAGCATTCTGGAGCACTATTCACTGGATTTTATAGATAATATGCTTTCGATTGTAACGGCATCCACATTGATATCCTATAGCCTGTACACGTTTTATGCCAGCGAAGGCAAGCATTCAATGGTGACCATCCTGTTCGTTCTTTATGGAATTTTCAGATATCAGTACATCGTATACAATAAAAAAATGGGTGGAAGTCCGGAGGAAATAATACTGACCGACATACCTCTGATTGTTGACATAATGTTATGGATATTGGTCAGTATAATAATACTTTATGTGTAGTTATGTCGCATTATTCTTATATGAAGTAAATATACCCGCCAGCAGGATTCCTATGAGGATGCAGAGAAAGGGCTCTGCAGTAATTCTGTACCTTGGAGCATAATAAAAAATCAGAATGATAAGGTTCATATACAGGAAATTCCCTATTATCCATGCAGGCTCGCAAAATAGTAAGTATAACGACCTTGCTGCCATAAGCCTGAGTATGAAAAGCACCAGGAGCAAAAGCGCAGATTTCCATAGGAATTCAAAGGACATTTGAGGAAGCCTGTAAGGATTCTCCAAAATGTCTTTACCCACTATGCCCATCTTAATCAGGCTGCCGTAAAGGGGAAGCTTATAGGTTCTGGAAAGATACACTTCAGCCTCGGAGATATGATAATCACCATGATAAAGAAAAAGCCGCTGTTTAACATTTAAGAGATCTATTTCCCTGCTAATATTATTACTTATGTAAACCAAACCCTCCTTATAGCCCGTTTCATAAAGCCTTAACATATCGGATCGAGACTTCTTTACATCCGTCCATGTCCCGTTGGAATGAGGGTTATGAGCGATGTAGAAGTTGATGGGGCCGTTGGTATCTATCAGTATTAAGCGGCCTGTAACTGCATAGTTTCTGAGGATCCAGGGAGAGAGCACAGCAAGCATAATAAGCAGCGAAAGGGCTCCATCTGCTGCGAGAACCTTAATGCCCCGGCAGATATTGAATCTTCTGGCGGCTATAAAAAACAGTCCAGATATAAGCAAAACAGCGGGAAGCAGAAGAAGCACGGGGCGTGTAAGGTTGCCCAGCCCGAGGAAAATGGAGAACAAAACAAGGTGCTTAACCTGCACGGAACCATTGGGACAACAGAGTTTGAGGGACATTTCATCTTTAAAATACCTGAGGGAGAAGTATACTGCCGCCAAATAAATAGTGATGAATACCGTTTCAACGTACAAATGGTTGGTGTAGGCCACCATTCTTGTATCCAGAGCCATCAGTACGCCTGCAGTAAGCCCGGCTTCCTCATGAAGATCACTGTAATTACATAAAGCCTCCCTGGCTGTTATAAAGCAGAGAAGGCAGGAAACGGCGGAAAAACCTGCCTGTATAACCCTCATTACAATAAAATCCTGCGCAGTGCCAAAAAACCTATAGACAAAACCGGAAAGGAAGATATAAAGAGGAGGCCAGTAGGCATATCTTGACCAATGTTCTCCGAAGCTGTGTCCGTAGTATTCGCCGTTCATTACATTTAAGGCATAGTTATACATACTCCAAGCGTCGATTTTAAATTCAAATGGAGTATATATTATAAAGCGAAGCCTTAAATACAATGCAATTCCAAGAATCAGAGCAGTATATACAAGGGTTTTGACACTACGCATCAATTGTATTCCTCCCAATTTTTGAATCATGTACTTTTTACAATATATTTACGCATATATGTACATACATTATACTAATTTAACCCCGCTTATATTATTCATTCGCATCTTTCTACTTCTTTCACCAATTTTATTGACACAAAGGTCAAGAATGTCTATACTGTACATATATGGCATACACAGTATGAACAGTATGCACACTATAAGCAGAATACACGATTTCGGGATTTCATGTGTACATAGTAATCAATGACAGACGGGACAAATCCTGTCTCACAGTCAGTTTTCACAGAGGTGAGGTGTATATATGTGGATATAACAGTCAGCACTTCGACGAAGGAACCCATATATGAGCAAGTAGCGAATCAGATAAAAAAACAGATTATCAATCAGCAGCTGAAGCCCGGGGAAGCTCTGCCCTCCATCAGGAAGCTGGCGGCCGATTTGCATATAAGCGTGATTACTACCAAGAGAGCCTATGATGAGCTTGAAAAGGAAGGCTTTATTGAGACTGTCATAGGAAAGGGATGCTTTGTTTCAAGGGAGAATAAGGAGTTCATCAGGGAAAAGAAGATAAGAATGGTTGAGGAAAAGCTGTCCGATGTTATAAAGGACAGCCGGGTACTGAACATAGGGCTCCAGGGTTTGAAAATGATGCTGGAGGTTTTGTATAGGGAAGGAATATAGGAAGCCGCAAGGCTTCTTTTTTATAGGAGGGCATGGGGACATGGGGACGCGGGGACGTTTCGCGTGTCCCACTGGAAGTGGGACAGGGGAAACGTCCCCGTGTCCCCGCGTCCCCATGTCCCTGAAATAATAAATAAGCTTTAATTGGAAACAATAACTTTTATTACAGAGAATAAGCGCATAATCATTGAGGGAGAGTTTTCAATGAAGAAGTACAGGATTGCCCTAAAAGCAGTGAAGCCGATGAGTACAATAAAATTCAGGAACAAGGCATCAGACGGTGAAAAAAATGCAGATTCTGCAGACTTTTTTGACCGCACTGCCGACAGGCTTCGGAAAGACCTCTCAGGTAATGCGGATGTGATAATAAGGGAGCTTTTTATCGGAGGCAATGAGAATTTAGATGCATTGATTGTATATCTTATCGGTAACATCGATAAAAAGATGCTGAACGACAACGTGATAAAGCCGTTGATGACCTGCAGCGGCCTTGAAAATATCGGACTGAGCGGTGAAGGGCTCAAGGAACATATTGCAAAGAAATGCCTGCAGACGGGCAGCGTCAAATATCAAAAAGATTATAAGGCTGCCCTGCAGGACATGTTCTCGGGGGAAGGTATCCTGCTGGCAAAAGGAATAGAGGGCTTCATTATCTTTGCTGTTGACGGCGGACAAAAAAGGCAGATATCCGAGCCTGAAACAGAAAAAAGGATACGGGGCACCAAGGAGGGTTTCATAGAGGATATATGGGTAAATATAGGGATGATAAGAGAATTTATCAAGGACCCGATGCTTAAAATTGAAATGCTCAAGATAGGGCAGAGATCCCAGACTGATGTGGCAATTGCATATATAAACGGATTGGCGGATTCCAAAATAGTGGATGAAGTAAAAAAGAGGATAAAGAAAATAAATATCGATGCCATACTTTCCAGCGGTTATGTTGAACAGTATATTGAAGACAATCCATGGTCTGTTTTTCCCCAGCTTCTGGGAACGGAAAAACCGGACAAAGCAGCGGCGAACCTCCTGGAGGGAAAGCTTCTTATAATAATCGACAGGACACCCTATGTATTCTCAGCTCCGACATTATTCGTCGAGTTCTTCCAGGCAACCGAAGACTACTATGAAAAATTTCACGTAGGAATAATTTCACGTATTATCCGGCTGATTGCTTTCCTGATTGCAGTTTTAGGCACATCCATATATATAGCTCTCACCAGCTTTCATCCGGAGCTTATACCTTCAGAACTGCTTATAAGCTTTGCCCGGCTGCGAAAAAAGGTTCCTTTTCCGCCTGTAATTGAAGCATTGATTATGGAGTTTATAGTTGAAGTGCTGAGGGAAGCCGGCATTCGGCTTCCTACATCCGTAGCGGGGACACTTGGCATAGTCGGGGGGATAATTCTGGGAGATGCCGCCATAAGGTCCAATCTGGTGAGTCCTGCCATGATAGTAGTAATAGCAATCACTACGGTATGCAATTTTGTGCTGCCCAACTACAGTATGACATTGTCCATGCGGCTGCTGAAGTTTTTTCTTATATTACTGTCAGCAACCTTCGGTGCCTATGGAATAGCTCTCGGACTTATTGTAATAGTGACACATCTTGCGAAGCTGGAGAGCTTCAGTGTGCCATATCTTTCACCGTACGCACCATTCAGGCTAAGAGACATGAAGGATGCCCTGCTTAGGCTGCCTTTGTGGATGTATGTAAAAAGGCCTGTGTCAATCCCCCATATAGATGATAAGAGGGCAGTAAACAACAGAAAGAAGAGTGGTACAGGTGAAAACTGAAATGAGCTATACAATAACAAGCAAACAGCTTCTTTTCACGCTTATAAGCAGTATGCTGGGGGTGGGGATTCTAAGCCTTCCCAGGGTCACGGCAGAGGCAGTGGGACAGGATGCGTGGCTGGCAGTAATTTTGGGCGGAATTATCCCATTTGTGTCTATCTGGCTTTCAAACAAAGTAGTAAGCAGGCATCCGGGCTTATCCTTTGCTGCAATTACAGAGATGCTTGCGGGAAAATGGGCAGGAAAACTTCTGTCAGCAGCATTTGTAATATATTCCATAATAGCTTCGGCAGCAATACTTAGGGTGTTCACGGAAGTAATCACCATGTTCCTGCTGCCGAGAACCCCTATTCTTGTCAAGATAATGCTCGGGCTTGCTGTAAGCGCTTATATGACAAGCTCCGGAATAAAGGTTCTTGGAAGATTGAATGAGTTTCTTTTTTATGTTCTGCTTCCGCCGCTTTTTTTATCAATACCGGCGGTGGTAAAGTTTGCGGATCTTCATTATCTTATGCCTGTGCTGAATAACAGTCTTACTGATTATTCCAAGGCAGCCTTTACTACGGGTTTTGCTTATTCAGGCTTCGAGACTATTATTGTATTTGCTCCTTATGTATTGAAGAAAAAGGAGACCCTGAAGGCAGCCGTAATGGCACTTATAATAACAATAACGATTTACCTGTATGCGGTAATTACCACTATAACCGTGTTCGGATCAGAACTCACTCAAATGTTCACATGGCCAGCCTTGAGGCTTCTTTCTGTCAGTGAAATCCCTGTATTGGAAAGGATGGAGTTTGTTGCCATAATTGCATGGATAGGGGTAGCCATAAGGCCTGCCAGCAATCAGTATTTCTGTGCCGGCCTTATCATCAAGGATGTATTTGGAATAAAATCACTGAGTAAGGTTGTGGCACTGCTATATCCTATTATTGCTGCAATTGCATGGTATCCCAAGAACATATCCATTGCAATTCGCCTATCGGATTTTGTCGGTATGTATTCGCTGATACTGGGTACTGCACTGCCGCTGCTTTTGCTGGGGCTTTCGCTGATCCGGGGCAAAGGGAGGGCAAGAGATGAAAAAAACACATAGATATATTTTGTTGTTCCTGGCCATCATTATCAATGCTCTATTCTTATCGGGCTGCTGGGATCAAAGGGAGCTGGATGAGCTTGTAGTTCCTTTTATAATAGGATATGACTACGCCAATGAAGAGGAAAAGGAGCAGCCTGACGACAGATACCTTATAAGTGCAGGGTTTCCGGTTTTCTATGAAGATACGTTGAAGAAGTACCATGTTGATATAACTTCCGGTTCCCTGGACGGAGAGGTGATAAACAGAAGAAACACACACTTCGGTGAGCAGATTATACAGGGACAGCTTCAGATAGTTGTCCTGGGGGAAGAGCTTATCAGTAATGAGAACATTATGGAGCTGACTGATATTTTATCAAGAAATCCTGCGGTTAAAGGAGCCATTCCAATGGCAGTATCAGCGGGAAGGGCGGCAGATATGCTGAATGCGCCTGTGAAACAGTATCCCAATCCGGGCATATATATACAGATGCTTATTAAGAATATAAGGAGGACTAATTTTTTCCCCACCTGTTCACTGTTTGAAAGCAACAGGCATATTATTTCAAACCATACAGCTCCATTGCTGCCCTACATCGTGCAGAAGGACGGGAATATTATGTTTGCAGGCTCCTGCCTTCTGAATGAAGGGAAAAGAATAGAGCATTTAGACAGGGAAGAAACCGAGATTGCTGTAATGCTGAGGGGAATCCGGAGCAGAGGAATGATTACCTTTGATGTTATAGAGGATAATAAGATCATAGACCAGGTAACTTTTGAAGGCATGAACAAGCGTAAGGTTGATGTAAAAAAAGACGGGGACAGATATATATTCAACATATTGATAAAGCTATCGGGAAGATTATTTGAGCGTAAGAAGAATGAGCCTGTTATAGACCATAAGGATTTTATCAAGCTAAGCCAGAAATCCCTGGAGGATTTAATCAGGAAAAGAGCGGAGGATTTTGTTGCCAAAGTGCAGGAGGAGTACGGTTTCGACGCGCTGGAACTGGGGATGGAGATAAAGGGACATTCCAGGGAAAAGCTGTCTAAAGAAGATATTGACAAAATAATTCAGGAGTCGGAGATCAATGTTGAGGTCAAGGTCCAGATAGAAAATGCCGGAGGCAAGATATAACGCTTTATTTTACTTTTGATTTTATTCTCGTATAGGAAAGTATAATTTCCTATACGAGGGGGGATGCAAGGGGGAGAAGCCCCCTGCCGTTCAAGGAAGGTGCTCAGCTGCAGAGCAGCGTCGAAGGGAACCATAGGGTTCCCTAGCGAAAAAAGAGCGTCGTGAGACTGGCTTTTATTCTGCCATAGCTTTATAATATATAAATATGGAAACTATCGCATTATTTGGAGAACCCGGGGTGTTATATTGCTTACAGATATTTTAATAAAGACATTTATAAAGGATAAGGATAATACCGGAGATAGGAGTATCAGGCAAAAATACGGATATCTGGGGGGCTTCGTAGGTATTGCGTGCAATGTGGCGCTTTCAGGGGCAAAGATTGCAATAGGCCTCATGATAAACAGCATCGCAATTACCGCTGATGCGGTAAACAATCTTTCCGATGCCGCTTCTTCCATAATTACGGTGATTGGTTTTAAGATAACCAACAAGCCTGCCGACCGGGAGCGTCCCTTCGGCCATGGGAGGATTGAGTACATATCGGCTATGGTGGTTTCCTTCATGGTTATACTTGTGGGCTTTGAATTTTTGAAAAGCTCCTTTGACAGGGTAAGAAATCCCGAAACAGTCAAGTTTGATATAATACCCTTTTCAGTATTGCTTTTATCCATAGGTGTTAAAGTCTGGCTGAGCAGGTTTTATAAAAAGATAGGCCGAAAAATAGGCAGCAAAGCTATGGAGGCCTCTGCTGCGGACAGCCTGAGCGATGTAATTACCACATCGGTAGTTGCCCTGTCACTGCTTGCTTCCCTTTGGACAACTTTTCCCTTGGACGGATATGTGGGGCTTCTGGTATCCGCATTAATAATTTATTCCGGAATATCTCTTACGAAAGATACATTGAACCCGCTGCTGGGAGAAGCTCCGGAGCCGGAATTCATAAAGTCTGTAACCGAAAGGGTCTTAAGCTATGACGGTATCATCGGTATACACGATATGATAGTCCACAACTATGGCCCCGGCAGGTGCGTAGTCTCACTGCACGCTGAGATTCCTGCAAGCATGGATATAATGAAGGCACACGATGTAATTGACCTGGCGGAGCAGGAAATCTCGGAGGAAATGGATATACACATGGTGATTCACATGGATCCGATAAATGTTGATGATAAAGTGGTGCAGGAGACCCAAAATCAGATTACCGAGCTGATAAACGAGATGCATGAAGAGCTGACGATACATGATTTCCGGATAGTCGGAGGTGAGGAGCATAAGAATCTCATATTTGACCTGGTGGTGCCCTTTGATTATGACGAAAAAATGGCCAGGGACCTTTCAAAAAAAGTCGCCTGGGAAATAAAAGCGAAATATCCTGAATGCAATG
>ERZ795061.4624-NODE-4624-length-11534-cov-5.893980_pt1 | contig 11534 bp, 9 predicted proteins | sample MGYA00375145_ERZ795061 | MGnify/ENA primary metagenome ERZ795061 (study PRJEB30190, sample SAMN05720144) | anaerobic digester metagenome | isolation source: active sludge of municipal wastewater-treating anaerobic digesters | place: USA | collected 2014-12-22 ... | reverse complement strand
TTCAACGCTTGCTGACAAGCCACCCGGCGATCGTAGCCAAATTCATGCAACGCAGCTTCACCTATCTGGTCGCGGGCGAACACCAGATGATGCAAAGCCTGCGTCGCCGCAATGAAGACCTGATGCAAACCCTTGATACGCTTCGCCAGACGCGCAGTGAATTATCTGTCGCGCAACAACTCGTGCGTACCGACGATTTGACCGGCCTTGCCAATCGTCGCGGTCTTTATCGCTACATGGATGAAGTCGGCCGACATCCGGTTACGGGAAAACGGCTGGCCTTGTTGCTTATTGACCTAGACCATTTCAAGCAAATCAATGATCGCAATGGCCATCTGGCCGGTGATGCCGCCCTGCGTGCAGTGGCCGAAGAAGTCCGCCGCATGGCGGGTCCGATGGATTTGCCCTGCCGTCTCGGCGGCGATGAATTCGCGCTCGTGCTGCAAGTTGCCGATAGCGGTGAATTGAGCAACCGCGCGCTTGAACTGATAGCCGCCGTTCGCGGCCTGCGTTTACCCAGCCTGCGCGAACACACGCTCAGCATTTGCGTCGGCGGCGCCTTCTGCCATGACCCGGGCGGCTGGTCGCATTGGTACAGCCTTGCCGATACCGCCTTGTACGAGGCAAAAAAACGCGGCGGCGGCACCTGGCGCGTCGCCGAATAGTGGCCGTAAAACGCCATTTTTCGCGTTCCACGATTAAGCGCCCCATGAAATAAATTGATGGCCACCAATCCCTACACGTCCGCCAATCCACCAGACAGACCCACGGTCTCGTCGGTGTTGCGCACGGTACTGCTTTGCGATTGGGCCGACTCGACGCATTTGATTGAAACCCTGGGGGATGCCCGCGCCGTCGGACTGATGCAAAAACACGATCAGTTTGTCCGCGAGACCCTGTTGCACACCCATGGCCGCCTGATCGACAAATCCGATGGCATTCTTGCCCTGTTCGAACGTCCCATCCAGGCGCTCGATTTTGCATTGCGCTACCAACAACAGATGCGCGTATGGGGCGCCGAATACCAGCAAGCGATTCAGGCACGCATCGGCATCCATGTCGGCGATGTGATGACCTGGGAAAACGCACCCGACCAAATCGCTGCCGGTGCCAAACCACTTGAAGTGGAAGGTTTTGCAAAACCGGTCGCGGCCCGCCTGATGAGCCTGGCGATGCCGGGGCAAATTCTGTTGTCGGGCATGGCACAAAGTCTGGCGCAACGCGCGCAGCTTGAACTGGGCGAACGCGGACAGAAATTACGCTGGCTGCTGCACGGACGCTACACCTTCAAGGGCGTGCCGGCACCCATGCTGGTTCACGAAGTCGGCGATCCGGAATTCTCACCACTGCGTGCGCCGCCTTCCACCCAGAAAGCCTGGCGCGAAATTCCACTGTGGCGGCGTCCGCCCATCCTGGCACTGGAAATCCTGCTGACCACCGGCCTGATCGGCGGTTTCATCTGGAGTACCTTTCAGAGTCCGCCCGCCATCGCTTTTTACGAACGCGACTGGATCGTAATGGGTGATTTGCAAAACCTGACCCGCGAAAAAATGTTCGATGATTCACTCGATACCGCATTGCGTATCGGGCTGGAACAATCGGCATATGTGAATGTGATCTCGGATCGTCAGGAAGAAGATGCACTCAAGCGGATGCAGCGCGAAGGTCAAAACATTGATCGCGTCACCGGCACGGAACTGGCCTTGCGTGAAGGTGCCAAAGCCCTCGTACTGCCAACGCTGACGGAAGCGGGCGGTCATCTGCGCATTACGGCTGAAGTGATCGACCCGAATACCGGCGTAACCGTTTATACCGAGAGTGCGGAAGCAACCAATGCCAATAATGTGTTGCCTGCACTTGATGAAGTCCTTGAAAAGCTTCGCTTGCGCCTAGGCGAATCTGTCAGTTTGGTTGACAAGAGCAATAAGCCGCTTGCAATGGCGACAACTGGAAATCTGGACGCACTCAAGGCGTTTTCACTCGGGCTTGAAGCAAAACGTGAATCCCGTTACAACGATGCCCGACTATTATTCGAACAAGCGATTAAATACGACCCTCAATTTGCATTCGCATACATCGGACTGGCGACCACCAATTTCGTCTCGAATGATCTGGAAGGATTTGAGAAAAACATAAAACTTGCAAACCAGTATCGCTCGCACCTGACTGATCGCGAAGCACTACTGTTTGATGCCACGTCTTTGCTGGTAAAGAATCCAGCCGAATCGCTGCCCCGTTGGAAACTGCTGGGACAGCTATACCCGGATGAATTTCGCGCCCATTACAATTACGTCTTGTATTCTTATTTCAATAACCAGGTTGGCGAGGAGCAACTGGCGATAATCGAGTCTGCATTGAGACAGCAAAATCCGGCATTGGCCAACGCCTATTATTTGAAAGGCGTCGTATTGTTGTATCAAAACAATTACAGACAGTCACTCGAAGCATTCAAGCAAGCCGAGATAAATGGTGTTCGAGGCTATAAATCGGAATATGCAATGGCATACCTTGCCAACAACGATTATGCAAACGCGGCCAAGGTTCTCAAAAGCCAGACTGAAAGCGGCGTCGCGGGGGCCGACATTGCCACCCGTCTACCGGGCATACTGCTTCCGCTTAGTGAAGGCAAACTGGATGAAGGCATACAGCTGGCAAAGTCCCTTAACGAACAGGCGAATATAAAAAATATCTCCAGTTCAAATACCTACGAGGGAATGCTGCTTTCGCTTGAAAGCTATAAGCCCGACGGAAAATTTTATCCAAGGCAACAGGAGTATCTGGACAAAAATATCCGCTCTCTGCGATCTGGTCACGTTGCAGATAAAAAATTCCTGCAGTTTAATTTATCGGCAACAGCCTGGATGGCAGCCAAAAGCGGAAATACCGGATTTGCGGAGAAGGCTCTGCAAGCAGCGAAAGACGTTCATCTTGAACAGCCTCCATCGGCCAACAAAGACATGCAATTGATTGCTGAAGCAAAAATACTGATGGCAAAACACTCGCCTGAGAAAGCAACTGCCCTACTTGCAAGCCGATCTATGCAAAGCGACAGCCTATATCTATTAAACGAAACACTTGAGCAAGCATATCGCTCTGCGGGCAAAAATCAGGATGCTGACCGGATGTTGAAATGGCTAATGGAAAATCGCGGCCATGCTTATGCCGAATATGGCAGCGAAAACTTTTTACAACCCGTAAACGTCTATTCCTTCTATCTTGCGCAATCCAAAACAAAAGAAAAAGACAAGGGCCGTTAAGTCCTTGTCTTAATTATTAAGCGCATTATTTTGAAGAAGTGATTTTCTACTTGGCTGCTTCCAGAGCTACCGGGTTGAACTGAGCCTTCGCACTCAGCAACTGCGTCCGCAAGGCATCCCGGCTTTTCTTGATATCCGCGGCACTGGCAAGCTTATTACAGCTCATGCAGGCCCATGCGCCCTTGTCGCTATCGCTGGCTTTCGCTGCAGGAGCATGTCCCAGAGAAGCCAATGCCTGGCGCGGGCTTTTTTGGAAGCTAGTGCGAAAATCTTCATCACTGCTTAGTTTGTCGAGCAGCTTGTCTACCAGTTCTTCGGAAAGTTGAAACGGCATAGTCGAATCCCCTGTTTATGTCAGAATTGCCACGTTCACCATGAACGAAACTCAGTCTATCCATAATTTCCGGCCTTGTCAGTCCAAGCGCCCGGGCGTTATAAGTTTTAACAAGGGGCCCCATGCCTATCCGCCGCTGCATACAATTGATGATTGAACTGGACGCCGAGCCGCGCTTTGCACTTGAAAGCCTTCTGTCGGGTGGCGACGGACTCGATCGCACGCCGCGCTGGATGGCCTATGCAGCCCATCTTGATGCACCGGTACAAGTGACTCTGGACGAATTGAAAGCACTGGAAGCGATCAGCCCGGACTCGCCGGGTGAATTGTCTGCCCTGTCCAATGAACATGGCGAGTCACTCGTACTCGGCCTGCTGGAAAAAGGCCTGCTACTGAATGATTCTGAACAGCATGCCCGGTGGCGTGAACGGGAGCAGCTTGTTCGTGATGTCGCGTGGTGGCCGCCGGCTGCCATCGCGATGACACATGGTCGCTGGAGCGATGTCGATATTGGCGCCCGCAATGAACGCGGCTTGATGATGAGCAGTCAGGACATGGTCGATGCTTTTGGCTCGGCACCGGAAGCCGAATATCGTCGGACGGAAAATTCCGAAACCCTTGCTTTATCGAAACCGAAAAATTCCGCATTCAACGAATTGTTGGCCAAACGCAAAACCTGCCGTAATTTCGATCCCGATCAGACCATTTCAGCCGAAGATCTCGCCACGATGCTGCACCGGGTCTGGGGTGCGATCGGCACGCTTGAACTGGCACCGGGCGCAGTCGCCGTGAAGAAAAATTCCCCGGCCGGCGGCGGACTGCACGCCACCGAAGCCTATGTGCTGGTGCAGCGTGCCGAAGGACTACGGCCAGGCATTTACCATTATTTGCCAATGCGACATGCCCTCGAACCGATGCATTTTTCCAGTCAGGAAGACATGCGTACATTGATGTACCAGTGCGTTGCCGGGCAGGATTGGTTCCAGGATGTGCCTGTGATGGTGGTGATGGCCGCACGTTTTGATCGTCTGTTCTGGAAATATCGTCGGCATACCAAAGCATGGCGTGTGGTGCATCTGGATGTCGGCCATCTTTCGCAGACCATGTATTTGTCAGCGGCGGATCTCGGCCTGGGTGCCTTCGTCACGGCAGCTATCAATGATCATGCCGTCGAGCAGGCGCTTGGCTTGCAGACTTTAAAGGAAGGCGCGATTGCGATTGTCGGCTTCGGACCGCGTCTGCCGGTAAACACGACGATGGAATTGGATAATTTGACGCCGATAGGAATCAAATAATCACGTTACGGGAAATCCAGTTCGAGACTTTGGTAATTTTCCAGCAACATCCACTGCCGGTTTAGTTCAATCGCACGGTGATAAAGTGCTTCCGGATCGATTTCCGCGAATGCATAAACGGGTTTTTGTCTTGTCTCGCAAGCGCCGCGCACGCCATCGAGAAATGCATCGATATCAAAAACGCCGCTCCATAGCTGTGACTGCAGGGCTTCGACAATGGCTTCGGTCTGGACTGCTTCGATTTCAACCTGCAAATTTGTTTTATCGTGAATGGCTTCCATGACGAAACCGGCATCTGCGCCGCTGGCGACAAGGCTCAGAAATCCGTGCTGTAAGGGCAGGCCGGACTCCACGACATAATGGACCAGGTCATGCGGAAGAATTCCCTGCCTGGGCATTTCCGACGAGGTTTCTGAACCGTCCATCCTGACATAACGGAGGCGATCATATTTTTCGTTCTTGCCGCGCTTTTGTGCAATGAGTTTCATGATTGAAATTCGGAGAGGCCGCTTGCTGCGCCCCTAAGTCATTGAATCAGACATCGCCGTCGTGCAGCCAGCCTTCGCCTGTGCCGCGATTGAATACCCTGTCGCTGTCAAGAACCTGACCGGCCGGCGTACTTTCCCGTCCCGCCATCTGTTCGTAGTACGGAATAAAATCCGGCAACGTTGCATCGAAAAGTTGCTGATAGCTATCGATCACGAAATAGGTTTTTTGGTAGGTATCGATCCGGTAACGCGTATTCATCACACGCAACAAATCGAAACCGATCCGATTGGGTGCCGCCGATTCGAGGCAGTGAATACTCTCGCCTTTCGAACTCAGAATACCGGCACCGTATATCCGCAGCCCTTCGCTGGTGTTGATCAGTCCGAACTCGACCGTGTACCAATACAGACGTGTCAGCTGCGACAAAGCTTCCGGGCCAAGCGAATGCGCCTTAACGCCACCCTTGCCATAGGCTTCCATGTAATCAGCAAACACCGGATCCATCAGCAAGGGCACATGGCCAAATAAATCATGGAATAAATCCGGCTCGGCCAGATAATCGAGCTGCTCTGGCTTGCGAATCCACCAGGTGACCGGAAATCTTCGATTGGCCAGATGATCAAAAAAAGCCAACTCCGGCAACAGGCCTTCTACGGCAATGATTTCCCATCCGGTTTTTGCTTTCAATTGCGCATTCAGGTCCGAAAATTTCGGAATGCCTTGCTCGCCCATTCCCATTTCGTCCTGGGTTTGCAAAAACTCCTTGCTGGCGCGCCCCGGCAATAATTCACGCTGGCGTTTGAACAAGGTCGCCCAGACTTCATGATCCGTCTTGGTATAGCTATCCCAGGGCTGATCGACTACCGCAGTGGTGTAAACCGGCACATAACCTTTGTCGGTCATCTGGTGTTCAATGCGGTTGGGAGTGTTCATACGCCTAGTTTAGCGCTTCGGTGTGGCCAAAACAAAACCGGGTTGGCAGGGGCGATTCATGAACCGCCCCTGCGTTCATCAGGGTTGTCCGGCAAATTTCTGGCCCAGAAAATCGCCGAGATTCCAGCGTGGCCGGTAGGGATCGTCCGCAACAAGTTGTCCGATACGTGCATTCAATGCCGCCATTTTCGCTGCCGTGGCGTAATGAATCGGCTGTTTAAGGTCATCGCTGGGCTTGTGGTAATGCGTTTTCAAAAAATTTTCCAGCAAATCCTTGCCGATGATGTTCGGATCTTTCGCGATCACGCCTCCATCCAGATACACCGCCGGTATGCCCTGGCGAACGAAGGCGAATTGATCCGAACGCACAAATACCACTTCGTCCGGCGCGGGATCGGGCGACAGCAGAAAACCGATTTCCGTCGCCGCCTGCTCTACCTGTTTTTGCAGCGAACTGTGGTCAACGCCTATGGTTACCACATCGAGCAATTCGGTCAGCACGACCGGCATGTCCATATTGATATTGGCCACGATCGAACTCTTCGGCACGGTCGGATTCTTGGCGTAATAATCGGCACCAAGCAGCCCCTTTTCTTCGCCGGTAAGCGCAATGAATATCATCGAGCGTTTCGGTTTCGTGCTCAGCAGGCTGGCACTGCGGGCGGCTTCGAGCATGATGCCGACACCGAGTGCATTATCGAGTGCGCCATTGTAAATGGCGTCGCCTTTCACCGGCATGCCGATGCCAAGATGATCAAGATGCGCGCTAAACACCAGGTTCTCGCTCGACAGTTGCGGGCTGCTGCCCGGCAACTTCGCCACCACGTTACGGCTTTCCAATGTGCTCAATTGCGTGGTTCCGGACATGGTCAGCATGCCGGGCAAATCGAATGCCTGCAGCTTGCCGTTTTTCAACTGGTCGAAAACAACATCGGCAGAAAATTTTCCGCCATCGAGAATTTTTCGCGTTGCCGAGAGATTGACGCTTGCACTTGCCTGCAGTTGCGGAAAACTGTCGATCGGCATGCCGCTTTTGTCGACCAGACGCATGCCGGGAATCGCCCAGTTGCCGCTGTCCATCGACCAGGGGCGCTTCTCTTCCTTTTTCGGATTGCTGATATACAGCACGCCAATGGCGCCGCGTTCGCTGAGCTGCCTTAATTTTTCATTGCGCGAACTGTAAAAGGCACGCTGGGTAATCGGAAAATTTTCCGGCGCACCATCGAAAATGACGGCAATCTTGTCGCGCAATACCACACCGGCAAAATCATTGTGCTTGAACTCCGGCGCGAACACGCCCTGGCCGACAAATACCAATGGCGCAGTAACGCTATGACTGGGGGCATTGAAATTGACGCCAGGCAGGAATTCCTTTTCAAAAATGAATTCCTGTATGAAATTATCCTGCTGCAATTTCAGGCTGGCACCGGCTTGTTGACGCAAAGCCTCAAGCAGAGGAACCCGCTGGAAATACGTACCGTTGTCGCCTGCGGGCTCAAGTCCGAGATTCTTGAAACGGGTCGCGACATACTCCGCTGCCTGATCGAAGCCGGGTGATCCGGCAGCACGGCCCTCGCGTGCATCCGAGGCCAGATAGGCAACATCGGCCTGGATGCGTTGCGCCCCTTCGTTCAAGGCTTGTGCACTTGGAGCATAAACGGACACTTCCGCCACTGGCGCCTCTTGCTTGCAGGCGCATAACAAGGCACAAAACAGGAAACTGGAATAAGCTAGACGCATAGATTTCTCCTTCTGGGCGACATTAACATTGGCAACGCCGCACAACAACGGAACCCCCATGCAGATAACAACGCCCGACCCGAAAATGGCGCGAGGCTTATTGATTTTCGTCTGCCTCGCCTTGCTGGTCTCCGCCATTGGTGCACACGATGCCCTGACCTGGTTTCTCGAAGTGGTCTGGGTATTTATCGGCCTGCCGCTGATTATCCGGCACTGGAAAAATTTCCCGCTCAGCAAATTGTTGTGTTTTGCACTCGTTGCCCATGCACTGGTGCTGATGTATGGCGGCCACTACACCTACGCCGAAACGCCGCTGGGTTTGTGGGCCAAGGAAACCTTCGAGTTAAGCCGAAACCATTACGATCGTCTCGGCCATTTCATGCAGGGTTTCGTGCCGGCCATTCTGGTGCGCGAATTATTGCTGCGTACCAGTCCACTGCAACGCGGCAAATGGCTGGCGGTACTCACGACCTGCGCCTGTCTTGCCTTCAGTGCATTTTTTGAAATGATAGAATGGTGGTCCGCCCTTCTATGGGGTGGTGCAGCCGATGCCTTTCTCGCTACCCAGGGCGATGTCTGGGATACGCAATGGGATATGTTTTTATGCCTTTGCGGCGCGATTATCTCGCTGTCGATTATGCCGCACTGGCATGACAGACAGTTGGGCTTAAAGTAATCATCACTTACGGAAAGTCACATCGTAGCGATGGTTTTATCCAGCTGCATGCGGTTTCGTCCCAATACTTTTGCGGTGTACATCGCGTCATCCGCACGCCGCAGCATATCGTCGAAAATATGATCACTGGCCGACAATAAAGTAATGCCGCCGGATAACGTGATCGATCGATGCTGTTCCAGCAACAGCATCGGATGGCTGGCAAATTCTTCCCGGATTCGCTGCGCCAAAACCTGTGCCTGCTGGATATCGGTATCGGGCAACAAAACCAGGAATTCCTCGCCGCCCATGCGTCCGAGATAGTCTTCGCTGCGCAGGTTTTTTTGCAGGCGTCGCACGGTTTCAATCAGGGCCAGGTCGCCGGCCGCATGGCCGAGCTCGTCATTGATTTTCTTGAAGTAGTCGATGTCGATCAGGATCACCGACAAGGGGATGCCATGCCTGCGTGCGCGCGCCATTTCCCGCATGCCGAATTCTGCCAGTGCGCGGCGATTGTAGGCCCCGGTCAGCGGATCTTCGCTGGCCATGCGTTCAAGATCTTTCTGGCTGCGTTCAGTGCACATCAACAGGAAGCCGATCGTGCCCACAATCGGCAACAATCCGCCCATGCCGTAACTGAGAATCGTCGGCCAGCGCATGCTGAAAATATCGACGATCGGATCATGCGACACCATGTGGTAACCAGCGCGCGATGCCATCGATAGTGCACCGATCACGAACAGGCCCGCCAATACATGCGATACCCGGGTAATTTTCAGTTCCTGCCGGTAAATGGCGCGAGCGCAAAAAGCCAGAAGCAGGGTGTGCAACAGGGAAAGACTGATGATGCGCGACAACAAATCGTTGGAATAAAAGATTGCAAAAAAACCGGCGAGCAATACCAGAATAAGGGCATAGGCGCGGCGCTGGCGTACGCCTGTGAACATCCGCATCGCGATCGCGAAGCAGGCGAGTGCGGCGGCAATCATCATGTTGGCCAGTACTACCGAGACAAAGCTCGGTACATGGCCGCGCAGGGCGATCAGCACAAAACCGGCAGGCTGCAACAGCAGGCCAAACCACCACCAGCTCAAACTGTTTTGAAAATTGGCAGGCAGGGTTTTCCGGACAATCAGCAACATGATCGCGATCAGCGTGTTCAACAGCGCGCCAACCATGATTGCCGAACGAATATCGAAATCCAGACTCAAGCCCTACCCCTTGGTTTTGGCTGGAATAGGCTACTCTAAAAATCGTCGCAGTTCAGTAACGCGGGAGCTGCCTGAATCAGCGTTCGTCGTACTCGCTTGTTTTGCCGGTGCCGGGCCGACGAAACGGCAACACGACCGGCCCGTCATTAGTCGGACGATGCCATAGCACCGGGACTTCCTGCGGCCGTGGCGGCTCGAAAGTTTCGGCTTCCTCGTCGATCTCTTCTTCGGCCTCTTCCTCTTCCCAGCTATAAACACGCCGAGGCGGAGCCGGATCCAGTTTGCGCCAGATGACAGCACTCAATACACCGGCCAAGGCACCGCTCAGATGGTATTCCCAGGAGATATCCGGCTGCTGTGGCAACACGCTCAGCAGCATGCCGCCGAACAGCAATATCCCGATAAACGCAGCCGCGATTGCCGGACGATCACGGCGCAAGAGGCCGAGTGTCATCAGGAAAAACATCAATCCGTGCGTGATTCCGCTGGCACCGATGTGAAAGCCCTTGATGGCAAGAAACCAGGTACCGATGCCGGACAATATCCAGATTACCGGTAACGCGCGGACACTGGCTTTCGGATACACCGTGCCGGCCAACGTGCCCAATACAAGAATAGAAAAACTGTTTGAAAATAAATGCTCGAACGAACCATGCAGCAAGGGCGCAGTCAGGATGCCGACCAGACCTGCTGCCACTCCAGGCTGCAAACTCAGGCTCTGGTATTCCGATTGTTGCTGCAGATAAAAACAGGCAAACAACAGGGCAATAAAGCCGAGACTGATGTTCAATGCACGACGGAACCGCTGCGGAATCGGCGAACTTTCGATGGGATCAGGATTACTCATCTACTCGAAATGGGGAAGGTCTCGCCGAACACAAGACCTTCCCCGGCACATTGCCTTATTTTTCAAGCCGCGGTTTTATCCACAAGCTCAGCACCATTGCCGAAGCAATCAAGGCACCGACCACCATCAACGACACGCCGACCGGTATTTTGTACAAATCCACAATCAGCATTTTGGTACCGATAAACACAAGCACCAGGGCCAGACCATAAGCCAGCAAGTGGAACCGGTCGGCCATGCCGGCCAGCAGGAAATACAGTGCGCGCAAGCCAAGCACCGCAAATACGTTCGAGGTGAGCACGATGAACGGATCGGTCGTGATCGCAAAAATCGCCGGGATTGAATCCACCGCGAAAATCACGTCGGTCACCGCAATCATGATCAGCACCAGAAACATCGGCGTGAAAAACCGTTTCCCGTTTTCGACAATCCACAATTTTTCATCATGGTGTTTATCGGTGACGCGCAAATGTCCGCGCAACCATTTCAATATCGGATTATTGTTCAAGTCCGATTCCTGGCCGGCGGCCCACAACATTTTCGCTCCGGTCAAGACCAGGAAAGCACCGAAGAAATATAGAATCCAGTGGAATTGCGCTATCAAGGCGGCACCGACGAAAATCATGATCGCTCGCAGCACGATCGCGCCGATCACGCCCCAGATCAATGCCCGTTGCTGATACTGCGGCGGTACCGCGAAATAACCGAAGATCATCAGGAACACGAAAATATTGTCCACTGCGAGCGCTTTCTCGACTAGGTAACCGGTCAGG
>ERZ795061.4610-NODE-4610-length-11556-cov-5.500043_pt1 | contig 11556 bp, 14 predicted proteins | sample MGYA00375145_ERZ795061 | MGnify/ENA primary metagenome ERZ795061 (study PRJEB30190, sample SAMN05720144) | anaerobic digester metagenome | isolation source: active sludge of municipal wastewater-treating anaerobic digesters | place: USA | collected 2014-12-22 ... | reverse complement strand
CACGTCTCCCATCGCAGTATGGGCGTCGTCGTTCGGGATTCCGAGGAATTTGCATACATTGACTAGGGAAACCGAGTCCAGTCCCAGGGGTACCAGGTGTTCCACGGCGAGTGTCACCGTATCCACGACGTGGTAGTCGATGCGCTTCTCGATATGGTACCGCTTGAGAAGAGCCTCGATGAACATCAGGTCGAAACGGGGATTGTGGCCCAGGATCACAGCTCCTTCGCAGAATTTGGCGATGCGCTCGGCCGCTTCGGCGGGCTCGATGGCGTCAGCCCACTTCTCGGGCGTGTAACCGTTCACCTCGAGGGCCTTGGGGTGAGCCGTCTCAATGTGCAACGGCTTGACCCTGAAATGGATCTCATCGATCACCGCGAAGTCCCACGGCCGGATCAGTTTCCCGGCGAATTCCAGAATCTCGTTGGTGTCTGGGTCTAGGCCAGATGTTTCGATGTCGATGCAGGCGAAAAGTCTGTTGGGAAGCGGGGTCCATGCCATGATTTTCTCCTGGTGCGAGTTTCAACAAAGTTTGGGCAGGGAGACCAAAATCTTTCCGTTCTGGGGTAGAAATACTGGGCCGGGAAAATCCGGAAAGATGGAGACGAACGATGGCTCGCCAAGAAAAGTTCCGAGATCGATTGAATGACCGGTGGCGAGATCCCCTCATCGGGCAAACCCTGCTGGCCGGGCTGTCAGAGGCTCTGAAGTCCCTGAGGGATTCGGTCAACGCGATTCGGGAATGCCTCGAGAAGAACCCACTGACGGGTCCGGCGGCGATGGCCGCCGCTAGGGAACTGGGGAAATCTGGAAATGCCAGCATCTCCGTGGACGAGTACGGCCAGTTCTGGCTGGAGGTGGACATGAGGGTAGGGACCGATGGGAAACGTCCGTGGTCCTCCAACCTTCCGAGCCTTCCTGCACTAAGGAAGGAAGCGGAAGAGCTGGGAGTGGACATCTCCAAGATGGGACGATCCAAAACACTCATCCTCAAAGCCATCGAAACGGCACGAAGGAACGCGGCCGAACAGACTGCATCCGTGTCAGACCACACCCCGCGTCCCAAGATGGTCAAGATTGCCCCCGCTGTCACTCCGCCCGTGATCGTCACCTCCGACAACGAGAGTGCCTCAAGGCGTCAGATCGTGTCGAAACCCTCCAACAATACCCCAGACAAGCACTGATTCGGTTGGGTCCCTATAAAATCACGCCTGTAGGTTGTCATCTTGAGGCCTCGGGGCATGGCCGGGGATTGGTGGAACGACAACACTGGCGGGAATCTCCTTCGCGGGGTCGAAGGAGACGCCAACAATCCACCAGCTTTGGAAAATTCCGCAATCGTTGAGTTCCTGGTAAGGATTCCAGAGTCCCGAGCTGCTTTCCTTCGCATGGTTCCCAATATGCTTCCGGCGGAGCAGGCCCGTCTCATGGTCCTCTACAACTGCGCTGTCCCTCCGCCTGCGACACTGGCGGACGATAGCACTCGAAGCGACATTTTCCAGCACAAGTTCAACTCAGGCATTCCTGTCAGAACATCTGGACCTCGAGGGGGTGGCGGGTGGTCCGCCCCGTGGAGAAACTGATGCCGGACTTGACTAACATCACAGCAGACGAGGGGACTCCTCTCCAGAGCAAGAAGTTCATTGCTTTCATGGTGTCTGAGTTGACATGGAAAGTCATCATTGTACTGACGCTGGTGTTTCTATGGAACCGGGATCAACTGGATGGTCTCGCCTTGGCAGTCCTCATGACCCTCACCCTGGTGACGGGGTTCGTCGAGGTAGGTTTCATCCTGGGCCAAGCCAGCCTGGACAAGTTTGTTCGTCTGGCGAAGATCGCAGCCGTCAGTGGATCGAAAATCCGCCCCCGCTTGAAGGGGATGGATGTCCAGGACGAAGATCCCGGAAAACCCGGGTAAGATAGTAGCAGGAGGTCAACATGCGTTTTCTTGTTGCGCTTTCCATCGCGTTCATGTTCCTCGGTTCGCCGTCGTGCCAGTGTCAGGTCACCCCTGACCAGATCAAACTGGGCGAGAAGTGCTGGGACCAGCTGGTGAAAGCCGCCACCTCTGAGAGGTGCCTCGCTCAGTGTCTCAACGCCAACTGGGTCGGATGTGGTATGGGCTGCGGCATGTCCCTGATCACCGATGCGTTCCCGGACTGCTCAAGGGCTCTGGCAAGCCTGTTAACAAAGCCAACCGGTGCTGGGCCTGAAAGCCGGGACCTGGTCTGCAAGCAGGAGGCTCCCGTTTCCTGCTTCAATGCGTCTGAGACGGTTCGGGCCGCGTACGAGAAAGCGTCCAAGAAGTAGGAGGACCCCATGGCAGATGACATCCGGTTTTGGACCCCACCGAGCATGAACCCCGTGGTCAAGCCCAACCCACCTCCGGAGGCCAAGGAGCAGGCTAATCCTGCTCCCGCTCCCGCCGAGGCCTCAATGCCGTCCCCGGCCCCAGTGGCGGAAGAGATAAAGGCCCCGGCCCCAGTGGCGGAAGAGATAAAGGCCCCGGCCCCGGTTGCGAAGCCGAAGCCCGAGGCTAAAAAAGCCCCTCCGCCGAAAACGGTTGCCAAGGCCCCGGCGAAAAAGGGCAAAAAGTGAGACCGGAACGATCATGCCCGTACGAATGCGCGTCCACAAATACATCCCGGAGCGCCTGTTCGGGTTCGTGATCGATGATTCCGGCCACGAGGCGTTCTTTCACCTGGGTGTCTTCGATCCGGGTGCTGTCTGGGCATCCCACACCCATTGCGAGACCTGTCCTCACCGAGGGTGTCCGTGGTCCGCCATGCCACCTCCACCTATCCTCGGGGAAGAGGTGGACGTCGAGATGGACCCACATCCAACGGATAAGTCGAGTGGGAGGGCACCCCGAGCGGCCAGAGTGACCCGGCGAGTGGGGCCACCCGTGATGACCGGAATCGTGGAGACTTTCGATCCCCAACGTGGCTACGGGTTCATCAAAGGTGAGGACGGATCATCCTATCACCTGCACGCTTCTGAGATTCTGGATGGACGCATCCCAAGACAAGGCCAAGGGGTAATGTTCTTCGCTGGGGTTCGCCAGGATCGGCCCAGAGCCTGTCATGTGAAGGTGTGCCCATGATGAACCACCGGAAACTCCCGACCATCTCCAAAGTGGACCCCCACACCCTGCCGGACGCTCAGGAGGTAGGGAACGAGAATCTCTTCGGGGGCAAGAACCCCAACAGTGTGTACGTGCCGATGACGGAGGATGAGCAGGAGGTTCTCCAGAGAATTGTTGACTCGAAAGATGTCGAACTGGTCGTCCACGGGTGGGCCGTCTTGCCCCAGCCACAAATCACTTTCGGGGACCTGCGAGTATGTGTGAAGTTCCGCCTGAATTTCAGCTCGGGGTGCCCCACCCCGATCCGCTATCTCGACCTTGAACTGCGATTCACTGGTGGGGAGACAATTTTCCGCCAGAAAATGCTTGTCGAGGTGAACGGTCAACCCCTGATGGTTGGCCACGGGGCCGGAGTGGACTACGTGGACCTGGCATGGGACATCGCTATCGATCACATGGACCCGGCTTTCGTGAAACGGGTCAAGCCGGGAGCAATCGGTCTCACCTCCCGCCGCATCGACAGAGACACCTGGAATCGGACATTCCGGGGCAACATGAAGCTGACCAACCGGCAAAGCAACTGGCTGAAACACATCGACGACGGAGCCAAGGAGGTTCGCGAGAACGATGCCAAGAGGGTCGAGGCCGTTATCGAGAAGACCCACGGTTGACTGCCTATCTTGTCAGTCAAGGTAGGAGGCCGTGATGAATACCAGAATTCAAATCCGCCGCAACAAGGCAATCATCGCCAGGCTTAACAAGAGAATGTTGGCTGCTAATGAACGCATGAGCATCCACGACCCCAAATTCAACCTGCGCGAAATCGCTAAACACCTGTGTTTGCTGGAAGATCACCTAGCACATGCCGACAAGGTTTGTCCTGATTGCATCAAAAAGCACCTCTTAACCATTGAAGCTCTAGCCGAAGAAGGCACTTGCTTGGATGTGAATCGAGTTTTTGATGGTGGTCTAGATGCTATTGCGGGGGCTGCCCGAATCTGGATGGAGATGTTCACAGATCAGACTTGTTTACATGACCTAGCAGAAAAAGTCAGACAGGTGCGTAAGCATATTGTTCCTTTGGTCGCGGATCCGCGAGAGATGACACAAAGAGTCGCCTCCAGGTATGAGAAGCTCAACACCCCTTGCCCACATCGCGGGTAAAATGATAGGGGCTTGGAAGCGGATTGGACGTGTCAGTAGATAGCGGATATCTGGAATGTATTACTGGTTGCATGTTCGCTGTGCAAATAGTTGGTTGATAACGGCCCATCTGTGGGAGGTGGGTCATGCCCCGGCGGTTCGTGAAACGTGGTCCCCTGTCAGAAGCGACCAAAGAGAAGATTCGACAGTCCCAACTGGGGAAACGGCTTTCCCCAGAGACAAGGGCCAAGATGTCGGCGGCCCACAAAGGTAAAAACACGGGACCTCATCCCTACACATCTGAAAGCAATCGAAACCGGGTGTGGACCGCTGAGGCTAGGGCCAAAGTGTCAGCCAGATGCAAAGGCAAACCCCTGTCCGATCAGACCAGAGCCAAGATGGGGGCTGTCCGGAAAGGTGTCGGAAAATCCCAGGCTACCCGGCAACGTATGTCAGACTCGCAGAAGGATCCTACGACCCCGGCCAACAGGTCCCGTCGAGCGGCCCTGTCGGCTTCCAATGCCCGCCGAAGCATCCTGGGACTGGATTGTCACGTGAAGGGCTATTACTCCAGTCCCAAGTGTTCCACCCCCAAGGTGGCTTACCGATCTGTCAGCATCGAACTCCGACTGATGCAACAGTTCGACGCCGACCCGAAGGTGAAGGTGTGGGAATCCCCTTTGGCAGTGACCTACTTGGATCACAACGGGGTCCGGAGGCATACTCTTCCTGATTTTCTGGTGACGTTTACGGACGGGTCCAGACGGGTGGTGGAAGGCAAGGGGCCTCATCTGTTGGCCAAGTACCTTCAGGATCCCAAGTTCACTGCGGTCAAGAACTGGTGTCGGGACAATAGGGCCGGTTTCTCGATTGTCACGACCACTAACCGGTGTTCGGATCTGGAATGGTTGGAGGTGGTATGAGTCAGGAACATGAGATGGGAACCCTGTCCGTAGTAACAGGGTGTATGTTTTCTGGGAAATCTGAGGAGCTGATCCGGCAACTCCGGCGGGCTGTCATCGCTAAAAAAGCGATACATGTCTTCAAACCTTCTTCGGACACTCGCAGTGGCACCGACAGGACCGTTTCACACTCGAGGCTAGAAGTCCCGGCCACCTCTGTGGATGACCCGACCTATATCCTGAAGTCCAACTCGGCGCACGGGACTGGAATCACTGACTGGGTGTGGGACGCAGATGTGGTTGGCATCGACGAAGCCCAGTTTTTTGACCACCGGATTGTCGAAGTCGTGGACACGCTGGTGTCATGGGGGAAACAGGTAATCGTGGCCGGTCTTGACCTGGACTACCGGGCGGAGCCATTCGGATCCATGCCGGTCATCATGGCGAAAGCGGATCATGTCACCCGCCTCACCGCCGTATGCACCATCTGTGGTCAGCCTGCAATTCGCACCCAACGGTTGTCAGACTCAAAGGCCGAGGTGGAGATTGGTGGAGCCGACAAATACGCTGCAAGGTGTCGGCGGCATTTCGATCCCGGAACAGGCCCCATCTAGCAAACCTAACGGGTAATGATCCTGTGGAGGCCTGATGGAACCCGTGATCGTCCAGCAACCGGTGGGAGACAACCCGCCCAAGTCAATCCTCTACTATGGCCAGCATGTCATCGACATCCTTCGTCAGTTGCCCCCAGATTCTGTCCACTGTGTGATGACAAGTCCCCCTTATTGGGGGCTTCGGGATTACGGGACCCCTCCAGTTAAATGGGCCGTTGAAGGAACTGATAACCATGGCGACATATGGGAGGGAAGTCTTGGATTAGAGACAACTGTAGGGGCCTATGTCGCGCACCTCGTCCAGGTGTTCCGCGAGGTCCGTCGTGTCCTTCGCCCCGATGGGACGCTGTGGGTCAACCTCGGGGACTCCTACATGTCCCACCCACCTGGGTCCAAGGACAACCTGAACCACATGGGCGGATTCCAAGGGAAACGCCTGCGGGACCATGCCGAGTACCAGGATGCCCTGGATGGAATCAACACCCCCAGAGAGCTCTCGGATGGCTTGAAAGACAAGGACCTCGTGGGGGTGCCGTGGCGAGTGGCCCTTGCCCTTCAAGCAGACGGCTGGTGGCTTCGCCGGGACATCATCTGGCACAAGCCCAACCCCATGCCTGAGTCAGTCACTGACCGATGCACGACAGCCCACGAGTACGTGTTCATGTTCACCAAGACCTCTCGCTACTTCTACGACGCTGATGCGATTCGTGAGCCCTGTGTGTCAGGACCTTCTGACATTCGCAAAATGGAAGAACAAAAATCCCGCATCAGTGCCAAGCACCTAACCCACGACTCCGGTCCTTTGGCGGCCGCCAATCCCAATTCCAACATCGGAAAGAAACGGGGGGTAGGCAGTCCCTATGGGCGCAATCGTCGCTCAGTGTGGTTGATCGCCACCGAACCTTACAAGGGGGCCCATTTCGCTACATGGCCCGAGGATCTGGTGGAGATCATGATCAAGGCGGGGACGAGTGAGAAGGGGTGCTGTCCTGCCTGCGGAAACCCCTGGGTAAAGATATTGGCCAGAGAACGAATCCCGGATCGCAGATACCGGGTACAGAAGCGCCCAAATGACACCATCGAGATCGCACATGGCCCGGATGGCAGGGCTGGAAATAGGTATCTGACAAACTTGTGGAGCACAGGATGGGAACCCTCCTGTGCTTGCAATCAACCCCCAGTTCGATGCACCGTCATGGACATTTTCTCTGGGTCTGGAACGACCGGAGCCGTTGCCAACCGCCTTGGAAGGGATTACATCGGGATCGACCTTGGGACTAAGTACCTCGAACTCGCCAAAGCTCGCATTCTTGGTATGAACGCCCCCAAGGAAAATTCAACTGATGACAGGCAAGGCGGCGCCCTTGACCTCTTCGGAGACGACGAGTGACCCGAAATCATCCTCGCCCCCATCGGGGACAACCCGCCCAAAGCCACGCTCTATTACGGGCAGGATGTGCGAGACTCGCTTCGCTTGCTACCGGATCAATCGGTGCAGATGGTAGCGACCAGCCCGCCCTACTGGGGGCTTCGGGATTACGGGGTGGATACCCAGGTGTGGAGCGGAGACCCCTCATGTGACCACGATTGGGGTGACACGATCCGGTCCCCTTGGGCCAACGCGGTAGCAGGACCTTCGGACAACGTGCCAAAGAACCCCGTCGACCGCTTGTGTATCAAATGCGGGGCTTGGCGGGGGTGCCTCGGCCTCGAGCCTTCCCACCACATGTACGTCGAGCACATCGTAGAAGTGTTCCGAGAGATCCGCCGGGTACTGCGCGATGACGGCACCGCATGGTTGAACCTCGGAGACTCCTACAATTCGGCTGGCCGCAAGACCAATGGCACCAGAATCGGGGTGAAACAGGGCACGAACCGAGCAAGTGCCACAGGAGCGGACGACTACCGAGCTACGGCCCCAGGGCTCAAGCAGAAAGACCTCGTTGGCATCCCATGGCGCGTGGCTTTCGCCCTTCGGGCCGACGGCTGGTATCTTCGTTCCGACATCATCTGGCACAAACCCAACCCTATGCCCGAGGCAGTGACCGACAGGCCCACCCGATGCCACGAGTACATCTTTCTCCTGGCGAAAAACGACCGTTATTTCTTTGACACCGAGGCAATCCGTGAGTGCCCGGCCGGGGACGAAGAGAGACCCCAACTGGCTGCTGATGAAGCCAAGGCCAATCCGATGGCCTACCACCGGGAACTCGCGGTGGTCGCAGGCCGGAACCGACGGACCGTGTGGACAATCACGACGAAGCAGTATCCCGGTTCACATTTCGCCGTGTGGCCGCCCGACCTAGTCGAACTGATGGTCAAGGCGGGGACCAGCGAGAAGGGGTGCTGCGCCAAGTGCGGGGCACCCATCCAGAGGGTGACAGAGCGGGTCGGTGCCCCTTCTCACCAAGCGGAAGAGAACTTCGATCACGGTCTCGGGGAAGGCCCGACCCAGCAGATCCAGATGAACGCATGGCAGTACGGGCAGGTCCTCAAGACACCTGCGGGGGCCTACCACCAGACCCTGGGGTGGGAACCCACATGCCAGTGTGGCACTTCAGAGACGGCCCGCTGCGTTGTCCTAGACCCGTTTTCAGGTAGTGGAACAACAGGCGAGGTAGCGATGGGCCTAGGAAGGGATTACATCGGGATTGACCTCAATGCGGCCTACCTACCGATGGCCCGCGCCAGGTTAACCGACATGGAGGCTCCGACAAACGAGCCGCAACATCAGGTGAAAGGGGTTTTGGACCTTTTCGGAGACAAGGAATGAGCCCGGACATCCTCCGGCTTCCTGTAGGCGACAACCCGCCGACCGCTCGCCTCTACTATGGTCAGGACGTGCGGGAAACTCTCAGGTCACTTCCCGAGAAGTCAGTGCAGACCATCTGCACTTCCCCGCCCTACCAGGGGCTCCGGTCCTACGGGACAGAACCTCAGGTGTGGGGCGGCAAGGCAGACTGCGATCATGACTGGGCGGACAGTTCAGTGGTTCGGAAAGGTAGCACGAACGGGCGGGCCGACACGAACTCTACTCTCGTATCCACCGGGGCTCCCAAGACCCTGGCCCCCGGTGAACAGAATGACCACGGGAATACGAAGCAGTGCCGCACCGACCCGTCCTGCACCTGTTCCAAGTGCGGAGCGTGGCGGGGGAACCTGGGACTCGAACCCGACCCCGACCTGTACATCGAGCACCTCGTGGAAGTGTTCCGGGAGGCCCGTCGAGTGCTACGTGATGACGGCACCATCTGGCTCAATCTTGGGGATACCTATGCCGCGGTCTATTTACCCGGTCGTAAGCTCCCAAAAGGGATAAAGCCGAAAGACTTGGTGGGCATCCCGTGGATGGCAGCCCTAGCCCTTCAAGAGGATGGCTGGTACCTCCGGTCGGACATCATCTGGTCGAAACCGGCCTGTATGCCCGAGTCCGTCTCCGACCGGCTTTCGCGGAACCACGAGTACATCTTCCTCCTGTCCAAGCAGTCATCCTATTTCTATGACCAGGATTCCGTCAGGGAACCCTACTCGAGTGTGCAGACGGGAAGGGCCGCGTCCGTTCAACGGGACTCGGGGAAGAACTTTGGTATGAAACCCCCCGGCCAGATCTATGCCCAGAAAAGGGAAGGACGGGAGATGGAGAGCGTCTATCAGAACGGGGGGCGTAATCGCCGGACGGTCTGGGTTATCACCCCGAAACCCTACCACGGGGCACATTTCGCGGTGTGGCCACCTGACTTGGCCCGTCTCATGATTCTTGCCGGGTCAGCCCCGAGAGCCTGCCCCAAGTGCGCGGGGCTGGGTGGTTGCCGGTAACCGAAAAGGGGGATCCTGACCCCGCCCACGTCAAGTATTGTGGGGCCTACGGGGATGGCGACTACAACGGTGTTCCCATCAAAAACTATGAGGATGCCGGAGTCCAGAATCCGGCAGACGTGAAACGCCGCATCCTGAAGAGCATGGGTCCGGTCAAAATCATTGGATGGGCACCCACTTGTACCTGCGAAGGAAACGATGGGTCCGCCCGGTCTGTGGTAATGGATCTGTTCTCTGGGTCCGGGACAACTGGCATGGTGGCCCTAGCCAACGGCCGGGACTACATCGGGTGTGACCTTAACCCCGAGTTTCTCAAGTTGGCACACGCCAGGATCTTGGGATCAGAGGCCTCCGAGGCCGCCCTAGACACCCCCGAAGAGTCAGTGTTGGACTTGTTCTAGTATCCCGTAATCTTTGGCTTATCACAAAAACCGTCGGGAGAACCGTGAGGGAAACAGGGGGATAACCCTCTTGGGTTTTCATCCAAGCACGGTTCGTCTACTAGGCCAACCCGTGGATGTTGACCCCCTAGAACCAGGACAAACTCAGGGGGGTTCATATCCGAGTTTGCCTAATAATATCCGAGCCCTCCGGACAAGCTGAGAAGACGCCAAAGTTTCAAATTGACCCCGCACAACGAAACTTTGTGGACCGAGGGGTGAACTTCCAACTTGCTTCTGGGTTTCTCGGCAATCCACTCGGGGGTGCCCACAAATCAAGTTTCTAACTTGTTGACTTTCAAGCAATTAGGATCACGGGGTTTGACCGAAAAACGGGGGGTTATCTGACCCTGATTCCATCCGACCTAACGGATTGGGGGCTTAGATATCTTCTGAACGGGGTAGGGAAGATGGAGGCGGCCATGAAACGGGCTCTCATTGCTGGTGGATCGCAGAAGAACCTGGCATCTCTCAGGGTGAAACTTGCCGAAGTAGGGATCGATGCCGGCTGGCACGTATGCCAGGACAACGGCAAGATCCCCTACATGGGAATCCCGGCCGGGTGCGAAGTCGTCATCATCAATATCGACGCCATCAGACATAAAGACGCTGAACAGATCTACAAGGATGCCACTGCGAAGGGTATTCCCCGGGCCAGGATCCACGACAAGTGGGCCTGGGCAGAGCCCATTCTTCGCATGACCGGCATCATTGAGCCTGCCTCCAATGACACCAAGCCTCCGCACCCTAGCACGATCAAGAACACCGCTGTCCAGTACATCCAGGATGTAATGGAGCAGTCCCGCATTCCATCCCTGGATGAGGTGGAGAAGGCGGTTCAGAAGGCCCTAGGGCCGACTGTGATTCCAGTCCAATGGAAGAAGGAGATCTACGACATGGCAGCAAGAAAGCACGCAGTGGAAAATGCAAAGGACAACAACCGGATCGCTGAGGTCGATCTTCGTGAACTGGTCCGTCTGGAGGTCGAGGACGACATCTCCCTGATCGGGAATATCCCGGACCTGGTAAAGCACATCCGAGACATGATCCCCGATGGGGATGAAGAGGTCATCAGAGACGAAGCATTGTCCATCCTCAAGGGATGGAAATTCCATTACAAGTCCCAGTCCCCCGAAGTCCGGAACCACAAGATCCGCGCTTTCCACAACTGGATGAAGCGACAGATCGAGACCTCCCAGGCGAACGGGGGCAAGGGCTGGCCGGGGGGCGCTCAGGTGGTCAATATCTTCGCTAAATGGGGGATCCCCATGAGTGCGGCCAGCGTGGCCCAGGAAAGGACGAACATTCTCGGACCGTGGGCCGCCAACATCTTCCCGGTGGCTCGCATCGTGACCACTTTCCCGGGTGGTTGTCCTCTCACCAGGAAAGAGATCACCAAGCTCCTAGAGGAGCGCAAGATCAAGGGGGTCGTGATCGAGGTCAAGGGTCTGCCTGTATGGCACACATCGGTCCGTGCCATCCTGGACTACATGAAGGGCAAAGCCATTCCGGCACCCGAACCCATCCCTACCTCCCATACCAAGAAGGTCGAGGAC
>ERZ795061.4606-NODE-4606-length-11557-cov-15.401930_pt1 | contig 11557 bp, 13 predicted proteins | sample MGYA00375145_ERZ795061 | MGnify/ENA primary metagenome ERZ795061 (study PRJEB30190, sample SAMN05720144) | anaerobic digester metagenome | isolation source: active sludge of municipal wastewater-treating anaerobic digesters | place: USA | collected 2014-12-22 ... | reverse complement strand
GCCAGGTCCTTGGGTTTTTCCAGCACCGGGCCACTGGTCTGGCGCAAATTGACCCCCAGTTCATGCGCAATGATGTGGCTCAGCGTGGTCTTCCCCAGCCCGGGCGGACCAAACAACAAGACATGGTCTAGCGCTTCGCCGCGTTTTCGGGCCGCTCCAATGAAAATCTCCAGTTGTTCGCGGGCTTTGGCCTGGCCCACGTAGTCATCCAGCAGCTTGGGTCGTAACGCACGCTCAATCGCCTCCTCGTTTGGCGATGAGGGTGCTGCCGATACCACTCGGCTGGTCATACCGGCGCGGTCGGGTCCGGGCGCGAAATCGTCAGTCTGGATGCTCACGGAGGGCTTGAAATTAGGGCTAACTGTTGAAAATCATGCAAATGGACAGCCGTTTTGCCGCCATGACGCCTGACTATAGCGCGCGGCCAGCCCAATAGATCTCAAGTCGATGCCCACCGGTGCCGATAGAGCCTTCAACAACCCCGTTCCGTATTTTCCGGATGGGTGTGCATTGAACCTGACAACAAGGCCTGGCTCAGCATGAAAACACGCACTCTCAATCACCCAATCAGCCGCATCACCTTCGGCGCACTGCTCACCATGAGCCTGCTGGTCGCTCTGGGCGCGCTGCGTCCCGCCTGGGCATCTGGCGATCATGATGCTGCCCCGACCAACTCACATGGCGATACCAAGGCAGTCCCCAAAAAACAGGCCTCCGCCTCCAGCCCCAAAGAAGTGGGTCTACAGGTGCGGGAGGCCCTCGACAACGCGCCGGGCATCAACAAGAAGCTCACACTCGTCATCAACGGCAAGGAAAAACCCCTGAATACCGTTAGTGCAAAAGATTCACATGGCGCCGTTCCGGTTCATGCCGCCGAATCGGTCCGCCCGGTGAGCAATCCCCGTGAGGCCGTAGCCGTCGTCAATCCGCAGGCCAGCCGCCAATACATCCGCGCCAAAGCGGCTGCTCTGACCGGCCACGAGGCGCCGGCTGCAAATGCCCACGGTCCGGGAGATGTGCACTGGACGTATGACGGTGAAACCGGACCGCAGGCCTGGGGCAATCTGAAACCCGATTTCAACGTTTGCGCCATTGGCAAGCGCCAGTCGCCCATCAATATTGAGGATTCAGCCACCCTGCAGGGCCCGGCCGAACCCATTGTGTTCAACTACTCCCCCAGCAACGGCGTCGTCGTGAACAACGGGCACACCATCCAGGTCGATCTGGCGGGAGAAAACTTCATCACGGTCCGTGGTACCAACTACAAGCTGGTTCAGTTCCACTTCCACCACCCGTCTGAGGAACGCATCAACTACAAGGGTTTTGCCATGGTGGCGCACCTGGTGCATAAGAATCAGGAAGGCCAGCTTGCTGTAGTGGCCGTATTGCTGGAGCCAGGTGCAGTCAACCCTTTGATCAACAAGGTCTGGACCTATATGCCACTGGACTCCGGCGACAAGGTTCGCATGCCTGCCAGCCTGGTGGAGATGAATGAACTGCTACCCAACGATCAGCGGTATTACCAGTTCATGGGGTCTCTGACCACGCCACCCTGTTCTGAAGGTGTGCTCTGGCTGGTGCTCAAGCAGCCCATGACGGTCAGCCGCGAGCAACTCAAGCTGTTTTCCCAGCTGTTTCCCAACAATGCACGGCCGGTCCAGTCTGCCAACAACCGGGCTATTCGTAACGCGCAGTAGCCGTGCTCAAGCCCTGGACAGGGCTTTCAGTGCCAGCTTGATGCCATCGCTTACCCCCACATCGGCTGGTAGTGCTTTCAAAGAAATAGCTGCCTCTTTGTCGCTGTACCCCAGCGCCAACAAAGCTTGCAGGATATCGGCCTGAGCATCACTGGCCACACTGGTGGGTAAGCCAATGTCCGCCCCGAGCTTGCCTTTGAGTTCCAGCAACAGCCGCTCGGCAGTTTTCTTGCCAATTCCTGGCACCTTCACCAGACGCCCGGCCTCCTGCAACGTCACCGCCTGGGCCAACTCCGCCACACTCATGCCGGACAACACCGACAAAGCCGTGCGCGGACCCACGCCGGAGATCTTGATTAGCTGGCGAAACGCCTCACGTTCCCCGGGTGAGCCAAAACCGTAGAGGATCTGCGCATCCTCGCGCACCACAAAGTGCGTGAGAAGCGAAACCTTCTCGCCCGCTGCGGGCAGGTTGTAAAAGGTGCTCATGGGCACATGAACCTCGTAACCCACACCGCCGCAATCCACCACAACCTGGGGTGGGTTCTTGTCGCTCAGCGTACCTGTCAATTTACCGATCATCTTGTGCCCAGCGTGAGTTGTGTGTTTTCTTGCCTATGATGAGGCACTCTTTTCAGGAATTATCAGCTTGATTCTCAGACACCTGTTTTCCCCACCCAACAACGCCCGCCTGACCCACTTGTGCGGCCCAATGGATGAACACCTGCGTACCATCGAAGTCGCTTTGGGCGTGAAGATTGCACACCGCCATGAGCAGTTCAAGGTGGACGGCCCCAAGCTCAAGGCCAAACGTGGCATGGAAATGCTGCAGGCGCTGTATGAGATTGCGGCCAAGCCCATCAGCGTGGCCACGGTGCAATTGATGCTGGCAGGGGACGCCGACATGGTGGATGGCGAAGCCCCGGGTCTGCAAACCCGGCGCGCCGACCTGCGTGCGCGCACCCCCAATCAGGCGACTTACCTGGACAGCATTGCCGGCCATGACATCACGTTTGGCATTGGCCCGGCCGGCACCGGCAAGACCTATCTGGCAGTGGCCATGGCGGTGGACGCCTTGCAGCGCAGCGCGGTGCAACGCATCGTGCTGACCCGCCCGGCCGTGGAAGCTGGTGAGCGTCTGGGCTTCCTGCCCGGCGATTTGAACCAGAAAATTGATCCCTACCTGCGCCCGCTGTACGACGCGCTGTATGACCTGATGGGATTCGAGCAGGTGCAAAAAGCGTTTGAGCGGCAGGCGATCGAGATCGCGCCGCTGGCCTTCATGCGCGGGCGCACGCTGAACAACGCTTTCATCATCCTGGACGAAGCGCAAAATACGACGACCGAACAGATGAAGATGTTTCTGACCCGCATCGGCTTTGGCGCCAAAGCCGTCGTGACAGGCGATGTAAGCCAGATTGACTTGCCGAAAACCCAACTCAGCGGCCTGATCGACGCCGAGCGCGTACTCAAGCGGGTCAAGGGCATTGCGATTTGCCGCTTCACCAGCGCCGACGTCGTGCGCCATCCGCTGGTGGCGCGGATTGTGGATGCCTACGATGCGCCTCGCAAGAGAAGCGATACGCTATCATAATAATAGCTGACTGCACATATATTCAGAGGGCTAGAGGCCAATTTCATACATAAACATGCTGAAAAACCTGTCCCTGTCGCTTCAGTTTGGCGAGTTGAAAGACGCAGCCCGTCACCGCGCTGCCTTGCCGCGCCACAAGGTTGCGCGCTGGATTCGCCATGCGCTGGACACAGATGCTGAAATCACCGTGCGGATCGTGGATGCCCAGGAAGGCCAGGCGCTCAACCGGGACTACCGGCACAAAGACTACGCCACCAATGTGCTGACGTTTGACTACACGCAGGCACCGCTGGTCACAGCTGATCTGGTGTTATGCGCTCCCGTTGTTGCCAAAGAGGCCCGGGAGAATCGCAAGACCCTGCAGGCCCATTACGCCCACCTGCTGGTTCATGGCACCCTGCATGCCCAAGGCTGGGACCATGAAACCAGCGAGGCCGATGCAATAGCGATGGAAGCGCGAGAAATTGAGATATTGACTGGGTTGGGGATCAAGAACCCTTATTCCTGAGAAAGCGAGTTGGCTGCATTGGCAGTGCAGCAAAGTCAGTCGGGGCTGATTCGCATCGGAATGGTGACCGGCCCATCATTCACCAGATGGACCTTCATGTCGGCGCCGAATTGACCGGTTTGAACGACGGGGTGAGCCAGCCGTGCCTGAGCCACAAAGTAGTCATACAAACGACGCCCTTCAGCAGGTGGCGCGGCTCCGGTGAAACCTGGCCGATTGCCAGCCGAGGTATCTGCCGCCAGGGTGAACTGGCTGACGATGAGCAAGCCCCCGCTCGTGCCAAGCCCATCCATGTTCTGAACGCTGTTGTTCATCTTCCCGGCGGCATCCCCGAAGATGCGCAGCTTGAGGATCTTGGCCAGCAGTTTGTCGCTGTGAGCTTCGGTATCGCGCGGTTCGGCACACATCAGCACCAATAGGCCCGGGCCAATTTCACCGGCGGTGAGCCCGTCAATCACCACCCGTGCCTCTGTTACACGTTGTATCAATGCCAGCACGGTTTTCCCTTATTCTGGTGGTCTGTTGTAACTGCGGAGATCGCCTTGAAGAACTTGTTGACTACTTTCACATTGACCATCGCTGCGCTATTGTGCGTCAGCCTGACCCCCACCATGGTGATGGCGCAAGCAGCGGCTCCGGCCTCGGCAGCCAAGAAACCAGCGCCTCCCAAGCCTCCGGTCAAACCGGTGGCCAAAGCCCCGGCTGCAAAAGCGCCAGCTGCAAAAGCTGTTGCTGCCCAGCCGGCGTGGCCGGCCCAGTTGGCCAGTTGCAAAACCGAAGCAGGCATGAACCCCATCAAACGCGAGATGTGTGTATGGAAGTTTTGCAAGGGTAACTGGGGTCAAGGCGGCTGTCCGGAAGAGAGCAAGCCCGGCACCAGCCAACCGTCCAATTGATATGACTGGCCTGCTAGATCAGGTCTTTCGGATCATCGAAGTGGGCTTCCACATCGCTGGGTAACAGCTGGATGGAGGCCCTCAGACCGGGCACGGCACTCATGAGTGCCTGCTCGACACTGGTGCGCAGGGCCGCGGCCCGGCCCAATGACCAACTCGCGGGCATGTGCATGTGCAAATCGACGAACCGGCGCTGCCCGGAGCGTCGTGTCGTCAAGTGATCAAACCGGATGGTATGGTGGGTAAAACCGTCCAGCGCTTTCTGAATCTCACCCAATACCTCGGGCTCCACTGCTTCGTCCATCAAACCCTGTGACGAGCGCCACATCAAATGGAAGCCCTCCCTGAGAATGTTCAGCGCAACACCTATCGCGACAATGGCGTCGAGCCATAACCACCCCGAAATGGCCACCGCAGCAATTCCCACCACGACACCCACCGACGTCCAGACGTCCGTCACCAAGTGACGTGCGTCTGCTTCCAGCGCGATGGATCGGTGCACCTTCGCCGTGCGGAACATCAACCACGCCAGCCCGCCATTCAGGGCAGAGCTGATTACGGACAAGGCCAGCCCCCAGCCTACGGCTTGTAGCGGTTGCGGGTCAAACAGCCTGTGACCTGCCGCCCAAATGATGCCCATAGCTGCAGCAATGATCAGGATGCCTTCAAAACCGGAAGAAAAGTACTCCGCCTTGTGGTGCCCGTAAGGGTGGTCTTCATCTGCGGGACGCTGCGCAATGGTCACCATCATCAGCGCAAAGATGGCGCTGGCGAGATTCACAAATGACTCCATGGCGTCCGACAGCAGACCCACCGAATCGGTGATGTACCAGGCCAGGGTTTTAAGCGTGATGGTCACGATGGCAACTGCCACCGAGGCCCACAGAAGTGTCCTGGGTGATGGCAGCTGCATTCGCGAAGGCGTGGCCGTCATGGTCCGGTGACTTACGCCAAAGTAACGCGGGCAAATTTGCGCTTGCCCACCTGCACCACATACGTCCCGGACGCCAGCTTCAATCCCTTGTCGCTCACCACGCTTGAATCCACCCGCACGCCGCCCCCGTCTATCAAACGGTTACCTTCGCCGCTGGACGCTGCCAGACCCGCCATCTTGAGAAGGGCGCCGATTCCCACCGGGGCACCGCCCTCCCCCAGTGGCAAGGTCAACTCGGCGATCTCATCGGGCACACCGCCCTTGCTGCGGTTGATGAAATCCTGCTCGGCCCGGTCCGCGTCGGCCACCGAATGGAAGCGCGCCGTGATTTCCTTGGCAAGGGCGACTTTGGCATCTTTGGGGTTGCGCCCGCCTTCTACTTCCGCCTTCAAGGCGGCAATTGCCACTTCACTCTTGAAGCTCAACAACATGTACCAGCGCCACATTAGTACATCAGAGATGCTCAGCACTTTGGCAAACATGGTGTTCGGATCCTCCGATATACCGATGTAGTTGTTCTTGCTCTTGGACATCTTCTCCACGCCATCAAGGCCTTCGAGCAACGGCATGGTCAGAATGCATTGCGGCTCCTGCCCATACTCCTGTTGCAGGTGGCGCCCCATCAACAGGTTGAATTTCTGGTCGGTGCCTCCCAGCTCAAGGTCACTCCTTAGCGCCACCGAGTCATAACCCTGCATCAGCGGATACAAGAACTCGTGCACGCTGATGGGTGTACCCGCCTTGAAGCGGTCATGGAAGTCGTTGCGCTCCATCATGCGCGCCACGTTGTACTTGGCGGCCAGCTGGATCATCCCGCGCGCGCCCAGCGGGTCACTCCATTCACTGTTGTAGCGAATCTCTGTTTTGGCTGGATCCAACACCAAAGATGCCTGTTTGTAATAAGTGTCCGCATTCGCCTTGATCTGCTCAGGCGTGAGTGGCGGGCGCGTCGTATTTCTCCCCGACGGGTCACCAATCAGTGTGGTGAAGTCGCCAATCAGGAAGATTACGGTGTGCCCCAAGTCCTGCAACTGCCGCATCTTGTTGAGCACCACCGTATGACCAATGTGGATGTCAGGAGCCGTTGGGTCCAGCCCGAGTTTGATCCGCAGTGGTTTGCCCGTGGCCTCGGAGCGGGCCAGCTTTTTCACCCAGTCTTCCTGCGGAATCAGCTCCTCGCACCCACGCAAGGAAACAGCGAGCGCCTCCTTGACACGATCTGTTACAGAAAACTGGGGGTTTAGGGCTTGATTCATAAGGGTATTTCCGGACACGGCCAGAGCGCTACAGATATACTCAACGCTCGCTTTGCGCTGGATTTTAGTCGCGCAAGGCAATGCAAGGCGGCTCTTCAGTCCAGCTGGCCTGCCCGTTAATCACAAGGACAAGATTTGAATCACGGCTTGATCACCGTTGCACGCAGCCTTTTGTCGCTGGCAGGCACTACCATCCAGCGCCATCCTAAACACGTCGGAATGCTGGTGGCTGCATTGACGTTGGGCGCCGGTGGCGGCGCTTTTGCCGTTGCCTCGTTTGCTCCCGATCCCTCTGATCTGCCCGTTCGCGAAATCCTGGAAACGGTCCAGCCTGCACCCTTTGCGCCGCAGGTCGATGCCCTTGACACCAATACGTTCAACCTGTTTCGCTCGGAGGTCACACGCTCGAGTGATACCGTAGACACTCTTCTCAAGCGTCTTGGGCTGGATGACTCATTGGCTGCGGCCTTCATGCGAACGGATCCACTCGTGCGGCAAGGTCTGTTGGGCCGGGCCGGGCGAAATGTCACTGTTGAAGCATCAGATCGCAGCGCCCTGGTCAAATTTACCGCACGCTGGAGTCCTGATGACAACGGCACGTTCAAGCGCCTTGTGATCGAGCGTACAGCACAAGGCTTTGCCTCACGTATGGAGACGGCTCCTTTGAGCACGTCCTCCCGGCTGACAGGTGGCACGATTCAGTCCTCACTTTTTGCAGCCACGGATGATGCCAATATCCCTGACGCCATTGCAACGCAGGTGGCCGAGATTTTTTCAGGTGATATTGACTTTCACCGGGCGCTTCGCAAGGGTGACCGATTCTCTGTTGTGTATGAGACTCTGGAAGGTGACGGCGAGCCCCTGCGCACGGGAAGGGTGCTGAGCGCCGAGTTCATCAATGGCGGCAAAACCTTCCAGGCGGCATGGTTCCGGGATCCGGTTTCGGGCGGCAAAGGGGGTTACTACACACTGGACGGCCAGAGCCTGCGGCGTGCCTACCTCGCGTCACCCATGGAGTTCTCTCGCGTCACCAGTGGTTTCAAGATGCGGTTTCACCCCATTTTGCAGACATGGCGAGCCCATTTGGGCGTGGATTACGCCGCACCGACTGGAACGCCAGTGCGCAGTGTTGGCGATGGCTTTGTAGAGTTCGCGGGCGTCCAAAACGGATTCGGCAACGTGGTAATCCTCAAGCATCGCAACAATCACAGCACCGTGTATGCACACTTGAGCCGAATCAATGTGCGCAAGGGCGAAAACATCAGTCAGGGCCAGAATATTGGTGCGGTAGGTGCCACCGGCTGGGCAACCGGCCCCCATTTGCACTTTGAGTTCCGCGTCAACGGCGTTCACCACGACCCGCTCACCATTGCCAGAGAAAGCGAGGCCGTGCCGGTATCCGCCGCCGCCAAACCTGCGTTTGACCGTATGGCGTCCGACGTGCGACAGGAACTGAGCGCCGCTGCCTCAATACAGGATAGTCGTGCGCAATAGGCCTGCAATGGCCACGGCCTCTGGTGACTGAGCTTTTTATCGGCCTCATGTCTGGCACATCGCTGGATGGAGCCGATGGGGTTTTGGTGGACTATTCCAGACACCCCCCGAAGGTGTTAGCGCACGCTTACAAAGGTTTCACCCCCGAACTTTCTGCGGATTTTCTGGCTTTGAACACCTCGGGACCAGACGAACTACATCAAGGCGCGTTGGCAGGAAACGCCTTGGCACGGGTCTATGCCGAAGTTGTAGGCGATTTGCTCCTGGCAACCAGAACAAGCCCCACAAGCGTTGTCGCCATCGGCGCCCATGGGCAAACCGTGCGGCATCGACCCCGGGAATTTGATGCCACCGGTTACACGATCCAACTCAATAACCCTGCCCTGCTCGCTGAACTTACGGGCATTGATGTCGTGGCTGACTTCAGAAACCGGGATGTGGCAGCGGGCGGCCAAGGCGCGCCGCTGGTACCGGGGTTTCACCAAGCCGCCTTTGGACAATCTGGGGAAACCGTCTCCGTGTTGAATATAGGCGGAATCTCCAATCTGACCGTACTGGGCGACAGCATTGTGGGCTTTGACTGTGGCCCCGGCAACGCGCTAATGGATGGGTGGTGCCAGACCTACACTGGCCAACCCTATGACGCCGAAGGGCGGTGGGCGGCAAGCGGCAAGATCCATACACAACTGCTCAACCACTTGCTGGATGACACCTATTTTGCCAAGGAGCCACCGAAAAGTACGGGCCGCGATCTGTTCAATGCCGAATGGCTGTCTGCGCAGTTGGCCAGGTATCCGGGATTACCACCTGCCGATGTTCAGGCGACATTGGCTGAATTGACGGCCACATCATGCGCCACTTGCGTGACTCGCTATGGAAAAGGGAGCAAAACCCTTCTGGTCTGTGGCGGTGGCGCGCTGAACACCTATCTCATGCAAAGGCTGCAGGCTCACCTTACTTCAATCACAGTGGCGTCAACAGCCGCAGCCGGACTGCCACCCATGCAGGTCGAAGCATCTGCATTTGCCTGGCTCGCGCGTCAAGCGGTTAGACGCGAAACAGCATCCTTCAAAAACGTCACGGGCGCCCAAGGCGCCCGTGTATTGGGTGCAATCTACCCGGCGTGAACGGGGCAGATTGTTCGGGAGACCCAACTCAGGTCGAGAAACTTGATCCGCAACCGCACGTGGTGGTGGCGTTCGGGTTCTTGATCACGAACTGCGCACCCTGCAGGTCTTCCTTGTAGTCGATCTCAGCGCCAACCAGATACTGGTAACTCATCGCGTCGATCAACAGCGAAACCCCATTCTTGGTCATTGTGGTGTCGTCTTCATTGGTGATTTCATCGAAGGTGAAACCATACTGGAAACCTGAACAACCTCCCCCCTGCACAAAAACGCGCAGCTTCAGCTCAGGATTTCCCTCTTCAGCAATCAGGTCAGCAACCTTGGCCGCCGCGCTGTCGGTGAACAGAATCGGGGCGGGCATTTCAGTTTGAATGGTCTCTGCGACGGCGCTCATGGATGACTCCATACAAATTAATATTAATATGGATCAATACTACAGCAATTCGCTCGGGAATTCAGCTAGTCGTTATTTGCCGCCAGTTTGAGTGTGGGCTTTAGCTCTTCCGCCAGTGACGGCCGCAGCAGGCCGGAGATGGTAGCGCCCTGGTGCATTTCCAGAGCAATATAGTGCACATCACCGACGATGCGGGCTTTTGGCTGCAACTCCAGCATCACGCTGGCAAACACCGGCCCGTTCACTTGGCCGTTGACGATGATGTGGTCGGCGCGTATTTCGCCCGTCACCACCGCAGTCTCCGAAACGACCAGGATGCTGGGCTGCTCGTCACTCGAACGGATATTTCCGGTAACGCCGCCATCGACACGCAGGCCCTCAGAAAAAATATAGTTCCCGTTGATCTGACTACCGTGCGCAATCAGGCTCTTGATGGGGGGTTGCTTTTTACGGTTGAACATCTTGGTCTCCTCAAAAATTGAGATCAGAGCTTGATGGAGTGCTCTGCTCGGGTGACGGAACCTTCCTGAACCTTGGCGGACACGCTTTTTATGACAGTCTGCGGTGGCAGGTCAATCAGTCCTTCAAACCGGCTGTATTGTTTGAACTTGATTGCCTGCGGACCGCCGGGCATGCCGGCAGTCCAAGGTTTACCGTTTTGGATGCCGGCAAAAACAAGGTCCAGCCGGCCATTGAATTCGGGCGCTTTTTTTGTCGGCTGCATCACCAGGATTTGCCACTTGAGTTGCCCGCTATCCAGCACTTCCGCCTGAAGTCCACGGATAGCGATCCCCGCGACACCGGCGTTGGGAATCAGCGCTTCAAAAAACCCGAGATCGCTTCGCAAGCTCGCGTTGTCAGCCAACAATTGGCGATTTTGCGCAAGCACCTGCTCATGCGCTGACTTTTCTGCAGTGAGCACTGTACCGGACGTATTCGCAATGGATTGCGCCTGGTCCCGCTCCTCTTTGAGGACTGCATTCTCGGCGCGCAATGCCATCAGCTCATCTTTGGCGCCGCTGTCCAGCCCGGCAATATCCTTGCCAAACTCGAAGGCCCACAGGGCAATAGCGGCGCAAAAACCCAAGACAACCGCTGCCACCACCCATCGAAATGGCCATGGCAGCGCGCTACGGACCGCCATGCGGGGCGCACTGATAGTCAAGCGACGACGGAGAAGGCGAAAACGCATGTTTCAAATCGATCCATGACTCAATGGTGCCTCAAAAACAAAAGCCGCCCCAGGCAAACCTGACGCGGCTTTGTGACAACACGTAACCGGCATAAGGCCGTTCGTGTAGAGCAAATTAACGCTTGGAGAACTGCTTGCGACGGCGTGCACCGTGCAAACCGACCTTTTTACGTTCAACTTCGCGCGCGTCACGCGTCACGAAGCCGGCTTTGCTCAACTCAGGCTTGAGCGTTGCGTCATAGTCAATCAGGGCACGGGTGATGCCGTGGCGCACAGCACCAGCCTGACCCGACTCGCCGCCACCTGCCACGTTGACCATTACGTCAAACGTTTCAGCGTGGTTGGTCAGAAGCAAAGGTTGCTTGCAAATCATGATCGACGTAGCACGACCGAAGAACTTCTCAATGGCTTTGCCATTGACGACGATCTGGCCAGAGCCTTTTTTCAGAAACACGCGGGCGACGC
>ERZ795061.4603-NODE-4603-length-11565-cov-7.519722_pt1 | contig 11565 bp, 10 predicted proteins | sample MGYA00375145_ERZ795061 | MGnify/ENA primary metagenome ERZ795061 (study PRJEB30190, sample SAMN05720144) | anaerobic digester metagenome | isolation source: active sludge of municipal wastewater-treating anaerobic digesters | place: USA | collected 2014-12-22 ... | reverse complement strand
AAACGTCCTGCGCCGTCAGCGACCAACCGCTCGTCTGCGAGTGCGTGCGCAGCGACAGCGACTTGTCACTCTTCGGATTGAACTGCTTCACCAGCCGCGCCCACAGCAGCCGCGCCGCCCGCATCTTCGCGACTTCCATGAAGTAGTCCATGCCGATCGCCCAGAAGAACGAAAGGCGCGGCGCAAACTTGTCGACGTCCAGGCCTGCTGCAATGCCCGAGCGGATATACTCGACGCCATCGGCCAGCGTGTAGGCCAGCTCCAGGTCCGCCGTGGCTCCCGCTTCCTGCATGTGATAGCCGGAAATCGAGATCGAGTTGAACTTCGGCATGTTCTGCGAGGTGTACGCAAAGATGTCCGAGATGATCCGCATCGAGGGGCGCGGCGGATAGATGTACGTGTTCCGCACCATGAACTCTTTGAGGATGTCGTTCTGGATCGTGCCCGAAAGCTTCGCCGCCGGCACGCCCTGTTCCTCGGCCGCCACCACGAACAGCGACATGATCGGCAACACCGCGCCGTTCATCGTCATCGAGACTGACATCTGATCGAGCGGAATGCCCGCGAACAACGTCCGCATGTCGTAGATGGAATCGATGGCCACACCCGCCATCCCGACGTCGCCCGTCACGCGCGGATGATCCGAGTCATATCCACGGTGTGTCGCCAGATCGAACGCCACCGAAAGACCCTTCTGACCCGCCGCCAGGTTGCGGCGATAGAAGGCGTTGGAATCCTCGGCCGTCGAGAACCCGGCATACTGCCGGATCGTCCACGGCTGGTTGGTGTACATGGTGGGGTAGGGGCCGCGCACGAACGGCGCGATGCCGGGCCATCCGTCCATGAAATCGAGCCCGGCCGTATCCGCCGCCGAATACATCGGCTTCACCGGAAGCCCCTCCGGCGTCGCCCGGTTGGTGGTCGCCATGTCGCCTGCGCGGGCCGCCCAACCGGCCATGTTCACCGGCGGCGCGTCTTCCCCGAGCGGAAGCTGGGTGAAGTCGGGAAAGGTCAGGGCCATCTTCGGGCGCTCCGGGACGCGGATTCGATTGAAGTTTCCTAGCACCCTCTATCGCTGTCATGAAGTCTTCGCACCTGCGAAGCGACGCTCATCCCCCGTTCACCTCGGCATTTGTAATCGTTTGTAACGCCCGCCCAAAGCGCGACGGATGCAGTTATAGCTGCCGTTGAAGCTTGAGATCGCTGCCTCACGGAGCGATCAGGGGGACCACACGCCCCATCAAAGGGGCACAGGAGACGAAGACCCGATGACGATCAGGAAAATTCTTGCCGGCACCGCGCTCACCGCGCTCATTGCTGCCCCGGCCATGGCCCAGCCCACTCCGATGACGCCCGAACAGCGCGAGGCGCGTTTCGTCGCAGCCGACACCAACAAGGACAACAAGCTCGACAAGGCCGAATGGACCTCCGTCCTCCCCGAGCAGGCCCGCGAGATGGCCGACCAGATCTGGTCCTCCCGCGTTGACGCCGACGGCGACGGCTTCATCACCAAGGAACAGTTCCTCGCCCTCCGCATGGGTCCCCCGGGCGGCCGGCCGCAGTAGGCTCTCTTCCACGATCAACAGCGGCCGGCGATCCATTCGCCGGCCGTTCGCGTTTCTGCTTGCCCGTATCGCCGATCCTCCCGATCCTGCGCAGACAGGCGGGAGCAAACGATGACGCGCACAGCGATTGCGATAGCGACAGCCATCGCCCTGTTCGCGTTCCCCGCCCACGCGCAGGATTACCGCGCTCCGCGCAGCTCCCTCGGCCAGCCCGACCTCCAGGGCACGTGGACCAATGAAACCGCCACGCGCTTCGAACGCCCGTCCGAAATGGCCGGCCGCCTGATCATGACGCCCGAAGAAGTCGCCGAACTCGACCGCCGCACCGAGTTTCGCCCCGCCATGCGCGTCAACGGAGAGCCGCGCACCAGCCTCATCACCAACCCGCCCGACGGCCGCGTCCCCGCCATGAAACCCGGCGCCGCGCCCGACCCGCGCTATTACACCTTGAAGCCCGGCGAGAAGGTGACAGACGGCCCCGAACTCCAGCCGATCGACGACCGCTGCATCCTCCCCATCTTCAACAATGCCGGCCCCGTCATGCTGCCGCTCCCCGGCAACTCCAACTACCAGATCGTCCAGACCGCCGACCACGTCGTCATCCTCGTCGAGATGATCCACGACGCCCGCATCGTCCGCCTCAACAGCATGCATCGCACAGACGGCCTGCGCCCATACCTCGGTGACTCCATCGGCTGGTGGGAGGGCGAGACGCTGGTCGTCGAAACCACCAACTTCCCTGCCGGCCAGATCTTCCGCGGCTCATGGATCAACCTGAAGGTCACCGAACGCTTCACCCGCGTGGGCGAGAACCGCCTCCACTACGGCTTCACCGTCGAAGACGCCTCCAAGTGGGACGCTCCGTGGGGCGGCGAATACGAATTCCGCCCCGCCCACGGCCCCATCACCGAATACGCCTGCCGCGAAGGCGAGATATCGCTCCCCTCCATGCTCCGCGCCGCCCGCATCGCCGAAGCCGCCGAAGCTGAATGACGCTCACGCGCCCCCAAACGCGAACACCGCATTCAGCGCCACATCATCCGCCGCGCCGCCAAAATCCCCGCCCGGATACTCCGCGATCAACGTAAGCCGATCCATCGGCAGAAACCTCCGCCCCGGATCACCCACGAGCACCTCGACGCCCCGCGCGACGCACCGATCCAGAAATCCGGTCACGCGCCGCGCCAGCTCATCATCGTAAAACAGATCGCCCACCAGAACGACATCAACATCCCACGCCGGCCCCGCCGTCAGGTCCACCAGCAGCGTCTCGATACCCACACCATTGATCGCCGCATTCAGCTCCGCCGCCACCACCGCATAGCGATCCACATCCGCCGCAACGACCTTGCGCGCTGCAGCCATCGCCGCCGCAATCGCCACCAGCCCCGAGCCCGTCCCGAGATCGATGACGCGCTTCCCCGCCACGCACGCGGGCTGATCCAGCACATGCCGCGCCAGCGCCAGCCCGCCGCCCCACACATGCGCCCAGTACGGATTGCCAAACCCCGCATCCGCCTCGGCCATCCGCGACAGACCGCTCGTCGGTCCTGCCCTGTGCAGCCGAATTTCCGGCACGGACCGCACCGGCTCAATCGGAAACCGCGCCTGGATCGCCAGCGCTATGTCGTGCGGGGCAGGGCTCTCGATCATGGTTCTCCGGCGCAAGCCCTCTCTTTGCCTTGGTGATCCGCGCGCGGCAATGCTACCGAAGGGACAAGAGCGGCCAGTCCGCCGCCATCCGCCTCGCAGGGAGCAGACATGACCGACGTCAATTCAATGAAGGGCAAGCGCGCCGTGGTCACCGGCGGCGGAACCGGCCTCGGCGCCGCCACCGCGATGGGCCTCGCCCGGCGCGGCGTCGATGTCTGCATCAACTACAATTCCAGCGCCGACGCCGCCAACGATGTCGTCGCCGAATGTCGCAAGCTCGGCGTCAACGCCTTCGCGGTGAAAGCCAACGTCGCCGAGGATGAAGACTGCCGCGCCCTTGTCGCCGCCGCCGTCGAACAGTTCGGCGGCCTCGATGTGCTGGTCAACAACGCCGGCATCACCAAATTCGCCAAGCACTCCGATCTCGACGCGCTCGACGCCGAAGACTTCCTGCGCCTCTACAAGGTCAACGTGGTCGCCGTCTACCAGATGACCCGCGCCGCCCAGCCGCATCTTGCAGCGAGCGGCAAGGGCACGATCGTCAACGTGTCCTCCATCGCGGGCGTCGCCGGCATCGGCTCGTCCATCGCCTACGCCGCCACCAAGGGCGCGCTCAACACGATGACCCTGTCGCTCGCCCGCGCGCTCGCGCCGAACATCCGCGTCAACGCCGTCTGCCCCGGCTATATCGGCTCCGGCTGGTTCACCAAGTACCAGGGCGACGCCGTTGAATCGCAGACCGCCGAACAAGTCGCCAAGACCACGCCCCTGCGCGTCGCCTCCATGCCCGAAGACATTGCGGAATCGATCCTGTTCTTCGCCGGCCCCGAAAGCCGCCACGTCACCGGCGAGTTCATGATCATCGACGCCGGCATGCACCTTGGCTTCGCGCCGCTGAAAGCTAGGTAGGGGATGCGTAGGGTGGATTGAGCCAACGGCGAAATCCACCATACTGCCGCCAACGCGATGGCGCACACAGGGGAGCGACAGCCAATGGCCTTGCTGACAAGCCGCCGCAGCTTCCTCCTCGCAGGCTCCGCCGCACTCGCCGCTTGCACTACGTCGTCCAAGCCCACGCCAACAACCCCGCCTGTCACGCCACCCGCCGCCGCCAACACCGGCTTCCCCCTGATCGCCGACACCGCCGTCCGCCTCGACGCCGCGAAGGCGCGCGCGCTCTACGCCGCCGGTGTCCGCACCGTCTTCCGTTACTACTCCCACATCCCGCCCAGCCTTGTCGGCAAGGACCTCCAGCCCGAGGAAGCCGCCATCATCATGGGCGAAGGCCTCTCCATCGGCAGCGTCTTCCAGCACTACAACAACTGCTTCCGCACCTTCGAGAACAACTGGGGCAGGGAGGATGCCGAACAGGCGCTCCGCATGGCCGAAGCCGCCGGTCAGCCCGAAGGCTCCGCCATCTATTTCGGCGTCGACGCAGACTGGCCCTACCAGCAACTCCGCGATCCCATCCTGAAATACTTCGACGATGTGAAGCGCGCCTTCGAAGGCTCCGGCATTTCCGTCGGCATCTATTCCAACGGCTGCATCTGCAACGCGGTGCGCACCGCCGGCACAGCCAGCTATTTCTGGCTCTCCGGCTCCACCGGCCACTCCGGCACGCAGGCGTTCTACAACACGGGCCAGTGGACCATGTTCCAGAACGCCCTAGACATCGCGCCGCCGCAGGTCGGCTTCGGCATCGACACCAACATCGCCAACCCCACCACGCGCGGATACATCGGCCAGTGGACAAAAACCGGCACAACCACCCAGTCCCACGGCGTCGCCGCAACACAGGCCGTCTTCGCCGCCCGCAACTTCATCCGCGTCGCCACTGAAATCCGGCAGGACTCAGACCCCGGCGCCGCATCCGTCGCGCCTATCCGCAAGGACCTCAACGTCCGCATTCTCGAGACCTCAGGCGACTGGGTGAAGATCGTCACCCAGGAAGGCGGCCCCCGCGGCGCCACGCCCACCGTCACCGGCTGGGTGCAGGCCGCAGCCCTCGTGCCCATGGACCGCTTCCCCGACAACACCTCCAACTACGGCCTCTGCAACGCGCCCACGGTCGTCAGCGACACAACAAAATACCAAAGCTGCGAACGCGCCACGTCGCGGCTGCGCTAAGCTGAGGCAAGGGGAGCACCCACCCATGCCCATGTTCCACAACGGCAATCGCGACCTGCAGGACCTGTTCGGCTCACGCGCTCTCGCAGACCGCCTCGAACAGCGCCTGCGCCATTCCGAGTTCACCGACGAGGACAAGGCCTTCATCGAGTCCCTAGAATACTTCTTCCTCGCCACCGCGACGCCCATCGGCCAGCCGGACTGCTCGTTCAAGGGTGGCTCCGCCGGCTTCGTCCGCGTCCTCGCGCCGAACCTCCTCGTCTGGCCTGACTATGACGGCAACGGCATGTTCAAGAGCCTCGGCAACATCGCCATCAATCCGTCTGTCGGCCTGCTCTTCATCCGCATGGGCGAAAGCCCCCGCCGCCTCCGCGCTAACGGCCAGGCGCAGGTCTCCTTCGATGACCCGATGATCGCCGACTTCCCCGGTGCGCAGGGCATCGTCCGCTTCTCGCCGATCGACATCTTCCCCAACTGCCCGCGCTACATCCCCGACGCCACGAACGCGCGCGCGTCGCCCTACACCCCGCGCGAAGGCGAGCCACCCGTCGAACCCAAATGGAAATCCGCCGACATGTTCAAGGACGTCGTCCCGCCGAGGAAGGCGTAGGCCTACAACCCCAACTCGGCATGCGCCTTCTCGAGGCTCGCGAGCGCATCGACACCGATGAAGATGAACTCGTCCACGCCGGCCGCCCGCAGCTGCGCCTCAAGCTCGCCCGGCCGCCCGGCCAGATAGACGCGCGCCGCACCCGCCAGCTTCAGCGCCTTCGCCGTCTCCACCGCCTCGGCCGCATAGCGCTTGTCCGCTCCGCACAGGCACACCAGCCTGCAGCCCGCCTGCGCCATCGCCTGCGCATGCCACACCGCGTCGCCCGCTGATGGCACGCCGCTGATGCCGCCCGCCGCAAAGAAGTTCTGCGCATACTGCAGCCGCGCCGAATGCTCGGCCTGCGGCCCCATCGCCGCGAGATAAACCTTCGGCGCGCGTCCCGCCGCCGTGCGTTGATCGGCAAGATCGCGCAACCGCTCGAACGGCTCTGCCAGCCGCACCGGCCAGAACGGCTCGGCCTCGGCGCCTTCATCGTCCGCGGTGCGCGATATATCGGCCAGCGTCGCGCGGTCCTGCGCCGCCGCCTTCAGCGAGAACCACGAACGCGATGCCGGCGCCCGGCCCGAAGCCTCCGCCGCACGCCGTACGATCGCGGGCAGGTTCACAACCTCCACGCTCGGCAGGTCTTCGCCAATGAGCGGGAAGTCCGTCACGCCTGTGATCTGCGCCTTGCGCTTGGCCGTCTCTTCCATGCGCTTCTGCCGGCTGATCCCGACGCCCGTCTGGAACGATCCCTCCTGCAGCGCCTTCACCAGTCCGCCCTGCGCCTCGATCTGCTGGAACAGCGGCCACGCCGCCTTCGCAAGATCATCGCCCAGCTTCTCGACCGCCCACGCGCCGCCGGGCGCATCCACCACGCGGCCAAGGCTGCTCTCTTCCTGCGCGATCACCTGCGTGTTCCGCGCCAGCCTGCGCGCCAGCTTGCCTGGCAATCCCATCGCATCGGTGAAGTTGCGCACCGTCACGATGTCGGCCCCGCCAACGCCGCCGGCAAAGCACGCTGCCGTATTGCGCAGGATGTTCACCCACGGATCGCGCCGCGACAGCATTCGCCGCGATGTCGCGACCTGCAGCGTCATTCCCGCCGCCGCATCCTTCGCGCCGAACGCGTCGGCCACGCGCCACCACATCCGCCGCGCCGCGCGCAGCTTGGCCATCTCGACCATGTAGTCCGGCCCGACGCTCATCGTGAACAGTATGGTCCGGCACGCCGCATCCACACCCACGCCCGCCGTCAGCAGCGCGCGCACATACTCCGCGCCCGACGCAACCAGATACGCGATCTCCTGGACCTCGGTCCCGCACGCCTCATGCACCGGCCGCGAATCCGCGCGCAGCATGCTCGCCACCGGAAACTCCGGCGCCGCATCGCGCGCAAACGAAGCGGCCGCCGCCATCTCGTCTTCCGCCGCGCCGGGCAGGGCGCCCGTCCGCGCCAGCGCGCCAATCGGGTCCACGTTGAAAGCCAGCCGCGCCGCCGAAGCCTCGCGCGAAGGAATCGCCGCCGCCAGCAACGCCGCCAGCTCGATCCCCTGCGTCGTCGAAGCTCCCGCCGCCTCCAGCGCCACCGGCGCGAGGTCCAGCTTCACGCCACGCAGGATCCGCTCAACATCAATGGCCGATCGCGCCACAACGCCATGTTCGCCCGCCGCGTCCACGCGCAGCTCGACGGACGATACGCCGCCCTCCAGCGCCTCCATCACCTGGTCCGCCGCAATCGCCGGATCAGGATGCGAGACGACCTGCCGGATATCCCAGGGCAGGTAAGGGTCATTGGCCGACCGCGCCCCGCGAATGAACGGCGCCGCCCCCGGCAGCCCGGACGCATCCGCCCCCCAGTCCGCCCGCCGATACAGCGGCCGCACAGGCACGCCATGCTCTGTTTTCGTGGTGATCTTGGATAGCGGCGCCCCCTCCAGCGCCTTCTCGGCCAATGCCTGCCACTGGGCCTCGTCGGCCGGTGGAAAGTCAGCGGAAAGGGGCAGGTCGTCGGCCATGAATCTCTCGGAATAACCTTGACCGCATCAGGCATTCGCATGGCCCTACGTCAAGGGTTTGCGGCGTCTTGCCCGCATTGCCGCGCCTGACTTGCGCGATAAGGTTGGGTGCTCGCGGGGCGGCCCCGCCGATTCAGACACGGGATAACTTCACTCATGGCCATTCCGGCTTCGCTTGCAAACCAGCTGTCGATCCCCGTCATCGGCTCGCCCCTGTTCATCATCTCGAACCCCGACCTGGTCATCGCCCAGTGCAAGGCCGGCGTCATCGGCTCCTTCCCCTCGCTCAACGCCCGCCAGATCGAACAGCTCGATGAATGGCTCACCCGCATCAACGCCGAACTCGCCGCCGCCCGCGCGGCAGACCCCAAGGCGAAGATCGCGCCCTATGCCGTGAACCTCATCGTCCACAAATCCAACGTTCGCATCGAGGAAGACCTCGCCCTCTGCGTGAAGCACAAGGTTCCCGTCGTCATCACCTCGCTCGGCGCCCGGCCGGAAGTGAATGACGCCATCCACTCGTATGGCGGCATTGTCCTGCACGACATCATCAACATCGTCTTCGCCCACAAGGCGTTGGAGAAGGGCGCGGACGGCCTCATCGCCGTCGCCGCCGGCGCAGGCGGCCATGCCGGCACGCTCTCGCCCTTCGCGCTCATCTCCGAAATCCGCCAGTTCTTCGACGGGCCCCTCGCGCTCTCCGGCGCCATCTCGAAAGGCGAACAGGTGCTGGCCGCGCAGGCCATGGGCGCGGACTTCGCCTATATCGGCTCCGCTTTCATCCCCACGCACGAAGCCCGCGCGGTCGAAGGCTACAAGGACATGATCGTCGAAAGCGCCGCGAAGGACATCATCTACTCAAGCCTCTTCACCGGCGTCTCCGGCAATTACCTCGCGCCCTCCATCGCCAAAGCCGGCATGGACCCCAACAACCTCCCCGACGGCGACAAGGCCCAGATGAGCTTCAGCTCCGGCGAAGGCTCGAAAGCCAAAGCCTGGAAAGACGTCTGGGGCGCCGGCCAGGGCGTCGGCGGCGTCACCAAACGCATGGGCGCAGGCGAATACGTCGCCCAGCTCAAGCGCGAATACGACGCGGCGAGGGCGAAGCTCGGCCTCGGCGCACCCGCGCTGGTGGGCTAGCAGCGGCGGCGTCCTCCCCCGAACCGGGGGAGGAGCCCCGTGCGCGTCTGTTTCCGCAACCACCGGCCAGCTGGGGAACTGCCCTCACGATCTGGCGCCGGCCCCCCACCCAACACCGACCGTCAGTCCGTCAGTGAACGCTGCGCCTCCCCCGTTCGGGGGAGGAGGGCAGCCACGCTCACCAACTATTCCGCCCATCCACCTTCTCGATCACCACCCCATCCAGATCGAGATCCACAATCATCCGCACGTTCACCGCCGCGACGCGCTTCTCTGGAACGCCGCCGCTCATGCCTTCCTTCACCGTCCCATCATTGTTGTACATCGACGCCCAGTCCGGCGAGGACCCGTGCGTGTTGCCGCCACACTGCGCGCAGAAATGGTGATGGTTCATGCCCGTCGGCGCATAGATCGCATCATGCGCCGCCGCGATCACCTTCACATCCGCCGGATCGTAATACCCCCACACCGCGCCACTCCGATGACAGAACGTGCAGTTGCACGACTTCATCACCGCCGGCATCGCCGGAAGCTCAATATGCGTCGCGCCGCAATGGCAGGTGGCGGTGAGTGTCATGGCGGGGGTCCCTCTTCGATCATTGATGGCTAGACCACTCCTGCTGACAGGCTCCTGTCAGCAATGCCCGCATGCGCCTTCCGGTCTTGTCTCGATCACGCGAAAGCGTAGAAGCGCCCCCATGATCACCGATCCCCTCCACGACCTCCCCACGCTCGAAGACATCGAGGACGCCGCAGCGCGCCTGCAGGGTATCACCGTCCACACCCCGCTCCTGCGCAACGAAGCGCTCGACGCCGTCATCGGCGCGCCCGTCTGGATCAAGCCTGAAACCCTCCAGCGCACCGGCTCGTTCAAGATGCGCGGCGCCTGGAACCGCATCAGCCGCATTCCGGAGGCCGACCGCCCCAAGGGCGTCGTCGCCTTCTCGTCGGGCAACCACGCACAGGGCGTCGCCGAAAGCGCGAACATCCTTGGCCTGAAAGCCACCATCGTCATGCCCGCTGACGCCCCGCGCGCAAAGATCGAAGCCGCGCGCGGACGCGGCGCCACCGTGCGCCTCTATGATCGCGTCAAGGAAAGCCGCGAAGGCATCGCCGCCGAGATCGCCGCGCAAACCGGCGCCACCACCATCCGCCCCTTCGACGATGCCTGGATCATGGCCGGGCAGGGCACAGCCGGCCTTGAAGCCGCCACCGATGCTAAGCGCAAAGGCGTCGCCTTCGGCAGCCTCATCTGCAACGCCTCCGGCGGCGGCCTCCTCTCCGGCATCGCCACCGCGTTCGAAGCGCTCTCACCGACAACCGAAGTCTGGGCCGCCGAACCCGCCGGCCACGACGACACCATCCGCTCTCTCGCCGCCGGCAAAATCGTCTCGAACGATCCCGGCTACCGCTCCATCGCGGACGCACTCCTAACGCCCGAACCCGGCATCTTGCCATTCGAGGTCCACAAGCGCCGTCTCAAAGGCGGCTTCGCCGCAACGAACGACCAGCTCATGGATGCGATGTCCTTCGCCTTCCACCACCTGAAGCTCGTCGTCGAACCCGGCGGCACCTGCTCCCTCGCTGTTCTCCTCAGCAACCGCAAACACTTCGCCCAACGCGGCCCCGTGCTCATTGTCCTCAGCGGCGGCAACGTCGACGCCGAGATGTTCACGCAAGCAATAGCGCGCACGCCCCCGGCCTGATCGCCGGCATCAGCGCGCGCAGAGACAGACCCGTGCTCCTCACGCCGCAACCTCGCTTCCCCTTCAAACAACCAACAAAGACTGTTCACGGGGATCGGGGCCGCCCGTGATGTCCGCAGTTTCAGAGGCTCGCTAGCTATCAAATCTGTCGGTGCGCCGCACAATCGGCGCGACCTCTGTTGTTTGGAATTGCGTTGGGTCCCGCCAGATGATCAGACCGTCACACCGGTCGATCCGGTGGAGGGACCGAGCATTACAAGCGACAGCGAAACGCCTCGGCGCACGGCCGTTGCTCCTGCACGGCCACCCCGGCCATGAACTGCGCCTGTTCGGTTGGATGGAGCAGCAACGCCCCACAGTCTTCCTGATGACGGATGGCTCCGGCGGCGGCGCCATTCGCACCAGCCACTCGCTTGACGCAGTCAAAGCCGCTGGTGCGTGCCCGGGCGCAGCCTTCGGCCTCGCACCGGATCGCGACTGGTACGCCGCCATCCTCAGCGCAGACCTCACCCTGTTCAACGCCATGCGCGACGCGATCGTGCAGGCTGCCATCGCCGAAAACGCCACGCTGATCGTCAGCGACGCCGTCGACGGCTACAATCCGATGCACGATCTCTGCGAGGCCGTCGGCGCCGCCTCGGCCCTCGCCCTGCGCCGCCAGGGTCGCGCCGTAACCCATCTCGTCGCCCGCGCCGTCGCCGGCGGAGATCCCTCCGACATCGCCATCGACCTCCGCCTCGACCGCGAAGCCCAGCTGCGCAAGC
>ERZ795061.4596-NODE-4596-length-11573-cov-13.985675_pt1 | contig 11573 bp, 8 predicted proteins | sample MGYA00375145_ERZ795061 | MGnify/ENA primary metagenome ERZ795061 (study PRJEB30190, sample SAMN05720144) | anaerobic digester metagenome | isolation source: active sludge of municipal wastewater-treating anaerobic digesters | place: USA | collected 2014-12-22 ... | reverse complement strand
CAAAACAGGTTCCAGTAGGCGATGTTGGGCTGCTTGTTGTAGGCGTAGCGGCCCTGCGTGTCGGAGTGGTTGCAGATGTGGCCGGGGTTGTAGGCGTCCAGAAACTGGAACGGGCCGTAGTCGATGGTCAGGCCCAGAATGCTCATGTTGTCGGTGTTCATCACGCCATGGCAAAACCCCACGGCCTGCCACTGCGCCACCATCGCGGCTGTGCGCTCGCTCACGGCTTCCAGAAACGCGGCGTAGGGGTTGCCGGCAAAGCGGGTTGTGCTGCGGCATGCGGGGTAAAGCCGGTCGATGATGTAGTCGGCCAGCGCCTTCAGCTGCGCATGCTTGTCGTTGTAGGAGAAGTGCTCAAAATGACCAAAGCGCACAAAGCTGGGGGCCGCCCGGGTCACCACGGCGGCGGTTTCAACGGATTCGCGGTACACCTCCTCGTCTGAACCCGTCACACACAACGCGCGGGTGGTGGGGATACCCAGGCCCTGCATGGCTTCGGAGCACAAAAACTCGCGGATGGAGCTCCGCAGGACGGCACGCCCATCGCCCATGCGGGAGTAGGGTGTGAGGCCGGCACCTTTGAGCTGCAACTCAAAAGTCTGATCACGCCCGTTCTCAACTTCACCCAGCAAAATGGCGCGCCCGTCGCCCAGCTGGCCCGCCCATTGCCCAAACTGGTGGCCGCTGTACACGCTGGCCAGTGGCTCGGAGCCCGGGAAAAGCACATTGCCAGTAAACGCAGCCAGTGCGTCTGCTGATTCGAGAGCCAGATCATCCAGCCCCAGTTCTGCGGCCGCTGAGCGGCTGGTTCCCACCCAATACGGCTCAGGCAGCGCCGTGGGTTGCAGGCGTGTGAAAAACGCCTCGCCCAAGCCCGCAAAACTGTTGCGCCAGCGCATTCGGGGGGTAACTCGTGTGTCCATGGACGAATTGTCCCGCACCTGACAAATTCCGGGAAATTTGAGGGCAATCACGGGTGCAGGTCGCTGTCCGATTGCGGGATACTAGACGTCGCTGTGAACATAAATACCAACAGGAGACACCCATGCTAGGTCTGATGCAAAACCAACAGTTACTGATCTCGTCCCTGATCGAGTTCGCTGATCGCCACCATGGCGAGGGCGAAATCGTGTCGCGGCGGGTGGAGGGTGACATTCATCGCACCACTTACAAAGCCCTTGCCGCGCGCTCCCGCCAGGTGGCCAACGCGCTGGATGGCCTGAAGCTGGCGTTCAGCGACCGGGTTGCCACGCTGGCCTGGAACGGCTACCGCCATCTGGAGCTGTATTTTGGCGTGAGCGGATCCGGGCGCGTTCTTCACACGTTGAACCCGCGCCTGCACCCTGACCAGATCAGCTGGATTGCCAACCATGCTGAAGATACCGTGCTGTGTTTTGACATGACGTTTTTGCCCATCGTCAAAGCCATCCACGGCAAATGCCCCACCATCAAACACTACGTGGCGCTGTGTGATGCCGACAAATTGCCGGCAGACAGCGGCATTCCCGGTCTGGTAAGTTATGAAGCCTGGATCGCCGCGCAAGCTTCCACCTACGACTGGCCGCAGTTTGATGAAAATTCGGCGTCCAGCATGTGCTACACCAGCGGCACCACGGGTAACCCCAAAGGCGCACTCTACAGCCACCGCTCGACCATGCTGCATGCCTTCGCGGGAGCTCTACCTGATGCCTTGAGCATGAGCGCTCGTGACTCCCTGCTGCCTGTGGTGCCGATGTTTCACGTCAATGCCTGGGGTTTGCCGTATTCGGCTGCCATGACGGGCGCCAAACTGGTGTTTCCGGGCCCGGCAATGGATGGCAAATCCATCTTTGAATTGATCGAAAGTGAAAAGGTAACCTTCGCAGCTGGCGTGCCGACCGTGTGGCAGATGATGCTGGGGCACATGCAGGCCGGTGGCTTGAAGTTCAGCACACTGAAGCGCACGGTGATTGGCGGCTCAGCCTGCCCGCCCGCCATGATCACCGCTTTCAACGACGTGTATGGCGTGGAAGTGTTGCATGCCTGGGGCATGACGGAGATGTCACCGCTGGGCACCGTGTGTACCCTCAAGAACAAGCATTTGCCGATGTCCCAGCAAGAAAAGATGAAGGTCCGGCTTAAGCAGGGCCGGGGCATTTTCGGTGTGGACATGAAGATCGTTGATGGTGACGGCAAGGAGCTTCCATGGGACGGCAAAGCCTATGGCGACCTGCTGGTGAAGGGGCCGTGGATCATCAGCGATTACTTCAAGGGCGAGGGGGGCTCCCCACTTGTGGATGGCTGGTTCCCGACTGGTGATGTGGCCACGATCGACGCAGATGGCTACATGCAGATCACTGACCGCAGCAAGGACGTCATCAAGTCGGGCGGCGAGTGGATCAGCTCCATCGACGTGGAAAATGTCGCGATGGCGCATCCGGCAGTGGCCATGGCCGCATGCATTGGCATGAAGCACCCCAAGTGGGATGAGCGCCCGATCATCGCGGTGGTTAAAAAACCGGGTGCTGAAGTGACACGTGATGAATTGATTGCCTTTTACGAAGGCAAGACCGCGAGATGGCAGATTCCCGATGACGTCGTGTTTGTGGACGCCATTCCGTTGGGAGGCACGGGCAAGATGCAAAAAACCAGGCTGCGCGAAATGCTGAAAGACTACAAGTTGCCCGGGGTCTGAGAGTCCCAAACTGGTGCGTGACAAACCTCTGGCAGCAGTCACCTTGGTGATAGTGGCTAGGGATTGCCCCTAGCGTTGCAGTGCACAAATTCTTGTACCCTTTCCCCAGTCTGTTTCAAGGAGTTTGTCAAATGACGTGTGCAATGAAATTAGTCGCAGCAACAGCTGCTTTTGTGTGTGCCGGTGCAGCGTTCGCCCAAAAAGGCGAGACTGTCAAAATGGTCCGCATTGATGCGCAAACCGGTCTGCTTGGCCCGGTCGGTGTCAGTCAGCTCAAAGGCTTTCAGTTCTTTGCCGAGAAATTCAGTGGCACCGGCAACCCGGCGGGCGTCAAGTTTGAAGTCACCGGTATTGACAACAAGCTCAGCCCGACGGAGAGCCTGAATGCATTGAAGGCCGCCATCGACCAGGGCGTTCGCTACATCATTCAGGGCAACGGCTCATCCGTGGCGCTGGCCCTGTCAGATGCGGTGACCAAGCACAACGAGCGCAATCCGGGCAAAGAGGTGATTTACCTGAACGACTCGGCTGTGGACCCGGACCTGACCAACAGCAAGTGCAGCTACTGGCACTTCAGGTTCGATGCTGATACCTCCATGAAGATGGAAGCCATGTCCAGCTTCATGAAAGACCAGCCTGACATCAAGAAGGTCTATATCCTGGGCCAGAACTACTCGCATGGCGTGCAGGTCGCCAAATACGCCAAGGAAACGCTGGCGCGCAAGCGGCCCGACATCCAGATCGTGGGCGAAGACCTGCACCCGCTGGCACAAACACGAGACTTCGCGCCCTACATCGCCAAAATCAAGGCCTCCGGCGCAGACACGGTGATTACCGGCAATTGGGGTTCCGACCTGTCGCTGCTGGTCAAGGCTGCCAATGAAGGTGGCTACACCGGCAAGTTTTTCACCTACTACGCTGGCGTAACCGGCACGCCCACCGCACTGGGCACCAACGGCGCCGGCCGTGTGTACCAGATTGCTTACAACCACTACAACATGGGTGGGCAAATGTCGAAATGGATGACCGAGTTCAAAGCCAAGTACAACGACGACTTCTACACGGGCTCAACCATCCGCATTTTCGAGACCCTGGGCGCTGCGATGGCCAAGGCCAAATCCACAGACCCGGTCAAGGTGGCCGCAGCACTGGAAGGCATCAAGGTCACCAGCTTCAACGGTGAAGTGGAAATCCGCAAGGCGGATCACCAGTTGCAGCAGCCGCTGTACATGACGGTGTGGGACAAGGCCAGTGCCAAATATCCCTACAGCCCTGAAAACACCGGCATGACGCTGGTGCCGTTGAAGGAGTATCCGAATTACGTGTCCAGCACGCCCACCAGCTGCCAGATGAAGCGTCCTGCCTGATTCGGGGCCACCTGCGTCAGATGAGCCCGAACGGGTGTACCGTATCGGGCTCTTTCATTTGTCAAGCTGAGGAAGGTCAGGCTCAATGGAGTTTTTCATCATCTCGATGCTCAACGGACTGAGCTACGGATTGTTGCTGTTCATGCTGAGCTCAGGGCTCACGCTGATTTTCAGCATGATGGGTGTACTGAATTTTGCGCACGCATCTTTTTACATGCTGGGTGCCTACGTCGGTTACACCATTTCAACCTTTACCGGGTTCTGGCCCGCGCTGGTGCTGGCTCCGCTGGTGGTGGGCGCGATGGGGGCGCTGTTTGAGCGGGTATGCCTGAGGCGCGTTCACAAGTTTGGCCACGTGGCCGAGTTGCTGATCACCTTTGGCCTGGCCTATGTGGTGCTGGAACTGGTGCAGCTCATCTGGGGCCGTATCGCGCTGGAGTTCAAGCCGCCTGAGTCTCTGCGGGGACCGGTCTTTACCCTGATCAACCATTCGACCAATGGTTTAAGCCTGTTGCTCGGTGCGGTGCCGCCCGAGATGTGCAGTGCCGCAGATGCCACCATTCGCGTGGTGTGCTCGCCATTCCCCGCCACCCGGGGATTCATGATGCTGGTGGCGCTGGTCATGCTGGCATCGGTCTGGCTGCTGTTGACGCACACGCGCATCGGGCTGGTGATACAGGCTGCCCTGATCCACCCCGACATGGTGGAAGCGTTGGGGCACAACGTGCCGCGCGTGTTCATGATGGTTTTTGGAGCCGGCACGGCCCTGGCCGCTCTGGCGGGTGTCATTGGCGGCAGCATTTTCCTGACCGAGCCGTCGATGGCTGCGACGGTGGGGTCTGTCATTTTTGTGGTGGTGGTGGTAGGCGGCATGGGTTCCCTGTCGGGCGCCTTTCTGGCCTCCCTGCTGATCGGTGTGATTCAGACTTTCGCCGTCGCGTTTGACTACTCGCTGGCCACACTGGCCCAGCAGACAGGCCTGCCGCTGAGTGCCGGCGTGCTCAACAACACCTACATCAAGCTCACACTGTCGCAGGTGGCGCCTATCCTGCCGTATCTCTTCCTGGTGCTCATTCTGATCTTCCGGCCCAAAGGCCTGCTAGGCAAGCGGGAGGGGTAGCCATGAAAAACGCCATGGCAAATACTTCCCGTTCGAAATCCTTCAATTCCTCCCGCTGGATCACCTGGGGTTTGTTTGCCCTGGTGCTTGCTGTTGCACCTCTGGTATTTCAAAGTGGTCTGGGCATTACCGTGCTGTCCCAGATGGGTATTGCCATCATTGCCTGCCTGTCCTACAACATGCTGTTCGGGCAGGGCGGGATGCTCAGCTTTGGCCACGCCGTGTATACCGGCCTGGGGGCCTATCTGGCCATTCACGCACTGAACGCCGCGACGGTTGGCACGTTACCCCTTCCAGTGGCGCTGGTGCCGCTGGCAGGGGGACTGGCCGGTCTGGGGTTTGCCGTGCTGTTTGGCTACGTCACCACCCGCAAGGCAGGCAACACGTTTGCCATGATCACGCTGGGCCTGGGTGAGCTGGTATTTGCCATGTCGCTGATGATCCCCGAGTTCTTTGGTGGTGAGGGGGGCGTTTCGGGTAACCGGGTTTCCAGCAATGCGTTTCTGGGTATCACGTTCGGGCCACCCATTCAGGTGTACTACCTGATTGCCATCTACACCTTCATTTCGGTGGCTGCCATGTATGCATTCACCCGCACGCCGCTGGGGCGCATGTTGAATGCCGTACGCGACAACCCGGAGCGGGTGGAGTTTGTGGGCTACAACACGCAGCGCATCCGTTACACGGCCTTCATCATTGCGGGTTTCTTTGCGGGTATTTCTGGCGGTCTGGCTGCGCTGAATTTTGAAATTGTGACGGCTGAGGTGGTGGGGGCGGGGCGCTCGGGTGCCTATCTGTTGTTCACGTTTCTGGGCGGAGCCACCTTCTTCTTCGGTCCGATTCTGGGCGCCATCTTGATGGTTCTGGCGTTTGTGCTGTTCAGTGAATTCACCAAGGCCTGGCTGCTGTATCTGGGGCTGATATTCATGTTCACCGTGATGTATGCACCGGGCGGACTGGCCAGTTTGATCATGATGAATCTGAGGGTGGCGAGCTTTGGCCGCCTGCGCGAACTGCTGCCCAGCTACCTCGGGTTGGCAATGGCGACAGTGATCGGACTGATCGGCACCTCTGCTCTGGTGGAGATGGTCTATCACCTGCAACTCAATGCCGCCATGGGCCCTGAGTTGAGTTTTCTGGGCATTCAGCTCATGGTGAACAGCGTGGGGAGCTGGTTCGGCGCGGCGGCAGTGCTGGCCACCGGCGCGGGTCTTTTTGAGGTGGTTCGGCGCGGGTTTGCACGCCGGTGGAGCACCATCCAGACGTTTATCGAAGCGGAAATCAAACGTCGGGAGGTGACCCCATGAACGCCCTGGAGTTGAAAGGCCTGCGCAAGAGTTTTGGCAAGACCGAGATCATTCGGGGTGTGGACCTGGCAGTGAAAGCCGGTGAGCGTATTGGCGTGATTGGCCCCAATGGCGCCGGCAAGTCCACGCTGTTCAATCTGATCAGCGGGCGGCTGGAGCCCACCAGTGGCGAAGTGCTGCTCAATGGCAAGCGCATTGATGGCCTGAAGCCGTATGAGATCAACCGCCTGGGCTTGTCGCGCAGCTTCCAGATCACCAATATCTTCCCCAAGCTCAGCGTGTTTGAAAACCTGCGTTGTGGCGTGTTGTGGAGTCTGGGCTACAAATACACCTTCCTCAAATTTCTGGCCGATCTGGACGATGCGAACGAACGGGCTGACGAGCTCATGACCATGATCAAGCTCGACAAAAAGCATGATGTGCTGGCCATGAACCTGACCTACGCGGAACAGCGGGCGCTGGAGATCGGCATCACCATCGCCGGTGGTGCCAGCGTGGTGCTGCTGGATGAGCCCACGGCGGGCATGAGCAGGAGCGAGACGACGCGTTTCATCAGCCTGATCAAGGAGGTCACCGTGGGCAAAACCCTGTTGACCGTGGAGCACGACATGGGTGTGGTATTCGGGTTGGCCGACAAGATTGCCGTGGTGGTGTATGGCGAGGTACTTGCGTTTGACACACCGGAGGCCGTGCGGGCCAACGCGCGTGTGCAGGAAGCCTATCTGGGCTCTTCGGTGGCCGATGCGCAGGCAGGGGGGCACTGACGTGTTACTTCAAGTCAAGGATCTGAACGCCTTTTATGGCAAGAGCCATGTGCTGCATGGCGTGCACCTGGAAGTGGGCAAAGGCGAAATTGTCGCGCTGCTCGGGCGCAACGGCTCGGGCCGTTCGACCACAGCCAAGGCCATCATGGGCATGGTGGACTGTCTGGGTTCCGTCCGCTGGAACGACACCGAGACACTGGGTCTCAAGCCATTCGAGATTGCTCACCTGGGCATTGGCTATGTGCCGGAGAATCGCGATATTTTTCCCAGGCTAACCGTTGAGCAAAACCTGCTGCTTGGGCAAAAGGGCAGTAGAAAAAGCGGCAGGAAGAGCAGCCGCTGGTCGTTTGACGACATGTACCGGATGTTCCCGCGGCTCAAAGAGCGCCAGCACACGGAAGCCGGTGTTCTGTCGGGTGGTGAGCAGCAGATGCTGACGCTGTGCCGCACGCTGATGGGAGACCCGGACCTGATCATCATTGACGAACCCACCGAGGGCTTGGCGCCCAAGATTGTGGAACTCGTGGGCGAATATCTGAAAAAGCTGAAAGACCGTGGCATTTCCGTGCTGTTGATCGAGCAGAAGCTGACCATCGCCATGGCCATTTCTGACCGCGCGCTGGTGATGGGCCACGGCAGCATTGTGTTTGAGGGAACGCCTGCCTCCCTGCGCGAAGATTCCGCTACCCGCAAGGAATGGCTGGAGGTGTAGTAGTGGTGGCCTCGTCAATTTGTCCCGGCCGTTACAAAACGGCCAGTTCGCGATGGCGCCTCGCCTTTACAATTCAAAAAAGAACGACCGTTCTATTTTACTTTTGAGGAAGCAAGCATGACGGCTGAATACAAAGTCCACGGTGACGTGGCAGTCATTACCCTGAACAACCCGCCTGTCAATGGCTTGGGCTATGCAACACGTATCGGCATCACCGACGGCCTGGCCAAAGCCAATGCGGACGCGGCAGTGAAGGCCATCATCATCGCGGGTGCCGGCAAGGCATTTTCCGGCGGTGCTGACATCAAGGAATTCGGCAGCCCCAAGGCGCTGCAGGAGCCCAACCTGCTCAGCGTGATTCTGACGGTTGAGAATTCGGCTAAACCGGTCATCGCCGCCGTTCATACCGTCTGCATGGGAGGCGGCCTGGAGTTGTCACTGGGTTGTCACTACCGTATTGCTGCGCCAGGATGCAATGTTGCCTTGCCCGAAGTCAAACTGGGTCTGATACCCGGCGCTGGCGGCACGCAACGCCTGCCACGCGTACTGGGCGTGGAAGCGGCACTGAACATGATCGTCAGTGGCGAACCCGTCAAGAGTGAAATGCTGGCCATGCTGCCAGGGCAAAAACTGTTCGACAAGATGGCCGCTTCGGTGGAGTCACTTGAACAGGAGGCCCTTGAATTTGCGCGCTCCGTGGCCGATGCCCGTCCCCTGCCACTGGTGCGCAATATGCCCTGCAAACACCCGTTGGGCGATGCCTATTTCCAGTTCGCCCGCAACATGGTGGGTGGCATGTCCAAGAATTTCCCTGCGCCGCTGAAATGCGTTGACGCCGTTGAAGCGGCTACCAAACAGAAGTTTGATCAGGGGATGCTCACCGAGCGCGACATGTTCATCAACCTGATGCTCACACCGGAATCCAGAGCGTTGCGGCATGTGTTTGTGGCCGATCGCGCCACATCAAAAATCCCGGACGTGCCTGCAGACACGCCACAACGCGACATCAAATCCATCGCGGTAATCGGTGCCGGCACCATGGGCGGCGGCATCTCGATGAACTTCCTGAACGCTGGTATTCCGGTCAAGATTCTGGAAATGAAGCAGGAGGCGCTGGACCGGGGTATAGCCACCATTCGCAAAAACTACGAATCCCAGGTAAAAAAAGGCAAGCTGACGCCGGAAAAATATGAGCAGCGCATGAGCCTGCTGACCACCACGCTGAACTATGACGACCTGAAAGATGCCGACATGGTGATTGAAGCCGTGTTTGAAGAAATGGGTGTGAAGGAGGCCGTGTTCAAGGAACTGGACCGCGTGATGAAGCCTGGCGCCATTCTGGCCAGTAACACCTCCACGCTGGATATGAACAAGATTGCCAGTTTCACCAGGCGCCCGCAGGACGTGATCGGCACCCATTTCTTCAGCCCGGCCAACGTGATGAAGCTGCTGGAAGTGGTGCGGGGTGAAAAAACCGGCAAGGATGTGCTGGCGACCGTCATGGCGCTGGGTAAAAAGATCAAGAAAACCACGGTGGTGTCTGGCGTGTGCGACGGTTTCATTGGCAACCGCATGATCGAGCAATACAGCCGCCAGGCCGGCTTTTTGCTGGATGAAGGCTGCACGCCGGCGCAGGTGGACAAGGCGGTCGAGAAGTTTGGTTTTGCCATGGGCCCCTTCCGCATGGGTGACCTCGCTGGTAACGATATCGGCTGGGCCATTCGCAAGAGGCGCGCTGTCGAGCGGGCCAGCATGAAGTACAGCAAGACGGCTGACCTGCTGTGTGAACTGGGCCGCTTTGGCCAGAAGACAGGCGCCGGCTGGTACGATTACGCGGCAGGCAAGCGCGACGCCATCCCCAGCGAGCTGGTGATAAAGATGATCGAGGACTATCGCAAGGCGCAAGGCATCACGCCCCGGAAGATTTCGGACGAAGAGATCGTTCAGCGCCTGGTATTTGCCTTGGTGAACGAAGCCGCCCACATTCTGGAAGAAGGTATTGCCTCCAAGGCCAGTGACATCGACATGGTTTATCTCACGGGCTACGGCTTCCCGCTGTATCGCGGTGGCCCCATGAACTACGCCGATCAGGTGGGCCTCTTCAACGTCGTGCAGGCCATGAACCGGTTTGCGCAAAACCCGATGGATGACGCCCAATTCTGGCAGCCGGCACCGTTGCTGGCCCGACTGGCCGCCGAAGGCAAAACCTTCAACTAAGGAACGAACACCATGACATCCGCAGTAATCGTATCAACCGCCCGCACGCCCCTGGCCAAGAGCTGGAAAGGCGCCTTCAATATGACCCATGGCGCCACACTGGGTGGCCACGCGGTCGAACACGCCATTTCCCGCGCCGGAATTGAAGCCGGTGAAGTGGAAGACGTCATCATGGGTTGCGCCAACCCCGAAGGGGCAACCGGCGCCAACATTGCGCGTCAGATTGCGCTTCGCGCCGGCTGCCCCGTAACCGTCTCTGGCATGACAGTCAACCGCTTTTGCTCGTCTGGCCTGCAAACCATTGCGCTGGCCGCGCAGCGCGTGATTGCCGGAGAAGGCGACATTTACGTGGCCGGCGGCGTGGAAAGCATTTCATGCGTGCAGCAGGAAATGAACAAACACATGCTGGCCGACCCCGCACTGGTAAAAAGCAAGCCCGAAATCTACTGGAACATGCTGCAGACCGCCGAGCAGGTTGCCAAGCGCTACAACATTGGCCGTGAAGCCATGGATGAGTACGGTGCCGCCAGCCAGCAGCGTGCGACCGCCGCACTGGCTGCCGGTCTGTTCAACGATGAAATTGCCCCGATTACTGTCACCATGGGCGTGGTCGACAAGGTGATGGGACTGACCACCAAAAAAGTGACAGTCAGCCAGGACGAAGGCATTCGCGAGGGTACGACCAAAGAGGGCATCAGCGGGCTGCGGTCTGCCTTGCCTGGGGGTCTGATATCAGCCGGCAACGCCAGCCAGTTTTCTGATGGCGGTGGTGCCTGTGTGGTGATGCACGAAAAGCTGGCCCAAACCAAGGGCCTGGAACCCCTGGGGCGATTCCTGGGCTTTGCCGTGGCCGGGTGCGAGCCTGACGAGATGGGCATTGGCCCCGTGTTTGCCATCCCCAAAGTGTTGTCGCGTCTGGGCCTTAAGGTCAGCGACATTGACCTTTGGGAGCTGAACGAGGCCTTTGCCGTGCAGGTGATTTACTGCCGCGACAAGCTGGGCATTCCGGGCGACCGCCTGAATGTCAACGGCGGTGCCATTGCCGTGGGTCATCCCTACGGTGTGAGCGGACAGAGGCTGACGGGCCATGCCCTCATTGAAGGCCAGCGTCGTGGAGCGAAACTCGTTTGCGTCACCATGTGTATCGGTGGCGGCATGGGCGCGGCGGGCGTGTTCGAAGTGCTGTAACCATTCCCCGCGAAACGCCGAACCATGAGCCTTCGCCCCACGCTGGATTTCCTGCTCTACGACTGGCTCCAGGCAGAGACGCTGACGCAACGTGAGCGGTTTTCAGACCACTCGCGCGAGACCTTTGACGCGGTGTTTGACACCTGCGAGCGGGTAGCGCGCGAGAAATATGCGCCATTCAATCGTCTGGTAGATATGCAGGAGCCGCACTTTGATGGTGAAAA
>ERZ795061.4581-NODE-4581-length-11594-cov-6.576133_pt1 | contig 11594 bp, 8 predicted proteins | sample MGYA00375145_ERZ795061 | MGnify/ENA primary metagenome ERZ795061 (study PRJEB30190, sample SAMN05720144) | anaerobic digester metagenome | isolation source: active sludge of municipal wastewater-treating anaerobic digesters | place: USA | collected 2014-12-22 ... | reverse complement strand
TAAATTTACGTTCCACATCGATCCCGGAGGGATCGCATATCGGTAGAAAAATAAATTTACGTTCCACATCGATCCCGGAGGGATCGCATATCGGTAGAAAAATAAAATCGTGCAGCGTAACGATCCCGGAGGGATCGTATATGAACCAGGGGTCAATATAAATTTAAAGAAAATAAAAAATTCCGCACCAGATTAATCAACACACCTAGGATTATAAATGCTTAGCATTAAACGAGCATTTCAAAGAAACAGTACCTTTGTCCGGTGGTATTATTTAATGAATATCTCTAATCCAAAAATGAAAAAGGACAAAAATTCCTCAATGAACATTGCAAAAAAATTGCAGCGTAAACTTGCAATACAAGCAGGGTTTTATGATGGAAGATTCAAAGAAAAAGTTGTAAAAGACAAAAAGAAAGAAGAGAGTAAAACAAAAGCACGAAAAAAAATTCGTCTGGATAAGGAACTCGAATAAAATTATTTTTTTAGAAATGATATCCTAATCCGGCAGTGATCACACGCGGGGCAAATTCCATTTTCCCGGAACTATAAAGAGCATTTTCTTCTGTGATAACATCAACGAGATGACTTTTATTGATAACAAACATTACGGCACCGTTGATTCCTAAAACCCATCCCGATTGTCCCAGTCTCCAGTTCCATCCGAAATTGACTCCAAGCGCCTGACAATAATCGCCGCTGATCTCTTTGATTCCAAGTGAGTCAGTAGCATATGAAGTCAGTTTTGTATTTTGTGTACGAATGATCATACCCGTCACACCTAAAACTGCTTCTTTGTTACTGTGATAAGGCAATTCAAACATTGTATAAGGATCAGAACCATTGAAAGAAAATGCAACAGTTGCCTTAGCAATTTCGATCTGAGTCATTGCGACACGTTGACTTACACCGTAAGCATCTGTGGCAATGAATTCAGGACGGGCAAACATTCCTGCGAATTGAATTCCTAATCCTGCACCACGGAAATGTAAAAGGTCGATTGATAATTCAGCTTCACCGATGGCAGTGTAATCCATGTCAACTGTGTAGCCTAATTCGCCATCTGATCTCATCTTCAATTCAGCAGCAAGGTCACCATTGTTCGACATGGCACCGGCTCTGATGGTTAGTTTCAGTGGATTTCTTTCCGGTAACGATACTTGCGAAAAAGCACCGGAAACATTCAGGAAATTTGTAGTGAATACAATTGCAATAAAAAGTAATCCGCGTTTTGCTGCTCTCATTTATTCTGAACCCTCGTCAAATAAGGTCTTAAGGGGCAGCGAAGATAAAATTTAAAAGTCTTAAAATTTAAAATGTTGAAAAAACTGCCGTCTTCATAAAAGAAAACGGCAGTTTTGAATATTATGTAAACTGGCAGATTAGTCCACCGATGATACCAAGTGTTAACATCCAATAACCCGCATGAATCAGAGTTAATTTGAATGGTTTTCTTTCAAACATGCCATTGATTGCAAACGTTGGGAATATCAGAAAAAATCCTGCTAAAACACCGTGAAAAACACCGTGCTTAAATGTCCGGAAGCGATCTCCATAGGTTGCAAAAAAATTGGTCAGATATGCTCCGGCTTCTGAATTAACATCAATAGCACCGTTTGCACCCTGAATTCCAGGCTCATTTGCAAGAACCGAGTAAATTCCCATCTGATGAATAACGATCGGATGCATAGCCATTGTGATGAACAAACTGAAGATGATCGATAAAATGATCATTTTAGGAAGACTTCCACCTTTCATTTGTTCTTCTGTGAAACCATTCAGTTTCATCCAGACAGTTCCAAATACTTTTGGATTATACCAGATCATGCCTGTAATGGTGGGAACCAAGGCAGAGATCAGGATAATGGTCCAGTTTAATTCTAACATTTTGTTTAGATTTTGAGGTTAAATTGTGTGATTGGTTAAACGTTAATTTCGAATTTTGTTACGTTTGGTTAGAAGCCTGTAGAAAGTGTTATTAACAGGTAGTAATTCGTAATTCGAAGCTGGAAGCAGTTCGTGATTGAGTTAGAAGAATGTTATTAATTTGTAATTAGATATCAGCACTTCATTTTGGAAGGGTTTCATTTTTTAATTTAAGTTATTCGTTAATTTGCACCCATGTTACCCGAGTACGAAAAACTTCTCGAAGTTGCCAGAGCGAAAAAGAAGGAAAACAAATCATTTTTTGAAAAGTTAAAAAAAATTCCAGGAAGGGATCTCGATCACCTTGTACATGACCTGCATGAAAAAGCTTTTGAGAAAATCGATTGTCTGAAGTGTGCAAATTGTTGTTCAACGACCGGACCGCTTTTGAAAAACAAAGACATTGAAAAACTTTCAGAACATTTAAGAGTGAAGCCTGCGAATTTTGTAAGTGAATATTTGCGGATCGACGAAGACAATGATTATGTATTTAAAAAAATGCCCTGTGTTTTTCTGAAGGAAGACAATTGTTGTTCCGTTTATTCTGCTCGTCCAAATGCATGCCGGCAATATCCGCATACTGATCAAAGAGATATCCGTTCAATTTTACCTTTGACGTTTTTGAATTCTATGATCTGTCCGGCTGTGGCTTTTGTGGTGGAGGAGTTGAAGCGCGAAATTTAACATCAAAAATTTTTCCCGCAGATCCCGCAGATCCCGCAGATTTTGCGCAGAGATTTGTTGATGTAATTGATTTTTTTTCTGCGGGATGTGTGGGATATAAATTACAATTTTTTTCCCGCAGATCTCCGCAGATGAAGGCGCAGAAAAGGTCGCAGATCTTTGATAGTTAATAAATTTTCAGAGTCAAAGATAATAATGTATAGTACAGACCTAAATCTGCGAATTTATCTGCGCCTTCATCTGCGTAATCTGCGGGAAATTATTTACTGATGTTTTTTTTCCTGCAGATCTCGCAGATTTTGCGCAGAGATTTGTTGATATAATTGATTTTTTTTCTGCGTGATCTGCGAGATCTGCGGGAGATATTTTGAGCGATCATTTTTTCCCCTTAGATCTCTCTGAGTTTTATAATTTCAATACTCAAAGCATTTTTCTGAATTGAGGATACAGATGAAAATTCGCTACTGGCGCTACTCACCTCCTCCCACGTACTAAATTTTTCTACCTTTACCATCCAATAAATCAAAACAGATGTCTAAAAAACTTTTCCTTCTCGACGGAATGGCGCTGATCTATCGTGCATATTTCGGGTTTTCGAATAATCACCGGATCAATTCCAAAGGACTGAATACATCAGCCATTTTTGGTTTTACAAATACACTTCTTGAAGTTTTGCGGAAAGAAAATCCGACACACATAGCTGTTGTATTCGATACTTCGGGCCCAACTGCACGACATGAAGAGTTTCCTGCATACAAAGCACATCGCGAAGAAATGCCGGAAGATCTTGCTAAGAGTATCCCATATATTTATCGCTTGTGCGAATGTTTTTGTATACCACTTCTTACTAAGGTTGGATATGAAGCAGATGATATTATCGGTACACTTGCTGTGAAAGCGGAGAAAGAAGGATATGATACGTATATGATGACGCCCGATAAAGATTTCGGACAGCTTGTCGACGAACATACTTTCATTTATAAGCCTGCACGTTTAGGAAATGGTGCAGAGATTCTCGGCAAGGCGGAAGTCTGTAAGCGTTGGGATATTGAAAGAGTAGAACAGGTAAAAGATATTTTAGGATTGATGGGTGATGCATCCGATAATATTCCTGGAATTCCCGGAGTAGGAGAGAAGACAGCGATCCAGCTCGTGAAGCAATTCGGAAGCATAGAAAATTTATTGCAGAACACTGATCAGCTTAAAGGAAAATTAAAAGAGAAGGTAGAGTTGAATAAAGAAATGGCAATTCAGTCAAAAAGACTTGCTACGATTTTGCTTGATGTGCCAGTGAATGATAACATCAACGATCTTGTTGCTTGTGAACCTGACAAAGAAAAGCTTCGTGAATTATTTACTGAATTAGAGTTTCGTCGTCTTGCAGAACAACTCAATCTTTCAAATGCTCCTGCAGAGCCGGGTAAATCAAAGCCTGTAGTGATTCAGGCTTCGCAGACATCTTTGTTTGGTAATGAGACGAATGACACTGTTGTAAAAGTTGAAATAGAGGAAGTGACTGAAGCAGGTCCTGAAAAAGATCTTAGGACAATTCATACTACAGAGCATAAATATTTTCTTGCTAATTCCCCTGAAGAAAGAAAAAAACTTATCGGTGAATTATTGAAACAGAAATCAATTTGTTTTGATACAGAGACAACAGGAATTGATGCCGGCAAAGCTGAGCTGGTCGGAATTTCTTTCAGTAGTAAAGTACATGAAGGCTGGTATGTTCCGGTTCCTCCTGACAGGAAAGAAGCAGAAAAGATCGTTGCTGAATTCAAACCTGTATTTGAGAATGAAAAAATTGAAAAGATCGCTCAGAATCTGAAATATGATCTTGCAATTCTCACACGCTACGGAGTAAAAATTTCCGGACCTACATTCGATACAATGATCGCTCACTTTTTAATTCAGCCGGAGATGCGACATAATATGGATATCATGAGCGAAACTTATCTTTCATATTCTCCCGTATCAATTGAAACGTTGATCGGAAAAAAAGGAAAGGACCAGTTGAATATGCGCGATGTTCCTGTAGATGCTGTAGCGGAATATGCTGCGGAGGATGCAGATATTACTTTGCAGCTTAAAGAGAATTTTGAGCCGAAGCTGAAAAAAGCCGGACTGGAAAAATTATTTCTTGATGTTGAAATGCCATTGGTGAATGTGCTGATGGAAATGGAAACAGAAGGCATTCGTTTAGATACTTCGTCATTAAAAGAACTTTCACAGGTACTTGCAACTGATATAGGTTTGGTTGAAAAAGAAATTCAGTCGATGGCAGGATCAGTTTTTAATATCAGTTCACCGAAACAAGTTGGAGAAGTTTTATTTGAACGACTTAAGATCATGGAAAAACCTGTGAAGACTAAAACAGGTCAGTATTCTACAGGTGAAGATGTTTTGAGTAAACTGGAGAACAAGCATCCTATAGTAAGACGAATACTTGATTACCGTGAGTTGGTAAAATTGAAGAATACATATGTTGATGTGCTTCCGGAACTGATCGATCCATCAACAGGAAGAATTCACACATCATACAATCAGGTTGTAGCAGTAACCGGTCGATTGAGTTCCGATAATCCAAATTTGCAAAACATTCCCATTCGTACAGAGCGCGGCCGGGAGATCCGCAAAGCTTTTATTGCACGAGATGACGATCATGTTTTGCTATCTGCCGATTACTCGCAGATTGAATTACGGATCATTGCAGAATTGAGTGAAGATCCGGGAATGCTTTCGGCCTTTAATAGTGGCGAAGATATTCATGCTGCTACAGCAGCGAAAGTGTACGGAGTGGAATTGAAAGATGTGACATCAGATATGCGCCGGAATGCGAAAATGGTGAACTTCGGAATCATCTACGGAATTTCTGCATTCGGATTAGCGGAGCGGTTGAATATTTCCCGTGGCGAAGCAAAGAGCATCATCGATAATTATTTCCGTCAGTATTCACATGTAAAAGAATACATGGACCAAAGCATTGAAAATGCTAGATCGAAAGGATATGTAGAAACAATTCTGGGCCGTCGTCGTCATTTGCGAGATATTAATTCTGCTAATGCGACTGTCCGCGGTTTTGCTGAGCGTAATGCTATCAATGCACCTATTCAAGGCAGCGCAGCAGACATGATAAAGGTTGCCATGATCAATATTCACAACGACATAAAGAAAGAGAAAATGAAATCGAAGATGCTGCTTCAGGTTCATGATGAACTTGTTTTTGATGCATATCATACGGAAGTAGATAAATTAAAAGAACTCGTCAGTCACAGAATGAAAACTGCTCTCAAACTAAAAGTACCGATTGAGATTGGAATGGGGACGGGGAGGAATTGGTTGGAAGCGCACTAGAACGAATAGCGAATAGTGAATAACGAAAAATGGCAGTCCGGATAGTACTTTCCTGACTGCCATTTTTCGTTATTAGTTATTCGTTAAAGTGATATACGCAACTTCGCTCCCACCAACAAAGAAGGGCGGACGTAGAATGATTTGTCGTGATCATTAACGGTGATGATCTTTGGTGATCGATCGTCGGGTTGGATAGAGACAACATATCGGTCAGAGATTGTTCCCATTAAACCGGCGCCGTAATAAAATTCAAATGCAAAGGTCTGGTTCATTTCATATACTTTTCCCCAGATAAATTCAAGACTCATCTTACTTCTGAAACGATGTTGAAACAAACGCTCGTTGTAAGTAACACCGTTGTCATCTGTTAGTTCGTTCTCAAACCATTGGTTGTTGTAATAAAGATATTTGTAAGCAATTCCGGGAGAGATATAATCACGCCATTTTGTTTTATCGTCTTCCGGTTTTTTGAAGATCTTGTAGTGAACACGCGCAGCAAAACCACGCTCATAAAAATACTGGGTATTGGCCCAGGTTTTTGCAAACACCTGAAGAGGATCATTTATGTAAATTAAACCCAGATTGAATTCAAGAGCACGACGAACAGACAACCGTTTTTCGAAGCTAAGATTCAGTTCATTTGAAATACAACGGGTAATGTTGATTGAAAAAGCATTTTTGCGATATTCAGGAGTTTCCTGGGCACCTGCAAAGTGGGAAATTAAACTAAAAACCAATAAAATGATACTAAATCGCGATATGAACATTCGGGTAAGATACGGTAAACTAGTGGTACTTTGGAAGTGTATGAGATGTTACAAATCTTGAAAAAAAATATGACATATGAAAGGGCATACTCAGATTCAGGAAAAACGTTTTCACCAATGAATTATTAGCAGAAGTGCATAAAAAAAGCCAGCCATTACAGCCGGCTTTTTTTATGGTAATTGAGTTGTTTAGGCAACGATTAAACGACGTACGTGGTGTTTGTTACCCGTATAAAGATCGATCATATAAATTCCTTTAGGAAGAGCCGGAAGTTTTATCTCATGCAGCCCGCCTTCCATATTATCATTAATTACAGATCTCAAAGTTTCTCCTAAGATATTCTTCACCTCAAGAATAACATTTTGTTTAGCAGATAATTTGAACTGAACCGTGCTTGATTCGTTAGTTGGGTTTGGATACAAAGCAAATCCCAATTGGATCTCATCCATTTCATCGACGTTTACAATTGTTCCTGTGATGTTAATGTTATCGATATAGGTATTGTTTCCTCTGTCACTGGTATTTATGAATTTGAAACGCACATCCGGATTAAGTTTGAAAGGATTCAGAGCCAGTGTTTCTTTTCTCCATTGAGTTGAGTCGGGAGTAAAGCTTGATGAAACTATACTATTTGCAGTAGCAAGATTTGCTCCGCTTCTGTTGTAACGCAGCATCCAAGTAGTACCACAATCCTTACTTCCTAAAAATTGCAATTGGTCATTACTCGTTGAATTTCTTTGAGCATTGGCCACATAAAAAGTCATCTCAATAGGAGGAACAATATTCGAAAAATCCATTGATGGCATTACCCACTCATCGATCTCTCCTTCTGTATTTGAGAAGTTATTTATCCTTATTGATGCTGATCCTGAAATGCCGGCATTGGTTACACGCGTCCAGGTTGTACCATTATCATAATTATAAATAAATCCGGTGACACCGGGGAAAGAAGCTGTGTCTTCGAAACTTTCTGTGTATGGAATATTGTTTACTAGTGGTTCAGAAACAGTAATAATCTGTTTAGTGATTGAATCACTTCCTGTAGCATTGTTCACCACTAAAGTTGCAGAATAAGTACCCGGATTAGGATATGTTACCATTGGCATTGAATCGGTGGATGTAGAAGGGATGCCTCCAGGAAAAGACCAATTGCGATTTGACACAGATCCATTCCAGCTAAGGTCGAAATAAGTTACTTCACCATTCGGGCAAACCATTTTTTTATTGTTTTGGAAATCTGCGATTGGAGTACATAGTTGAGGACTTGTCGAAACTCCTGTGGCAAGTAGATTTGCCGGAGTCCAAAGATTATTTCTACCGGAAATTGAACTGTTCAAGGTTGCATGCATTCTGGTTTTTTGTCCTTCTGTAAACATGACATCACAATATGAATACTCCATATAATTCTGAACATTTTCAACTATTGGTGGATTACAAACAGAGCCATTCAGGGTACAACTTGTCCAGCCTTTAGTTTCAGGAGTATCGCTGACATTATCATCACCACAAGCAACTCCAGGCTCATTCGTATCTCCCCAAACATGTGAAAGATTCAATGAATGGCCGATCTCATGAGTCATGACCCGGCTTCTACCTACAGAACTTGTTCCAATGCTTCCGATATAAGAACTCAAACAAAGAACACCATCAACATTGCTACTTGCACCGGGATAATATGCATAAGCCGCTGCGCCGGCAAATTCAAGAGAGCTTGCAACCCATACATTGAAGTATTTGTTATTTGGCCACGGGTTTAACTTGGATGGATCTCCGGCGCGATAGGTAAGCATAGTGTGAATTCGATCAATGCCGTTTGTGCAATTGCCATTAGGATCTATACTTGGTAAGCGGAATTCAATTTCACAATCGGCAGCAAGTCCCTGAAATGCCGGAACAAGATTCGCCGTGTCAGCATTTAATCTGCGGAAGTCACGGTTCAGAATATTTACCTGATCTAAAATCTGTGCATTTGAAATATTTTCAGCTCCGTAATTGTGCAGGATATGAAAAACAATCGGGATGACATATACAACACCACTATTTCTCCGTTCAGTGGTTGCATACTGTTGAATGAAGTTTTCAAGTTCTTGTTTCTGACGTATTACACCGGGATCATTTGCTTTTGCTCTATCATTCATTTCTGTTGTAACACAAAAGTGCTCCTGAGCATTAGTTATGGTCGCAATATTTGTTGCAAGTGCGAATGCAAGTAGAATTTTTTTCATGATAATTTTAAGAGGCAAGTAATGATTTAATCATCCCTTAGGTTACGAAATTAAGAATTTCAGCGGAATAATTATTGACTTAATGAATTCTTGTTGTGGTTAAGTTTACAAAGTCGGACTTGTTGCAAAAAAAAAGCCTGCTGTTGAGCAGGCTTTTTTGTAATTTTAAAATAAGATTTATGAAACGATCAATCGGCGAACGTGATGTTTGTTGCCGGTATAAAGATCGATCATATAGATTCCTTTTGGAAGTGCAGGAAGCATGATCTCATGAAGACCGCCTTCCAATTCATCACTAACTACTTTCCTGATCGTTTCACCTAAAATGTTTTTCACATCAAGGATTACATTCTGTTTAGTAGATAATTTGAATTGAACTGTACTTGATTCCGTTGTTGGATTTGGATACAAAGCAAATCCCAATTGAATCTCATCCATTTCATCAACATTTACTATTGTACCTGTAATGTTAATGCTATCGATATAGGTATTGTTTCCTCTGTCACTTGTATTTGTGAATTTAAAGCGAACGTTTGGAAGAAGTTTGAAAGGATTCAGTGTTACAGTTTCTTTTCTCCATTGCGATACATTTGGAGTAAAGTTCGATGATACAACAGTTGCAACAGTTGCAAGAGTTGCGCCGCTTTTATTATATCTGGTCTGCCAAGAAGTTCCGCAATTGACACTTCCTGCAAATTTCAATTCATCTTCACTTGTTGAACTTCTTCTTGCATTAGCAACATAGAATGTCATAGAAACAGGTGCTGTAATGTTAGAGAAATCCATAGCAGGCATGATCCATTCATCAATTTGTCCTTTAACATTAGTAAAGTTATTGATCTTAATTGATGCCGTACCGGAAACTGCTGCATTAGTAACGCGGGTCCATGTTGTGCCGTTATCAGGATTTAAAAGAAATCCATTATTGCCCGGCACAGATGCTGTATCTTCAAAATTCTCGATATATGGTACACTTGCAACCTGTGAACTTGATACATAGATCAAGGATGTACGTGTAATAGAATCAGTTCCTGTGGCATTACTAACACTTAATGTTGCCGGATAAATACCTGCTGTAGGATAATTAATTGTCGGAGAAGAATCAGTTGAAGTCGATGGAACACCACCCGGGAAAGACCAATTCCAGTTTCCAACACGGCCATTCCAGCTTAAGTCATAAAAAGTTATATCGCCACCTTCGCATACTAGTTGATAGTTTAAATCGAAATCTGCGATCGGCGTACATAATTGCGGTGGTCCGCTAACTCCGGTTGCTGTTAAATTGCTCGGCTGCCATAAATTATTACGACCACCTATCGGACTATTCAAAGCTATACGCATTCTTGCAGATTGCCCTTGAGTAAACATATGTTCGCAGAAAGAGTATTCCATGTAATTCTGAACATTTTCGATTAACGGTGGATTACAAACAGAACTACTTAGATCGCAAGAAGTATGTCCCATAGTTTCAGGTGTATCAGTAACGAGGTCATCACCACAAGCAACACCCGGTTGGTTTGTGCTTCCCCAAACGTGAGCTAGATTAAAGCAATGTCCGATCTCATGTGTAAGTGTACGAGCACCGGTTGAAGAACTTGTTCCAATACTACCAACATAATTATGGCGGCTCATTACTCCATCAACAGATGCAGTAGGAGCGGCACCCGGATAATATGCATAAGCAGCAGCACCCGTGTTCTCAAGAGAATTTGCTACCCAGATATTAAGGTATTTATTATTTGGCCATGGATTTAGTTTTGCAGGATCAGCAGCAAGATAAGTTAACTGAGTAACGATACGATCGATACCATTCGTGCAATTTCCATTCGGGTCGATGGTAGCTAATCTGAATTCAATTTCACTGTCTGAAGCGATACCTTGAAATGAAGCAACGATAGATGTCGTATCTGCATTCAGCTTACGATAATCTTCATTCAAAATTCTCATTGCATCATAGATCTGAGCATCGGAAATGTTTTCAGGACCGTAATTATGAAGGAAGTGAAAAACGACAGGAATTGTATAAACAACTCCACTGGTTCTTGTTGTTCTGCCAAATTCTTGAGTGAATTTCTGAAGCTCTTCCATTTGACGTATAAGAGCAGGATTGTTTTTAATCGCCTCGTTATGCTTTTCTGTTGTATAGCAACGAAGTTCTTGTGCAAATGAACCGGTAGCTACTGAAGCTGCAATTACAAATGCGAGTAGAGTTTTTTTCATGATAATTTTAGTAGTGTTATTTTCAGGAGGACCATCTATAATCTGATGAATTACAAATTTAGAATAATTTACTGAATTTTTATAGTTAAGAGGATGTTATAAAGGGCTAAAACAATGGATAATTACGTTGGAATGACAAAGGCACGACGACCCTTCATTAAAGTGAATTTTTGAAAAAAAAGATCAATTTTTGAATTAATTTCGAAGACTTCTATGAGGAAATAAATATTGCCCCGGACATTAAGATGACCTGGATCATTCCAAAGCCAATCTTAAGGAAGTTTTGTTTGTCAAAAACTGCTAATTCCGGCATGGAGAAGATTGCAGTTACAGATATTAAAGTATGCTCTTTGATTTTTTTAAAACACAAGTATCTATGCAAAGAAAAACGTTGAGAACCCAAAGGGTTTTTAAACA
>ERZ795061.4577-NODE-4577-length-11605-cov-5.148398_pt1 | contig 11605 bp, 4 predicted proteins | sample MGYA00375145_ERZ795061 | MGnify/ENA primary metagenome ERZ795061 (study PRJEB30190, sample SAMN05720144) | anaerobic digester metagenome | isolation source: active sludge of municipal wastewater-treating anaerobic digesters | place: USA | collected 2014-12-22 ... | reverse complement strand
ATCGCGAGACTTCGTGGGCTTCCGAAGTCAGCCCGCTGGTTACCCCGCGATAACCTCCTAAAAACTACTTTCTGATCGTTTCCTTTTCTCGGTCTAGATAATATCCTTACCCAATTTTCCTCCGTGCCCTCTGTGTTCTCTGTGCGAGACCATCTTTTGGTTTTGAAAAGACATGCCAGCTTAAAAGCTGGCGTTCCCAGGACGTCCCAGGAGAGCTTACAGAGCGACTTAGTCCTCCGTTCACCTTCAATCCTCCAGGCGGGAGCGGGTGAAGGCGTCTTCGGGGCCGGAGATGGGGATGGGGATGATTTTTGCGAGGGTGTCCATCGAGACTTGGGCGAGGCGGCTCATCTGGTCCAGTGGGATCGTGACCGCGCGGGCGCCGTTTTCGCCTAATACCGTGACCCGGTCGACGAAGGAGAGCGTCGTTTTCATCGCGCCCGTGATCGTCATGTCGCCGATCACTCCCAACCCCTTTTTCAACGTGATTTTGTGTATGGCGGATAACACCGAAACGAAGATCGCGACGGTGATGTCGTCACCCACTTCCGTACCGATGAGCGGGGTGATCTGTACCGCCACGTCGTAGTCTTTGAGCGCCGAGCTCGAGGGTAGGTATTTGCGTTGGTGCGAAGCCATGCACGATAACGCTGTTTTGAAGGCTTCTTTCGCCGGCGTCCCGCCCCCGCTAATGTTTTGTTTTCCCGAACCGGGTACCACGATCGCCTCGATCTTCAACAGCGTCGTTTTTCCCCCTCCGATAGAGACCGTGTAGACGACTCCGGGCGGGAGCGTATCCTGCGAGATCAGCGCCTTGCTTCCGCCTTCCTTAACCGCGACATACGTTTCCTTTTTGGTCTCTTTGTCGATATAAGAAAAGTTCGTGTCCCAAAACTCGAGGCCGCCAAGCTTTTTCAGCTGCTCCTTGACCCGTCTCCGGCATTCCATCGCGAAATTGAGCGCCGCTTCCACCCCTTCTTTACTGTATTTCTCATCCGGATAGAGCAGTTTCAACAACCCGGAGCACGTTTTGCGTACGGCTTTTTCGTCCCGCCTGTTCAATTGGCTCCCGAAATGGAAGTATCGATCCGGCGCGTTGACCGCGGCGAGGCCCCTCAAAGAGCGCATCACTTCGGAGAAGTAGTCGATCGCGAATCCGAAGTGGCCGGTAAATAGCCCCGCTCTGAGTTTCTCCACTTCCCATCCCGGAAGGTAGGCGTGGACTCTGTCGAGCAGCGCGGTGTCCTGCATCTCAACGGGGAACGGTTCGAACAGGTGCGACATTTTCAACAGGGTCTGTACGTCGTCGTTGATGTTGCCGTTGAACACGATCCCGGCTTCGGCCACCACCTCGACGTTCCTGGCGAAGGATCCCGATTCCATGAAGTCTTTCAGAATCTGCAGCGCCTGCCTGTCTTTAAACTGCAAACCCGCCACCTCGTCGAAGGCGATGAGGTCCCACTCGCCCACGAGTCCCACCTTCCGAGAGGCGATATTGTAGAAGAGCTGCGCCACCGTGGTGTTCCCTCCGGATAGGAGGAAGGAATACGGGGAGAGTTCGCGGTATACGTACGATTTCCCCGTCGCGCGCGGTCCCAGTTCCACCAGGTTGAAGTTCTTTTCGACGAGCGGCACCAACCGGAGCAGTTGGAAATACCGCTGTCGTTCGTCCATCTCGTTCGGCTCCAGACCGATCGAGCGTATGATCAGCGCGATCCATTCGTCCAGCGTGAATTGGCTTCTCCTTTCCACGAACTGGTCGCGGATGAAGTGGCTGAGCTGTATCGGGTGGATATCCGACACGACGAACGGTCTGCCCGGATAGGTGTCGTGGTCGTAGACGAGATCGATGATCGCCCACATCCCCCCCTGCAGCATCTTCGGATGCTCTTTGACGAGCGCGTCCGCAATCACGCCGTCGCGGATGCTGAGGTTTTGGAGTCCGGCGATGTACTCGTTCTGTTTCGTGTCGAGCCAGGCCTCGATGCGGTCGATGACTCGAAACCTCCCGCTGTCCCGCAAACGCATCTTCACGAGCTCCGCCATATCCGGTCTCAGGAAGTGTTCCCGCAGGATCCTTTCGACGGTGTCCAAACCCTTGATGTGCGTCGGGTCCGACAGGTCGGCGTAGGTCCCCAGTAGGTGTTCGAGGACGTAGGTGGGCACGTTGTACCCGATTTTCAGGTCCCGCGGCAGGGACTTTTTGATCACATACTCCGGATAGACGCTCAATACTTTTTTGTCAAGGGCGTCGAGCTCCACTGTTCTTTCCCCCTATCTAAAAGAGGCGCTTTCTGCTGGGCAGGTATTCGCATTTGACGCTGTCGAGCAAAGAGCTGTCCTCGCTGTCTCTCACTTCGATACGGAACGTGTCCCCACTTTTGGCCGCAATATTCAGTCTGACGGTGATCGGCGCGTCAACGGGTTGTTCGACCTCCGTTCTCTCTCTTTGGCATAGGATATACACACGCGGCGCGCTCCCAAACATCTGCTTGACGGGCACGAGCAGCACGTCGACGAAATCTCTCTGCGCGGTCTTCAGCTGGTCTTTGTTTCTTATTTCAACAGGCCAACGCCCCTCTTCCCGGTTCGGCGTCAGGATCAGATGGGGGATGATGATCTCCAGATGCGTGATTCCACCGTGCTGAAAATGCTTCCCGTAGGTTTCATACACGCTCCCCTCTCGCGCGTAGAGGATGTAGCAGCCTTCGATGGGCTCATATTTCCCATCCTCAGGCTTCGCGTTGACGAGGGTGTACCGGACTCCGGAGGCGTAGCTTCCCGTCCCGTCTTCCTTTTGCGTTTCTCCTTCAAGCGGTAAATAGAATCCGTGGTCGCTCGTGATATGTACGGTGTATCCGGCTTTGAGGAGCGTCTCCACCGAGTTCGACAGTTCCGCCACGATTCGTTCGGAATAGTCGATCATATTCGCGTGGCCTAGAGAATCGATCTCTCGCGTTTTCACCACAACCTTTTCCGCATCCGGCACGGGCGAACCAAACGCCACGATGGCCACGTCCGGAATCAGCGCCTTCAGGTTCTCTTCTCGCTTCGCGACGGTATCGAGCGTCTTTCCGGTTTTTTTGTCTCGGATGAAGATACTCCGTCCCCTTTCGATCTTCTCGATTTCCCCGGAGGAAAAGAGCGCCCCCATTCCAACCGTCGTCTCCGTCGGCGTCACCGCTAACACCGCGCGTTTCTCTATTTTTGCCGAACTTGGCGCGGCCAACTCGCAAGCCAATTCAAACCGAAGGGCGTCCGCCACGATCACCGCGCGCTTCCCTTCCTCCTTCAGGATGCGATAGAGCAAGCCCGCTTGTTCGGGGGTTCCACACGGCTTATAATGGGTGTCCCAGTGATTGGCGATCATTTGATTCACCCGGGAGACCCTCTCCATCGCCCATTTGAGGACCGGGTCGGGCAGGCGCGAGCGGCGCAGCTTCCGATCGAGGGCGTCGTAGCGCCACAGACCGCCGACGTACGTGGACAGAAAGGAGTCGAGCGAACGGATCCCGGTCAGGTCCGGGTCGATGGCCAAGGGTTCGAGCGCCGACAACTCTTCCCAGTAAACGCCGCGCTCCTGATCAGGCCCTTTCCATTTTCGGTTTTTCACCCGATCCGCGGCGAAAGCGAAGACGTCGACCACACCCTCTCCCGTTAGAAGCGCTTGAATCCGTTTCTCGAACACCGCGCGTTCGACGTCAAGGAACGGATGGTTCGCATCGCGTTCGTAAAGGCCGATGTGCTCCATCAAGTCCCTGTGATGGCTTTTGGCAAATTTTTCGGCGTGGGCGATGAGGCTTTCGCGGTAGGTGGTAGAATCCGCCCACTGTTTGTAACGTGCGTGGAGATCGTCGCCCGGTTTTCGCCTGTACGAGGCCTCCAGAATCCGTTCGGCGATCAGGGTCGCCGCCTCTTCAGGAGTGGAGGCGGCCGAAAGGTTGAGATCGAAAACGGTGTTCGCGTAGTGTTTGAAGAGAAACTCCTTCTCCGGGTCCGACAGGCCGGCAACGGTGGCGGTATCGCGCAGCAGCTCCCAGATCACCTCGTTCAGCTTCCGGTCTATCGCCTCTATCCCGTTGCGCCGCAGGTCCTGCCACCAGTCTTCGGGTTTATCCAATCCATATTTCACAAGCGCCACGGAGAAATCTTTCTTATGATCCTTTCGGTCGATTTTGAGTTCGGACAACAGGTTGATGGCGGAAACCAGAACATTGCTGCCCTTGTCCCAGTACTCGGCCAGATAGACGAGGTCTTTTTCGGAGCGGTTCCCTATGGACACGAGCGTCTTTTGCCCTGACTGATTCAGCGATTCCGCCTCCAAAAGCGTGAAGCACTCCCTGTCCGGATCGGTCAGCTCCAGGCATCGCCAGCCGCGCGACTCGAAGTACGAAAGCCGCTCGGTCAAGAGCAGGTCGGAGTCCTTCAACACGACGGGCAGGCCCGCCGCGACCTTCTCCAAACGCGCGAGGATGAGGTTCAGCAGGTACATAGCCGACCTACCATTCGACCTTCAGCATCTTGTCGACCATCTTCTGGCTGAGGACGTCGTGCTTGAGTAGTCCTTTGTTTTGCAGGGGGGCGATGTTTTTCGCGACGCCGTCGTCGGTTTTGGGGTGGTAGCTGCCGTCGAGGAGCTCGTCGAGGGTGTGGGCGAATCGGTCGAGCTCCGCCAGGCGTTCGGTCAGCCGTTCTCGTTTCATCACGTCCGTTTCCGTCGCCAGCGTGTTGTCCAGCGTACGTTTCACCTCGCCGAGGTATTTGGACTTGAGGAGGAGCAGCTTATCGTATGTCCAGCCGTGGTGGCGGACGTAGAAGTTGATGTTGCCCGCATCGGAGGCGAGGTGCCAGAGGATTGGGCGGCTCATAAACCGTTTCGTATGGTCTTTGAAGAAGTCCTTGAGCAGGTACGCGTCGAGCTTCTTTCCAAGCAGGTTTTCCAACTCGTGGTAAGAATCGCCTATCCCCAGCGCGCGCCACCGCTCGACGATCCTCGCGGGCAGGGAGGACTCGCCCGTGTCGGCGCCGAGCGACAGGATGCCGTCGTCATCTTCTCGCATAATGTCGAGCGCGAGCGCTTGGAGGTGCTCGGAGATGACGTCTTGAACCGCCTTCGGCGGCAGCTCCTTGACGCGGGCGATCTCCAGCGCGACGACGGTTGGGCTGACCTTGAGTTTGGCGGACAACTCTTCGACGATACCGAAGTCCATGCCAGAGATGGCCACTGAATTTCCGGAACCCCGGTCGCGACGATGGCGCAGGTATGTGGATTCCAAGTCCAGCCGCTCCTCTTCGGAGAGGTCGCGCACGGGATAGGCGCCTACGGGCACGCCTTCGGAAGACAACACTTCGTAGACGGCGGCCAGCTCTTCGTCTTCCGGAGCGAGCGACGGTTCGCAGTCGGATTCGGCGAGCATCCCGAAACGTTCGAGCGCGTCGGTGAGGGTCATCTCGTCGGGCAGGAGGTCGTCGAGCTTGAAGACCAGCTCATCGTTGAGCGCTTCGTTGATGAGGAGCCGCGCTTCGAGCTCCGCTTTACGTTGAAAAAACGCCCTCAAGGCATCCTTCACCTTCAAAGGGACGCCCGGCCTCTTCGGGAGCCAGCCCAGACCCCACGTGAAGGGATCGTGTTTGAAGTCACGTTCCATAATGTGGTAGGCGTACAGCTCTTTCTTGATCACGATGCAGTCTTTGGCGATATCGGAGAGGGTGAGCGGTTTATCGGCATCTCTGGCGCGCATAAGTGTGGAACCATAACTGATGGGCGTGATCAAATACGGGAGTCTCTGCCGGTCGAGGGTTGTGGAATCGAAGGATGAGGGAGCGGGGATGGGTATGTTTTTGAGATCACCTACTTGATAATTCACAGTCGGATTGAGAATTCTCATAATGAACGAAACGAGCTTACTGCTCACAATCCCAGAAAACTCTTGAGGGTTACCTTCCATTGGAAACATTGAGGAACCCCCGACGTCAAATATACAGTTTTTCGGCATCATTCTACAACTAAAACCGTAAGAACTCACAAATGAATAAGTCAACCCCTCTTTGAAGTAGTAGGATAGGTTTTGAGGTCTAGATTTCAGCTTCCCTGTTTCGTCTACAAATCTTTTTATCTCTTTGCCATCCTCTTCCCAATTAACGACTAACCAAAGATTCCCGTACCATTTGTTGTAATCGCCGCCTTTTGCATAGGGTACCCATTTTTTACGGCCTTTGGAATACTCGGTAGAGATATTTGATTCCGCCACCTCCCACCAGAACCGAAGGTAGCGGTCGTTGTCTCCTGTTTGCAACCCGACAACGACATTCGCATATTTTTCTAAAGGCTTGAATTCTTTGAACAACCCCCGAATCCGTTCGCCGACCCAGTACACGAAGGGATCTCCCGGGATGCATTTGAACTCGTCTGGGTTGAGCGTGTAGGCGCGAGAAGGGACACGACCGGCGAGGGATTCGCGGAGCGTTTCTATTTTATTCTCGTAGCCAAGGTCTTTGATATCGTGGAATGAACCCGGGCTTTGCGTTTCGCTCTTTTCGAGGACGAAAGCGACGGTGTTTACGATCTCCCCGCTAATGCTTTTAAACGCGCGAGGCCCCAGGTGCGCGAGGGAAGGAATCGTCGTTTTTTCAAGCAGCATTTTTCTCAGCTTCTTATGAGAAGAGATGAACATAAAAGACTGCATCGTCACCATGCCCAAGAGCCCCTTTTCCGCGGTTAACTCCAGACACTTTTCGATGAAAGCGGAGTACATATCCGTTTTCGTATCAGGGTAATAGTCCTCCAGAAAGTCTTTCATCTCTTTCGAAAGCGTTCCAGAGTCCCGATAAGGTGGGTTCGTGACAACAACGTCGTAACGTTTCAACAACAGCCTGACCGCATTAAACTGTTTGGCGTACTCCTCATTCAGGAGGGCGGAAATGGCGTCCTTTTGTGTGGGCAATTTCTCTTCTATCGTTTCGACCATCTTCTGCACAAGACCGTCGACATAGTCTTCGGAAGGCCCGTCGAAAAGAACCGATGTCGTACTTTTTTTCTACTTTGAGGCCGTCGGTTTCATTCTGAAGAGGGAGCCAACCATATTCAACTTTTTAAGGCTTTTGAGCGTATCCATCAGATTTCGGAGGGCGGGGTTGGTGAGGCTGGAGAAGCCCATAGAGACCATGAGGTCGGTTTCTTCAAAACGCTCGGCCGATAACGCGTAGAGATTGGACCTCTTCAACCGCACGCTTTTTGACAGGCTTTTCGCCTTCAGGAAAAGGCTCAGCGCCGTCAACTGAATCGCTCTGTCATCGATATCCAAGCCATAAAGGTTATTTTCGATAATCTTCTTCGGAATATCCTCGGTGTGCCCGGATTCTATATACATATGGTAAAAGAGATCCATCGCGTAGAGTAGGAAGTGGCCGCTCCCACAGGCGGGGTCAATGAGCGTGATCTCTTCGACGGGTCTGATTTCGCGGGTTTTCTTTTGCGCTTTCGTGTCGTAATATGCCAGCCGTTTGATCAGCGGGCTTTCCGGATGCATTTCCAGCCAATATCTGCCCAGTGTGTTGTCGAGTAGGTATCGTACGATGTAGTCTTCGGTGTAGAATTGTGTGACGCTCACCAGCTCATACGAAGAGGAGACCCTCTTGCCTTGGGATATTTCGGCGTAGATTCTGGTCTTTTCCACATCCTGGTAGTATTGGTACACCCAACCGACGACGTCGTCTTTCTGCCACTCGTCGACGTCAACGGCGTTGATCAGGTCGATGACCGCGGCAGTGTCCTCTGGGCGGGGTAAGAAGCCGTATCGGCTGTGGTTGTACAGCTGCGGGAGTTCCTGCGCCAGCCGGTTGAACGCTTCCGTCAGCACCGCGTTGATCCCTTGGCCTGGTTGGGCGTTCGCTTCGGGGTGTTCGTTCAGGTAAAGGAAATGCGCCTCGCTCTTCCCACCCGTCTCGAGACTTTTCGCGATCGTCGCGCGATCGAGCATCTCGCGCGCTTCCATCGCCTTCAGCCCGATCAGCCGGTTGAGGGTCGTGAAGGCCGCCTCCTGCACGAACTTCTGCCGCGCGCCCTTTTTACCAAGCTGCGTTTCATCCGCGCGCAGGACAGGCAGAACCTTCTCCCGGAGCTCTTCGAATCCCGCAATCGCCGCGTCCCGGTCCGCGGTTTCCGTCAGCCCGCACTGTTTCAACAACAACGGGTACGAACGCTCTAACCTTTCGCGGATATCCAAAATCGCGCTTTGCAGCGTCGCCATTGTCATCACTCCAATTCGAGCTCGATCTCGGCGCCGTCCGGCAGCGCGAGGGCGTCGATTTCGCTCTTCAATTCCCGATAGGTCGTTCTCCGTTTAATCTTGACCTTTTTCGTTGGGGGTTTTCTTTCGTCACCAGTGTCCCCGGGTCCCGCCGGTTTTTCGTTCAAAAATTGGGCGTGGGCCTCCCGCAACGCCTTCAGGGATTCCGCCAAGCTGCCGATTTCGAGCTTCGCTTCGCGGAAACCAGTGTGGCAATTCGCGCATTTGATCGAATATAGAATTTCCAAATCCGCGCACGGTTGGCTGCCCCTTCGGAACCACGGCTGATCCGACGCCCGCTTTCCCACTTCGTTTGTGGAGCCGCGTATCGAATCGAGGTAGCCGCCGATCTTGGCCAAACAGTCGTTCCGCTTTTGATGGACGGCGTTGAAACAGGCCTTATAGACGTTCCGAAGCCGTTCGAAGATGCCGTTGAGGTCTGCGTCTAAATTCGGGATTCGCGGGAGCGCATCCCGATACTCCTTCACGATCGACGTGATCTGCGCGCTCTGCGCTTGGTCGAAAGCGCCCTTCCCGAGCTCGCCCTCGATCTCGGCAATGAATTCCTTCTGTTTCCGGATCACCGTTCGGTGTTTCTCCAGATATTTCGCGGTTTTATTCGCGGTCGCGCGCAGTTCTCTAATCGCGTTTTCGCGTTCGAGGAGCTTATCCAAGCAGTCGTCCGCTTTTCCATTGAGCTCGTTGATGAGTCTGCGTGTGAGGTTGAGGTCCCAATCGGGCGACGCGCCAAGCTCGTTCAGCTCTTTTTTCAGGGCCGAAAGCGTGGCGTCCAAGTGTTTTAACGCCTCCAACGCGCGCGCGATGTAGTCGCTCCGAGGCGCGGACAAGGTCAGCGAGCTATTTTCCAAAAGCGGGTTGATCAACTCTCTGAGCCGTTCTTTGTCGGCGGGGTCGAGCGTGACGCCGCTGCGGAGTTTTGCGTTTTTGAATTCGTTCGTATTTTTAAACGTCCTCAGGTTTTCCGGTTTCACGTAGTCGTCGGAGGCGTTGATCGTCATCTTTCCCGCGCGTAACAGGCAAGCGGCGGCGTAGAGGATGGTCTCCTGCGACCATCCGTAAGGCGCAGACGAAAATTTATCGATCAGGTCGGAACCGCTTCGGGTTTCGCTCAGGAAGGTAATCACAGGCGAAATGAGCTTGTGCGTCTCGATGAGCTCCCCATTCTCGTTGAACACGCGGTGATCGCCGGCCGCCGCTATCTTTTTTAGGGAGTGTTCTGGAAGCGTCAGTACGTTTTCTACCTCACGCAGCGGTATGCAGGTCGTCGTGATCTCACTGTAATGGCTCGGTATGACCTTCTCTTTCAAAACGTCTTTGAGTTTGTTCAGGAGGTTCGGCTCACAGATCGCCTCGCCCACGTAGATCAGGGTTCCGGAATTCAACCGCTGGCGTAGTACGACGGCCAGCGTCTTGCGTTTATCCTCCAGAATCTTCCCGTATTTGCTCAACACGACTTGCGCCTCCGTCCCCGTTTTCTTCGTCCTGAAGGTGTCGAGCGCGAGCTTCAGCTTGACGATCTCGCCAGATAGCGTCTCGATCGCGGCGTCATCTTCCGGAATCAGGTACACGGTGTCGGGGTGGTTCATCGACTCGAATTCAAGGTCATCGCGCTTCACACCCGTGAAGGGGCTGATTTTCACCTTCAATCCCTTTTTTCTGCTCAAGAATGCCGTGTTGTCGAAAAACCATTCCACCGGAATCGAGGGCCCGGTTTTGTATTGGATTTCCTTATAATTGAAGATGTCTGACAACTGCTTGATGATCTCCTCGTTTCTGTCCGGACCGGAGGCGACGGTGTTTTCCGCTCCCTCGATGAACTCCTTCTCCAAATCGGTGACCAAGGTGATCTTGCCGTTGTAGCGGGAAAGGCGTTTCGTTTTTTCCAAAAAATCGATCGCCTCTTTGACCTCTTTCTGCACTTCGTATTGCTTATCATAAACGCTTTTGCAGAGCATACGCCCGATCACCGTCTCGGTCGCGCCGATATGGGGGAGACTTTTCAGAATGTAGAGAGTTTTCAGGATATCCGATGCCTTCAACGATTTCGGTTTGTATTCCTGATCCACTCTCGTGACGGCGCTGACCACTCCGGACCCGAAAAAGCTCGTGCCGAGCGCGTCGAACAGGTCGGCCGCGTTGACCACCCTCCCGAAAGGCTCGTCTTTGAGGTTTTTCAGGATGTAGTCGACGAGGAAGATGAATTTCCGCTCGGTCGCCTGGTTGTACGTCGCGCCGGGCGCCCCTTGCACCAAATCCGGGAGGAGCTGGAACTGGTAGGGGTGAAACGGGTAGTACGCCATAAAGTCTTCTTTCTTCTCGGTTCTTTTGTAGCGACTCTCGGTGTTGCTGAGCGCGCTGATGTTGCCTTGGTTTTCGGCCATCATCCGGTTGAAATCGTCGACGGTGTGGGGGCGCTTCTTCAGGAGGCGCTCGCGCGCGACTTCGTCGACGTTTTCGGAGGTGAGGTCCAACCGCCCCTCGAACCGATCGGTGAGCTTTCCGAGTTTGCGTTTGTCGTAGGCGTTGTTTGCGATGAGTTGATCGAGTTTTTCCTGTGACGTCACGATGAGCCAGACCATCCCGTTACCTCTGGAGGACAGCATTTCGGCGACACCCTGAAGCGCCAGGATCCGGTCGTCGTTTTCGCGCACGGAAACCACGTATTGGCCGATTTCGTCGATGATGAACGCCAACCGGTTACCGGTCTTTTTCGTGTACTCCACGCAATGCTGGGCGAAGTCAGCGGGAGAGAGTGTCTCGTACTTTTCGACCGCGGACTTGAGGAATTCGGTCGCGTCGGCGTTCGTGTACCCCAGTTTTTCCACCATCGCGCGAAGGGTGTGTCGGCGGAACTCGCCGGCGTTCGTCGCCACTTGTTTGTAATCCGCGCCACCATCGGCAACGGCGCGTTTCACGACGTCCAGATGGCCGAACGCGTCCAATTCTCGCTCCATGATCGCCACGCTCGACACGGTGGAATACCCGAGCCTTTGCAGGAACTTCTTGTACATCACCTGCTGCGGCGTCTCCCTGTTCATCGCGCCCTCGGCGATGATCTCGAACATGACGACGGTCGTGGGGTAGCTGGCGAGGGACTTGATCAGCCCTTTTAGAAAATCGGGATTCGCGCAGTTTCCAAGGCGCTCGTTGAAAGACTCGCGCGCGGTGATCCTCGACGGAAGCCTTTCATTCATCAGCAGGTAGCCCAGCATCTTCGCGAAATACGATTTGCCCGAGCCAAAAAAGCCCGAGACCCAAAACCCGATCTTGTCCGTGGAGATCGGAAGAGCGTCGTG